>Ga0172380_10000684_pt1 | contig 62634 bp, 88 predicted proteins | sample Leawe162metaG_FD_119747 | JGI IMG/M metagenome (GOLD analysis project Ga0172380, IMG submission 119747) | Leachate microbial communities from a municipal landfill in Southern Ontario, Canada - Leachate well 162 metaG | ecosystem: Engineered > Solid waste > Landfill > Unclassified | place... | reverse complement strand
TGCGTCGCCATAGACCTGTGCGTTGCCAGAGACCTGTGCGTTGCCAGAGACCCGTGCGTCGCCATAGACCCATGCCTTTGCTTCCTGCGAAAGATTGTGCTCAGACTCGATCCACCCTCCTGCTTCGCCGGAAGCAACGACTCCTACAATTGTCACCAATGCGCGAATTTGTTTCAGAGTTACGCCATTGACATCTTTCGTTTCACCTGTGAATTCGTACTTCATTTTGCGTCTCCTTGTGTTTGACGGAATTCCGTCGGAATGAAATGAGAATGGTTGGTGAGAGTCTTCACCAACAACTCTTTTGCTTCTGCAACCGTTTTCGGTCGTGTCTTCGCCTTGCGGCAATGCCGAACCTGAACACCATCTGAATAGTCAAACACGTGCAATGTGAGAGGAGGGTGTTCTCCGCTCTTCGCGACACGAGGTTTGTAGCTCCTGTGCCAACTGTCCTCGCAAACGATCTGCGCAGCCAGCTGGCCGTCAGGATACAAAGCCATCGGCCATGGACGGTGTTCGAATGAGCGATAACGTCCTGTTGGTGCTTCGCTGATCTTCCATTTCAGCTTTGGCAAGTTCATGGCCATCTCCCGAAGACGATGCGGTAGAAAATCGCGACGACGATTATGACGGATATGGTGAGCATGATCAGGTCTCCGGATTGTTGATGAGGCGCTCGATGTGAGTCATGGCGCGCACCTTTGCTGTAGAGCCGACAGCCCCTTTCCATGCGATAACAGCCTGCAACAACACATCGTAGGCTGCAGCCTTGCGGACACTCAGAGCGCGCGAATTGCGAATCTTTTCTTGCGCCGCAACAAACTTGTTGTGTTCTGCCATCATCTTTGCATCGCGCTTTTCTTTCCTGGCCTTCACAGCAACAGGGTCGTGCGTGCCGCAATACCAGTTGTCGCCGCGACAGAACTTCGCTGTTGCGCCGCATGTGACGAAGCTGCGACCATAACGGTTCCATGTGTGGCCAATGCAGGTGTGCTTGACTTCGAGTTTGCCCTTGGCCACGATCAACTCCTTGTGAAAGTTTTATTCAGAATCCACCCTGCCAGGATGATAAGCAAGGCACCGGCGAAGATGCGCATCGTTGGCAAGGTAGGATCAACAGCAAGCACCAACAGACCGAAGTTCAAACACAACACAGCGAGAAGGATGCTGAAGACGAGTCGGATGATTGTCATGATCAGCTCCTCAGTTCAGCAAGCCAGCGTTGTTGCTCTTGCCAGCGCCGATCTGTCTGTTCAGATTGATCTTGTTGCCGAAGTTCTTTCCGGCGTAGTAGGCCGTTGCGCCAGCAGCAGACTGACGATCCTTTTTCACATCCAGCTCACCGTGCTTTTCCGAAATCAACTTTTCATTGCGCTCCTGCTCCTGCTTGTACAAGCTAGCGAGCACGAGCGTCGTGCCGGTACTGGCCACAGGCTGGTCCTGCGCTTCCGCCGTGGTGCGTATCTCCTTGCAGCGTTTCCAGATGGCTGCTGCGGCTCCCTTGCAGAAGTCGCGTTCAAACTGGCCACCTGCGAAATGCAACCGCGTTTGCACACGAGCCTCCTTGTTGATGCTGCGCACGACGTACACTGCCATTTCCTGCGCTGTCACCACATTGGATTCACGTCCGACAAAGTAGTGGTGCATCTCGCTTTGCTTCCAGCCACGCATGAAGAAGTACTCGCAGAAGTACAGCTTCGCTATGGCATGCGCAACAGTGCGTGCCCAGGCATGCGGAGAGATCTTGATGGCGCTGTCGATGCGCTTCTCTTCAGCAACCTCCGTGTCTCCCAGGGACAGATTGTACTTGGCGAGTGTGGCATGCGCCATGCGCAAGGCGTTTTCGCGCTCGCCTTCGCTGGCCGCATTGTCATTGCTGAGCGCCAGCATCTTGCGGACACGAGCGACAACCTTGTCTTTTTCAGTTTGGTTTGTGTTGGTCATGATCAGCTCCTCAGAAAGACCGTTGCAGTTCGATGATGGCGTACTGAACAACCCTGCCGCCACCGCTAGCGCTTGCGACTTTGACATCGCCTTTCTGGACGCGAACGATCTTGCCTTGTGCCTTCCAGAACTGGCGATCCTCTTCGAGGAAGCGATTGATGGTCTTCCGCGTTTCGACATTCGGGAAACCGCTTACAGGGAATTGCTTCACCTCGATCACACTGCGCTTTGCGCCTTTGGATTTGTGCAGGCTCATGATCAGACCTCCTTGTCAGCGATGCAGGTGCGATGCGACGATTCGGCCAGCATTTTGATGACTTCCTTTTCGCTGATCCTGTCGCCGTGGAAGTACCAGGTCAAGGCGATATTCTTCACAGCAGAGATGGCATTGATAGCTGCTTCTTCGTTGCCACGACCGAACAGATGGATGTGCGCTTCGGAATTGTACGTTGTCAGCATGGCACGCACCTCAGCTGTGAGCGCCTTGGCCTTCGGCAAGCCCAGTGGTGCATCTGCATCGACCTTGGCTTGTTTGGCGATGCGCTCTTCCTCTTGCTTCGCTTCGAGCGCGGAGCGATGCTCCTGGTAGGCGTTCTCCAGCAGTGGAATAAAGTTGTCTCGAATTTCACGACCGATGGCGATCACACTGCGCATCGCGATGGCGAAATTTTCTTCAGCCACGAGATCGTCATCAACGCCCCATTCGCAAACAGAGCCGTCCTTGTTGGTATCGCCAAGGCGCGCACCGGAAGAATGGTTCATTTCGAATTTCCACTCGACTGCCTTTTCGGATTCAGCACCGGATTTAAAGTTCCACTCGACGTGGCGCTCGATCCGCAGTGCGATCACATCACAGGACCAGTAGCCTTTCGGCTGCACCAAGATGCGGCAATTGCCGCGACGACCGACAGCGTTCAGGTCGAGCTGGAAGCATTCAGGTGTGTCGCCATGTCCGGAACGCACCTTTACGATGTCGTTGTTGGGAAGGTTGATGATGGTGTCGGTGTTGGCAGTTTGTGTATTGATGGTTGTCATTTCGTTCTCCGTTCTAAGTTGTATGAAAATGAAACAGACATAATTATGCCGGAATTATGTCTGTTTAGGCAAACTATTTCATATTGCAGAACAAGGAGTTACGTCTGAATTTTCCGGCAATGTGACAAACATACACATCCCGGCTTGCGATCCAGCCAGACCACGGCTGTGTGACCGGACAGCACTGATGCAGGAGTTCTGGTCGTGAAAACCTGCGGTACGCTGATGCCAACAACCTCGGAATATTCAACGCTGTCGCCGAGCTGCACAGCAGCGTTCCATTCATCGACTTCCTGTTGTGGTGTTTTGCTTTCTGCGCAGTCGCACTTCGCATGAGCATGATAATGCGACGAACAGTTGTGCTGATGGTGAATGACTTCGTCAGGCTCTCGGAACAAACTTTCTTCGTCTGCCGATCCCCAATCGTCTTCCGCGTATTCTCCGCTCATGACTTTTCCAATTCATCACTTATTGTTGTTGTGTCTGCATCACACCTTCCTCGTAGCCGCGTAAGCGCCACCGCTGATCAGACGCTTGATCACTGTGACGTCCTTCAACACATCGTCCATCAGGATGTTGCGCCACGTTGCAAACCGTCCCAGGGAATAGACATTGTGCTGCAGCGTTGCTTGCAGGATGAACTGACGACGCCACTGGTCGGCCTTGCCTTCGAGAGTTTCAATCTTGCCGTAGCGCTGATCTGTCTTGTCCAGCTGAATGACGTCGTGCATTTCAATTCCGAAAGAGCGGAACAGCTCAGGCTGAATTTCGACATCTTCTTCTTGCATGAATTCAGCGATCAGCAAATCGCCGGTGATGCTGGCGCGATACAAGCTGGTGGCAGGAGAAGGAAAGTAGATCGTCTGGTAGATCGAGGCATTCGGAATGCGCCAGCGCCGCACAACAATGCCTGCCGAACGAAAACACGGAGCGGCATTCGGGAATTCGCCTTCGCAGAAGATCTGTCTGTCCTTGCCGTAAAGGATGTTGAACATGGACATCATAGGAATGGTGCTGACGATCGGATCTTTTTTGTGGTCGTCCAACAGAGAATCCACAGGTGTGTTCCACACGACACGCCCACGACAGCGCCGCGCCATCTGCTGCACGAGATCTTCCGGTGCGATGAAGCGTTGTGCCGGAGCCAGATTCCATATGCTGCGATCGACCAAGCGACCAACGACCTTCATCGAGTACAGATTTGCCAGTCGGATGGAAGGTTCCTGCGGCACACCCGCAAAGATGATCTGCTTATTCACAGTCACAGGCTTGAACTCGATGCCTAGCGCATCGCCCACTGCGCTGGAACGGAAACGCAACACTGCCTTGTGCTGCGTCTGTTCTTCTGGCCCTGCCTCGTAGATGTCTGCGTCCTGGAAGATGCTGCCTGCGAGAAGGCCTGCGAGACCTGCGCCGAGTATGATCATGATCCGTCCTTTTTGTATAAGTTGAAAACGATTTCGTTGCCGGCGATGAACACGTCTGCCGAAACACGTCGCGACACGATGTTGAATTTCTCAGCGGTTGCCGCGCCGAGATCGATGCCGAGTTTTGCAGCGAGCAGATCCAGGTAAGTCTGCACATCGGCAATTTCGTGCGCGATCTCCTGCCGCTTCTCTTCCATGGTCTTGTCTCCACGCTCGATCTTCTTGATCATGTTGGCGATGCCGCCGAGCTTCATCAGACATTCCAGTGCTTCACCAAATTCGCCGAAGCAGGCATTGGTCCATTGCGAAGCAGTCCAGTTGTCAATTCCATTCGGGTGACAGAGATTGCCTTTGCTGTCGCGGAACTGGATGCAGCGTGCCAGGTTGGCTTTGCGCAACGTGGCGAAGGAAAGCGTGTGATGTTCTGTGCCTCTTACTTGGTTCATGCCGATTTTCCTTTCTGAGTGGTGAGTTTTATTGCGGAAACAATCATGCTCCAAAAAAATACTTTTAGGCGACAGAGAAACGAGAGATACTTTGCACAAGAAATCCAAACGTAGAATGAAAAGAGAAAGGCGAACCATGAACAATGATGTTGCAGCAGCAACCGCTACCGTCTTCGTCACACAAGTGCCGAATCGACGCGACAAGGACACAGGCGTGATGACACCGTCTGTAAATATCTCTCCAGCAGGCGAACATGGCGAAATCAAGATCCTGATGCCGCCGTCTGCTTCGTTCTATGCAACGGCGGATCTGGTCAGCCAGTTGCGTGTCGGTCTGCGCGACTACAATTTCGAGCGCGGAGACTCTGTCATTGCGCTGGGAGACCCTGCTGTGATCGCCGTTGTCGGCGCATTGCTGGCGCAGCGCAACAAGTCATTCAACGTCTTGCGCTGGGACAAAAACACAGGACGCTACAGCAAGCTCAAGATCACAATCTAACGGCAACACACAACTGAGAAAGGAAACAAGCAATGGCACTGATATCATTAGGCGAAGTCCAACAGCTTGCGCATGCACTGCTGCGCGCCAAGGCTGACGTTGAAAGCGTCGAGGACGACCTGAAAGCAGCCAACGAGCGCGTACGCGTACTGCAGGAAGAATCCATCCCTTCCGCAATGCAGGAGTTGGGCTTGAAAGACTTCACGCTGGAAAGCGGCGAGAAGGTGACTGTGAAGGACGATGTCTATGCCTCCATCACAGCGGAAAAGAAGGCGGACGCCTTCGCATGGCTGGAAGAGCATAACTTCGGCGGATTGATCAAGACAGAAGTCGCAGTGCAGTTCGGCAAGGATTCTGCCGAAGCAGTCGAAGAGTTGCTCGGCGTTCTGAAAGCGATGAAGCTGGAGCCGGAAGCTTCGCGCAGTGTCAATGCGCAAACGCTGAAAGCCTTCCTGCGCGAGCAGTTGGAGAAAGGCGAGAAGGATCTGCCGCTGGATCTGTTCGGTGCCAGGCCCGTGACGGTAGCGCAGATCAAGGCTCCTGCAAAGACAAAGAAGAAGTGACCAGAACATTTTCAGCAGATGCTGTTGTCTGCTGATTTGTGCGCATCCAGGAATGGATGATTGATTCAACTATGACATTTAACTATCAACGACCGAAAGGAAACAAGCAATGAATGCAAAGACAACGCGTGCCCGCACGACGGACTCGAAATTCCCCGATGGCGGCAAGGCACGTTCGGAAGAAATCAAGAAGGATGTTGCAGGAACGATGGCGAAGGACAAAACAAGAACCGGAGAAGTTCTTCCGGCGGAAAGCGGCGTGAAGCCTGGCAATGAAGTCGGTCCGGCGGCCAGCACAGCAGTCGGTGGCGTGATCGATTACGCGGCAGACGCTGGCATGGGCATGGAAGGTGCGGACAAGGATTCGTTCGCCATACCGTTCATCGTCGTGCTGCAGAGCAACTCGCCGCAATGCGAGATCGTCAATGGTGCGCCGGTTGTTCCCGGTGCCATGGCAGGCAAGTTCCTCAATTCCGTCACCAACGAAGTCTATGACGAGATCTTCCTGATCCCTGTCGCCTTCCAGCGCCGCTACCTCGAATGGGCACCGCGCTCCAGCGGTGGTGGCTTCAAGGGCGAACACACCGTCGTGCAGGTCGAAGGCGGACCCGAGATCGAAGGTGCCGTGAAGTGGGCCAAGAAGACGATCAACGAGAAGGACGAGATGGTGACCGAAACCGGCAACATCCTCAAGGACACCCGCAACCACTTCGTCATGGCGAAGAGCGCGGACGGCTCCTGGCATCCCGCCGTGTTCTCGCTGGCCAGCACCAAGATCTCTGCGAGCAAACGCTGGCTGAGCCGCATGACCAACATCGTGGAAACCGCTCCCAACGGCAAGACCTTCAATCCGCCTGCGTTCAGCCGCATCTACCGCTTCTGGACCGTCAAGAAGGAAAACGACAAGGGCAAGTTCTTCAGCGTTGATTTCGACGTTGTCGAGCCAGTGGCGGACTCCGACCTCTACATGTCTGCGAAAGGCTTCCACCAGCAAGTCGTCGAAGGCAAGGTCAAGGTGCAACAGCCGGTGGCCGATGGCGAAGCTGGCGACGACGGCGAAAAGTTCTGACCTGACAAGGCCGAACAAAAGAAAGGCGTTTAATTCTACGGGGACTTCGGTCCCCGTATTTGTCTGGAGGGAATATGCAAGTCGGAGATAAAGTGATCGTCGATGGCGAAGAAGCAACCGTCGTGCATGTGACGCCTGCCATCAAGGAAGATTGCAATCACACTTGGGCAGAAGACGAGGAAGGCAATCCATCGCACTGCACGTTGTGTGGCTTGTCCTTCACCCGTTACATTCATTGCTGCATGCCATGATCAAGGTTCTTTACACCTGCGATCAATGCGGCTTGATTGACAGGCCTGTAGAGGTTGAGGAGCGCGCCACGGAAGAAGATCTGACGCTGTGGATGCACAAGGTGCAGATCGCGCTCTCCAAGGACCATGACATCGTCAGTCCGCATTGCCACATCACCAAATTCACCAATGCAAAGATCCCTGTTGCTCCTGGCAGCAACATGATCGGGCAGGAAACGAGACACTGACAGATGGCAAGGAAATACTTCTGTCGGTGTTCTCGTGAGAAATGCAAGGCAAGGGTCACGCTGCGGAAACATCCGGATGAATATGTTCGTCCGCCGAAGTGCAAGTATTGCGGAGGACGAAAGTTTCGCGTTGATAAGTACCGGCACAAGAAGGAGCGAGGGTTCGCCTGCAATTGCCAGGGAACTTGGTTTCCGCATCGGCCTGGATCGAGTGTGTGTCTCAGAGAGAAGAATGGAGAACTGAAATGTCCGTTTTGAAGAATGTTGAGAAGGTATTCTGGCAAGCCATTGATATTGCATTCACCATCGCAATGATTGCAATGATGGTTGTTGGGATTGTTGTCGTTGGCGGAGGAATGCTCATGGCATTTTTCGTATGAGCGGTTCTGTCGGAACACGCTACACATCGCGCACGATCCGAGCACGACTGCTGGCCGGAGACGTTCCTGAATTCATTCAGAAGCACATCCGCAGGGATTACATCGTCAAGAGCTATCTCTCCTGTCCGCCATGGGCAGATCGGAAGGCGCTGCGCGAGTTGGAAAAGCTCGCTGCAAGGCTGACGTTGCAAACCGGCATTCCGCATGAGCTGAACCACATCGTGCCGATCAGTCACCCGCTGGTTTGCGGTCTGACCGTTCCCTGGAACATGGAAGTGATCACACGCGCAAAGAACAATGCGCTGAGCAACTGCTTCGATCTGCGCGAGCCTCAGGAACAACTGAAGCTAATACCATTGCATGTTGTTGAACAATATCGATTGAACATTTGAGGAGAATGAGATGGAAATGAAATACGTTCGCCACGAAGACACAGGATTCGTTCTTTGGCCAAGCACGCATGCTCTTTGGCACAGCGACGTTGGCGACACAATAATCAAGAAACGAGGCGGAAAGATAATTTCAGCAGGCTTTGCCAGGATTCGTAACGGCAAGGCTGTCTGTTACGGCATGTCTGAAAGCCTGAACATCAGCTCCATGGATGGTGACACCGAGGCATTGAACAAGCAACTCGGACTGGTCGATCCTGTGGTTGTAGACGCCTGCTGCGCAGAATACCACAACTGCGAAAAGCCGAACGAGCCTTGCGTGCATCGGTTGGCTTCGTCGGAGAGCAAAAAACAGAATCCAGCAACACTGGTCACAGGCGTGAATTGCGAGCTGTCCTATTCCATCCAGACGCCGATCCCGGCAGGTACGTATCTGTATCTGAAGCCGGACACTGAGATCGATTCTCTGCGCGCGAAACTCGCCGCGATGCAAGTCGATCGTGATTCGGCCTGGCAGAATGTTCGCATCCTGGAACGAGCGCGGCAGGAACAGGATAAAGAGACGGCAAGGCTGGCCGTGTATGAGCAAAGGCTCAACAAGCTGCGTCGGCTCTGCGGCTACATTGAAAACGGCAGCAGCTCATTCTTGTCGTTGTCGCAAGACGATGCAACAGGAGACTGGATCCTGAAGGTCGGAAACAACGGCAGCAAGACCTATTTCGGCAGTTCATTCGAGTCGGCCATTGACGCGGCTGTTGTCGAGGAGGACTGAACGTGAAGCGCTGGAAGAGGGATCTGCTGCATTGGTTGCTGGCTGTGGATCTCAGTTTGCTGTTCGTGTGGTTGTTCTACGGAAAGCTATAACATGGAAGAATTCAGGGAAAGCATATTGCGCGCCGCGCAGAGTTACATCGCGCATGGCTGGAGCGTATTCCCAACGCACACAATCATCGAGTTCAATGAGGAGGGTCAGGAACCTCGCAGTGGCTGCTCTTGCGGTGTGAAGCTCTGTTCAGACGCAGGCAAGCACCCGCGCATTCGGCGCTGGCAAAAGGAAGCCAGCAAGGATCCCGCGAAGATCCTGGAATGGTTCGGTCCGGATGCTCCTCCTTCCAACATCGGCATTGTGACAGGAGAGGTCAGCGGCATCACCGTGCTGGACATCGACACAGGTCCAGGCAAGGCAGGCGCGGAGACATGGGCAGAGATCATCAGTGAGCATGGTGAGCCGGACACATTGACCGCTCAGACAGGTTCTGGCGGCATGCACATGGTCTTCAAGTACAACTCTGTGCTGAAGACTTCCGCCAACACGCTAGGCAAGGGTGTTGATGTGCGCAACGACGGTGGCTTCATCATTGCAGCTCCTTCGCGTCATCGCTCTGGCGGTGTGTATGAATGGCTGAACTGGTCAATGAGCAGGGACGGAGCAGACCCTGGAGTTGAAAACCTGCCAGCGCATCTGAGCCGTCGCAGAGAGACACGTGGCAGGCCGAAGAAAGGCGACATCACCCGCCAGAAGTTTTCCATTGAGCAAGTGCGCGCCATGCTGGAGGTCATTCCGCAAGACGATCGCGATCTCTGGCGCAACGTCGGCATCATCCTTGGTCGTGCCTTCAACCGCATCGACGAGGCGTGGGAGCTGTACAACGAATGGTCCAGCAAGTGGGGAGGTCGCCCAGGACGCAACCATGCTGAGATCATGCATGAGGCGTTCTACGAGCTGAGCCAGCAGAAGAGCGAAACGGAACTGACCATCGGCACCATTGTGAGGCTCGCTGTGGAGCACGGTTGGTCGCCGAAGTTCGGCGAAGTGCCGCATGAGAACTTCATTTACTTCGGACCGGGCAACAACTTCATTTATCGACCCACAGCGTCCTTCTGGGTTACAGAAGCTGTCAATGCCGCCTGTTCGCCGATCAATGAAAGTGGTGAGCTGAAGAAGCCAGCGGATTGGCTGCGACAGAATATGCTGGCCACCAGCATGACTTCGGATCCGGCGCTGGATGGAGACTATGTCAAGGGTGTTGATTGCCGTGATGGCATGATGATCTCTCAAAGTGGCTCTGCCACCTTCAACACCTATCGCGGACCTGTTATCGAGCTGGGTGATGCGCGCTTGGCTGGACCGTTCCTGGAGCATGTGCGCAAGGTGTTTCCAAAGGACGGTGATGCAGACCAGTTCCTGAACTACATGGCGCATCGTGCGCAGAAGCCCTGGGAGAAGCCTCGATTCGCCTTGCTCATTGCAGGAGACCAAGGTGTCGGCAAGGACACAGCCATTGAGTTCTGCTGTCCCGCGATCGGCAACTGGAATGTCAGCAACATCGAACCTTCTGCACTGGACACGCAGTTCAACGAATACGCTGCAGCAACACTCGTGCGGATCTCTGAAGCTGCCAATTTGCATGACATGGATCGCTGGGCATTCAACGAGCGGCTGAAGGTGCTGATCGCCGGAACGCCTGACACCCTGAGCATCAATCCGAAATACGGTCAGAAGTATTCCATCCGCATGTACTGTGGCGTGATCATCACAACCAACCACATGGTGTCAGGCATCTACATTCCGCCGGACGACCGGCGCTACGATGTGATGGAGGCGGCCAGCAAGTGTGAGATGGGCCTAGAAACCGATGAGAAGTCGAAGGAATACTTCTCTGAGCTCTGGAGCTGGTTTTTGGCGTCTGGTGGCGATAGGCATGTTGCTGCGTATCTGATGGAACGCGACCTGAGTGGCTGGTCGGCTTCCAATGGACAACGGAAGACGAGAGCTCACAACTACGTCGTTGCGACCTGTACAAAGAATGACGACTGGTTCTTCGATGCCATGAACTCAATAGGCGAGCCGGAAATATTCCGGTCAGACGCGCTGATCTCCGCCGTGCTGAAAGATGGCATGAACCTGAAAGAGCTGGCCACCAAATTGTCGCATGCGGTTAATCGAGCGGATTTCCGTGTTCACATAAACCCGAACCGGAAAGACGGTCGGTGGAAATACAACGATAAATTGGTAACCATCTACGCCAAAAGGCATCTGACCTTCGAGGAAATCGAGAAAATCAGACCCCATTTGGACGTTCCTTTCTGAAGCGTTCAATCTTTGAGCGTCGGCACGGACGCGATTGAGCAGATCAATCCATGTTACATAAGCACGAGGACGTGATAAATGGTGATTCCTTTAGAAACAACGACCGGACGTGATGCGGACGTGTCCTAGATAGACTCGGCTAAAAAATAATATAATAGAAGTGGAAGTGAGAATCGGTATTTTTATTTTCTAAAGGAGTTTATAGGTATCACGCTCACATCACGTCCAGTGAAACGATGTTCGTGCGAGCGTTAGGAAATTATTTTATATTGGAAGAGATCGAAAAGTCACGTCTGCATCACGTCCAATGAAACACAGCTTCGTGCGAGTGTTGCCTGGAGACAAAAAGATGGAGCAGGATCGGGAGCCTTTACTTGAAAATGCTGATCGCAATATGCCCGCAAACGACGAACTTGTAAAGCCGAAGAGGAAGCGCGGGAACCCTGCGCTGGTGAAGGGAGCTGTGCCTCCAGAGATGAGAGGACGCAAGGTCGGAACGCAGAACAAGCTGACGAAGGTCAAGGAAGCGATCATCGCCAAGACAGGCATAACGCCATTGGAATTTATGCTCACCATCGTTCGTGCAGATCCAGAGGAGTTGAAGAAGCTGCGTATCGCGAAGAAGGATGTGACACCGACATTCCGTATGCGTGCTGCTGACTCCGCAGCGCCGTACATCCATCGCAGGATGCCGATCGCGATTGAAGGATCAAACCCTGGAGATCCTATCGCTGTTGTCGTTGCTGCTTTCCCCACAGACCCGAAGCTCGCTGCTGAAGCCTATCAGAGACTTGTGAGTGGGCGCGGTGTTGTGTACGAAAATGGCAGCGACTGAGAGAGCCAGCATTGGGCAACTCGCCCAGATCGAATACCCTTCAAGGTTCGATTGGAAACATCCAGAGTACGCTCCTGTATTCAAGCGTCGTGCTGAGGCTCTCATGCGCATCAGACAGAGTCCAGGCAAGCTTCCATTGCTCAAGGCCTACTACAGAGACCACATCGCTCAGTTCATAATGGACTGGGGTGTGACAGAAGACCCTCGCAATGTCGAGCGCGGATTGCCTTCCCTGATGCCGTTCATCCTTTTCCCAAAGCAGATTGACTGGATCGATTTTGTCACCGATTGCTGGAGGACGCAGACTCCAGGCTTGACGGAGAAGAGTCGTGATGGCGGGTTGAGTTGGCTCGCCATTTCTTATTCGTGCAGCATGTGTCTGTTCCATGAAGGTATGGCGATTGGCTTTGGGTCGCGCAAGGAGACCTATGTCGATCAGGTTGGTGCTCCAAAGTCTCTGTTCCACAAGGCGCGTGTTTTCATGCGCAATCTGCCTGTTGAGTTTCGTGGCGGGTGGGATGCTGATCGGCATGCGCCTCACATGCGCATCAACTTTCCAGAATCCAAATCCAACATGAGCGGTGAAGCTGGCGACAACATCGGTCGTGGCGACCGCACCGGCATCTACTTCGTGGATGAATCAGCTCACCTGGAGCATCCGGATCTGGTTGAGCAGTCGCTTTCAGCAACGACCAACTGCCGGCAGGACATCAGCAGCGTCAATGGCATGAACAATCCATTCGCTGTGAAGCGATTCAGCGGACGTGTGAAGGTTTTCACCTTCCACTGGAAGGATGATCCGCGCAAGGACGATGCGTGGTACGCAAAGCAGCGTGATGAACTCGACCCTGTCACGCTGGCGCAAGAGGTAGACATTGACTACAATGCGTCTGTTGAAGGCATCGTCATTCCGCGTGAGTGGGTTCTGGCTTCTGTTGATGCTCACATAAAGCTGAATGTGGAACCGACAGGAGACAGGTCAGGCTCTCTGGACGTCGCTGATGAAGGTCGAGACAGCAATGCATTCTGCGGCGCTTACGGCATTTTGGTTGAGCATGTTGAAGAGTGGTCTGGCAAAGGTGGAGACATCTTCAACACGGTGGCCAAGGCATTCGACCTTTGCGATCAGCTTGGATACAAACTGTTGAAGTACGATGGGGACGGCCTTGGTGCAGGCGTTCGCGGTGACGCTCGCGTTCTCAACGAGAAGCGAATTGTAAACAAGATCGCTGTGGATGCGTTTCGCGGCTCTGAAGCTCCGTTCAATCCTGAAGGTGAAGATGTGAAGGGTCGGCTCAACAAGGACTTCTTTGCGAATCGCAAGGCGCAAGGATGGTGGTCATTGCGCACGCGCTTCCTCAACACGTTTCGTGCGGTTGTTGAAGGTCACCCGTTCAAACCGGACGAGATCATTTCCATATCCTCCAAGATCAAGAATTATCAGAAGCTATTGACGGAGTTGTCACAGCCAACTCGTAGCTTCAATGTTGTTGGCAAGACCGTCATCGACAAAGCGCCAGACGGCTCGATGTCTCCAAACCTGGCTGATGCTGTCATGATTCGATTTGGCAGAACAAGCACCCTCGACATCTGGGCGAGACTCGGCAAGAAAGGGAATTGATGTCCTCCGTCATGCCTCAACAGGTTGAGTGTAGAGTTTGGCGGAACACCCTGACATCGCTGGAACTTGAAGTGCTTGCTCATATGGCAGACGGCAGGCGCGCAGCAGAGACAAGTGAGATCCTTGGCACAACCACCAATGCTGTTGGTCTAAAGGTTCATGCGATAAAAAATAAGCTTGGCGCAGCAACATCAGCAGGCGCGGTTGCGCGAGCGTTCCGATTAGGCATATTGAAGTGAGGAGCTGAGATGAAGCGCAGCATTGCAGGAGTGGCTCAACGAGCCAAGCGTCAGGAGACGAAAGACGTGAAGGGAGCAAAGAAGGGTGAAGTCCCAACACTCGATTCATTCGTCAATTTCGCGCAGCGTCTCGGCATTGGTGCAGAGAATGCCTTGTCGACATCCAGCTATGGCTTCAATCCAATCACGCGTGTCCGCACACAGTTGGAGTGGATCCACCGTGGCTCATGGCTGGGCGGTGTTGCTGTCGATGTCGTGGCAGAGGACATGACGCGGGCAGGGGTCAGCCTGAAGGGTTCGCTCAAGCCGGATCAGATCGAGATGATTGAGGAAGCTGCAACGACACTCAGCATCTGGCCTTCCCTCAAAGAGACGATTCAGTGGGCAAGGCTTTATGGTGGGGCCATTGCTGTGATGATGATCGATGGCCAGAAACCGGAAACGCCATTGCGCATCGAGACTGTCGGCAAGGGTCAGTTCAAGGGTCTGCTCGTTTTGGATCGGTGGATGGTGGAGCCGACACTCAACGATCTGGTGACTGAGATGGGTCCGGACATGGGCCTTCCGAAGTTCTACAATGTCACAGCAGACGCGCCTGCTTTGCCAAGGCTCAAGGTCCATCACAGCCGTTGCATTCGGCTGGAAGGCATTCGACTGCCGTACTGGCAGCGTGTGATGGAAAACCTTTGGGGTATCAGCGTCATCGAGCGGCTGTACGATCGCATGGTGGCGTTCGACTCGGCGACAACCGGCGCTGCGCAACTTGTCTACAAGTGTTATCTGCGCACCCTGAAGGTCAAGAATCTGCGTGAGGTTGTCGCTGCTGGTGGCGACATAATGAATGGCCTAGTGGCACAGTTCGACCTCATGCGCCGTTACCAGGGAATGGAAGGCATCACGCTGATCGATGGTGATGATGAATTCGGCATCAATGAACATTCCGCGTTCGGCGGATTGGCAGAAGTGCTTCAGGAATTCGGGCAGCAGCTGTCTGGAGCCTTGCAAATTCCGTTGGTGCGATTGTTTGGTCAGAGCCCATCAGGATTCAGCTCCGGCGACAACGATGTGCGGCTGTACTACGACGGCATTGCCAGCCAACAGAACAAGGATCTGAAGATCGGCGTGACAAAGGTTTATCGCATGATTGCGCAAAGCGAAGGTGTCAAGGTTCCGAATGGCTTCAGCATCGGCTTCAATCCTTTGTGGCAGTTGCAGGACAAGGAGAAAGCTGAGATCTCCAGCGCGACGGCAGACTCTGTGATCAAGGCTCGTGACGCAGGGTTGGTGAGCGACAAGTGCGCGATGCAGGAGCTGCGTCAATCCGCCAACATCACAGGCATCTTCTCCAACATCACCGACAAGGACATCCGGGAGGCAGACGACGTTCCTGAAGCACCGGAACCGATCGGTCTGAGTGGTGCAGAGGTTGAACAGGACGATCCGCCGTTGCCGAAAGGCAAGAAGGACAAAAAGGATCCAGCCGACAAAGATGAAAAGTCAGACAGAGGAGCCTCTGGCTCAAAAGCCAAAAAGCCAGCTAAGGACCATGCTGACACCTCTATGAAGGCGATTTCGGACATTCTCCTCTTTCACGACCTGCATATTGCCATTGAGAATCCCAAAGGCAGCATCCGCCAAGGTGGCGCAGGGGAAACGGCCTGGCAAGTCTCCATGCCGGAGGATTATGGCTACATCCGCAGGACAGAAGGCGCGGACGGCGATCAGGTGGATTGCTATGTCGGGCCGTACCACGAATCGCCTACAGTCTATGTCATTGACCAGAACAATCCCGACACAGGTGAGTTCGACGAGCACAAGGTGATGCTCGGCTTCCCTTCCAAGCGCACGGCGCTGCAGGCCTACGAATATGGCTACACGGACGGTCGTGTTGTGGAACGATTCCGCAGCTGCACGGAGATGAGCATGGAATCGTTCAAGCAGTGGCTGAATGCAGCTGACCTGACAAAGCCATGTGAGGGTTGATGTCATGAGCCTACAGCCGCAAGACAAGCTGTTCCTGTTTGCCTTCGGCATTGTGTTGCTGGTGTTCGCTCTGCGCTTCCTGATCTTGCTTCTGTACAGAAAGATGATGGACGATTGGCTTCTCAATATCGGCATTCCAGCGAAGGAGCGTAGCGCAGAAGAAGCAGTTGCATCGGCCTACTGGAAGCGCGGATTGCCGAAGCCAGAAAGCTATGGCGTTGAACCGTACAAACCCTGGGAGCATCAAAAATGAAAATGTGCAACACTCATATGCATGATCTGCATTCCGCCATAAAGCGCAAAGGCATGGGCAGTATGGTTTCAGGCTCTGCAGAGGAAGCGACACGCAAGGCCAGGTTGTGGCTCGATGGTAGGCTTGAAACTCCGGCTGACTTCGATCCATTGGTCGCCAGCACTCTGGAAGTGTTCAACAAGGCCAAGGAAAATGTTGGCGACCTGCCGGACAGCGTTTGTCCATTGTGCGCTGTTGATCGTGTTCTGAGCTGCGCAACGACATGGGTAGACAATGTCACAGACATCATGGTGCTCGTGTGCGAAACGAACAATCTGCGGCGAGGATAACATGGACCCACAAAACATGACACCGGAAAAGTTTCTCGTTCTGCTTTCCCTGATGATTTCTGTTTTCGTTCTTTGCCGACTCGTTGTTGTCTGGCTCTGTCACCGGGAAGCGCAACCGCCAGAAGAGCCGTATTGCGACGAGCGTCACAGCGACGAGAGCTGGCCTGTTGCTCGTGAGCTGCTCGTCAAGGACGGTTGCGCCAAGCCAGAAAAGAGAAATGGCTAAACTGCCTAAGGGCGCAAAGCTCTCTGCAATTCGCCGTGAGGAGCGTGCCAAGCGTCTCTCGGCGCGTGAGCGTTTCAAAGTTGCAAAGACAGCCAGCAAAAAATATGCCCGGCAACTCTCGCAGGTTGCCAAGCAGGTGGGCTCAATCGTGGAAGGGTTGGCTGGCGATCCCTGGAGGTTGAAAAGAGCACTGAATGAATATGCCACACTGCTCAATCCATGGGCAGAGGCTGTTGTTGCAAAGCAGATCGCGGAAGCGGATCAACGCGACATTCGTGCATGGCAGGGGCTGGCGCAAGAGATCGGTCAAGAGCTTCGTGCAGAGATCCCGAGAACGGAATTCAAAGAGCTGATGGCTGAGCAGGTTGCGCTGATCACATCGTTGCCGTTGGAAGCTGCCAAGCGCGTTCATAAGCTGGCGGAAGAGGCGATGCTGCAAGGCAGGAGAGCGCCGGAGATCGCCAAGGAGATTATGCGCACAGGAGAGGTCACCAAGTCTCGCGCAATGCTGATTGCCAGGACTGAGACTTCCAGGACGGCAACCGTTCTGACAGAGACACGCGCAAAGCATGTCGGCTCGATCGGCTACATCTGGAGAACGTCTGGCGACACAGATGTCCGGAAGCTGCACAAGGACCTGGAAGGAACATTCCATCGTTGGGACGATCCGCCTGTGGCGGGTGAGAACGGTGAGCGCGCTCATGCTGGCGCGATCTACAATTGCAGGTGTTGGGCAGAGCCTGTGCTGCCGGACATAATCGAATGATTGCAAAGTTTTCTGGGCGTTACACTCCACAGAGCCATTTCTAGAGCATATTGGCGTCTGCCGCTTATTGTGGTTCCAAATCCACACAAACAACCAGGAGTCCAAGCATGAAAAAGACCCTCACCAAATTGCTAGCGATTGCTGTTATCGCGGCTGCATCATTCGGAGCTTTTGCTCAGTCGTCCGGAGCCATTCAGGCCCAGTCGCCGATGACGCGTGACATCGGAGCCTTGCAGACCCATTCGGCACGAGTGGCAGGGACGACCAGTTCCTCCGACCAGTCCGGCTTCAACGTCAGCCGCGTCGTGTGTGTGTTCAACCAGACAACGTATACCGGCAATCCCAGCACGACGTTCCTCATTCAGAACAAGGATGCGGCCAGCGGTCTTTACTACACCTTGATCACTTCGGCGGCAATCACTTCTGCCACCGGCGTCAATACGCCGCAGTACATCACTGCGGGTGGTGGCGCGGCGACCACGGCCAATGTCAGCGCCAATGTCCCCATTGCCCGCACCTGGCGCACCCGCACCGTGGTGGCTGGTTCGAGTACGCCGATCGTGACAGGGACCGTCGGCTGTTCCGTGCAGTAACCGCATGACCGCTTTGCTGAACCTGCTGTGCCTTCTACTTCCACTGGCCATGTTGCCGGGACTGATGAGCGCCGGAACAACCCCTCGTTGGGCTGTTCTGGCGCTTCTTGTTCCGCCAATGCTTTACTGGGTGGATTGGGAGAAGGTTCCGCACAAGCGTTTGCTGATCGCCACATTGGTGTTCGCTGCGTTCAGCTTGCTGTGGATGGAGGTAAGGTACGACGGCTACTTGGAGCTGTGGCGTATGACTCTCATCTTCTCAGCATTTGCCGTTGGCGCTGTTTGCGGAAACCTGGAACGTCCTCTGACATTGATGGCCGTGAGCCTCGCTCTCACCTTGCCTCTCGTGTTCTTTCAGGCCTTGGGCTACCAAGGAATTCCGCAGACAGCGCCGCCAGCTGGTTTGTTCCTCAACAAGAACGTCCTGGCAGAGTCTGCCGCAGCACTGCTTGTCGCAATGACATTTCTGCGACGCTGGCACATCGCCATTCCCCTGCTGGTCATCACGCTGCTGGCGCAAGAGCGCGCCGCATATGTTGGAATGACAGCGGCAGTGATCTTGTATCTGTGGCCACGGAGACGGAGCCTCGCTTACGCACTGCTGGCCTGCATTGGCGTTTCTGTTCTCGTGATGAGCTCAACGCCATCCGCGCTGGATCGATTCGGCATATGGCAGGACACCCTTCAAGGTGTCACGTGGATGGGCCAGGGCATCGGATCCTTCTTCACCATGTTCCCGGCAACTGCCACTCACATCGACACAATGCTTGTACGACCGGAGCAGGCCCACAATGAATTCCTCCACTTCCTCTTTGAGCTCGGAATCGGCTCAGCAGGCCTATGGGCACTTGGCTACTTCGCCATCCGTGGAAAACAGGAACTTGAACGATTGGTCTTTGCCTCCATCGTGGCAATGTCACTTTTCGCATTTCCTTTCCATATGCCGCTTACCGCTTTCCTCGCGGCTCTTGTTGCCGGTCGCCTTTGCTCTTCTGAGCGTGACGATGTCGGGTTTGCAGTTGATGGCAGAAGTCGCCATGCATGAGGCGTCCATGAACAAGGGTGTGTCTCCTGCAGAAGCTGTTCGTCAGGTCGCTGCGGCGTCTGAACTGTTCCTTCTGGACCACAACATTCGCAGACTGCCTGCCGCAATGGCAGCGGGCATGTCCGGCAACATTCCGATAGGCGATGTGATCCCGCATCTTGAAGTGTGTCTGGCACGCGATCCGAATGCGCGCGACGTTCGTGCTCAGCTCACCGAAGCTCGTGCATTCCTTTCCAAGTCACGGACGAAACACTGATCATGCGCCGTCGCACTTCCGACTTCGACACTCTGCAGATGCGCTTCTACTCCGAAGAGCAGTTGAGCGAGCATCAGTCGCTTACGCCTGAAGGCTACCTCGTCGTCATTGACGTTCCGCTGGCGCGCACCGGTGTGCTGATTTATGGTCCGGGCGAAACGCCTGTCTCAACAGGACCGGACGGTCATGTCAAGATCTATCGCGACCCTGAAGATGTGTTTCATCCAGACCATCTCGCCAGCATCGCTGGCAAGTCGGTTGTCAATGATCACCCCTCGGAAGACGTCACACCTGAAAATTTCAAACGCTACCATGTTGGTCACGCACTGAATGTGCGTCGTGGTGAAGGCGCAAGCATCGACCTGATCCTTGCCGATCTGATCATCATGGATCCGCAGGCCATCAAGGACATTCAGTCTGGCAAGCGTGAAGTGTCCATGGGATACGATTGCGACTACGAAGAGATTGAGCCTGGCATCGGCAAGCAGCACAACATCATTGCAAATCACATCGCCTTGGTTGAAGCAGGTCGGTGTGGTGTCCGTTGTTCAATCAAAGATCATCAAACCAAAGTAGGAGGCACCATGGGACTCAAGATCACAAGCTTGCTTGGCAAGATTCTTCGCAGGGCAAAGATCGGCGATCGCGCTGTGAAGGACCTCGAAGAAGAACTCGAGAAGGCCAAGAAGGAAGGTGCTGACGACGAAGCTGTTGCCGAACTCGAAGGCGTCTTGAAGGAAGCCAAGAGCGACGACTCCGGCGACGACACCATCGAAGGTGGAGAAGGCGTTCATGTCCATATTCATGGCGGCGAGAGCGACGACACGAAGGTCCGTGATGAAGACATGACGGCCTTCATGGAGCAGAACGAGGCGGACCATTCCGAATTCCGCAGTCGTCTGGACGCACTCGAAGCTGCTCTGGCAGGCATGGGCGATGCCGGTGCGCAGGCTTCTGCAGACAGCGAGGCGGAAAAGGCTCTGGAGCAGGAGCTGGAAGAAGAGGCTCCTGCCGGTGCCAAGGACAGTGCGCGCAAGGCTCGCGACAGTCAGTTCCTTGGCGACTCGTTCCAGGACACCGTCGTCGGCGCTGAGATCCTGGCTCCCGGCATTCGCTTCCCTGCCTTCGATGCCAAGGCTCCCGCCAAGGACTCCCTGAACACCATCTGCAATTTGCGCCGCAAGGCTCTGGATCTGGCCTACCTCACGCCGGAAGGCCGTGGCATCGTCGAAGATCTGAACGGCAACAAGGCGCTCGATCTGCCGGCGATGAGCTGTGGCGAAGTTCGCACCCTGTTCCGTGGCGCTGTGGCGGCGAAGAAAGCCGCCAACAATGCTGCGGGCAAAACCAACGATGCGCCGCGTGGTGTCAATACCGGATCCAAGATCCAGACCATCGGCGACTTCAACAAGGCTCTTGCCGAGCACTGGGCGAAGAAGTCCAACTGATTCACCGACACACCATCCTCCAGGAGAAAACCATGAAACAGAAACTCATTCACACAGCAGTACGGGGTGCGGTGAAGCTCATGCGCGCCAAAGTTCGTGATGTGGCCTTCGGCTTCCGCATGGGAGCTGGCTTCGCTGGCGACATCAATCGCAGCCATCCCGTCAATGTCGAGCCGTGTCAGCAAAGCGCAACCGCGCCTGCAACTGCTTACGGTCAGGCTGTTGTCGCCGACACGATCGGCGCAACCAATACCATTCGCCCGATCGTTGCCGCTGACCAGGCCATCACGACCATCTACGGCGTGACGACTCGTCCCTTCCCGCAGCAGCAATCCACCAGCTCCGTTGCCTATGCCGCTTCGCCGTTCGGTGCTGGCACGCCTCCCGGTGCCGGTGAAGTCATCGACGTCGTGCGTGCTGGCTACATCATGGTCCAGCTCAACACTGGCGAGCCTTCGCCGACCAAGGGTGCTCCGGTCTATGTCTGCGCGGAAGCGACCAACGGCAACCACGTGCAAGGTGGCTTCGAAGTTACTGCGCGTGGCGCGGTGACCCAGGTCATCCTGGACTCCCGCTACACATACAACGGTCCCGCCGATGCAGACGGTGTCGTTGAACTGTGCTGCAACGTCTGATCATCAATCCCAAGAGAAGAGGAACTTTCAACATGAAAACTTTCGTACACGGAATGAATCCGAAACTGATTCGTGCCAAAGCTCGGGACGGTATGATGACCTACGACATGTCCAGCGCAAAGACGATCGACGGCTCCGGCAACAGCCGCGGCGTCACCTTCGATCGCTCCTTCAAGACGCACGATGGCCGGACGGTGGATTCGACCGGCGCTTTCCTCGTCGGCGAACTCGAACGCCTCGACCAGACGCTGCACATGCCGCTTTCGTCCGTCAGCTGGAGCCGCGACATCGATCTGCGTGAAGATGTCACGATCGCAGATGAGGTCTCGTCCTTCACGCTTTCGACCTTCGGCTCGCAAGGTGGTCTCGGCACCGGCAACGCAATCGGCAACGGCAAGAGCTGGATCGGCAAGCAGACCAACCAGATCTCCGGTGTCGGCGTCGATATCGCCAAGATCGCCAATCCGCTGCGGCCATGGGGCTTGGAAATCAAGTACTCCATCATGGAGCTGGAATCCGCCGCCAAGCTTGGCCGTCCGATCGACAACCAGAAGTTCGAAGGCCTGCAGCTGAAGTTCCAGATGGACGTTGATGAACAGGTCTATTACGGCGACACAGGCAACGGCGACACAGGCCTGGTAAACAACACGCTGGTGACCAACGTCAATAACGTCGTTGCCGGTGCCGGTGGCTCGACCGCCTGGACCACCAAGACGCCGGATGAAATCCTGACCGATGTGAATACGGCGCTGACTTCGGTCTGGGCTGCATCCGCATGGGCCGTCATTCCGGAACGCCTGCTGCTGCCGCCTGCGCAGTTCGGTTACATCTCCACACAGAAGGTGTCGCTGGCCGGCAACGTGTCGATCCTGAAGTACCTGCAGGACAACAACCTGCTGACGACCTCAGGCCGTGGCAAGATCGAGATCTTCCCGTGCAAGTGGCTGATCGGCGCTGGTGTCGGTGGCACCATCGGCACCGTCGGCATCGACCGCATGGTGGTCTACACCAAGGCCAAGGAGCGTGTCCGCTTCCCGATGACGCTGTTGCAGCGTACGCCGGTTCAGTACGACAGCATCTTCCACAAGACGACCTACTTCAACAAGCTGGGTCGTGTGGAAGTCGTGTATCCGGAAACCCTCGGTTACTTCGACGGCCTGTAAGCCACAAGCGACAAACAGCGCAAGCGGCTCCGTGTGAGCCACAACCAAGGAGATTTTCATGAGCAAAAACAGACAAGCCACAAGGGACGAAAAGAAGCCCACGGCAAGCCAGCCGAAGCCAGCTGGGAAGGATGCACCGACGGAGGCTGATAAAGCCAGCCTTGACATGCTGAACACAGCCGTTGCCCATTTCGCCCCGATGATCTTCGACAAGTCCGGCGACCTGGACGAGATCGTCACCCTGATCACCAGTGAAATGCCTTCCGTGAAACCGGAAGATGTGAAGCAGGCGCTGGAGGTTGCCGTCAAGGCGATGGTCGATGCCGCTGAAGCTGACAAGCTGGCCGCTGACAAGCTGGCCGCTGAAGAAGCGGAAGCTGCGCGGTTGGCCGCTGACAAGCTGGCCGCTGAAGAAGCGGAAGCTGCTCGATTGGCCGCTGACAAGCTGGCCGAACAGGATGGCGCGAAGGTGATCGTGAATGTGCCGAAAGCCTTTCGGCTGACCCTGAATGACGGCCGCACGATTCCCTATCCCGCTGGCGCTTACGGCATGCCGGTCAAGCATGCTGACCACTGGTATTCCAAGGCCAACGGCGTCACCGTCGTCGAACAGTAGTCGCCTTCGACTGGACCACGAAATGTCGCCAACAGAAGCGAATGGCAAAGAAGTGAAAGATGACATCGAGCAATTCGCTGTCTCGACACTTCCTGCTTCTGTCACTGCGGCAGAACTCAACGAACGCAGTCGCCAATTCTGGGAACGGCCAGTTGGCGAGATCATTGAGAATGGCTGAGAGGGCAAAAAATGACGGTCACCGTCACCAGACCACAGCACAAAGCGGCTGATTTTTATGCTTACATTCACTGCAAGCCTGATGGGTCGCCGTTTTATGTTGGAAAAGGCAAAGGTGCGCGCTGCTATCGTTTGAAGCGTGACAATCCTTATCACCAAAGGGTTGTGGCCAAATACGGCCAACAAAACATCCTTGTCGGAAGACTAGAATGTTCCTCAGAAGAAAATGCATTCAAGCTTGAAAAAGGCTTGATCAAGTGCTTGCGCAATGCAGGAATGCCTATTGTGAATTTGACAGACGGAGGAGACGGAGCGTCTGGCCACATTCATTCAGAAGAAACGAAACAAAGAATAGGCTCATCGAACTCAATCAAACTGAAAGGACGCAAACCGTCTGAGGAGACTTGCAGAAAAGCAATTGCTGCGAAGACAGGGTCTCATTTAACAGATGAACAGAAGGCAAGAATTGGAGCTGGCAATAAAGGAAAGGTCAGGTCTGAGCAATTCTGCGAAATATTAAGGGTCAGAGCAACAGGAAGAAAACAATCTGCCGAAGCGATTGAAAAAACAGCTTCTGCTAATCGTGGAATGAAACGGTCTGAAGAGACAAAGGCAAAAATTCGTGCAGCTGCGTTGAGAAGGTATTCAAAATGACCGTCTCTATTGCGCAATTTCGTGCAGACTTCCCTGAATTTTCTGACGCAACGGTTTATCCCGATTCAGCATTCACATTCTGGTACGCGATCGCGTGCAAGCTGATAGATGTTGCGCTTTGGGCAGGCCTATTCAACATCGGCGCTGAGCTGTATGTCGCCCACAACCTTGTCATAGAAGCACGCGCAGCAGCAGCTGCAGCCGCTGGCGCTATTCCGGGTGAGACCGTAGGCTCGCTGAACAGCAAGTCTGTAGACAAGGTCTCGATGGGCTACGACACGTCCTCCAGCGTTGAAAAGGACGCTGGCCACTGGAATCTAACCGTCTATGGCACGCGCTACATTCGCCTGGCACGCATGGTCGGTGTAGGTGCGGTACAAGTCGGCGGTGTCGGTCCAGGAGGAGACTCTCTTCTCGCATGGAACGGTCCTGTCACAACCCCTGGCTTTTCCAACTTCAGCTGACGACCATGACAAAACACATCCACATTCATCTGCATCGCCGTGCTGTTGATCGGAAGGCGAAAGACGCTCCCTCTTCTGGCCCTGCCTTGTTCCATCATTTGATGAAGACCTATGGCGGTCAGTTCAGCCGGTGTCTTCAGCTGTTTGGCTACAGCATACCTGATCCGGGAAAACTTCCTGCGGATTGGAAGCCCCATGCACAGTTTATGGCGGAATTGACGAAGGCGAAGGACAGCCAAACAACTCTTCGCCTAGGCCACAGCCCACGTGTCGCGCTGATGCGCCAACTGCGCGCCATGCAGGCTGAATACGACAAGATGGATGCGGACAGCCGGCAAGGTGAGCTCGGTCGTGAGCTGCTGAACGACATCAAGGAAACGGAAGCCGAGATCAAGAACACGAAGGACGAAAAAAGCGAAGCTGAACTTCGAGCAGATTATTCCAAAGCGTATGCACGATGGGCGTCTGCCGTTACAGGGTCTGCCGAGTCGAAGGCGGCGTATCAGGAGATGATGGTGGCGCAAACGACGCTTGCAGATGTCGTCTTGCACGGACTAAAGTCGAAAGACTCCTACTCCCTCGCCGAGAAAGAAGAATACCGCAAGGCAGAAATGGAGCATTCCGACCTCGTGCAGAAGCGCGAAGAGCTTGGCGACAAAGGACGCAATCTTTCATTCGCAGAAGTTGATCGGATGAAGGTTCTGGAGGCGCGGCTGAAAGAGCTGCGTGCGAAGGGACTGGACAAGAAGGCGATGGACAGCGGCATCAAATACAAAGGCTACGAGATTTGGCCTAATGCGCATATGCCAGGACGTTGGGATGTGTGGGACACGATAGGAGTTGGCTCCCGCGTTAAAGGCGCATTGCCGTCTGTTCAAGCTGCCAAAGACTGGATTGACAAAAAAGTATGAAATCCGGCATCATCACGATTCTTGACGGCATGCCGAAGCTCCTGAAGTCGATGAAGGAGTTTCCGAAGCATGACGTCCTGATCGGCATTCCTGAAGACAGAACCAAAAGAGAGGAAGGTGATCCTATCTCCAATGCGGCGATTGGTTACATCGCCGAGACTGGTGCGCCTGAGCGCAACATTCCACAACGAGCGTGGCTGGTGCCGGCAATCAAAGGTGCCAAGGTGCCAATCAGCAAATACATGAAGCAAGCTGGCAAGGCGCTGCTGGATGGCAAGCTCAGTGTGTGCGACAAGGCGCTGAACGCAGCTGGCTTGGTGGGTCAGGCTGCTGCGCGCAACGAGATCAACACAGGTTCATTCCAGGCCTTGGCCGCAGCGACAATACGAGCGCGGCAACGTCGTGGGCGCACCGGCACCAAGCCGTTGATCGATACAGGCCAGTTCCGCAACAGCGTCAATTACGTCGTGCGAGGGGCAAAATAATGCCTCTGCTGGACGTCTCTTCTGTCCTTCTTGACCCTGACTTCGCGGATCGCTTCAATGTGATTCGCCGTGAAGAAGGTGTGTCAGACAAAGGACGCAGAATTCTTACCCTCACGACCCTGGCGAACAAGTACGGCGTCGTGTGCGCCGCTTCGCCAAACGATCTTCGGCGTCTGCCCGATGGACAGACATTCGACCGTGTCATCTCGGTCGTCAGCAAGTTTCCATTTTTCGGCGCGTGTGTTGGCTACCAGCCCGATCTGATTCAATGGCGTGGCAGCTCGTTCATCGTTGCCTCGTTGGATCCCTATCCGCAATACGGCCAGGGATTTTCACAAGTGATTGCCGTCTCGATCGATTTGCAGGATATGCCGATTCCACTTCCCGGCCAGCAGCTCGACATCGACTTCGTATTGGATTCATCGACATTAGGAGCAGCATGATGGCAAAGCAAATTCATGTATGGCCGTTTGCAAAGAAGGTTGCTGTGAGAGACTCCATCACTTCCAAAGGCTGGGAGGGGATGTACGAGCTGCAGAAGAAGGACGGTGGCACCGTCAATGCTGGCGAGAAACTGAAAGACTTTCGAGGCGACACGGAGAAGCTCGAAGGCGGACAAGCACCTCAAGGTCAAGGGAAAGAAGGCTACGTGTATGTGACCGGCAATCAACGCTACTATGCCGGTGTGTTTGGTCTGAAGTGGGTTTTGATCAACAAGGCAAAAGATGCCAAGATGTTCTCTGCAGCAGCCATCAATGCTGTTTTCCAGAAGGCGGAAAAGCTGACAATCGAGAGTTCGTTCCTTGAGATAAACAATGTCAGTTCGGATCTCAGCGCCATCATCAACTGGGGAAAAATCGAAGGCTACGATGAAGCTTTGATTCAAAAAGCAAAAAGTCTGGCAGCAGAAAATCGTAAGCTGTGGGAGATGAAAGGCAAAGCGAAGGACTCCTCCTCGGAAGAGCTGAAGAAGCTGCGCGCCGAGTTGGCAGGGACCAACGACACCACCAACCACCTAGGCGAAAAAGAATACCGCACCTACAACGGCTGGAAGGTCGCCTGCAAGGCAGCAAATCCTTCCGTGCGGTTCGAAGGCGACAAGGAGATCTGCAACGCGCTTCCCGGTGTCGGCGAGTGGGACGGCGAGAAGGGGAGTGTGTATGCGAAGACGAAGGACGCTCTCAGCAGAGCGGACATCGATGGCTGCAACAGGCTGATACACCTTCTTAATCAGTCAAGCGTTCCTGTTCTCAGGACAGGAAGCGGCAACGAAATTCGGGAAGCGATCGACGACACCAATGCAGTAGGTCGTCTCGTTCAGGACGTTATAAGAAATCTGGAATCGGCTCACATCAAGACCAAAGACGCCATGCCGCGCGAGGACACTGCACGCCTTCCGGATGGCCGCTACGACAACCGTGAGCTGGGCGAGCAGGGTATGATCTCCTGGACACCACGTGTCGGTCAAGACATCGACTATTTCGATCGGCAAGGAACCAAGCGCTATGGCAAGGTCACGGAAGTGTCTGGCGGCTACGTGACCATCAAGCCGATCGGGTCTGACGGTTATGCTTCTGGCGTTGCTGTGAAGCAGCAGATCGTTCCTGCAAAGGGACCTGCTGTTGCGAAGGATGCTAATCCTGATGGCACAATCAGTCCTGATGAAGAGAAGAGGACTCGTGATCTTCTGAGCAAAGCAGCTCGTTACAAAAATGAACTCCGCACGGAAGCTTATGAGATCGGCGGATCATTCAGAGGACCTGGCATTTGGCAACAGATCGTTTCGGTTCTGAGATCTTCCTAAATGCCCAACACGTCCGCCTCTGGCGGTTACCTCCTCCCTGCTGCCGCGCCAGCGCCTGTCGAGGGCGATGCCTTCGAAGACTTCCTGCATGATGTCATCCAGGGAATAACAGGCATGGACGCAACTCTGATTCGACCGCGCTGGCAGGACGAGCCGCCAAACATGCCGCAGGCGTCAAACACGTGGTGTGCGTTCGGGATCGCTTCATGGATCCCTGACACCTACGCAATTGAAGAGCTGGATCCGGCAGGAGATGGAAGTGTCAATCTGATCCGTCACGAGACAGATGAACTCCTTGCTTCGTTTTATGGACCTGATGCGCAGCGTTACGCAAGCTATCTGCGCGACGGCCTGCAGGTGTCGCAAAATCGAGCGGCGCTCGTTGCTGCTGGTGTTGGCCTTGTGAGAACAGGCAATGTCGTGCAAGTCCCGTCTCTTGTGAAAGAACGCTGGCAGCGCAGAGTTGATTTGCCGATAACAGTTCGTCGTCAGATCCTGCGCAACTACCCAGTCATGTATCTGCTTACTGCCAACGCAATTCTTTATGGCGAAGGCGCACCCTTGATCACAACCCCGATTGACGTTCATCAGTAAAGGAAACCCATCATGACAAGCACCCTCCCGATCTCCCGCCTGATCAACGTTGCTGTGGATCTGGCCCCTCTGGCTGCGCAGGCTCAGGACATCTCCACGCTGCTTGTGCTTGGTGACTCCGACGTCATCGACGTTGTTGAGCGCATCCGCACCTACGAGACGATCGCAGACGTCACTGCCGACTTTGGCACACTGGCTCCAGAATACTTTGCCGCTCTGCTCTGGTTCGAGCAGGCTCCACAACCGACCGAACTCAAGGTCGGTCGCTGGGCGCAAGCTGCATCCAAGGCTCGTCTCAATGGCGGAACGCTCAGTGTCGCGCAACAGGCAATTGCTCTGTGGAACGCAGTCGCGGCTCCGGGCTTCTATGTGAAGCTGAACGAGATCCCGCTGGCGATCCACCCAACGACATTTGCTGCTTCCACCAACCTGAACGGCATCGCTGCGTTGATACAGGCGCAACTGCCTGTGGGCGCAACTTGCGTATGGAATGCAACTCTGAGTCGGTTTGAAATCGTGTCCGACACTTCCGGTGCCGGTTCCACCATCAGCTTCCTCGAAGCGCCGACTGCAGTTGGCAACATTCTGTTTGCGCTCAACCCTGTCAATCTCAGCACGATCACCCTGAACGGAACTGTCGTCACCTTTAAGGCAGCAGGGCCGCTTGGCGCTAACGAAGTCCTGATTGGTGCGGATCTTGCTGCTACGCTGGCTGCTCTGCAAGTGTTCCTGGCAGCTTCTGCCGATGCGCAAATCGTCAAGTTCGACACCTGGATCGATCCGACCAACACCAAGCTGCTGCTCAAGGCGGCGACCGCAGGCGCTGGTGGCGATGCGCTGACGATTGCTGCATCGGTGGCTACGCCTTCTGGCGCTACGCTGCTTGGCGGAACGGCGACCAACATCGCAACGATGCTTGGCGGAACCTCTGTGTTCTCTGGAGCCTATGTCGCAGACGGCATTGCTGCTGAAGCAGCAGACACAGCAGTTGCGCTGTTCGACTCGCAATACGGTCAGACGTGGTATGGCCTGATGATTCCGGAAGCTGTCAATGCAGACCACCTGCTTGTTTCGGCCTACATCGAGGCTGCGACCAACAAGCACATCTACGGCATCACGACGCAGGAAGCTGGTGTTCTGTCCTCTGTCAGCACCACCGACATCGCTTACCAGATGGAAGCTCTGGGCTACAAGCGGACCATGCTGCAGTATAGCTCCTCGAACGCGTATGCTGTGGCCTCGCTCTTCGGTCGTGCGCTGACGATCAACTACAACGGCAACAACACCGTCATCACCTTGATGTACAAGCAAGAGCCAGGGATCGTTGCAGAGAACCTGACCTCGACCCAGCTGAGTGCTCTGGAAGCCAAGAATTGCAATGTCTTCGTTGCCTACAACAACGACACGGCAATCATCGAGCAAGGGCGCATGGCGTCTGGCAACTTCATTGACGAGGTCACCGGCACGGATTGGCTGGCGCTGACCATCCAGACGGCGCTCTACAATCTGCTCTACACTTCGCCGACCAAGATTCCGCAAACGGATGCCGGCATGAATCGTCTGGTCAATGTCTGCGAGGCAACGTGCTCCCAGGCCGTTGTCAATGGTCTGCTGGCTCCGGGAACGTGGAACTCGAATGGCTTCGGCCAGCTGGCTTCTGGTGACTTCCTGCCCAAAGGGTTCTATGTGTATGCGCCTCCTGTGTCGTCGCAGACGCAGGCCGATCGCGAAGCACGAGCTTCTGTCCCGATCCAGATCGCAGCAAAGCTCGCTGGCGCTGTCCATACGATCGATGTAACGATCACCGTAAATCGCTAAACCAACACCACTAAGGAGACACCAGCATGTGGACCTACTCGTTTCTCGATGTACAAGCTGCCATCACCGGGCCTGGTGCTGCCTTCTCTCTTGGTGCTGGTTCCGGCGCTGCGGAAGAAGGCATCACTGTTGAGCCCAGTGGTGACATCAATGCCATGACTCACGGCGCTGACGGCACGCCGATGCACTCGCTCCTGGCAGACAAGACAGGTCATGTCACTTGCCGTTTCCTGAAGACGTCTCAGGTGAATTCGTTGCTGGCAGCTGCTCTGGCCTTTCAGCGTGCCAGCTCTGCCAACCACGGTCAGAATACCATCTCCATCGTCAATACGGTTTCCGGAGATGTGATCACCTGCCAGGCCGTCGCCTTCGCAAAGGTGCCAACCGTCGATTACGGCGCGGAAGGGAAAATGGTCGAGTGGAAGTTCGACGCCGGAATCATCGACGTGGCATTCGGCGCTGGAACCTGATCCAACACAGCCTAAGGAGGCACCATGGAAGTCACAATAAAAGGAGCTGCGTACCAGATACGCAAGCTGAATCCGATCCAGCAATTCCACATCGCTCGTCGTCTTGCGCCTGCTCTCTGGGCGTTGAGCTCTGCCACTGAGTCATTTGCTCTGGCCAAGCCGGAAGAAGGCATGCTGTTCTTGTACAAGCCTGTTGCGGAAGCCTTTGCAAAGATGACCGATGAGGACACAGAGTATGTTCTCAACACCTGCCTTGCTGCTGTGTTCAGACAGCAAGGGCATGGCTGGGCTCCTGTGAGCGTCAAGGGATCGCAAGCATTGATGTTTGACGACATCGATCTTCCTGTGATGATGCAGCTGGCATTCGAAGTGATCAAGGAGAATCTGGGAAATTTTTTCGACGCTCTGCCGGCTATGTAAGCTCAGCATCCGGCTTGACCAGTGCGCAGCTGGTCAATATGAGCGGCGAGGAAGACTGGCTGATGCGTCCGGTGATGGAAGGCTTGATATCCTACACCGACTTGAAACGAACAGAAATTGACCTGTGTGATATCGCAATCATGAACGAAGCGATCGAAGTGAAACAAGAAAACACAATCAGGGTCACTTCCAAGAGCTGATCATGCTGAACGCAAACGATCAGATCCTCAAGGCATTTCTAGTATCTGTAGGGTTCCAGATCGACGACAACGCCTTCCGACGCTTCACGAACGGAATGGCGCGTGTAGACAGCAAAGCAATGCTGGTCGGCAAGACAGTCGCTGCTGTTGCTGTTGCCGCAGAGGCGATGGTGCATGTGTTCTCCATGCAGATGGAAAAGCTGTACTACTCCAGCCAGCGCACCAAAGCGTCCGTGCAGAACATCCAGGCTCTTGAATACGGCATGCAGCAGATCGGCATAAATGCCGACACAGCTCGTTCATCGTTGGAGGCAATGGCAGCGTCCGTGCGGATGAATCCGGGCCTGCGAGGTCTGCTAGACCAGATCCTGGGCCGTAGCACAGCCGGAGAAGATCAGGCCAAGGTGATGCTTGACCTTGTGTCGAAGCTTGGCAAGATGCCTCATATGGTTGGCGCTCGGTTCGCGCAAATGTTCGGCATGGACGAGCAGACCTTCCTGATGATGGTTCAGAAAGGTCCTGAGCTTGCCAGGGCTATGGAACAGCGCATTGAACTGACCAAACGAGCAGGCTTCGAGGCAGATGCTGCTGCCAAGGCAAGTCGCGAATACATGAACTCCTGGAGGGAGATCATTGAGCGCATTGAAGTGACAACGCAAAAGTTGTCCATCGAGCTTCTGCCGACATTCCGCAGATTCACTTCTGCCATCAATAATGGACTTGATGCTCTGACCAAATTCAAGTTTGATCCAAAAACGATTACTGATCTCAGGGAGACAAGAGACACGCTGTTCTCAATCGCAACGAGCATTATGAATATCGCGGACAAGATCGGACTTGTGAATTTTGCCAGCATGCTGCCCGCATCAATCAGGGAAGACATGCTGGCGGCCATGCACTTTGCTGATGGAATGCTGTCTTTTGTGCAAGGCAATTGGAGTGATGCCAAGGAAGCATTTGTCAAAGGTGCTCATAGACTTTCAGGGTCGCCAACACCCAAGCCAGGTGCTCCACGAGAAGTGTCTGGGAAGATGAGCGCAGAAAGGCCTGCAGGCACTTCTGCTGCAATCGGCGCAGCAAGGCCTGCAGGCCTTTCTCCTGCAGGGATTTCGACAGGCCTAGCAGAAGCAGGAAGCACCGAACGCTATGAGTGGAATCTGGCTCAGCTCAAAGAAGCGATCCGCAACCAAAGAGGGGCGATGCAGCAAAAGATTCTCAACGAGGAGCTGACAAGATTGCAGTCACCTGCCAGCGCCTCTCTGCTAGCTCAGGTCGCTCAGACCAAAGGTTACGCACCAACTTCCGCCGGTGCTGCTGCCGCGCTAGGCATCGACAAAAACAAACCGTCTGGCGCTGTTGAGCTCACGATGAACACAGACATTCACGTCAATGGAGCAGGAGACTCAGCGTCAGTCGCTCGCAATGTTGCAGGAGCTCAACGCCAGGTTGGCAGTGAAATTTGCCGAAATCTCCAAGGGTGTGTTCGATGAACCCTCTCGGCTTTGTTCTCCCTGCTGCAACGATTGGTCTTGGGTCCCTCCTTCTCAAGCCGCAGCGGGGATTTTTTATACCCTTGCCAGAAGACCAGTCTGGTCCTCCTGAACCATTTCAGAACCAACCGCAGATCGTTCTGGAGGAAATGCATGATGACGAGATTGTCATCACAGACCACCCTGTCGAGAAGGGAGCTCAGATTGCAGACCACTTCTACAAGAAGCCTTCTGAGCTGACGATACGGTGTGCATGGTCTAACAGTCCATCTTCGTCTGGCAGTTTGATGGGCAAGGCCGTTGGCGCTGCGTCTGCCGTTGGCGGCCCAATCGTGCGCATCGCAGCAGCGGCAGGATCAACAATCAGCGCGGTGCAGTCGCTGCTGTCTGGCAGTGCCGCAAATCAGGTCAATGCAATTTATCAAAAGCTGTTGGCCCTGCAGATATCTGGCGTTCCGTTCGACATCTACACAGGGAAGCGCGTATACACGGACATGCTGTTCCGCAGCTTGCATGTACACACTGACGCCAACACAGAGAATTCGTTGTTGCTGACGGCGCGGTGCAGGCAGGTTCTGATCGCAACGACAACGGTGACCAACACATCCGTGAATAATTCGGCACTGGCCGATCAGAAGAATTCTTCTGCTGTGAATCAGGGAGCGTTGTCTACCAAGCCTGCTTCTGGCATTGAGGTGCCTACGCCATGACAGTTGCCGTTGAGCTTCCTCTGATCGCCTCACAGCAAACGCTGTCTGTCACATTGAACGGTGTGCAGTATCAGCTGCGGCTCACCTGGAATCCGCCTGCTGAGGTTTGGCTGATGGATGTGTCAGATCCTGACGGTGTCGCCATTGCGCAGGGCATCGCGCTGACAGCAGGCGCTGATCTTCTTGAGCAACTTGAATACCTCGAACTTGGTGGCGCAATTGTCACAGCGACAGATAGCGATCTCAACATTCCGCCAAGTCAGACAAACCTTGGCGACCAAGGGCATGTTTATTTTCTGACGCCATGAGCTCCTCTCAAAAACAGTGGATGAGGAAAGCGTCTCTTGTTCTGTCAGGAGAGACGACAGCTCTTGATCTGTCCGAAATGCATTTCCGTTTCAACATCACGCAATCCAACGAAGAGACTCCAAACACAGCTGTCATTCGTGTCTACAATCTTTCCGAGACAACTGTGAAGCGCATAACCAATCGGTCTCCTGTCGAATTTTCTCTTGTTGAGCTCAAGGCAGGTTATCAGAACGGAGCATTTGGAACTCTGTTTGCCGGCACGATGAAGCAGTATCGTCGTGGTCGGGAAAATGCAACAGACACCTACTTCGACATTCTCGCTGCTGCCAACGACATTGAATACAATTTCGGAACGGTCAGCCAATCAGTTCCTGCAGGAGCAACAAAGGCAGACATCATCGCGCGCACAGCTCAGGACATGGGTGTCGGCGTTGGATACATTCCTCCGACTTCAGGAGGCACACTGCCTCGTGGTAAGGTGCTTTGGGGAATGGGACGTGTTGTCTTTCGCAACCTGGCCAACAGCGAGCGGTTTGGATGGTCTGTGCAGAACGGCAAGTTGCAAATGATCCCTCTGAATTCTTACCTGCCAGGAGAAGTGGTCGTGCTCAACTCCGCAACAGGCATGGTCGGAATTCCTGAACAAACGAATGAAGGCATTCGTGTTCGTTGCCTGATCAATCCGAAGCTGTACATCGGCGGCAGAATGCAGATCGACAATGACTCCATCAACAAGATCAGTCAGGCAGGAGCCGGTGCGCTTCCTGTCGGACAACTCCCTTACGATCAATGGGCAGGTCTTTCTATGCCTGCTGATATTTCCAGCGACGGCTACTACATGATGTATGTGATTGAACACACAGGAGACACACGCGGCAACGAATGGTATTCAGACATCATTGGCCTTGCGATGAGCAGCAAGGAAGGCACGGTGAGTGCATATGAATCGTAAAGAGCAATTCGCTGAAGTTCCTACAGCATTGCTTGCTGCTCTAGAAGGTTGGCAGTCTGGCCTTTGGACTGCCTTGCCAGCCATCATCGTGAGCTTCGACGCTGTTGCTATGACCTGTGTTGCACAACCGGCGCTGCAAGGTTCGATTCGTCAGCAGGACGGCTCGTTCATCGACACGGACATGCCTTTGTTGCTGGATGTTCCTGTTGTCTTTCCGTGCGGTGGTGGATTCTCTCTGACATTCCCAATTGCTGCTGGCGACGAGGCGTTGATTGTCTTTGCTTCTCGCTGCATCGATGCTTGGTGGCAGCTTGGCGGGATTCGTGGCCAGATGGAATTCCGCATGCACGACCTGTCTGATGGCTTCGCATTTGTCGGACCAAGATCTACACCAAGAGTGTTGTCAGGTGTCAGCACGACAGCGACTCAGTTGCGCAGTGATGATGGCGCGACGATGGTTGAAGTCTCTCCTGGCAAGATTCGACTGCAAGCTGTGAATGTTGAAGTTCATGCTTCAGGCTCCTACAGATGGGATGTGAATGGCTATGGGCAGAAGGTGACCTATGCTGGAGGTCTGGTCTGGAACATTGATTCATACACCACAGCTACGCTTCCGAAGGTTGTCAATAGCGCCACCCATGAAATCAATCCGCCGGAAATTCCGTGATGAAATACCGCAAACTTAGCGCGTCAGGAGACTACACATTCGGGCATCGAAGCTCTGATATGCTAGTCAATTCTGCTGAAGCTGTTGCGCAGGCCGTTCAGACACGTCTGCGCCTCGCAACACAGGACTGGTTCCTTGACTTAACAGAAGGAACTCCATATTTTCCAAGCATACTTGGACATGGAACGAACAACTCATACGACACAGCTCTTCAGAGCCGTATCCTAGAAACGCCAGGAGTGATAGGCCTTGAGTACTATCAAAGCTCGTTGGATGCAGACACACGCAGGCTCACTGTGGTTTGTCAGATCAACACCATTTATGGAGACGTCACAGCTGTGATCGGAGCCGTAGACACCAATCCGCCGCAGTCAGGAAGACTTGACTCGACATTCATTCTCGATGAATCAGTATTGATGTAGGAGACAGAAATGATCAAGAAAATTGGCACCTTCTTCGTAGCTCTCTGCCTGGCATTTTCCAGCCAAGCGCAATTCACACCAGGAGAAATCCTTGGAGCTGCTGCTCTGAATGCCGCGCTGGCAGCGCCGACCATCACTGGCGGAACGATCAACGGCGCTGTTATCGGCGCGACCAATCCAAAGGCTGCAAACTTTTCTGCCATCGGTGCAGTTGGCGTTGTGAGCGGAACTGTCAGCATTCTTCCTCAGTCTGCTGCCGGCACCTACAACTTCAATCTGCCGATCACAGCAGGAGCCAGCGGATCCGTGCTGACCTCTTCTGGTGGCGGAAACACAGCAATGACATGGACTCCGCAGAGTTCAATCACAGCAGGCGGATTGGTGGCAAGCGCGACCCTCAACACGACGACGCTCGTCAATCCGACTCTAACACGCCCAACCATCACAGGACAGTCTCTGACCTCAACCTCAACGGTCACCTGGGACATGGCCTCAGGAACGATGGCTACGCTCACGCTCACCAACAGCGCAACAATCTCCACACCAAGCAACATCCCAACAAGCGGCAATGCGGCATTGAAGATAGTTCAAGGTAGCGCAGGCTCCTACACGCTGACCTGGAGCTCACCATTCAAATGGGCTGCAGGCGTTACGCCGACGCTCTCAACAGCGGTTGGTGCTGTTGATGTCATCAGCTGCACGACCTTCGCAGGGACAGCGCTATACTGTTCCTCTCTGATCAACGCTCAGTAACAAGACAACAACCAAAGGAAAGAAGACCATGACATTCAAAAGCGCAATGTTCCACAACAATGGCTATCCGTGGATGGTTCCGAGCGGGATCAGAACCATCATTCCATTTGCGCACGTCGGACATGACTTCGGCGGATTCCGTGATGCGTGGCAACCGAGCAAACTGATCATTCCGGCAGGCTTCAATGCCGAAGGACTTTCCCAGGCCAGACTCACTGGACAACTGATCTTTGAATTGAATCCGAACGGAATTCGTCAAGGTGTCATCAAGAAGAACTATTCCGCCGTTCCGCCTCTGTGCGATGGCTTCTACGATGGCGTCGCCTGCCACAACCAGCACGCCATCTACGGAACCACGACAGACTTTATGATGCAGACGGCATGGGTCGATGCTGTGGATGGCGATTTCTTTCAGCTTGAAGCATACCAGGATTCTGGTTCTGACGGCTACGTCCTTGGTGGCGGTGTATGGTTCCAGATTGAAGTAAGGTAAAACCACGATGTTCAAGGTTCTGATCCTGCTGAGCGTGTTGCTGTTCTCTGGTTGCGCGACGACCGGAGACAACATACTGCACGGCAGTGGCATTCCTACAGAAGCGCCAGCAGGGTGGTCTCTGCATTGCTCTGAGCAACCGAAGCCTGTGGAGTGCGGACAATGACCATTTCCTTCGATCAGATCCAGTTGGTCAATGCCAAGGTCAATCTTTTCCCGTATGAGTTCCACATCAGCGAGCTGTGGAAGCACATGCAGTCTGACATGCCACGTGGGGCGTGCTCGAACTATGCAACCACGAAGTACGACATTCTTGTTTTGGAAGGGTGGCCAACGAGCGCACTGCGTCTCGCTTGCTGCTATGTCGAGCCGTTCAAATGGCCAGACGGTCGCGATGCAACGCTGAACGAGCGTTACCACGCCGTGCTGCTTGTAGATTTCGAGGGCCAGACATGGGTGCTTGACAACCGTCGTGCCTATCCGACAGAATACAAGCTCTTGCCATACACCTGGGACAAACTGCAGGTCGCAGGAACGGACAAATGGGAGAAGCCAGCATGACAGCTCTTGCGGCAGTGATCAGCTCCACAGGCATCACAGCAGCGACTTATCCAGAAATCCTTGCTGAGTTGCAAGCAAGGTTCCAGGCGATATACGGCAGTGACATTTACATCGCAGCAGACTCGCAGGACGGTCAATTTCTGGCATTGATCGCTGAAGCGATCTACGATGCGAATCAGGAAACGATCGCCGCATACAACTCCTTCAATCCGACTTACGCAGTTGGTGTTGGCCTTTCTTCGTTGGTGAAGATCAATGGCATTGCCCGTTTAATTTCATCTGCTTCAACCGCAGTCGGCAATGTTGTTGGCGTTGCCGGCACGCCGATCGTCAATGGGTCTGTGAAGGACGACAACGGCAATGTGTGGAACTTGCCTGCTGCCGTGCTCATTCCGATATCAGGATCGATTGCTGTCACCGTCACAGCAGCAGAGCAAGGAGACATCCAGGCAGCAACAGGGACCATCAACACCATCAACACGCCGACCTATGGCTGGCAGAGCTTTGTCAGCACATCAGACGCGATCCCTGGCAATCCTGTCGAGACAGATGCAGAGCTCAGGTTGCGCCAGACAGCTTCAACAAGCCTGCCTGCTCTGACGCCTATGGGAGCGATGTACGGCGCTTTGGCAAATCTGGCAGGTGTGGATCGTTTGGCTCTTTACGAAAACTACACAGGCGCTGTGGATGCAAACGGCATGCCGGCGCACTCAATCAGCGCGGTGATGGACGGCGGAACAGTTGCAGACATCGCTGAGACAATTGGTCAGCGCAAGACTCCAGGCGCGGCGACCTATGGGACGACAACGGGAGACTACACAGACCCTGTCACCGGGATCCCCTACAGCATCGACTTCTTCGTGCTTGCAGACATCACCATAAAGGTCGTAATCACAGGAACAGCCTTGACAGGTTATGTTGCTGACACAGCAACGCTCGTGAAGGCAGCAGTGGCAGCTTATCTAAGCGCGCTCGACATCGGCCAGGACGTTCAGTATTCCCGCATTTGGTCACCCGCATATCTGAATGGTTCTGCAGAAGGGGAGACGTTCGAGATCACAGCGATGACGATAGCCAAGGGTGCTGGCGCTCCAGGCGTGATCGATATACCAATTGCATTCAACGAGGCAGCGTTGTGTCTCACGACTGATGTGACCGTAACGATATCATGAACACGCTGGAAGGTTACCTAGAGCTGATTCCGCCTGCCAATGCAGAGCAGGCAGATTTCATGTCTTCGGTCTCTGCTGCAATTGAGGACATCATTGACGATGGAACTCTCGTTTCCTCTTTGCCTTTGCTCTATGATCTGGAGTCAGCAGTTGGTGATCAGCTGGACACTGTCGGAATTTGGATCGGACTTTCAAGGAAAGTGTCTGTCCCGATCGCCAATGTTTATTTCTCGCTCAGCACAGAAAATCTTGGTCTCGATCAAGGTTATTTGAAGGGGCGCGGAGACTCGATGAGTGGCGTCACCAGTTTGGATGACACAACCTATCGGCTGATGTTGCAGATCAAGATCGCTGCCAATCACTGGGACGGAACGCTTGCGCAGGCGCAGGAAATTCTTGCCAGGATCATGACCAGTAGTCCTCTCACAAAGTTGATGGTCATTGACAACTTCGACATGACGATGACGATCGGACTGGCAGGCATTATTCCCGGCCAGATTTTCATTGAACTGTTGAAGAATTACATGTCTCTGAGGCCTGCTGCTGTTGGTCTGAAAGAAATCATTGTGACCGGAGCCAGTGGGTCTCCGTTGTTCGGATTGAGTTGCGCAAATGATTACATCAACGGACTGGACGTTGGTGCCCTCGGAACGATTTATTAAGGAGACACGATATGCCCACCTCAGACATAAAACAATTCGCCGGTGGTGCCGGTGCAATCGTCCTCAGTCAAGCTGATTACGAACTGTTGGCAGCAACCACTCTGCAGAATGGATACCCTGCGGGGATCCTTGAGGCGACTTTGCTGAACAAGACCTTGCGCCAATCTCTTTTCATGGCAGCAGGGCTGGCAGGATGGCTGGTCACGCAAGGCAAGGACGTTCTTGATGACGGAGATCTCGCCACTCTGATCGCGAATCTCGGCAACACGATCACAGGCATCACAGCTCCATCGATCGTCACAGTAACAGGCGCTGTTCCTGCTGCTGCTGAGAACGGTGTTGTCGCTGTCAATGCTGCCGGTGCCACAACACAGACACTGCCAGCTGCAAACTCTGTCCCTCCTGGCGCTTCGTTCTCGTTCATCAATATCAACACAGGCACGGCGTCGATTGCCCGAGCAGGAGCGGACACGATAACGGTGAATAACACAACGGTCACCGCGTTGCCGTTGGCCACAGGAGACACTCTGACACTTGTGAGCAACGGCGTGAGCACCTGGTATGCAAAGTCAGGTTCTTCTCAGTTGAAGTATTCGTCCTTGTTCGCTCTGTCTTCCGCAGCCAATGGTTATCAGAAATTGCCGAGTGGTCTGATCCTTCAATGGGGCGCTACAGGCCTGATCACTTCTGGCAGTCATCTTGCTGTGACATTCCCAATTGCGTTCCCAACGGCTCCTCTCGTTGGTGTGTGTTCCTTCTATGGCTCTGCTGACTTTGCGACAAACTTCACCTATGCAAACAACATAGGTTCGGGAGCAACAACGACACAGATGAATGTTTACAGTTATTCCGGAACATCGCCCCAACCCGCTCACTGGATGGCAGTAGGTTATTAAGGAGACATCATGTTCTACTCGAAAAGCACAAACGGATTCTACACTCCAGAGATCCACGGCAAGAACATTCCGGAGGACGCTGTAGAGATCAGCGACAAGGAGCACAAAGCCTTGCTGGCTGGCCAAACGGCTGGCATGGCAATTGTCTCTGACGCCAAGGGTCGTCCAAAGCTGGTTGATCCGGAAACGCTGCTTGCGCCTGAACAGTTGGTCAAGAAGCGCACCCAGGAACTTCGTGCTGCGTACGAAGAGGCTTCGCAACAGCTCGTGAGCTTCACCAGCAGCAACGGCACGACGGCTCTGTATCAGACAGGTCAGAAGGACGTTGCCAATCTGCAACTCGCTCTGTTGGGGTGTCTGGCGGCAAAGGCGACGCCCAAGAAGTTCTACTGGATCTCCGCAGACAACGTCCGCGTGCCATTCACCTATGACGATCTGACAGGTCTGGCAGCTGTGATGTTTGCCCAAGGGCTGGCAGCATTCCAGGCAATGCAGGACAAGAAGGCGAAGCTGTAACTGCCATGAACGACAAGGTCCAGCCTCAGAACCTAGGCATGTACAGCGAAGGAGAGATTGACATGCTTCTCAAGGGAGACCGTCGTGATATCGACAGACTGTTACTCACGAGCATCAATGCCATGTCGCAAGCGTTTTATGCTCACATGGCAGAATCCAGAAAGATGAATCACGCGCTTGGAACTCCAGACGAGGTTGAGCAGCGCAGGCTTTGGCTGGACACGCAGATAAAAAAAGAGATCGATCGTGCAAGACTTCGCAACAAGGTTCTTCTCAGCACACTGATGTGGGCAGCACCTCTGTTCATCGCTGGGATGGTAGGTCTGATGGCGATCGGAGCGCGTGACAAGCTTGTAGAGCTGCTGACAACCTCCATGAAGGCAGAGGTCAAGGCAGAGGTCAAGGCAGAGGTAGAGAAGTAATGGAATTCGTCCTGACACGTGATGACGAGCGTCCTGAACGCTCATACGGCGTCTTGCGTCAGGGCGAAGAGAAGATCGGCGAGACGCTTGAAGACACAGACCGCAAGTTGGAAGCGGGTGGAGAAAAGATTTACGGCAAGACAGCGATACCGCGTGGTCGATTCGAGATCAGACTTTCGAAGTCACGCCGTTTCGGAAGGGTGATGCCAGAGATAGTTGGTGTTCCTCAATTCTCCGGCATCCGCATTCATGGTCGTGCAAGTGAGTTAGACACAGACGGTTGTCCGCTGCTTGGCAGTGAGCGTTCAGAGCACTACCCGTTTGTGCGCAATTGCAAGGGTCCAAATGCCAGGCTGATTGCGCTGTTGCAGGAAGCAGCAGCAAGAGGTGAAACGTCACACATAACTGTTGAATGACAAGGAGGAAATGATGAAACGAATAATCGCATTTCTGTTGTTGCTTTCAATGTTTGCCTTGGCAATGGCAGACGTAAGCATCAAGCGCCTGCCCGCACCGACAGAGTCTCTCTGGGCATTCCTCGCAGGACTGCCTGCTTCCATCGAAGCACAGATCCTTTACGCATTGCTGCTTTCAGGGTCTGTCGGTATGATGGCACACTACTTCACCAGATGGGCCAAGGGAGAGATCCAGGGAAGTCTGCTGACGTACCTGTTCGATTCTTATGCCAGGCGAACCGCGATGGCCGTTACGATCCTCGTTGGCATGTCCATAACGGCGATCACCTCAGGGGTATTCGAGTCAGACTCTGGCACATTTGTTGGCTGGCTGAATGTGCTGTGGTTCGGTGTAACGAATGGCTACGCAAGTGATTCAATCGCCAACAAGGGAATGTCCTCAACACAACCTGTCAAGGAGTCGTAAAATGTTCAAGTCCAATTTCCGGCAGCTGCTCATTGCGGCGCTCGTCCTGTTGCAGAGCTTCGTTTCGTTGCCTGCTTTCAGTCAGCAAAACGGCAATCTGTCCTCCATCATCCTTCCGTCGGCCGCACGGACGGCCGCATCTGTGTTGTCGTCCGACATCACGAATCCGCAATGGCGAGGCGGACACTTCATCGTCAATATCAGCGCCTACACTTCAGGATCCTATGTCGTGACCGTTCAGGGCAAAGACCCTGTGTCGAGCAACTACTACGACATCCTTGTCGGCAGCGCAATCACGGCAACGGGAACAACTGTTCTCAAGGTCTATCCCGGCATCGCAACGATCGCCGGTGGTGCTGCCAGCGACACCCTGCCGAGAGTTTTCCGCGTAAAGGTTGCCGCATCGGCGACACCTGTTGCGACGTATTCCATCGGCGCTTTCCTGGAGCAATAACATGAAAAACATTCTCTTTCTGCTGGCGATCTTCTCGTCCCTGGCATTCGGCCAGACAAACAAGTACAACATTCTCGACACGACGATCCTCAGTGGCACTGCAGCCGTCACGAGCGGAACGATCAGCAACACGACAGTCGGCATTCCGACGCCAGCTCTCGGCGCATTTACCACATTGTCGGCCAGCGGAACGCTGCAAGTCGGCAGCGGATCAACGACAAATGCGGGATTGATTGCGGGATATTCTGGCGTCAGCGGCGGAGGTTCTATTTGGAGCAGTGCTGTTATCCCCTCAACCACTAATCACGCTTTACAGGCTGCTTCAACTGTTACAGGTCTGAATGCTACAGGGACAGTTTATCTAACTGTCAGCGGCAGCGATAAGTTAAACGCTACATCATCGTTAACGACTTCATCTAATCCTGTAAGTGTCACAAATACTACCGATTCCACCAGCACCACAACCGGAAGCCTTAAAACGGCGGGCGGTTTGGGCGTAGCTAAAAAGAGCTTCTTTGGCGACTCTATCAATGTCGCAGCGCCCGGAACTATCACGGTAGGAACCGGCAGCGGAACTAGCGCGGGATTGATAGCGGGATATTTAGGCTCATCCGGTTATGGGGGAATATGGAGTACTGGCGTTACACCTAATTCGAGTAATTACGCTATTTCTTTTGACGCGACGCACACATATTTAAGCGGCACAAGCATTGTCGGACTGGCATATGCCGGCGCTGTTAAATTACAGGTCACTAGTACGGGAACTGCTGTGGTAGGCGATATGTTTTATGATAAAACCATCACCGCCCCCGCTACTACCGGCGCGCAAACCATCAACAAAACTACAGGGCGCGTAAATTTCGCCGCTGCTGCGACGTCGTTGGTGGTGACCAATTCCCTAGCGACCGCGAACAGCATATGCCACGTTACCAAAGCGACCAACGACGCGACAATGCGGCTAGGTGCGTGCGTCGCAGCAGCTGGCAATATCACGATCTATGCTGACGTAGCACCAGCAGCAGAAACAGCCGTCAATTTCACCGTCACCAACTGACAAAGAGACAGACAATGATCACTCTGCAATTCGTTCGTGGAGAGGACCTTGGTGCGAAGCTCATCACATGGTTCGGTCATGGGGCGAACTTCAGCCATGTCGATGTTGTCTGGCCTGACGGCAAATTGCTTGGTGCAAGGTCAGACAGAGTTTGAGGAGCAGAACCTGGTGTGCAGTTTCGGGATCCTTCTTATGTTGAGGGTTTTGACATTCTGAGAGTTGAAGTTCCAGCGCCGGAAGAGATGCGTCAGAAGTTCTACGATTTTTTGCTGGCTCAGGAAGGCAAGCCCTACGACATGACAGGCATCCTGGCATTCGTGCTTGGTCGTGATTGGCAAGAGGAAGACAGTTGGTTCTGCAGTGAGCTGATAGCTGCAGCCTTGAGCGCCTGTGGCTGGCTTCCAAACAAGCTGGTGGTAGCCTCCAACAAGATCACCCCTCCAGATCTGCTCCTGTTGGTTTCTGCACTGGCACCAGTAAAGGTTCAAGCGTCTTCTTCGTGAATGGTCTTAGCAAGGAATTCGTCGCCGACAATCAGTTGAGCGATGAATTCCTTGTCTCGCAGACGCTCTATGCATTCCGCATCAACGGTGTCGCGCGCACAGAAGTCTGTATAGACAACGTCCTTCTCCTGGCCAATGCGGTGAGCGCGATCCTCTGATTGCAGCCGGTTGCGCAGCGAGTAGTCATTGCTGAAGTAGTAAACATTGTGGCAAGCCACAAGGGTGAGTCCCTTCCCACCAGCCTGCTGTTGTGCGACGAACCCCTGTGCGTCTCCACGCTCGAATGCCTCGATGGCTTCCTGGCGCGCTAATTTGGCCACACCGCCATGGTATTCAACGACGTAGATTCCTTCTGCTCGCAACGCCTTACAGATGTCCTCAATCTGCACACGGAATCGTGCCCACACGATTATCTTTTCTCCGCGCTCGATCAATGCCTTTGCGCGCTCGACCAACAGCTCCAGCTTCGGATTGCCGCCCGGAATGCGCACAGGCTCGTTCGCATCTGGATGAATGTAATAGCCTGTTGTGATTTGCATCAGTTTCATCTGCGCCACAAGCTTATTGAACGGCGTCTCTTCACCGTCCAGCGCCAACCTGTTCTGATCAGCGGCCATGTCATAAGCCTTCTGCTGCTCTGGCGTCATGTCGAACCAAAGCGTCTTGTAGATCTTTTCCGGCAGATCGAGACAGTCACGCTTCAACACGCGGAATGAATGTGGCGAGATCAGCTTGTTCAGCTTTTCCAGATTGCGATACTTTGGCTTGCCTGCCTTATCACGTTCCACGATCTGTGGCATGCGGTGTGGATTCATCGCATTGGAAACGTCACGCAGATGCGAGCCAATGCGCGCATCGATGCTAGCCATCAACTGCAACGCAGCTGTCTTTTTTGAATTCTTCCCTGGCGAAAATAACGAGCGAAGGTCTTCGTTGCATTCTGCAATCAGCTCGTATTTCTCTGCGTCATTGGCAAGAGACATCCTCGCCATGACATGAAGCAGCTCCTCGCGTCCATTGGACAATAACATCCCATGCAGTTTTGTCAGCTCTTCTTCCAGCATGATCTTGTCTGCTGGGCTCATGCGGGCCTTCTTCTCTGCGATGTGCCGCAACAGGCCGTGGTCCTGCGGCAGCATTTCTGCGTACTCTGCCTTGAACGCGAAATATGATGTCGTGCCGAGAATGCCTTCGTCCAGGAACATGAACTGACTGAAGGCGTCGAATGGCGCATTGGTCACTGGTGTGCCGTCTAGGATGCGACGATACTTTGCCTGCATCTTGAGCTTCATCAACTCCTTCGAGCGTTTGGCACTTGGATTCTTGTAGTCAGAACTTTCATCCACGGCAATCATCAGACGACTGCAGCTGTTTGCGAATTCATTGACGAACTTTATTCCAGATGCGTGCTGCAGCGATTCTGTGTTGGCCGTTAGGATGCGCAGCTTGGACCCATCCTTCTCCTCCATCAACAGTCTCATCGCCTTCTTGTCTTTCTTGTTCGGCGCTGCAACGTAGGCGGCACAAACGTAGCGCACCCAGTCTGGCATGTGGATCGGGATCTCGCGCAACACCCAGTTGTAATGCACACCGTTCGGAGCTAGCACCAACAGGCCATCAACTTCTCCTGCTCCCCAGAGCTGCGCAACGTTATTGACGACGATCCAGCTCTTGCCGGTCCCCTGCTCAGCAAGCAGAGCGAAGTATTCTCGCGGACCGAAGCGTGTGAGACAGTCCAGTTGATGATTGAATGGCTTTGTCTTGAACAGAGGTTGCTTGTCATTCACGATCAGGCGTCTCCGTGGATGATCAGACTGCGCAGCCGTTCCCAGTCTTCTTTTGTTGCGCGCCGAGACGCTTCCCAGCTTGCAATGCCGAGCAGACCATAAACAGTAGATTCGTTTATGCGATCTGCATGGACGCCATTGATCAGCATCCTGCGCTTGTCTGTCTCGATGTAAATGAAACCAAGGCCTGCAGCATTGCGCTGACTGAGGAACCAGTTCTTCTGGTCCTGACTCAACTTGTGATTGGACCCGAACAGCGGTGTTCCAGGACGTTTTGGTTCTGTCGGAGCCTTTATCTCCATCCAGAACTCGACACCGTTGAAACAGCAGTTAGTGTCAGGGAATCCTGTGCCGACAAGGTTCTCAATCCTGTCAATGCGATCCCCTGGACGGCGCACACCCTTGCGGAAGGCTTGGTAGGCTGTTACTTCGCTCATGATTTCATCGGCCCTATCATCCAGGAAGGAGGCAATTGGAACTCTTTTCCGATCTGACGCCACAGATGAAGGCAATATGGGTGGCAATTCACGTATTCTGATTTTGGCGGATGATACTGCACAACACAGTCATCGTCGTCCCAAAATAAACGCTTGACCATACACATCTCTTCCCATGTCGGACATCTGGTGCTCAAGGAAACACTGACATGTTCCCAACCCATGCCACAACTCGAGACTGCAAAAATCTGCTCTCCTATCGAGTTGATGAATTTGAATGCTCCATTGTTGCCTGCGCTGTCATCGCTTGCCATTTTTCCATAAAGGACACGATAGCGATTTGGTGTGTGCATGCTCATGTGTCAATCCTCTTCCATTTCTTGATGAACCCAAACCGGATGTCCTTCATGAACTTAGCGCGGATCAACAGGTGCGCGCCGACAGGAATGTTTTCAAGAACGTCCCTGCCGAATTCTTCAAAGTCGTAGCGTCCGATGCGCGCTCCGATCGTTCCTGTGTCGTCACGCAATCTGAGATCGATGAAATCCTTCGGACCATCAAGAACTTCGCCGTTGCGCTTCTTGACATTGACCTCCTCATTGATGTCACGCGCATTCTTGTAGACGATCTCACCGATGAAAACTTCCGAACCAACTTGCGTGCCATCCAGCTCTGCAATGGTCATCAGCCTGCCCATGATGTTGTACTTGCCAGGGTTGTCGTACATGTCGTGGTAACGGGTGCGCATCGGGAAGATGTCGTTGAAGGCGTTGCTGGCCTTCTCGATCTCTGCAAGATTCTTCGCTGTGAGCTTTCCTGCGTTGCGCAAGCCAACGAACTTTTTTGCCTTGACTTCGCCGAAGCCTTTGAGCGCCAGGAACCCACCAACGAGGGAGTTGCTCTTTACAGACCAGTTCTCCTCGGACAACTCCAGATCGAACGGCTTGTAGGTGATCCCTTCCTTGATCATCTCACGCAACAATTCAGTTGCGCTGTCTTCGTCCTTTGCACTACGCAGATTGGCAGCGGCAAATTCCAGAGGGTGGTGCGCCTTCAAATAGGCTGTCCAGTAGCTGATCACAGCGTAAGAATAGGTGTGGGCCTTGTTCATTTGCCAGGCACCCATGCTGTTGATCATCTCCCATGTCGCTCTGGCTTCTGTCTCTCCAATGCCTTGCGATGTTGCGCCTTGCAGAAACTTCTCCCAGTACTTGTCGAAGAACTCCTTGCCCATACGCTTGGACATCGCCTTGCGGATTGTGCTGGTCTCCTTCCAGTCGAACTTTCCGATCTCTCGCACGATGGCGAGGGTCTGCTCTTGATACACCGGAAGGCCAAAGGTCTCTGTCATGTGCCGTTCCACCAATGGGTGAATGGCCTTGTAGGGCTTGCCTTGTTTGCGCTTGACGTATTCCTCTGTCACACCGCCACCGAACGGTCCAGGACGCGCTAGCGCTGTGACAGCATCGATCTCCACCAGCGTCTTGAAGTCGATGTCCTTGGAAATAGCGCGCAATGCGTTTCCTTCAAACTGAAAGATGGCACAGAGTCGTTGCTTGTTGAACACATCATAGGTGGCAGGGTCGTCGAATGGCAAGTGGTACCAGTCAATGTCGACACCGGAATCTTCCAGGATGCCGAGCGTGCGAAGACCCAACACATCGATCTTCAGCAAGCCAAGCGACTCAGCAGCGCCTTTCTCGACGTGAGCAATGCCGTCTGCATCCACCGTGCAATAGTTGGTGATCTGATCATTGCAGATCAGTAGGCCTGCCGCATGCACGCCAGTATGCACGGCGTGTCCTTCCAGCAATGCCGCCTTAGACGCTTGTGGGTAGGATCTCAGGAAGCTGCGTCCTGGATCTGTCGTTGTGAAGGTGTCTTCCAGGCAGTTGTTGGCGCGTGAGTCCGCTGACGACCGTTCGATCATCGCAACCTTTACGCCAGCAGTTGCTGCAGGCGGAATGCCTAGCGACTTGCAAATCTGGATCAGCGCGCTCTTAGGCCGGAACACGCTGATGGTGCCGATCTTTGCTGTGTTGCCAGAGCCATACTTCTGCGCCATGTATTCAAACACCATGTGACGCTTGTTGTCTGGGAAGTCCAGGTCGATGTCTGGCAAGTCGGAACGGCTCACGTCGATGAATCGTTCGAAGAACAGCTTTGGCGGGATAGGATCAATCTCCGTGATGCGCATCAAGTAGCATGCCAGCGAACCGGCGGATGAGCCGCGTGAAGGTCCAACCAGCATGTGTTGCTTTGCGTAGCAGACCATGTCCGCAACAATGATGAAGTAGGATTCGAAGTCCTTGCTCTTGATTAGCTCCAGCTCGTACAGCAAACGCTGTTCGTATTCTTCTGTCCATGTCTTGTCCATTCCACGGAACTTGATCCCGGCACGGCAAAGAGCTTCGACATCTCCTTCTGCACGGATCATTGGTGCCTTCGGCAACTCCAGACCGACACATGCTGCAGCAATCTCTGCTGCTGTGTCCTGATGATCCAGTTCTGGCAAAATGAATTGCGGCGTTGGCTTCAATCCTCCCTTGGAAGCCATTTCATAAATCTCTTTGTCTTCCGGGAAGCAAAATGAATTGTCTGATGTCGAAACGAGCGGAAGATTGAACTCCTTAGCCAGCGCCTGCTTTTTCATATTCAGAACGCGGCTGGATGGGTTCAGATCCAGGACGGCACCGATCTCGAGCAGGAAGTCGCCGTCTGTGATGTCACCGGCAAATTTGAACACATTGTCGCTTATTTCAGCAACGTCATTGAGGGAAAGGTGCGGAACCGATCCTCGCTTGGTCGCTAGTGGTTGCCTGTGGGCTTTTGAGCTGAAGTTGTACAACTCCCTCAGACCGTCCGCGTTTTTTGCTAGAAACCACATCCTGGTGGTTTGGTCGTCTCGGTCGGAAACCACCAGTTCGACGCCGAGAAGAGGTTGGATTTCGGCCTTCTGGCAGGCTTCAACCCACTTGGTGTGGCCCCATGTACTCGGATCGACAATGCCTGCTGCCTTGCAGCCTATCCCCTTCAGCCGTTCAATGGTGTGTGGGATGGCTGCGAAGGTCTGGCCGAAGCTGTATTCCGTGCGGATGCGGAGCTGGATCATTTCACGACACGCAAGCCGTTCTTTACGCCAAACGACCTGTTGTATTCCGCACGGCTGATCCTGCGCCACCCACAACACTCACCGCAATGTGTTGTGGCTTGCAATCCAGTCAAAGGGTCTGTGTCACCTTTCATCGGCTTGCCACAGCCTGCGCACTTCCACTTTCTGAAATTGCAAAAATAGACGATGTAGAAGATAAAGGCAATGCACAGCAGGCAGAACAAACCTGCAAAATAATCGCCAACAGAGTTGAACGACCTCCAAAGACCCCAAGACATAATGAAATTGTTCACAGCAGTCCTTTCTTCTTCGCAATCCAGCATTCCATCGTGATGGACGACTCACCTTGTTTCGGCGAGTGCGTCAGTTTATACACCTGCGAGAACGGGATCCACATTTCATTCTTGTCCTTCGTGCGGATCAGCACAGCAGCATTTGTCTCGCGCAGGATGTCAATGTTTTTGATTTCGCAGCTGGTGTCGGCCATCACACAATCCCCTCATGAATGCAAATCTCGACCAAAGCGCGCACATCGTCCATGGCGCGGTGCGCTTGGTCTAACGGCTTGCCGAGTTTCCGCAGGAACAGATCCTTCAGAGTTGGACGCCGACCAAACTCGTGGCTGAACTCCTGCACCGTACAGATCGTGTCTGCAGGCCAGGGAAAGCCGGATCTGGCGCAGCGATCCAGTTCGTACTGCAGACACGCAACATCGAACGGCGCATTGTGTGAGATCAACTGGTCCGCTCCGGCGAATGCTGCTTCGATCTCGCCAAGCACCTGCCGGAATTCCGGCTTGCCTTTCAACATGTCGTTGGTGATGCCGGTGATCTTGGTGATCTTCGCGCTGATCTCGCATTCTGGATAAATCATCCATTCATGCTCGCTGATGATCTTCCCTCCGTCGACACGCGCCACGGCCAGCTCGATGATGCGCGGTTGCTTGTTGGTGTCGGCCAATGACGGCAGTGTCAAGCCGGTTGTTTCGCAGTCGATGACGAGGGAGATCATGATTTATTCTTTCTGCAAAATTTCACAACGAGAGAATCAAGGTGTCGGTCTGTCGTGAAGTGCTCCGGCATTTCATTGCGAATGAAAATAGAATTCCAGTGTCTGCCGTCTTTGCAAACCTGCAGAACCTGCCACTGACCTTTTCCTGGTCTGTGCGGCAAGCCTTCAGAGTCAAGAAATGCCTTGAACTCTTCCAGCTTGCTCTTGTGCAGCAGGCATCTGCTCATGATCAGCTCGCAGCAGGGGTGTCGATCCGAACGATGAACTTCAGATCAACACCCAAGATGTCGCGTGTGTCGAAGATCACGTAGTTGTAGGTGCGCTTTCCGGCGATGACGGGATTGGTGTGCGACTCGGTCATCACTTCCTGCGCAACGAGGATGCGACGCTCTGCGAACCATGCACGCCACTTAATGAGTTCTTCCGCCGTGACATGCATGCCAAGATGGCTGACAGACGGTCCGTGCGCGTTCATCCAGTTGGAACCGTCGGTGTAGTGCAGCACTTCCAGTTCGCGCGCCGAGTTGAGCATGTCGTAGTTGAAAGCGAGATCAGCTTCGTTCTTGTCTGCCAATCCGAACACATTCCCAGATGCAGCAACATGGTCATGCGACCAATCCACAGCACCCAGCTCTTGCAGGAAGACGATCGCATTTGCAGGATTTTTCGGGCACAGAGCAATTTGCTCGATGGTAAATTTCATTTCACACTCTCCTTAAAACGGAAGACGACGCTTGCCGTCCTCCGTTGGCCGTTGGTTGATGATCAGGCTGCGTTGTCGATCTTGTCCTGCAGATCGGAGACGCGCTTCTCGGCCTTGTCTGCCGCATTCGCAGCCTTCATGGCAACTTTGTCTGCCGCATCCGCAGCCTTGTTGGCTGCCTTGCTTGCCGCCTTCGCAGTCTTCAGCTGCTCTTTCAGCTTCTTCATCTTTGCAGGTTCCATCTTCACTTCCTTCCTTGGTGGTTGAAAAATTACAGGCCGTACGGAATGTCGCAGCCAGTCAGCGCCTTGTGGTGCGCCTTATCCTGCAGCAAGTAGGCGATGAAGTCTGCCACCTGTGCCGGATCCGTTTCCTCGCCGGACAACAATCCGGCAAGCTGATAGCGTTGCGCCTCCTCGATCGTCCAGCCGCGTGTGCGCACGACTTCTGCGTCGATCTGGCGGCTCATCTCGGTGTCGCGCAACTTGTTCGGGCTGATGCTGAAGACGGTGATGTCGTGTCGCTTGGTCAGCTCGCGCGCCATCTGCTTGGTCATGATGAGCGCCGCACCCTTGCTGGCGTTGTAGCAGATAGATGACGTCATCGGCATGTGCGCCGCATTGCTGACGATGTTGAGGATCGTGCCTTTGCTTTCGATCAGCATCGGCAGACAGGCCTGCGACATCTTCATGATGCCCTTGGCGTTGGTGTCCATGACGCGATCCCATAGATCGTCCGTCACATCTTCCAGCATGTCGATGCCATTCACACCGGCGCAGTTGATCAGGGTGTCGAGATGATCATCTGTAATGCTGCGGATGTATGGCATGTTGGGGAAACGAACATCCGCACCGTAAGCGGCATCATATCCGACAACTTTGTGGCCTGCGTCGCGCAGTGCTGTAAAAATTGCCTCTCCAAGTCCGCTTCTGCTACCCGTTACCAAAATGGTGCTCATAATCTCTCCTTGGTTGTGTGAATCGGAAATGCATTGTCGATTGTCAGCGATTCCACCATAGCGCAATAAACTGCAGCATCGTGAATGCTGTCGGCGTGTGTCAAACCGCTATTGGCGAAGCGCGTGAGCTTCACGATGATCAACTCGAACAGGTGCCAGCGATTGAATTCGTCTTCCTCGATCAGCTGGATGCCGTTCGGAAACATCGCTGCCATCACCGCACCGACGCGCTTGTAGTTGTCGCCATAGACCTTGTTACGTTCGCGGAAGGTGTCTGCCATCTCAGCAAGGATCTGGTCTGCAGATGGCCTCGCCAATGCGCGAAAGGTGTCTGTGACTTCTGCGAGGGTCTTGTCTGCATCCGGCTTGCGCTCTTCGATTGCTTCTGTCTCGACAGGGACAGTCACAGCTTTGTCGAAGGTCTCTCTCGTGATTCGATCTTCAATCGGCATGCCAGATGCAATCCAGCATTCAGGTTGAAACGAGCAGCTGCTGCACGACCTCGTGATTCTGTCGTTTTCTGTTGGGTTGGAGCCATAGCATCTTGGTGCTTCAAAGAGCCATGCAGGCTGATCGTCTTTCTTGCAGACTGAAACAGGACTGCTTGTCTCGGCATGCTCCAACGAGCCTGCCTCGACACAATCTTCGCAAAGACCGGAACGGCGATATTCAAGAGCACTTGCTGCCGTGCTTTGCACGACTCCATCCTTGCATTTCAAGCAGATCCCTTTCGCTTGTGCGTGCGCCTTGGTGATGCCGTACAAACGCATCTCGGTTACTTCTGCATCGTTGAATTTCATTTTCTGTCTACCCTTCCAAGCAGTTTGAAAATCCAAAGGTGACTGTTGAATGCGTCATATGTAGACAGACCGCATTTATTGCAATCAACCCCATCGCCCATTCCTCCTCCACCTGTCACGATGTCATGGAAGCACCAGAAATGTTTTTTGCTTCCATCACTCTTGCGCCATGCCATGAACCCTGCAAGGAAAAAACAGACGATGCTGGTCAGAAATAAGACGGCTCCGATCAATATCAAAAGTTCAGGCGTCATTTCTTGTCTCCTGGCCTCGTGTAAGCACAAACATTGTGGATGGCGCGGACCGTTGCTGGTATGCCGCACCGCTTGTACATCTCGACGACTTCCGGCCTGTCGTCGAAGGCGTGTTCTATCTTTCCTGCATCAATTCCATAGACAGGCAAATAATGCAACTGTTTCATTTTCAGATCGACAGACGGAAGATGATCGTTGTCGTTGCGCATGATCAGGACCTCGTAATCAACGCCGACACGCTTGAGCCATTCTTCTGTCATGGCGCGGATCATCACAGGTCTTGCTGTGAATATCAGAATGTCGCTGCGACCCTTGAACAATTCGACATTGCCAGGCTCGTCGAATGCAGCCAGCATGTGGTAGTCATGATAGCGTCGCGTTGGGTTCTGATGATTCCAGCTGATACGCGGAATGCGCCATGCGTCGTTGCTGATGCAGTTGTCCAAGTCAAGGATGATCATGACCCTCTCCTGTAATAATTGATCCACAGCTTCTGCTGGCGCTTCGTCATGTCCAACGGCAAAGGTCTCCAGACCTTTGGTGCGACACACGCAGCCTTTGCGTCTTTTGCTCCTTCGGCAAGTCCGACTCTGAATCCAATTTCCAGACAGACTGTGCAAAGCAAGAAGGTGATGATGAACTCTTTCATCTCAGCCACTCCAGCAGTTGATTGATCGGAACTTCGAATCCAGCAGCGTTCTTGTGTCCGCCACCGCCGAACGCCTTGGCGATCGCTTCGACATCGTAGTCGCCGATGCTGCGGATGGAAATGATTGCTGTCATGTCCTCCTGGCTCATGCGCCATGTCAGACCGAATGTTCCGGACATCTTGGCCAACTCGTTGCCGACATCGTCAACAAGGGTGCGCGGACAGTTGGCGGCGAGACCAGAAAACGCATTGACAGAAGGTTGTCCATCGACATAACCGTCGAACCAACGAATCAAAATATTCCTCGCAGACCCTTCAACAATCTTCCGCACCTGCTGCTGATGAGCGCGCAGGATTGCTGAGCCTTCGGCAATGGCTTTGTCGTAGTACTCGCAAGTGAATGCGCTGGCTCCAGCAGCAGCCATGTGATTGTGCATTGCCAGGAAGGTCGTCCAATGCGCGAACGACCACGGTTCATAGCTGGTCAGCATCGCGTTGAACTCCCTCGTGCCGTCAAGCTTGAACTGCCACCGATCGTAATCGTCGATGTGCTTGATCAGCATCGGCACCGGCTTGCCAGAGTGAAAATATTCCCACGCCAACATTGCTCCGGACTTGTTGTTGTCGAGATGGACAACCGCATTCACAGGAAGGGTTGGGGAAGAATCTTCGCCCGGATTTCGCAGCCAATAACCACTGCGGGGAACGTCACCGCACCACATCTTGAATGCTGTGTCGTGATGGTCCAGCCAGACAACACGAGCTGCGTGCTTAAACAAGTGGTCTGTCGTCTCGCGAGAGAACGAAAAATCAAGGATGTAAATTTCACGACCTGCCAGATTCGCAGGATGGAATATATGACCGGAATGATAATTCTTGTGAGGGTCGAATGTCTGTCTTGGTCTCAAGCTCATCTCGCCATACTGCACGGCGCGGTATTCCGCCTCGTCGCCAAGCTTCAGCCATGCAGCGAATGCCGCGCCGAAACCGTCTGGACATCCTTCGTCGGCGCGTGTGTGGTAGAGGACTAGAGGCTTCATTTCAACATCTCCGGTTCGATCTTGTATTGGCGCGTCCGATTGATTTTTTGAAATGTCTTCATCGACGATTCAGCATCTTCCTGACTGTATGGTCCGATGAGACTCCAATCGCTCCAGACTTTCTCTTCAGAAAAATTACAGCCATTGTAGCATCTTCTCTGCGGGTCTGTGTTGATCGTGACTTGTTCGCGGACATACAGATAGACTGTCATTTCAGCACCCACCGTTTCTGCGCTTCAAGGATCAGTTGTTTGAATGCGACGATCGCCGGACGGCGCATCTCATCGCGGTGCGCCGACAGGAAGGCCGAAAGTGCCACGTTAGGGGCGACATGGGGATTGACCATCACTCGCTCTTCAGCGCGGTACGATTGGCTGTTGCTGACGGCGTAGTACATGCCTCCACCAACATAGACCGTGTTGGTCATGCCGTCCTCGATCTTCTTCTTCATGTCCTCCGGCGACGAGGCGATGATGGCTTCCGGATTGTTCTGACGGAAGATGCGGTAGCATTCCTCCTTCACCAACTCAGGCGCGTCGTAGCGCGAATACTCCACATCCGGAACTTCCTCGGAGATCATCCGTGCGATCAATTCTGTTTCGCCTGTGTCGTACCAGCACTTCAGCGTTGTGTCCTTCAGATCCCAGGTGGAGACCGTTTGCCGATCGCGCTCCAGCCGAATGTATTTCGGCTTTATGTTGTAGCCATAGCTCAGGTCTGTCTCGCAGATGTAAAGCGAGCCGACATACAACCTGCCAGGTTGATCGAGCAGGATGTCGCCGTACTGGGTGCGCCTGATCGCGCCAATGCTGTCTTGCATGAACAGACAGGAAGCGCGGATCTGCTCGACATGATCCTCGTCCAGACCATGCACGACAAATGTGACGCCACGGTTCAGCTTGTCTGACGCATAGGACTCGTCAATGACAAGAACCTCTTCTCCGAACATGCGGGAATGCCGGAAGCGGGGACGCCAGACAACGTCGCCGTTCAACACTTCGACATCGAAGCCTTCACGCGTCAGGACCAGCAATGCGATCTTGTAGCCTTCGCCGAAGGAACCGATGGCGTCTTCCTCGTTGGCCTTGCTGGTCGCGCCGAGCAAGAGGGTCTGCGGTGTCAGATTGGAAAATTCAGAGTTGAGCCGCAGGGTCTGGAAGCCATCCTCTTCCGTGATGAATTCGTAAATGAATGGGCTGTTGCTGTCCAGGGAATTCTGAATCAGCTCGCGCACAGCCTGCGGCATGCTCCAGCGCGACACGTAGCCCTTGACCAACGACAGCTCATAGGTCTTGCCCATGAGAACGTCACGCGCTTTGACGAGTCTGGCGACAGGAGTGTTCATGGCTTTCCTCCTGCAGCCTCAGTGGCCACGGCGAACGTGTCGTAGTCCAGAGCAGAAGCGAGCTTCTCTGGAAGCTTCCAGCCTCCCCACTTTGCGATGCTTTCATCCACCTGTTCTTCGGTGTAGATCGAACACCAGAGCTTCGCCAACTTGGAGCTGGCCAGCGCGGCGCGGAATTGGTTCTCGCCAACAATGTCGGCAGGCATCGGGAAGTACAGACCGAGCAACGGGCCTGTGAGGGAGGCGTAGAGATTGGCGTGCTTGCCAGCAGCAGGAGCGCGCACCTTTGTGTCTCCAAACACCAACGCACTGTGCATGCGCTTCACAGTTTCTTCGGGCAATCCGGTTTGCCGGAGGAAGGCCAGAACGTCTTCATGGTCTTCGTCTGCTCCCTCTCCTTCGAGCAGACCCTTGATCTGTTCATTGACAAGCCACAGAGGACTGTCTTCGTCAAGTTCATCTTTCATGATTTCACCTTTCCTTTATTCCATGGAGTTCCTTTCCCTGCTGCTTTTCTTTTCAACCAACCTTTGCGCAATCCTTCTATGTGACTGTCTGTGAATGGCTTTCCAGAAAGAGCAACAGACACCTTCAGATTGTGCTCGTCGGAATTTGGCTGGCCTTTTCTGTTTGCATTTCCTTTCATCTTGTTCTTTATATTTTCTGCATAAGCAGGGTCTGTCCATGCGCGAAGAGCTGCGGCAGAACATTTCGCCTTCGCGCATGGATGATGCATCGGGCTGAGTTCGCCTCCTGCAGATATGTTGTACCCAAACGGAGAGATTGTATTGAAAACCTTTATTGCGCGGATTTCTGTTTGCGAAAGTTCTTTGTCTTCGACAACTGCCAGAACATGAACAATTGGCTCTCCATGAACTCTCCATGCACAATGCACAGGAATTTTACTTCCATGCTTTACAGACTTTGCATGACCACAAAGTCTTTCTTTCGTTGTCACACTTGTTATTCCGATGTACGACTTGCCATTCGGAAAATCAAGCTTGTAAAGTTCGCCCACAATCAATCCTTCCGGATTAGATCAACAGCCTTAGCGATCTCCCAGCCAATGCCTTTGCCGGTTGTCACGCCAACTTCCTTGGCGATGCCTTCAAGCATGTCGATCGCGATCTGCTTGTCGCTGATGAAGAACGGCGCAGACCAAGGCCACGTGCGCAGAACTTCCTGTTCCATGGCCAGCGCAATGCTGTTGTATTCGCCTTGTGCGCGCATCGACTTGCGCGCTTTGATCAGATCGGAGAAGGCACGGAGATTGTATTTGGCAACAAGATTGCACTGCACGTTCATCGGCAGGATGCCACGAGCGTCCTCCAGAGGAGATCCGCTGTCGGCCAGCACGGAGTAACTCGACAAAGACGCGGCAACAGCATCCTCGAACACCTTGTGCATGGCGCTGCCAGCCTTAAAGTTGTTGGTGACCTGAGCGCCACGAGCGTCATTCACTCGTTGAGACTGCATAGCGTAGGACGCATTGCGCGTTCTGGTCATCTGCTGTGCCGTAGCTCTGGTGACGCCTTCGATCAAGAATATGACGTCGAGAAATTCCCAGGAGGATTTGATGGTCTTCACCATCGTCGTGAGCTCGCGCATCTTCTGCTCTTCCGACATGGCAGAGATCTCCTCCATCAACCCTGGCGTCATGTTCAAGCGCGTCGCCTTGGTGAAGAGCAGCAGATTCACAGCGCTCGGTGTGTGGCTGATTAGGGTGACTTTCATTTCAACGATCCTCCATTAAGGAATTCTTGTTCAGTTGCGATCTCTTTGAGACGCAGACGCTCAGCCCAAATGCAATAGGCAACGTAGTTGTTGAACTTCCAGATGATGATCGATCCGCTTCCGCCGGACACAGGAACGACACTGTGGAAGAATTCTTCTGTGTTGGTGTTGGTCACGAAGTGAATGGCATCGTGTACATTGCCAGAGTTTTGAGATTTGTATCTCACGATCCATTCTCCTTCTTCAATTTGCGCTTCTTGCGCGACTTGAGTTCTTCCTGGCGCATGTCGACAGTGTGCTGACGCTGATCTGTGTCTGGCGTAGCATACCACCACAACTGACCGTTCTCGGCAAGGCAATCAACAGCCTTGTACTTGCGCAGCTCGTGCAGCGATGCGCTGACCTGATTGGTGCTGAGCAGTGTCGCTTCCTTGAGCTGCTTCGCCGTTCTGAAATCGTCCAGGGTCAGCATAGCAGCAAACAACACAGACACACACGTCGGTTGTTTCAATTTGTTTTCCTTTCTAAGTTGTTCGCGATCTTGCCTGCGATTGATGTTGCTGGAAAGTTATTTCGTTGATGAAGAGAAAGGTGCTCCGCAATTCGGGCACCGAGAAACTTTGCCAAGGACAGAACGACAATAGCTGCATCGCTTTATTCTTGGCGGTGGCGGAGGAGGCGGAGGATAATAGCCCACGATCAAGCCTCTGGCGGTTGCGAGTCGTCCGGATCGACACCATCGACGATCAGCAGCGGATCCACTTCTCGCAGCAGCGCAGTCAGCACGCGTGTCCATGTCTTCTCGTAGCTCTCGTCTTCATGGAGCGCACCCTTGAGTCTGTCTTCGCTTACGCCCAGCACCAACCGCGCAACGGCTCCTGCCAGTGACTGAGCCTGGATGTTGTAGCCGCGCTCCAGGAACTTGCGTACGCGCATCAAGGAGCCACCCGCGTCCTCGTTCCTTTGCGGGTGTGTGTAGACGAGTCGCTTGGCCGCTAGGTCGGCGTAGAAATCAGGATGGGTGGCACTGCACCAACCTTTACTCGGACCCAGCGTGTCTGGCAGTTCGACACCACCAATGTTGTCCTTGTCGGCATCCCACCAGATCAGAGACATGGCGATTGTGAAGTCGAACGAGGCAAGCGCATCTTCCGGCTTGCTGAACAGCCACCGCGTAATGAACTGCACAGGGAAGCGCGGTGGAGCGAAGATTCTGATAGCGTTCTTTGTCTCGTGCAGCTTGCTGCAGTAACGACCAAGTTGCAGTTTCAGTGCTGCTGCCTTCAGTTGCTCCTGGCTGCTGCCGAAGCAGTCGATGTCGGATGGTTTCTCTCCGCAGACTATTGCGCGAATGAATCCGCCACCGACCAACATGCCTGGATTTTCCTTCAGCATGTCGCGAACGTCCTTCGGCAGATTGCGCAGCACGCGGTTGAGGTCGCGATTGTTGAGTTGTGTTGTCATGATTGCTCCCAGGTTGTCAAACAAAGCAGCGCAAGCCGGAACAACGGTCCCGAACTTGCGCTGTGTTTGCGGCAGGCATGAAATTTCAGCCGGCAACGATCGTGAAGGTATGCCCTTCGAAGTTCTTCCGGCCTGTGGCCTTCAGCTCGCCACGGAACACGATGTGCTTTTCCAGCGGGAGCTTCAGAGCTTCGAATGCCGCCTTGACGGAGCGGTACTCGACGCCATTGACCTTGACCTTGTTCTTGACAGAGCGCGCAGCCTTTACAGCAGGGTCGTCCCAGCTGGCAGCAACTGCGTCGCTGCGACTGACCGTTGCTGCCGCTTCCGCTTTCTTCTTGGCACTGCTTCTGCTGATGCTGGCGACCTGCTTGGCGAGGTCGGACATGGCCTTCTTGCTTTCGACCTTCTTGGCGTCCGGCTTGGCCTTCTCGACACCGTCGGACTTGACAGCGGGCTTCTTCGGTGCAGCCGCTTTCGGTGTGGCGCTCAGAAAGGCCGACACCTGCTTCTCGCCAGCAGCACGGCTGGAAAACTTCTTGATGGACTTGCCGGTCAGCTCGTTGTACTTGGCGACCAGTTCGGCGGTGGATGCGGTCTTGACGTCGAAGGTTTCATTTGCGTTGCTCATTTGAATCTCCTTGCTTAGTTGTGCTGGCCATCCGGACCAGTGCGGTTTTCGAAAGCACCCTGTTGCCAAGGTGCAGTCGGAAAGGTCAGCCGTACATACCGGGGAATTCGCAGCCTTCTGCGTTGTTGATCATCTCGTCGAGTTCATCGATGAAGGATTGAACTTCGTCTCCTTCATTGGTCCCTTCATTTTCCAGCAGCCATTCCTCTGCGACACTCTTTGCTGCCGAAAGCAGCTCTGTCGCTTCTGAGCAGCGCGTCGCTCTTGAATGGCTCTTGCTTTTGCGCCTGTCCTCCGTGTAATTCACGATCAACTCGGCGATTGTTTCGGGAACATCAATCTCGCTGTCTGTTTCGGAGAGGGTGTTTGCCGTTTCATCCAGTGTCTGGATGCGTTGTGTTTCGCGCAAGCCGTCGCTGGCGTTGTCGACGATCTCCTGGCACTCGTCCCTGAGTTCAGCCAGACGAGAGTAACCATCTTCAATTGCGCCTTGCAGAGAACACGAGCACGGAACGGCGCGCAGGTTTTTCTTGGCAGGCTTTTCTTTCTTGGTCATTTGTCATGCTCCTTGGTTGGTTGTTCGTAGCCCAGACCCATCTCATGCGGCAACGGCATGGGCCAGTGTGTGTCCCCAAAGACCTCGCCGTCTGGATCGTTTGGGTGTGTTCCGCGCTCGCCCAGATCGCCTGGACGGTACTTGGCGATGCTGGACGGATCAGTGCGCTTGGATTTGGACATGATCAACCGGCGATCTTCAACAGCTCGTCAGCAACGGCGACCTTGAAGTTGGCACGGTCTGTCAGGTGTGCGCGCTCGAAGGCACGGCTCTTGTCGTTGCTGCTGCCGGATTCGTGATCAACATATTGCGTCACAGCATTGAGCAGACCCCAGGAGGTTCCTTTGCAGCCCTTGAAGTCGGCACCGAGTGCCTCGCCGTCGAACAGTGTGATGATGCGCCGCAGTGCGCGAGACGACTCCATCTTCTTTTCGCGCGGCATCTCGATCTCTTCTTCGTCCAACCACGACTTCTTCATCTGGCCAGCAATGACATCGATGGCATCGTCGCGATTGATCTTCTCCTTGGCGAGGATGCGCACACTGGCAAGGAACTGATCCCAGGCCTTGGTCGCAATGCCGAGATCGGCCTGTACGGCATCGTGATCGAAATCGGCGTTGTGCGGAACACGGATCTTGGCGTTGCGACCGTTCGGCCCAATGCTCATGCGGAGAGTGTTGTTGCAAACCACCCGCACGCTGGTGAAATGGGCCACAGTGGCCATGGAGCCGTCGCAGGAAGAGGCGAGTAACAGATAGGGCTTGATTTCGTCCTGGCCCATGATTTTGGCTGAGTCGCCGCACCGCGCTAGCGCCCAGAACTTGCGTCCGCCGAAAAGTGCTCCTGCTGTCTCCAGTTTGAATCCGGCAGACTCGACCAGCTCCTTGTAGAAGTCCAGAACTTCTCCTGGCTGCACGATCTTGTATTTGTCGCTGACAACGCTCAGAGCCGCTTTCGTGTCGCTGCGGAACAGCAGCTGGCGATCCGGCATGACGAGCTGTTTGGTGCTGTCAAGAAACTGCGGACCGACTGTCTCGTCGATAGCATGCGCGCCTGCCGTCTGATAGATGACAGGGCTGGCTTTGAGCTTCCAGTTCAGGCCAGCTTCCTTCTTCCAGGTGGCGATGTCGGCGTCTTCGGTAAGCTGCTGACCAAGTCCGTGCCAGGGACGTCCTCCGACATAGGCCATTGCTGCCTTGCCGTTTGTTTCGTCGATTTCGTGACTCATGATTATTCTCCGATCTAAGTTGTATGAAGTGAAGCAGTTGCAATTGTGCCTGAAGTTTTGCGCAGAGGGTGAAATTAATTTTGCATACGCAACTCGATCATATTTGCCATGCTGAGATAGAGTTTGCCGTTCTTGCTTTCCGCGCCATGTGTCTTGACGATTGCGGAACGGAACTCTTCGATGCTGCCTGTGAAGCAACCGCAGACTATCCGCACACCAATCTTGGCGTCAATGAATGCCGTTGTTTGACGATGTTGCGATCCGAATCCGACAAAGGCACACCAATCTGCGTTGCCATAGACCCGTGCGTCGCCAGAGACCTGTGCGTTGCCATAGACCTGTGCGTTGCCAGAGACCTGTGCGTTGCCATAGACCCATGCGTCGCCATAGACCCATGCGTCGCCATAGACCTGTGCGTTGCCAGAGACCCGTGCGTCGCCATAGACCCGTGCGTTGCCAGAGACCCGTGCGTTGCCATAGACCTGTGCGTTGCCAGAGACCTGTGCGTTGCCAGAGACCCGTGCGTTGCCAGAGACCCGTGCGTTGCCATAGACCTGTGCGTTGCCAGAGACCTGTGCGTTGCCATAGACCTGTGCGTTGCCAGAGACCCATGCGTCGCCATAGACCTGTGCGTTGCCAGAGACCTGTGCGTTGCCAGAGACCCGTGCGTCGCCATAGACC
>Ga0172380_10000683_pt1 | contig 62666 bp, 37 predicted proteins | sample Leawe162metaG_FD_119747 | JGI IMG/M metagenome (GOLD analysis project Ga0172380, IMG submission 119747) | Leachate microbial communities from a municipal landfill in Southern Ontario, Canada - Leachate well 162 metaG | ecosystem: Engineered > Solid waste > Landfill > Unclassified | place... | reverse complement strand
TTGAATAATTCCCATAAGTAAGTGTGGCAATATAATTACCACTTGATACTTGAACTCCACTACTGTTCTTCCCATTCCAAGTTACAGCAGCATTCCCCTTTTCATAAATTTCATTATCAACGAGGGTTACAACTTCTTTACCAAGCATATCATATATCTTCAAAGATATTTTTTTCTGTAAAGGAAGTGTAAAATTTATTGTTGTACTAGGATTAAAAGGATTAGGGTAATTGTTATCTAGTTTATAATCATCAGGAACAACAATATCATATTCTTGATCTTTAAGTCCAGTAGTTCCTGTATACTCTAAAACACGTATTGTTTTACGGTATTCATTTACAACCTTTTTGCTAGCTACTAGATCTCGTTCCCACGATTTTGTTGCTGGAGCCCATACATAATGCACTACCGTAGTAGAATCATATACGCTTTGTTCCGAAAGAACGATTTCCATTTTTCCATCTTTATCTAAATCAACGTTATCAGCAAATATATAAGACGTAAATGGAGTTTCTTCTCTGACAGTATCTATAATTGCCGGATTAAGATTATAGGTGGTATCTGTGGCTGTTTTAATTGTATCTATTCTGCCATGATATATTTTGATAGTAGCAAATACATCTCCACCCTCACCCTTGTATACTAGATTTGACGAATAACTGTTTTTATCTAGTAAACTTCCAGATCCTTTGTATTGAACTGCGAAAAGATTTAATCCGCGTCCACCGCCGGTATAAATTTCATCTTTACCGTCTTTATTCAGATCACCTTTTACACAAGGCCAAAACTCGGCAGCAGTTTTGCCGCCTAAAGCAGCTAATTCACTTTTTAATGCAATAACACCATATCTGTTTGCAACAGCTGTTGGGTCACTATCAAATAAATTTGCTGACGTATCCGCTTTGGTAAATTGGAACAAACACATATCAAAATTATCCGAATACTTTGTACCGGCAATTTCATCTATTCCATCGCCGTTAACATCTACTGCTGCTAATCCAAAATAACTGACAGCATCTTTTGTTGAATATTTGTTATAGGCTCCAGGTTTATCTTTATCCGGATATCTATATGAATTCGGTCCATTTACTTGAATAGCCCACATTCCAAAATTATTCCAATGATGGCTTATGATTTCAAATTTTCCATCACCATCGATATCCGCAGGTGTAGAACTCCATTGAGAACCGGTAGCCCAATCTATACCGTTAGTAGAGACCCCAGGAAGACCACCTTCTATTACTAGAGATGCAAAACCTGGGAATGTACCATCGATTCCAAGTATATATAAATCTCTATTACTATTACCCCAAGAATGAGGAAAAATTTCCGATCTTCCATCACCATCAACATCCTGTACGGTAAAAACTTCTCTGTTGAGTCTTAATGTATTGCCAGTTGCAGCAGCTTTTGCACCGGCGGCAACAAACATAGCATTCGTAATTTCATATGCTGGTTCTGTTCCCCATGAAGTACCATTCCATTCATAAAAAACTATTCTAACTTCCCCATTTTGTTCAAAAATAATTTCCGGATTTCCATCTCCATCACAATCTCCAACTTGTGGAAATCTTGGGGAGGATCCGCTAGATGTTTTTGAAATAGGGGATGACCAAATAATCTCAAGAACCCCTTTGCCGTTATATTTCATAACATGAACTCTGCCGCCGTTTGAATAATCGGTAGATATTATTTCTTGACTACCATCTTTGTTAGCATCTGCTACAATGACTCTTCTTACTCCTAAATCCTTGTAATAAGGCATTGTTGTATCTGCTGCGGCTCCCAAATAGGCATTGTAAGTTGCCATATTTGTTGCATTAATTGATGTTTGAGCCTGGACAGCAGTAACTAGTAAGAACATTATAGAAAAAAATAATAATGTTTTTTTCATTGGATCTCCCTTTTTAGTTGGTATTATTTTTTAGGATAAATAGTCTATCCGATTTAGACCAAAGCAAATACTTTTTTTGAATCTCTTACTCTACAATCACAAAGAAGCAACCAAACATTCCGTAGAGGAAAATTAGTCACTATAATTTACTAGTTCATTCAAACACAGACAGTATTAAGTAAGATATTTTTCTCATCATGTAAAAAACAATACTTTAGTTTGCTAATCAAATGTTGGATACAAAATTTTTCACTTTAATTTAACAATAAACTGAACTCTTGCGCATAAAAAACTGTAACTGAATCCAAATCTAGTTTTAGTTCAGGCTTCTCAATAGCCGACTAAACACTGTAATCATTATAGTATATTTTGTAACCAATTTCGGATTTACCCAAGAATGGTTAGTAATTTAATCTTTTTGAATGTCTTTATTTAATAAATATCATTTTTTTACTTGATATTTTTGAGCCAGCCCGAAGCACGTAAATATAAACACCACTTGGCAAATTACCGGCATTAAACTCAACTGAATAAGAACCTGCGCTTAAATTTTTACGGAGCAATTCTGCAACATTTTGCCCGAGTAGATTATAAATTCTTAATACCGTTACCCCGCTTTCTGCAATTGAGAATGAAATTTGTGTAGTTGGATTAAAAGGATTCGGATAATTCTGATTCAGTACAAATGCAACTGGAACGGTTTCATCACCAACACCTGAAGAAGTTAGTGTCTTGAACTTAAATGGTTCTGCGAGTCCGCTTTTGCCATATTGATTTAAAGCCATTACAGACCATGTATAAGTTGTATTTTCGCTCAATTTTTTAAGTGTAACAGTTGTATCTGCTAGTATTGTATCAACAATTGTTATTGAAGGAAGAATTGATGTTCCATCGGCAACTAGCAATCTATACTTATCTGCGATTTTTTCCTTCTTCCAAACTAAAGTTGGCACAAGAACTACATCAATAGATTTATCAACCGGCAATACCAGTTGCGGTGGAATTGGGAATCCAGTTGTAAAACTTCTTACATCGGAATAAACACTCTCCCCAGTTGGGTTTGAGGCTGTGATTTTCCAATAATATGTTGTTTGACCTTTCAAGCCAATAACCGTTTTGAACGTATCAACGATATTTAGTTGGTGTACAATAATATTAGTAAAATTTATATCTGTAGCTAACACGAATCTGTTGGAAGTTGAGTGAGGTGTATTTTCCCAAACAAACTTTATAGTATCTTTTTGATTTACAGCCAAGTCGGCCGGGAAAATTTGCAATGGTTTATTTGGCACATTTATCTGAACGGAAACAACATTGCTGATACCGCTTTCGTTGTAGTTTCTATCTAACGATGAAACAGCAAAATACATTGTTTTACCAGCGGTATTATCAGATGTTTTTAACGGAGTGCTAGTAGTGCCAACAATATTATATAAATTTGCTGCGTTTTCTATATCTGCCGGTTGAACTGATGAAGAGATAAATTTATAAACAACATACATAGATGCGTTTTCACCATCACTAGCCTTAGTAGGAGTTTCCCAAATTAGTCCATCGTTCCGTACACCGGCCAGTTTACCCCATCTCAAATTTATCGGTATGTTAGGCTTAACTTGGTCTTTCCAACTCATATTCGGGAGAAGAGCAGGATACTTGTATAAAGTTTTAAGTGAATCATAAAAACCGAGAAGATTGTTTAGCGTAGAAGTAGTGTTATAAAGTACACTTCCCTGACAATCCTTATCAGTTCTATTTAATCTAATTTGTCTTGGGACTTCATTCGCACTGAATGGGTTATTGATTCTATAAACCGCATGGCCAACATACATATGCCTACTATGAACTCCGGCAGAGTCCGCCCACCAAGGCATCAATTTGCCGTAATCTTGTCCGCCACCAAAAGCCCAGTAAAGCTGAGGATTAATGTAATCGATAGTTTGAGTACGGAGCCACGCCATAGCATCGCAATAAATAGAATTGTAGTTATCATTTCCGGTAATTCCAGCAGGATAACCGGGACGCCAAATACCGCGAGGACTAATCCCCCATTTAACATTAGGCTTCACAGCTTTAATACTATCGCTAATCATTTGGACTAACGTGTTAACATTATCTCTTCTCCAATCAGCAAGGCTCGTAAATCCGCCATATGTTTCATACGTTTTTTCATCTTCTGTTCCCATGCCGTCTAAATAAAAATAATCATCAAAATGAACTGCATCAATATCATACCGTTTTACTACATCCATAATTACAGATAAAACATAATTCCTAACTTGCGGAAGTCCGGGATCAAGAATCTTGGCTTCAACTTTAGTTGGAGTTGTCTGGGTAACTTTGGTTATTATCCATTCCGGATGTTTTTTGGATACATGGTTTGAAGCCGTATTATAATTACCAGACACTCTTTCAACTCTATAAGGATTAAACCATGCATGTAATTCCATTCCTCTCTTGTGGGCTTCTTCGATCGCAAACAGTAAAGGATCATAAAAAGGATTGGGTGCTTTACCTTGAACACCGGTTAGCCAATGGGACCATGGTTCAATTGCTGAATTATATAACGCATCACACTCGGGTCTAACCTGAAACATGACTGCGTTCACATTTACTTGTTTCAATCCATCAAGAATTCTAATGAGATCTTGTTTCTGAGAACTAGTAGAAGCTCCCCTAACTGGCCAATCAATGTTAGTTACAGTAGCTATCCACGCACCTCTAAATTCTCTTTTAGGATTTAAGCTTTGTGGAAACACTACTACAGTTTGAAGAATTAAAAGGAGTCCTACTAAACAGTAAAATTTTCTCATGAATATCCTAAGGCCCTTAAAGAGATTGAAACGCTTGGTTAATTTGTAAACTATACAGCTGATTTCAACTACCCTAATGTGTAGTTTTAACTCGGAGCTACCTTTCTAAATCGTTAACTAATATTTATTTTATTTGAAAGTATAAACATTTACCACTTAGTAAGTATTCTCAGTTTTTGTCCTTTATTTACGGCCTCAGCGCGACTGTGAACATGGAGCTTTTCGTAAATACTTCTTATGTGATACTTAACGCCATCAACCGAAAGAAACATTTCTTCAGCAATCTTCTTATATGATTTCCCTTCTGAAAGCAAATTCAGAATCGTTCTTTCTTTTTCAGTTAAATTATCTTCTTCGTACCGGGGCTTAAACTTATGAAATGACTTAAGAACTCTGCGTGCAATTTGCGGAGTCATAGGTGAACCGCCTTTAATAGCTATCCGTATCGACTCAATGAGTTCCTCTGGTGATACTGATTTATGAAGATAACCCACAGCACCGGCTTGAAGTGAACCGAAAATGCTTTTATCATCATCTTGAATTGAAATCATTATAATAAGCGGCTTGCTATGGCAACCACTAATAATCTCCGCACCTTTTATACCTGTTATGCCGGGAAGATTTATATCAAGCAAAATGATATCGCTCTTCTTCAGTTCTTCTGATTCCAGCGCTTCCTCACAAGATCCAAAAGTACCGAGCACAACAAAATCTTCTTCCGTGCTGAGTGTCGATTCCCACGCAGTTCTCGCGAAAGCATTGTCTTCTATAATTGTTATTCTAATCATTAATTTTTTTTAGAAAAATGGATAAACGTAATCTGACAAACACTACCTATAAAGGTAGAAAACTATATCTTAATAGAGAAAAACCACCTTGTTCCTAAACTTTCTCCTGTCGTAAGTTCATACTTAGCTTTTAGATCCTCGGCGCGGTTTTTAATATTCACAATTCCGTTGCTATATGTTTTTTCCTCTTTATTAAAGCCAATTCCATCATCTTCTATTGATAAATCCAGCGTCTTCCCGTTATAGGTAAATTTTATCTTCACATTTTTGCACTGCGAATGCTTAACAATGTTGGTTATAGTCTCTTTACAGATACACCATAAGTGCTGTCTATTTTCCATTGATATTGATTTATCCGGCGCAACAGTTGGTAGTTCAATATTGTAATTGATCTCTTTCGAATCAAGAAGATCGGAGGCGTAACGATTGAACTTGATAAAGAATTTGCCGAGGCCATCTTCTTCCGGATTTACAGTCCAGATCAAATCTTTAATATTATCTTGCGCGTTGGCGGAACTTTCCATAATTAAATTCAAATACTTTGAAACACTTTCCGAGTTACTTGTTTCCTTTTCAATTGCGCGCACAAAATATTGAATGCTGGAAAGTGTTCCTCCAACTTCATCATGCAAATTGCGCGCAATTCTTGATCTGGTACGCTCGATTCCCACAAGTTTATTCAATCTAATTTCGTAGAATAAGAATATCACACCCAAAAAAAGTATGAAGACGATTATCCTAAACCACAAAGTTTCCCAATATGGAGGGGTAATTACTATTGTAATAGAACGCCCAACCTCGCTCCAAATACCATCATTATTTGAAGCAACAACTTTTAGAACATAAGTACCGGGATTCAAATTTGTGAACTTTGCTGTTCTGTTATTTGCATCTACAAAAACCCAGTTATCCAAAAACCCTTCTAGTTTATAAGCATATCTATTCTTAGATGGAATTGCATAGTGCAAAGCCGCAAATTCAAAACTGATTACTTTGTCTTTGTAAGAAAGAATAACTTCATCAAGATCATTCAATGGTTTAGTTAATGGAGAGTTCTCTCCCATCTTAACTTCTTGATCCATTATAGTAAGTTTTGTAAAAGCAATTTGAGGCTTGTAAGGATTATCAATTATCTCTTCGGGATAAAAGGAAATCAATCCGTTCGAATAACCGATGAACATCTTTCCGTCGTTGTTTTTAAAGTAAATGTTACCATTCAATTCCATCGCCGGTAAACCATCTTTAGCGCTGTAATTTTTGAAAATCTTTTTTATCGGATCGAACTTGCTTATTCCGTCGTTGGTTCTAATCCACAAATTTCCATGAGAATCTTCTTGAATGCTGTAAATGGTGTTATCATTTAGTCCGTGATTCGAAGTATAATGCTCGAAATTATCTTTTTCCCTATTGTATCTGTTTAATCCTTGGTAGGTACCAATCCACAAATCTCCGGCTTTGGATTCGTATATATTGTAAACTCTATCGTTGGAAATACTCGTCGTATCATTAGCCAGCACATGATAATGCCGGAAGGTTTCTTCCTTCTCGTTAAAAACATCGAGTCCGCCAAAAGTACTAATCCAAAAAACACCATGGCTATCTTCAAACACCGACATCACTCTTGAATCACCAAGTGATTTTGTATCGGGTTCATTATGTATATACTTTTTGATTGAATTCTTAGCCGGATCATAAATTGTTATACCGCCGGCTAACGTTCCGCTCCAGAACCGGTTTCGTTTATCAACATAAAACCACTTAACAAAATTATTCCCTTGAGACGGTGTTCCGTCATCAAAATACTGAACAATATTGAACTCGTTTTTATCTACGTTATAGTAATGAAGTCCGTTGTAGCTTCCTACCCATATGTAATTCTTCTCATCTATATAAACGTTTGATGAACGCTTCGTTTGGAATCCATTCTTTGTGTCAACTTCGCCAAAAAATTTTATTTTTCTCTGCTTGCTCTTGGTAACGGCAGATTCACCCGGTCCAGCCCAAAGTATTTTTTCGGTAATGAATTTTTGCGGTAAGGTAAATTGATTATCGAGAAAAGATTTATAGTTCTCGTTAAAATCTATAATATTGAATTTTTTCTTTCGAGAATCGTATTTATTAGCGCCAGCAATAGTACCAAACCAAAGCACACCGGTTCTATCTTTGAATATAGACCTAATCTTGTTATCATTGATTGTGCTGACATCATTGGGATCAGAATAAATTGCAGTTTTTCTAAATGTTTTTTTATCAAACTTGAACATGCCGCTGTATGTACCTACCCAGAACGCATCAACATCCTCAAATAGTTTTCTAATGCTAAGATTATCCGGCTTAATTGGAAATTTTGAATCGCTCTTTATGCTGGAAAACTTTTTTGTTTTTCTATCAAATAGATTTACGCCGCCGCCAAAAGTGGCAACCCAAAATCTGCCATTGATGTCTTCAAGAAATTCCATTACCTGGTTATGGCTTAAACTGTTTTTATCATTCGGATTATTTTTGAAGCGGATGAATTTCTGTTTTGCTTCATCAAATAGATTCATTCCACCATCGAATGTTCCCAGCCATAAGCTCTTATTTCTATCTTCATATATGGCGCTTACCATATTGCTGCTAATCGAATTGGAGTCTGATTTTGAATGCATGTAGCGAGTAAATGTTTCTCTCTCCGGATCAAAAAGATTTAGTCCTCCGCCGAGAGTGGAAATCCAAATTTTCTTTTTCGAGTCTCTGTAAACTTTGAAAATAATGTCGTGGCTAATTGAGTTTGGGTACGCCGGGTTATGAACAAAACGTTTGAACTTACCGGTTTTGCTGTTAAATTTATTTAAGCCACCACCCAATGTTCCCACCCAGATAATTCCGTTTTTATCTTCCAGCAAGCTAAACACATGATTATAGCTAAGGCTGTTTCCATCACTAACTTCATGTTTGTAATAGATGAAATTGTACCCGTCGTATCTGCATAAACCGTTTTCGGTAGCCATCCAAATAAAACCAACGCTGTCTTGAATGATATCATTAACGTTCCCCGGAATTAAGCCTTGTTCCTTGGCAATTCTATCGAATATTATTTTCTGCGACTGTCCGTAGCTTAAGCCAAACACTATAAAAAGAAATGAAGCAGTTAAAAATATTTTAGTTCTGCTGTTCACAATATTGTTCGCTTTACGGTAGAATTAGTGTGTTGGTTAATTAACTTTGCTAAAAAATACGCAGATATTTTGAAAAAGAGAAAACCGGCTGTTAATGATGATTGAATATAAATAAACCACCCAATTATGTAGTTGGAATTATCTTGCCTTAATTACATTCGAAACGTTGCTATGAATTATTTCTACTTAACTAAGTAGAAAAGTAGAATCATCACAAATCTTATTCACTAAAAATTTTGCGGTATTATTATGGCAAACAAAACAATTTATTTGATCTCGTCACTTTTGATAATTGTAATCTTAGGTTGTTCGGTATCCGACACAATTCAAACTACAGAAAAATTGAAAATTACAAAAACCGATCTGCCTAAAGTTGAGCGGGAATTTCGCGCAGCATGGATTGCAACAGTGGCAAATATTAACTGGCCCAGCAAACGCAATCTTACAACCGAAGGACAGAAAGCGGAAGCCGTAAGTATTTTAGATAAAATGAAAGCTGCAAACCTTAACGCTGCAATATTTCAAGCGCGCCCGCAGTGCGATGCTCTCTACAAAAGCGATATTGAACCTTGGTCATATTACTTAACCGGAAAGCAAGGAAAAGCACCGGAACCCTTTTACGATCCGCTTCAATTTTGGGTTGATGAAGCTCATAAGCGCGGTATGGAGTTGCATGTTTGGTTAAATCCTTACAGAGCCCATCATACTGATGGCGGCGAAATAGGAGAACTATCAGTTGTTAAGAAGCATCCCGATTTAGTTGTTAAGCTAAAAACCGGCTATTGGTGGCTCGATCCAAGCAAAAAGGAAACGCAAGATTATTCTCTTAGCGTTGTTTTAGATATTGCAAAACGCTACGATATAGACGGGATTCACTTTGATGATTATTTCTACCCTTATCCTTCTTACAATAACGAAGAAGATTTTCCGGATGATGCAAGCTGGAAAGAATATTTGGCCAGCGGCGGAAAGTTAAGCAGAGGCGACTGGCGCCGCGAAAGCGTTAATAATTTTATTTATAAAGTTCATAAAGGAATTAAAGAGCTAAAGCCAAATGTGAAATTTGGCTTAAGTCCTTTTGGGATTTGGCGCCCCCGCAATCCGGAATCTGTTGAAGGCTTTGATCAATACGATCAATTGTATGCTGATGCGAAACTCTGGATTAACGAAGGCTGGGTTGATTACTGGACACCACAATTGTATTGGAAGATTAGTACATATCAACAAAGCTTTCCGGTCTTATTGGGTTGGTGGAAAGAACAGAACTTAAAGAACAAACATTTCTGGCCCGGGATAAGTATAGATAGAGAAAACAATGATGCGAATGCAATGGAAGTGATCAATCAGATTATGACAGTAAGAGGAATGCTTCCGGAATCGCCCGGAAATGTTTTCTGGAGTGTAGGCCCAATTCTAAAATTCAAAGAACTTGCAGACGCAATTATTAGCGGTCCATATAAAAAGCAAGCTTTGATACCAACTACACCTTGGTTTAATGGAAAACCAGTTGCTTCTCCTATTGTTGTCACTAAAATCGATGGTGGAAGAGTAAAAATTTCTTGGACTCATGAAAAGAAAGAGAAAGTTTTTAGATGGGTTGTTTATACCAAATATGGCAATAGATGGAACTACGAAATATTAAATAGAGATGCTGCTTCGTACGAAGCTCCGCTTGTGTTCGAATATAAATCTTATAACGATGCAGGCAAAGAACTAAGCAGAAAATATGAATTGAGTGAAATTGCAGTTTCGGCAGTTGATAGAATTAGCAACGAGAGCGCTCCTTCAATTCAAAAAATTAAGTAATGCGCCGTTAGGCTTAATTCTCAAAGAGAAAATGTTTATTCTATGATTGCAAAACGCGGAAGCTTTTCCAAATGTTTTGCTCTTTGCATTTCATAAGTACAAATTCATAGTGGAGACGAAATGAAGAAATGGATTGCCTTCTTTACACTTTTTATTTCATTAATCGCTTGTTGCCCATTTCTATTAGGTGCAGATAAATTATCATTCGATTTCTATAAAGACAAAATTGCGTTAATAAACCTAAGCAGTGATAAAGCCTTAACAGCCGTAGAAATTAAAAATAAAATTGAAAGTGGAATTGCTTCAGCAAAACTACAAAATTCAGATGCAGTAATTTTTAACGCAAACTTTTTGTCTCAAGCCATCCTAAATTCACTAAATAAAGAATCTGCTTTCAAGATTACGGAACAAGCGTCAGAACTCGCTGAAAGCAACAATCTATTCTTCTTTGTTGAGATAAACTTTGATAAACTTAACAAAGCTTCGAGACTAGTTGATATTAGAAAGAACATAAGTGAATTAGTAACTAAAACTGAACTCAGCGGTTTATATTTCAGCGGAATTGATTTTGCTTCGGAGGCAGATAACGATCTTCTTGAAGAACTATTAGTTGAATGCTTGATCGTAAAACCATTCCTTTCTATTTCAATTTCAAAAGGAGATAGCGATACCGATAGAGTTATTGCCGACAAATATATTCAGCAAGGTATAATCGATTTTATACTAGATGATGATTCAGATCATTCTATTATTATCAATCCGGCAGTTGGTGCTTCGGAAGAAAAGCTCCTCCAGAGATATCTAAAGAGACTTCAGCCGGAAGCTTTTATATCTCTCAATCTTTCTAATGTAACGGATAAGTATGATTCGGAAGTAAATATCGTCTCTCAAAACAGAACAAAAAAATTTACAGCAGACAAAAAAGTAAATTTTATTTTTACTGCTAAGAGTGATACTCTTAGACTAAAGATAGGCAAACGGAATTTGTTCATTTCAAAAGCTGATTGGGTAATCCCCTACAATTACAAACTGAACAAAGACAATTCGGTTAGCCGTTACGGCAATTGGGTTGAATTCCGCAGACCATTTGAAAAGAATACCAGCAACAATACTTACAATTTGCTTTGCAGAACGGTATATCTTTCAACAGTAAAAATCAACAACGAACCGGTAAAACTTTATACGACCGGTATTTTCTTTAAAAAAATAAAGCTTACTGAAGGATTGAATAAGCTGCGCGCAGAAGTAAAAGATGAAAAAGGCAACACCGCACTTTACGAAGACAGAGTTTTTTATACCAAACCGGATATTTCCAAAACAGAAAAGCTTTTAGCTATTGAAGAAAGCTCAATTGAGCCGGCAGAAAATATTTCTTTAACACCGGCAGACTTTTTGAATGTTTCTTTCATCGGCACAAAGGCTCAAACCGGATATGTTGAAATTTCTCCGGGCAATCAGTCATTTGAATGTAGCAGAAATGATTTTAATGGTTCTAGTCAGTATAGAATTCAAATTCCGCTAAAGAACATTGCGAAGAATCAAGCGTTATCAATTAAGCTAATTTTGAAATCGGCTAATGATGCTTTTGACCCGAAGATAGTCGAGAAAATTCTTCCGCATACTTTGCTAGTCAAAGAAGCCGATGATTTTCCTATACTGGCTACTACTTCGGCTAATTCAACCTTAACTTTTACATTGGCCCCAATCAGATTAGGTGCGCCTATTAGAAATGAGCTTCCAAAGGATGTTATACTGAAATCAACAGGCATCTTTGGCGCGTACTACAGAATCCGCTTGAGCGATACTGAAGAAGGATATATCAATCACGAATTTGTAAAAGAGATGCCTTCAAATACTATTCTCCCAAGCTACTTTATTAATCCAATTACTAGCTCTTCTTCTGAAACTACGGACATTGTGAAAATTCCATATCTCGAAAATGTTCCTTTTGATGTTTATCCGGAGCCGCTGCAAAACCGCATCACAATAAATCTATATGGTGTAAAAACTAGCAGCACTTGGATCATTCACAGAAACGATTTGCGCTATATCGAAGAAATAACATGGCAGCAAACATCAAAAGAAACCTACAAGATTTTTGTGAACCTCAAGACTTCTAAAATCTGGGGCTATGATTTAAAAGTAAGAGGCAAAGAATTAGTATTTAGAATTAAATACCCGCCGACTTATAATGTTGAAAACAAATTGCCACTTAAAGGAATAAAGTTTTCGCTCGAAGCTGGGCATGGCGGAAGTAACAGCGGCGCTGTTAGTCTCTCCGGCATTAAGGAAAAGGACATTAATCTAAAGCTCACTAAACTTTTAGAATCTATCCTTAAAAAGAATGGCGCAGAAGTTTTACTTTCGAGAGATTCCGATAAAGATATGCTGCTTCTAGAGAAAAGGGATATTGCTACAAACTCGGATGCTAATATTCACATTAGCATTCACGCTAACTCCAGCGACCCGGAGAATGAATTCTTAGGAGCTTCCGGAACATGTACTTTTTATCATAATCCGTTTTGGGCTAAACTTGCAGAGAAGATTTTCTATAGAATGATCGAATTAGGTTTTAAACCATTTGGATCGGTTGGTTCTTTTAATTATCGTGTAACCAGAATGTCTGAAATGCCTTCGATTTTAGTTGAACAGGCATTCATGTCTCACGCAGAAGATGAGGAAAAATTAGCTGACGATGATTTTCGTATGAAGATGGCAGAGAAAATCTATTCCGGAATAATTGATTATTTGAAATACATGAAAAATTAGTACTTGGATTTATTTTTGAAACTTTTTTAGGCATTAAATGGGAACCAAATATTTAATTGGTTTAGACGGCGGCGGGACAAAAACTAAATGCGTCATTACAGATTTTAATTTCAAACCTCTTTATGAGTGTCAGGGCGGACCTTCCAATTTTTTAATTATCGGAACTGAAAAAGTCTCCGAGACAATTCTCTCGCTTGTTCTTGAATGTATAAAACAATTGAAAGTATCTGCTGATGATATTGCTTCGATTTTTATTGGAACAACCGGCGCCGGAAGACCGAATGACGCAAAAAAATTAAAAGATGATTTTACCGCTTACTCACTCTCAAAAGGATATACATTTAACTCCTTTAATGTAGATAGCGATGCACGCATTGCGCTCGAAGGAGCTTTTTCCAGTGGACCCGGCTCGTTGTTAATCGCCGGTACCGGGTCGGTAATTTTCGGTAAAGACAAAAACGGTATTATTCATAGAGTTGGCGGATTCGGAAGATTAATCGGCGATGAAGGAAGCGGCAATACTATAGGCAGACGCGGATTAAATCAAGTTGCAAAGGATTTGGACGGGAGAGCGCATAAAACTTTGCTTACCATTTTGCTACGAGAAGATTTTGGAATTACGGATACATCACAATTAATAACTGAGGTGTACCGAAATAATTTTGATCTTGCTACATTTGCGCCTAAAGTATTTTATGCAGCTCAAGAAGGAGATATTGCCGCAACTAAAATTTTAGATGAAGAATCGGATGAATTGATTTATCATGTGCAAAGCATTTTCAAAATGCTTGGCGAACCTACTATGAAGTTGAGTTTAATTGGTGGAACAATTGCAACAGAGAATTATTATTCAGCTATGTTCAAAAATAAAGTCGGACAAAGACTGCCCGGCGTAATTATTTCTCCGGCGGAAAACTCTCCGGAGATAGGAGCTGTGTTTATGGCTAAAGCTTCTATATAACAGAAATCGATTCGAAAATTTTTCTTGGAGTATAACTTAATGTCGAAAGAAAAAGTTACTTACAGAAATCCATGGACGTGGGTTCCTTCGTTGTACTTTACTGAAGCAATTCCTTATGTAATGGTTATGTCTGTATCTGTTATGATGTACAAAAACTTAAAAGTCTCAAACGCAGATATAGCTTTCTTTACCAGTCTGCTCTACTTTCCTTGGTTCTTAAAGTTTTTATGGGGACCATTTATTGACATGTTCAAAACGAAAAGGTTTTGGACTACAACCATGCAGATTATTGTTAGTATTGCACTATTCGGAATAGCACTAAGCTTAACTACCTCGATGTACTGGAGCTTAACCCTTATTGTGTTTGCAATAATGGCATTCGCTTCTGCAACGCACGATATTGCGGCCGACGGTTTTTACATGCTCAGTCTTGAACAGCAGCAGCAATCTGCTTTTGTAGGAGTTAGATCAACATTTTATCGTGTGGCAACAATTGTCGGTTCCGGTTTGCTTGTTGTAATTGCCGGACAGTTAGCGCCGAGTTTAGGTTATAACAGTGCGTGGTCAATAGTTTTTGTAATTGCCGGAGTATTATTCATTCTTCTTTTCATTTATCACAAATTCATTCTTCCCTATCCTGTTGAAGATAAAGGAACGCTTAAAGAGAAAATGACCGGCTCTCAAGTTGGATTTTTGTTTGGCGGATTTCTTCTTTTCGCTGCAATCTTTTATGTCGCTTTTCTACTTCTTAGTTCTGCCCTTTCTCTTTTTGGTATGATTAGTCCATGGAAAACAATTGTATCAACAATTCTACTTGTGATGGTAGCAGTGTTTTTATTCAGAACTTATGTTGCTACTTTTGTTGAGAAATTTGAAAAATCAGAAAAGAAAAATGCCGTACTTCTTCCATTTATAGAATTCTTAAAAGCATTTGTTATTTTTATGCAGAAGAAGGATATCTGGAATATTCTTGGCTTCCTTTTGTTTTTCCGTTTCGCCGAAGCACAGCTTGTTAAACTTGTTCAGCCATTTCTACTAGATCCGAGAGACAATGGCGGATTGGGATTAACAACTTCGGAAGTTGGAATTGTTTATGGTACTGTTGGTATAATCGCTTTAACACTCGGCGGCTTAATTGGCGGATATGTTATTTCCAAAAAAGGATTGAAATGGTGGCTCTGGCCGATGGTAATTATAATGCATACGCCAGATCTTGCATTTGTCTATCTATCGCAATATCAGCCGACAAATTTTGTATTGATAAATCTTGCTGTTGCATTTGAGCAATTTGGATATGGTTTTGGATTTACAGCATATATGATCTACATGATAATGGTTTCTCAAGGTGAGCACAAGACAGCTCACTTTGCAATCTGCACCGGCATTATGGCGCTTGGTATGATGTTGCCCGGTATGTACAGCGGCGCACTGCAAGAACAGATTGGTTATCAAAATTTCTTTTTGTGGGTAATCATTTCAACTATTCCGGGATTTATTGTTGCAGCTTTGGTAAAAATTGATCCGGAATTCGGCAAGAAAAAATTAGCTCAGTAATTTGGAAATTATTTGTTAGTGAGTAGAAGATGATAAAGAAAATAGCTTATATACTTTTTGTTTTTATCGGTATTCAATTATTTGCTCAGGAAGACAAAATGAATTTGATTAACAAAGCAATAGAAGATGTTAAGCATCATTTCGCGCCGGATAAAAGAGTCGCTGTTTTCCATGCGGCTGTACATGATAGCAACGACGTCTTAACACTCACCGGTGAGACAAATATTCTTGAAGCAAAGGAAAAACTATTAGCCGATCTTGCTAAGAAAAACATATCAGCTAAAGATGAAATTAAATTATTGCCGGCTTATGAATTGGGCGAAAAAACTTTTGGCGTAGTAAACTTATCAGTCTGCAATATAAGATCTGGAAAAGATCATCCCGAGGAACTTGCTACACAAGCATTGCTTGGAACTCCCGTTAAGATATTTAAAAGAGAATCCGGTTTCTTCTTGGTGCAAACTCCGGACAATTATATTTCTTGGGTTGATGATGATGGTGTTACGCCGATGACTAAAGCACAACTTGATGAATGGATTAATGAAACTAAAGTGGTTTACACAAAAGAATATGGTTTTTCATATTCAAAGCCGGATGAAAATTCAATGAGAGTTTCCGATTTAGTTGCCGGAAATTTTTTAGTTAAGCTCGGAGAAGAAAATAATTTCTGTAAAGTTAAATATCCCGACGGAAGAATTGCTTTCATTGAAAAATCCCAGTGCGAAAATTTGAAAGAGTGGCTTGATAATAGAAATCCTACAGAGAACGATATTCTTAAAACTGCAGAACGCTTAATGGGTATTCCTTATTTATGGGGCGGAACTTCTACAAAAGGAATGGACTGCAGCGGATTTACCAAAACAGTTTATTACTTAAATGGAATTGTTCTGCAACGCGACGCTTCTCAGCAAGTTCACACCGGCGAATTAGTTGATACACAAAACGGCTTTGATAACTTACTTCCCGGCGATTTGCTTTTCTTCGGTTCCGCGGCTACAGATTCAACTAAGGAAAGAGTTACTCACGTTGCAATTTATTACGGCAATCACGAATTCATTCACGCAGCCGGAAGAATAAAGATAAACTCGTTTGATAGAAACACAGAAAACTTCAGCGAGTATAGACTCAATCACTTCATCAGAGCAAAAAGAATTCTCAACTCGGTAGATAAAAACGGCATTACCTCTATTAAGAAGAATAAATTTTATCTTGGAGAATTTTAATGAAACAGAACAGAAGAAATTTTCTAATCAATTCTGGATTAGTCGGGGGCGCATTATTAACCGGCGGTTTAACTACCGGCATATCGGCAAAAAACATTAATGTCAACAAAAAGAATTCTAAAATGAAACTAACATTCAAGCCTTACACACTCGAACTGAAACACGTGTTCACTTTAGCTACAAGTTCAAGAACTACTACTCCGGTTATGCTTACTCAAATTGAGTATGATGGAATTACCGGTTACGGCGAAGCTTCAATGCCTCCTTACTTGGGAGAGTCGCATGAATCCGCTTCAAAATTTTTAGCTAAAGTTGATCTTTCGCAATTCAAAGATCCGTTCGAACTGGAAACAATTTTAGATTATGTGGATAAGATTGACAAGCTGAATCCGGCCGCAAAAGCTTCTGTGGATATTGCTCTTCACGATTTAGTTGGTAAAATGATGAAGAAACCATGGCACAAAATCTGGGGTTATGATAAAGAGAAAACCCCTTTTACTTCGTTTACAATTGGAATTGATACAAAAGAAGTTGTTATTGAAAAAGTAAAAGAAGCTGAAGAATATAAAATATTAAAAGTGAAGCTTGGTAGAGATACCGATAAAATGATGATTGAAACAATCCGCTCTGTTACCGATAAGCCGATTGTAGTTGATGTTAACCAAGGATGGAAAGACAAGCAATTTGCACTTGATATGATTAACTGGCTGCATGAGAAAAATGTTAAAATGGTTGAACAGCCTATGCCGAAAGAAATGATTGACGAGAATGCATGGCTTACCGAAAAAAGTCCTCTGCCTACTTTTGGCGATGAATCGGTCCAGAGAATTCCCGATGTAATAAAAGCGCATGGAGTTTATACCGGTATTAATATTAAACTAATGAAGTGCACCGGCTTGCGCGAAGCGCACAAGATGATCGACTTAGCTAAATCGCTAAACATGAAAGTGATGCTTGGCTGTATGACGGAAACTTCTTGCGGAATCTCTGCAGTTTCTCAACTCTCTTCCCAATGCGAATGGGCTGATATGGATGGCGCGCTGCTTATTAAGAATGATCCGTTTATTGGAACTAAAGTTATTGATGGAAGAGTAACCTTGAATGACAGTCCGGGAATAGGAATTTCTAAAGTGTTGCCGCATTAAACAAAAGAGCCGCACCATGTGCGGCTCTTTTCATATCTATCACAATAAAGTTTTCTACTCCGTCACCTTCTTCAAATCTCTAGTATGTTTATAGAACTCATCAAGAGTTAATTCACGCAAGAAGAGCATTCCCTTTGCGGCTCTAATTCTTGGATGCGGATGCTTCAAGAAGAAATCTTTTCCTAAGCATTCTCGTAGAGTAAGGTACTGATCAACTTGAATTTTCTGAACGAGTCTGTTAAACGGCCCATCATATTCCCAGCTTGGAAAACTCGCACCCTTTTGCGAACTGAAACTCTTTAAGAATTGATTCTCTAGAATAGCGAAAGAGTTTAAGCTAACCGGCACATAAATATTTGCCTCTGCCGGATGAAAGCGGTACCAAACATTTCTGTATCCCCAAACTTTTATGTTTGAGTTGCCCGAATGTTTTTGGTAAAGCTGGAGCGCTTCCGAAACAGCTTGCATAACTTTGTAATGTGTATCCGGTCCGCTTCCTTCGGGATCGAAAGCTACGGTGACAATAGTAGGCTTAACTTTTTTCATCAACTCAAAAATCGGAAGAACATCTCTATCCATTTCCGGCACTTCGGTGAAAATATCTCCTTGATAGAAACCAAGACGCAAGTGGGAAACATCCTCTACGCTAAAACCGTAATAGCCCCAGAAGATTTCACTTTCAAACTCGCGCTGCATTCCTTTTAACTTCTGTACATAAGCAATATCTTTTTTGCCCGGATACTGCGTTCTGAAATAGTTTACCAGTTCATTAACTCTGTCTTTTAGATAAACCAAATTTTCCTCTTCATACACTTCCATTATGTTGCGAAGCAGTCTTCTAGCCAATCCTTCATTTTGTAAAGTGCGTGTGTGTCCGGCAACTCCATCAAGATAATGCATAACGTCGCGGTTTCTTCCGTCAACGTAGCTTTTATCAAAATAATGTTCGGTAAACTTTTTTGTGAACGCTCCGGAGTTAAGAAAGCTCTGCAAGTTTTCCATCAAACTAAGCATAAAGGAATTTGTAACAGCTGTGAACCCGCTTGTCAAATAAGAAAAGTGATGCTTGTTCTTTGGCGTTCTTACCAAATGAGTTATGTATGGAAGATATGCAAGCTCAATATCATCATGGTGGGGGGCGGTATGAAAGATAACTTCATTCTCAACCACCTTCATTCCATTTTCCAAACGTGTCTTAATGTTGCCTTCAATTTCCTTTGTAATATCATCGGGACTTTTGCCTAAACTATCCAGCACCAAATCTGTAATCTTATTCTCTTTGAAATCATCTTCCGTTAAGCGTGAGAGTCTTTTCGATTTTTCAACAACAAGATTGATTACGCTTCGTTCAATAGAATGCTGGGTAATAGGAGATTCATTTGTTACTTCAACGTAGCGGCGTTCGCTTAAACGCAATGCTGCGCCGTGTGTTAAATAAAATCTGGCATTCTCAAGTTTTTGCAAAGCAGTTGCCGGATATTTGTTGGAAACATCATTCTGAATTGAATCTCTTACAATATTTGCTTTAGCTTCACCCGCAGCAATTATGATTGCAGTAGCATCTTTATTGTAAGCAATAGTTTCAAGACCAATTGTAATTACTAGTCTGTTTCTAGCAACTTCAATTCCGCCAAGATCGGTAGCGGCTGCGGCTTGTGTTTCGTAATTGGTAGAAATTAAACGTGTAGTAGAAAAGTGATCGCTTCCCTGTACGTTGAATCCAATGTGTCCATCCGGACCAATACCGCCCAAGAAAAATCCAATGCCTCCAATCTCACGAATTTTTCTTTCGTAGCTCGAGCAGTATTCATCAAGAATTTCAATCGTTTCTTTTTGCAGTCTCTCTAATCTAGAACCGGCCCATCTTGTCCTTAATGAAAGATCAACTTTTTGATCCGGAAAAACTTCATTAAGCGGCAATCCGTTTGCTGTCGGTATTTCGTTAATATTCATCAACAAAGCATTCTTAGGGTTTAATCCCCATAGACGGAAGTAGAAATTTTGAATGTAGTAATGAAAGCTGTTATGCTGACCGCTGTCGATCGGATAAAATTCATCAATCTGAACGAATCTTAGATTCTCAAGAGAAGGTTTAGCTACATCTTTAATTCCTACTTCATTAAGAATTTTTTGAATCGGTTCGGTATCCCATTCTTTTATAATTTTTGCCACCCACTTAATAAAATGTTCCGGAGTTTTTCCCGTTGGCAAAGAAATAACACCATTCGGATTCTCAAGCACCCACTCAATAAAACGGAGAGCGGTCATCTTACCCAGTTCCGGGAAGCTATCTACTTGTATTACCGGAAGTTTTTCAACGGGTCTGTATATGAATTCCTTTCCCGATAAAGAAAGGTAATGCTGTTCAACTTTTGATTGCGGTTGCTTTTGTTTTTTTTCATCAACCTTTTTCTGTTTTGCCTTAGGCATGTTCTATCCTCTCATTTTTTCAACATCAACACATGTGAATATGATTTTAGTTTTCCTATTTACTTACTCACCTTACGTATTTAATTTGGCAATTGTCATTCTGAGCGAAGCGAAGAATCCATAAATCGCGTTTTGAATCAAAATTGAGATTCTTCATTTCTCCCGACAAGTCGGGATCCATTCAGAATGACAACATGCATAACGTAAGCTACTAACTGAAGCCTGTTATTTAAGCAGCATTAGTTTTTTACTTGCTACAAATTTACCGGCTTGCATTCTATATATGTAAATACCGCTTGCCATCTCTCGACTCCGCACGAGATGACGCGCATTAAACTTTACTTGATAATTGCCCGGAGCTTTTACTTCGTTGACAAGAGTTGCTACTTCACCGCCAAGTATATCGTAAACCTTTATGCTTACGTTTTGCATAGATGCGGCATTCAATGCTTCTGCCGGAACCGAATATTTTATTGTTGTTTCGGGATTAAACGGATTAGGATAATTCTGCGCAAGCTGATATACATCGGGTAAATTATCATCTGAAATGTTATCCGCAATAAAGTTTGAGACTAAATCATCAAAAAATATTCTTCCGCTCGCACTCCCATTTACGGTTTGTATTACATTAATACTCTTAAATTGAATAGTTCCACTTCCTTTTAATTTACCCATTTCAACTTTTTCCAACCTCCAACCAGTCCAATTTAGCGTATCAATTATCACCTTTTCTATGTTAGTAGCTCCTCTAATAAAACGGTATTCAAGAATATTATTGCTTGCATCTCCGAAAACCCAAACACCTATTTCCACACCGGAACTCTCACCTAATGGAAATGGATTAATCATGGATAAATCAATAACACCTTCTTTACCATTGAAAGTATAATCAAGTCTTCCTGAATAGCTACCACTCTTAGGTTTTGTATTAAGAATAGAAAAACTCGTCAAGCTCGTATTGATACCTTTAGTATTAGTAGAAGTTAACGGTGGAACCCATCCATTCTCAGACTCGAAGCCATTAATCACATATCCTTGATATGTAAAACTATTCTCGGTCCTAAATTCAATGTTATATGTTTGATTCAAGTAAACAAACTCAACATCTCCAATTCCTTCTTTCAAAACAATTTGGTACACGGCATCATTCTTTAATGGAACCAGTGGCTCAAATTCAATAATGCCCAGACTATACTGAGACTGATTCACTTTTATGGGGACAGCAATACCCAAACTATCAGTGAACAATACTCTTTGCGGTAGAGTTGTACCGTTAATTCCCTTATCAAAAACTATTCTGATTAAGACAGTAGTAGAGATGTCTGCCGCTCCATTAGTTGGATAAATGGAAACCAATTTCAATTTTGATCTAGTTGTAAACGAAAATGATTTCTCACTTTCTAAATAGTAACCGAAGTAAGTCTTTGCCAATGTTGATATTTTGACCGTGTATCTTACTCCCGGAGTGTAGCTTTTTGAGGGGGTGAAAGTTAGCTTCTTAAAGTCTGTATCCCACTTAAAACTGCCTGTCACAGCCGGGGAAATTGAAAATGCTTGCTCGGTTTCGGCAGAGCTCATTCTAATATCAAAATTTATTTCTATTGGCGATAAATTGCTTACTTCTAAACTGTCTGCCGGAGAATAGCTAACAACTTTAGGCGGTTCTAGAATTGGATTAAGCATCATCATTCTATCGGAAAAAATGGATTCGTTTTCTTTAACATTCACAGAAGCAGTATCCGGCTTCATTTTATCAACTTCTACAATAACTTTGTAATTTCCCGGAGCTACATGGTCAAAGAAATAATATCCGTTGTTATAGCTATCGCCGGAATATGTTCTTCCGCCGGGTTCTAATGTTACTTTTACATTATTTATAGTTTTGTAAATATCGTTTGTTCCGCTAAGCGGGTTGTACGATGCCGGAACAGTTTCCAATTTGTTACGCACTATGCCTGCAATAATTCCTTCCTTAAAATTTTCCGTAATAAAATAGGGTAAGAATGAGCGGGCAATTCCCCACGCTTCATGTTTAAGATAACTCTCGTTTTTTAATCTCCAGCTTTCCGGAGTGTAATCATGAAAAGAACCTTCGGACAACGTACCCGGCATGTTTAAGCCTTTGAAAACACCAAGGTATGCTTGACCAGTTCCGTAAAAATCGAAGTCACCGGCAATCATTTTTCTGGTCGTTCTATTCGTTGCCAAAATATTATCCGCTAAGAGGTTTGCCATTGAAAGAGAACCGGAATAGGTAGGGGCAGTTGTACGACCTTGAAAGAGAATTAGAGTATAATTTGATTTGGTTGCAGTGCCAGTAGCATTACTGTGGATTGAATGAAAATAATCTACGTTATTGGTGTTTGCAATTGCTACTATTTGTGAGAGTGGTAAGTCATCGTTCGTTGTATTAGTGACTCTGGACATAACAACCGTAGCGCCTAAACTTTCAAGCATAGTTTTAAGGTAAAGTCCCTTAGATAAGTTTCCATCAGATTCCCAAAAAGTAATTCCATTTCCAAGTGGAATCTCTCTATCGTTTGAATCATGTCCGCCATGACCGGGATTAATACAAATTTTTACTCCTGCTAATGATTGAGCACTTAGGTTTACAATAGTTAGAGCAAAAAGAACAATAATTAATTTTATTTTTTTCATGGTGTTTTCGTTATTCGTATTTCAATTTAATTTTTCTAATTTGTCCATTATCCGTATTATAGTAAACATTGGCGTTTGTAGTTCCCCATTTCGGGTAAAGTGAAATTTCATCTCTCTGCGAAGTAATGTTGAAATACTTTCCGGTAACAAGGTTAGCAATGTAAACTTCGGAAGAAATTGTGTTTACACCATTATCAAGATCCTTCATAAACAAAATCCAGTTGCCGTCCGGCGACCAACTAGGGTAATTTGCATAACCTATTTTATTCAGCACTTTTCCTTCCAGATTAGTAACATAAGTTCCTCTTCCCGCATAAGTAAAAAGTAATTTTGTTTTATCGGGCGATAGAGAAGCCCAGATATAATTACCTTCGCCAAGAGGCTGCAAAACTTTTTGGCTGCCATTTTCGGAAAGAACAATTTTAGAATCTTGAATAAACACTACTTTTTCCTGTGCAGAAGTTTTTTGTAGCATATTCTGCTTCATTGTAGTGCGCACTTCCGTATCTCTTACATAATTTTTGAAAGCGTTGCTGTTATCTCTATTCAATTTTAAGTCTCTAACACCATCTTCCAGCACAACGGATTTTTTTGTGGCCGCATCGTAAGAAAGCAAAGAAGAGAATCTCTTTCCTTTAACAAATTTATCTTCTCTGAAAAGCACTTCGCTGCTAACAGAACTAAATGCGGGCTCATATCCGGCACCGTTTGCATCTGTAATCTTAACAATTTTTCCGGATGATAAATTCTTAGACCACAAACCTCTATAGCTTTCGCTTGAGAATAAAAGGCTCGCTCCATCTGGACTTACAGCCGGATAATAAAAAGCTCCATCCTTCGGATTTGTTACAGCCACATTTTCTATTACAGTAACTTTTTGAGCAAATATTTGTACCGCAATTAGTAAAACTATTATTAAAAACCGTTTCATCTTTACTCCAGTTGATGCCTATTATTTGAGGTATAATTTATTCCTTATTTGGGGGATAATAAACAGCTTTAATTGAAATAGACCGATTTTTCTGAGTGTAAAATCTATAATTCTGCTTCAAAATCTAACTACACAATTAGGTGGTTATCGAATATTCGGAAATTGATAATTTGACATAGCTGAAAAAGATAGCTGTAACAAATAAAACTTCTAACAACAAGCTTAGTTCTATGAGTTTATCAATCAGACCTTACTTTAAATCAGATTTACCATATTTGTACGAGATTTGCCTAAAAACCGGAGACAGCGGAAAAGACGCAACTCATTTATATAGAGATTCCTTACTGCTCGGGCATTTTTATGCCGCACCTTACGCGGTTTTTCATCCGGAATTAACTTTTATTTTAGCCGATAAAGAAAAACCGGTTGGCTATATAATCGGTACTGATAATTCGCAAGTATTTTATGAAATGACTGAGAAGGAGTGGTTCCAATCTCTCAGAGCAAAGTACCCGATGCCGAATGAGAGTGATACTTCGCTCGACGCGAGAATTATTCGCTTAATTCACAAAGGACACGTTCCTAAAGATGAATTAATAGCTTATCCGGCACACTTGCATATTGATATTCTCCCGGAAGGACAAGGGAAAGGGATGGGAAGAAAACTGATTGAGACATTCATAAATAAACTAGTTGAAATGAAAGTACCGGCACTTCATCTCGAAGTTGGAAAACGAAATACAAATGCAATCCAGTTTTATGAGAAAGTCGGGTTTAGCGTAATTAAAGAATATGAATATTCAATCGGTTACGGCATTAAATTATTAAATTAGCGGCAGCCAAAATTTCAAGGTGAATTTCTTAATGAGTGAAAGCAAAAAACTATTTGATGAAATTAGCAAACTCTCTACAGAGCAGCGTAATATCAACTCCATGAATATCGATGATGAATCTGTCGGCGGTATTCTAAGAATAATCAACAATGAAGATAAAACAATTCCCTTCGCAGTCGAGAAGGAACTTCCATATATCGAAAAAGCAGTTGAGATAATTGTCCATGCGTTAAAGAATGGAGGAAGATTACTTTATTTTGGTGCCGGAACTAGCGGCAGACTTGGTGTTGTTGATGCATCCGAATGTCCCCCAACCTACGGCACACCTTTCGGTTTGATTGAAGGATTTATTGCGGGCGGTAAAGAAGCAATGTTCAGAGCGCAAGAAGGTGCCGAAGATAAAGAAGAAAATGGTGCGAATGATGTAACATCGGCTAGTGTTACCGATAAAGATGTGGTTTGCGGTATAGCTGCAAGTCGAAGAACTCCATATGTAATTGGCGCAATAAAAAAAGCTCACGAGCTTGGCGCAAAGACTTTGTATTTAACTTGTACTCCGCGCAGCAGTTTTAATATTGAAAATGTTGATGTTGCAATGTGTGTAGATGTAGGACCGGAAGTAATAATGGGCTCAACAAGAATGAAAAGCGGAACAGCACAAAAGCTTGTACTTAATATGCTGACCACTGCTTCCATGATTAGAATGGGTAAAGTGTATGAGAATATGATGATCGATTTGCAGATGACTAATAAAAAGCTGGTCGAACGATCAAAAAAAATTGTGATGACAATAACCGGAGTTTCTTATGAAGAAGCTCAAAAGTATTTACATGAAGCCGGCGGTCATGTTAAAACAGCACTTGTTATGATTCTCGCAAAAGTAGATGTTACTGAAGCAAAGGCACGTATAGAGAAAGCGGACGGTTTTGTTCGTAAAGCAATTTCCAATTCATAAATCGAGTTAACGATGCGGAATATTTTTTCTTTCCTCTGTTTGACGGCAATCTTATTTGCAACTCAGCTTTTTGCTCAAAGCAGCATTATTGAAAAACTCTTGAAAGAAAATCCCGATAAGTTTGGGAAGGTACTTTCCAAAGTGGACAGTTTCGAAGTTCAGATTATTTACACACAAATCAATCGCGATAAAAACAATTTCCCTTTTTTCAAGACATACAAATACAGAGTTAATCCTAAAAATTATTTTTATTCAGCAAGTACGGTTAAACTGCCCACTGCATTAATGGCAATGGAAAAACTGAACAATCTGAGAATAAATGGGTTGGATAAATACACACCTTTACGAATAGACAGTGCAAGATCTCCGCAAACCGGTGTAACAAGTGACACATCCTCAGAATTGGGGTTGCCTAACATTGCGAATTATATTAAGAAAATTTTTCTTGTCAGCGATAACGATGCCTACTGCCGCTTGTACGAATTTGTCGGGCAGAAAGAATTAAACAGCGGACTTCATAAAAAAGGTTACAAAGACGTTAAAATTACAAACCGATATACCGGCGGATTTGATGTCGAAAGCAACCGGTATACAAATCCCTTTACCTTTTATAACGGTGATGAGATTATTTATTCCCAGCCGGAACAGTACAACTCCGAAAATTATCCATTCGCTCTTAACGGTGTTATAAAAGGCATCGGGTATTGGGACTCGAAAGATAGTTTGATTAACAAACCTTTTGATTTCTCAAATAAGAATTATATTTCTCTAGAAGCATTGAATGAAATTTTAAAAGCTGTTTTGTTTCCCGATGCGTGCGAACCGAAATCGCGTTTTAATCTAACAGAAGATGATTACAAACTTTTGTATAAGTACATGTCAATGAAGCCGAAAGAAAGCAGACATCCCGGTTATGATTCGACTTACTACGATGCTTATGTAAAGTATTTCATGTTTGGCGATTCGAAGAAACCGATGCCGGAGAATTTCAGAATCTTTAATAAAGTTGGTTTGGCTTACGGTTATTTAACAGATATAGCTTACATCGTAGATTTTGATAGCAAAGTTGAGTTCATGCTATCAGCAACAATTCATGTGAACAAAGACAGAATATACAACGACGGAATTTATGAGTATGATTCAATCGGCTTGCCTTTTCTTTCCAACCTAGGGAAAGTTATTTATGAATATGAGAAGGTGAGACCAAAGAAATATTTGCCTAATCTTTCCAAATTCAAAATTGAGTATTGAGAAGAGATTTTTTAGAAATAAATCTTCTTTGCTGTAAAAGGACTTTTTTGAATTATTACATCGGCAAGCTTCTCTATCACGTTTAGGTAATCTTCTTTTTTAGGTACAGTCAGCAAATTCGATTTCTCTTCCACTTTGCCGTAGCTTACTAAGTTGCGTGTTTTATTATCCCAAATTATATATTCAATTCCGGCAGTGAGTAAGTACGTGGATTCACCAATACTGCCCAGCGAAGAGCCGCTAATTTTTGCTAGTTTGGTAAAATAAAGCTTATCGAATAGCACCAGATAATCTATTTGCGCAAACCGTCCATTCTTTTCACTTAGTTTTGGAATCTGAAACTCCAGACTAATCTTGTCAAGGTCGACATTGAGCTTTTCCAATTTAACTTCTTTTGCATCATCAGAAACCTCTTTGGTAACAATTTCTGTTTGGGTTTTTTCCCCCAGAATTATCTTTATATAGTTATCAAACATTTCAGTTTCTCTAAATGTTGCACTGCCGATAACATTGCTGGTACTTCCGTTTAAGCTAGCTGTAATAATCGATTTCGAATTCATCGGTAAAACTAAAACTTTGGGGTGTGTTTCTTTTTTATTGAAGTACTCCGGATGGAGATATTGGAACCCGTTTGGATTTGTACAATTCGTGAGAATAAAAATTGTAACAATGCACAATATTTTGTCTGCCGGGTTTTTCATTATTGTGTTTTCTAAAAATTTTCAAATCCAATTCCATTCAAAAAATAAACCACAGAGCCGAAGCTCTGTGGTCTCATCAACCACGCATCAGAGGGAAGTCTTCTACGCGGTAAATTCACTCATTATTCTAGAAGTTAGAATTATTGTCTCTCTCACGCTGTGGAATTGGAAATTGTTTCCAAGACTCACTAGTAAGATGCCATTTACCAAATCTATGCTGATCAATTAGCCTTGTACCTTGGCAGAAAAGTTCTTTGTCTCTTTCCACATAAAGTTCATCCAAATTGACCGAAGCTAAGTTTCCAATTCCATATGATGATCTTACTTCATTAACTAATGCTAAAGCATTACCGGAACCTTGTCCTCTCAGCGATGCTTCGGCTAGCATTAAGTTATTTTCTTTCCATGTTAGGAAAACGTAAGCACTGCTCTTATCCGGATATTTGTTTTGGTAGTAGTGTGTAGCTCCACCAAAAACGAATTCCTTAACAACAACTCTTGCTGCTTCTTTTGGATCAGCACTTACATAGGCGCCAAATCTATCGGCTACATGAATTTGCTTACGTCCATTTCCGGCAAATCCCCAGAAATATGTTTGGCTTGCATCATGATTTAGCGCTGTGAAATCCGCATCATTTTTCTGCATACCCTTCGCTGCATATGTGTTAACGTTTGCATAGTCTCCTTTTGCAAGATAGATCTTAGCAATAAATGAATTAACAACTTTGATCATGTATGCATCAGTAGTATATGTTAAAGAGCTCTTTGCAAGATTAAGTGCGTCATCCAGCAATGTTGCGGCTGGAATAAATGGACCGGCATTTATACAAGCACCCGGTTCCGTTTTAGTTAGCGCAAATGTTGTTCCAAGATAGAAGCGAGCTATTGATCCGTAAAATGTTGAGGTAAATAGTGCTTCATTTTTTAATGCAGCATTGGTAAATGAAATTTGACCAACACGAACAGCTAGTGTATCAGCCATAAACCGAAGTGAGTGGAGAGAATTCCATGTTCCCGCTATTGAATTGTTATTTAATGCTATAACTCCGGTATTGATTTCCTCAAACTGTGGAAAAGAAGCATCCGGGTTTTGATTACTGTATTCCATCGCGTCTGATAATAAATCTGACTGACATCCGATCTGCGATGAGATTACTGAGAATCCTTGCTTAACACCCGTAATCTGGAATCTCACTTGTCCTTCTGCTGTAAGTCTTGCATCTTCCACTTGATCAATTAAAGGATCAACCTCATTGATATAATCATCGCAGCCGATGAAAAGCCCCAGCACAATTACTATGCACGATAAATATATATTTCTTTTCATATTGTTATTCCTCCTTTAAAAACCTAATCGCAGCCAGAAGTTGAAAGTTCTTGGCGTTGGTAGTGTTAAGAATTCTTGTCCTATGGCTAAATTCTGTCTTGCACCGGAAAAGTTTACACCGGGATCTCCATCTTTGTACTCTGAGAATGTAACCAGATTTCTGACAGACACACCAGCCGTTACACTTTTAAGGTAAGTATTGAGAGCCAAATCACCGAATAGATCGGAGAAGTCGTAGCTGAAACTTACTTCTCTAATAATTAAGTAGCTGGCATCTTCAACAAAATTGGCTTCGTACAAGCCGTCAACCTTCATATATTCTTCAGCAACTTTTTTATACTCATCAGTTCCGGGTGTTATTGCAACTACACCGGCCGGAGCGGCACCGGGATATGCTGCTGATAATCCCAACAAAGCTCTGTATCTGTTAACTTCTGCAACACCGCCCAATCTAGAAGCAAATTGTTTCGATCCGTTGCTGATCTTATTGTTAAGACCCCATTCGGCGAATGCATATAAGTTAAAGTTCTTGAAGAATTTGAAATTGACAGTGAAAGAACCGGAGTGATCCGGAATTGGTGAACCCAAATCTTGTCTTTCTGTTGAAAGTGTTGCACCGATATATTTGCCAGTTGTAGAACTATAAATTGGAGCGACCGGCACGAAAGCATAGAATCTGCTTTTCGAATAACCAACTGCGTGTGCATTTGGTGTATTGATGATATCGCCCGTTCCGCCTAAATCCTCAATCTTATTTGTTTGATAATTCCATATCAATGATAAATCCAAGTTGAATTCATTTCCTCTGATAGGAGAATATTGCAACAAAGATTCAAAACCGGAGCCGGTTACTTTTCCTAAATTATATGGCTGAGCAAGAGAACCGGTAGATACTTGCAATTTTCCGGTTGATCCGGCTAACACTCTGTTAACAATTGACTTTTCAGCGACAGTGTTATAGTAAGTTAATTCGAGGGATACATTTTTGAATAACTCTGCGTCAAAACCAACTTCAATTTCTTTTACACGTTCCGGTTCAATCTTATCATTTCCAATTACTGCAATTGCAGCACCGGCTCCATATCCACCTACTTGAGCATCCCACAAAAGTGGAATACCATCTGTTATTCCAGGTAATACACCGCCTTCGCCATAAGCAGCACGGAGTTTTAACAAATTAACAAAGTTTGGCAAGAAGTCGTATTTATCAAGACGAACCGCGAAACTTGCTTTTGGATAAGTAATTGATGGTGCGTTATCGCCAATTGAAGTAGCGTAATCTTTACGAATACCCAATGTTAAAAAGTATTGATCTTGATAGCTGATTGAATGTTCTGTGAAAATACCACCTTCGCGGGCATGTAAGAATTGCTCTGCCCACGTTGTTACTGTTCCGCCAGAGCCTAAATCTGTAATTAAAGTTGAATTAAAATCTTCAACAGTAACATTGTTGCCTTGTAAATATCTGTTAAAGAATTGAGCGCCTACAACAGAACGGAATTTAAAATCGCTGAGCTCATAATTATAAGCCGCGTTGAATTCCATATTTTGGTTTGTGTTTCTTCTATCATATAATGCTTTCTGTCCATCAGCTACTAAAGCATTGTATCCAATTGGATAAAATCTGTTCTCTCTATAATTCATATTATCAACGCCTAGAGTTGCATTGATTTCCAGATTTTCAATCGGCGTATAATTTGCTGAGATAGAACCAATAAACTGATTTGTTGTTCCTTCCAAGTATGCTTGATCAAGCATAACACGTGATGTCCAAGTAAATGGTTTGTAACGCAACAACATATTGCCCAACCAGCCATAGATCGAGTTGTCATTGTTTGGTCTAAATACTTTATTATTGTTATAATAAGCATTGAGCTTTATGTTTAGATTATTATATGGATTAGCGACAAGGTTTATTCTTGTGGAAGTTCTTTCTTGTCGGTTTGTTGCCAATATTCCATCTTCAATTCTGTTTTCTAAACTGGCGTAGTATCTAACTTCTGAGTTTCCGCCGACTATATTTAAGAAATGTTCCCGGATTGGTCCTTTTCTGAAGTTATTATTAGCAGTGTCTGCTGTAACGTAAACATCAGAATCATACTTTCTCTGCTGCTCGTTATATCCGTAGTTAAATTTATATTCAACAGACAAACCTTTTCTTGCCGCAGCAGAAATCTTTCCGGTTTTTGTTGTTATAAGAACAACACCGTTAGCGCCATTTGTACCATACATGGCTGCCGCTGCCGGACCTTTTAAAAACTCAATCTTATCAATGTCGTTAGCATTTAATCCGGATAGCGTATTATTCAATTGACCGCCGGCCGCTAAACCAATTTCCGTATTTTCAACTCTAACACCATCAATATACATTGTTGGCTGACCGGTTCCGTTCAAACCGCCGCCGCCTCTAACATTAAATCTCCAGCCGCCGCCAACGTTACCGGAAGCATTAGTCATTTGAACACCGGAAACTTTACCGGCAACAATCTGAGAGATTCCATTATAAGAGTTGATTGTTTGTAAGTCTGCTGCATTAATTCTTGCAACAGAAACTTCTGCTACCGACTTAGAAGTTTTTGATGCAATGCCGGTAACAACTATTTCTTCATTCTGGAATACATCTTCTTCCAATGAAAAATCTTGAACAATTTCGGAACCGCTCAACACTAAACGAGCAACTCCTTTCTTATAGTTAATAAAGGATGCTGTTAATTCCGTTTGCTGTCCGTTAGCCAAGCTTTTGGGAACATCAAAGGAATAGTTACCATCTAAATCCGCTGCAGCTCCAAGTCCGGTGGATTTTAGAACTACACTCGCCCCAATTAACGGTTCCCCATTCTGATCCGTTACTTTTCCTCGTATCTTAAAAGTAGATTGCCCAAAGGCAAGGCTATTAGTAAGAATGAGAAATACCAGAAAAAGTAAAAATCTCTTCATACACTTCTCTCTGTTTAGTTGATGAATACACAATTGCAATAAGTCTGCACTCGCACACTTATAGTTGTCTAAATTTCAGTTTCAAAATAGTTTTGCACTAGTAGCCTTTAAACCAATCATGTACTAATGGTTAATAGGCATGATAAACGGTTGACAATTGTTGCCGCTAAAATTTGAACTCGCCCGATTAATTATGCTTCTGAAGCGATCTTCTTATTTCGTACATTGAATAAAAATTAATTACGGAAATAAGGATGAAGATCACTCCACTAATCATCATCATAGCAAACCATTCCTTTTTTAACGGAAATGGAACTAATGATTTTGATAGCGATTCGAATTGCTTTATGAAAACCAGTGACGCGCCCAATAAAAAAATACATACATTGTAAAGTTTGCCCATGCAACCTCCCTCGGTTTTTTTGTCTCTCTCATGTGTTGGACGGGCTAAGGATTGAAATGTTTTAGGTAGAAAATAAAACCCGCATAATCATGTAAGTATATAGCAATCTAACAGCCGCTAATCATCTCTATTAACCGCTTATCAATCTTAGATAAATTTTTAGCATGGAATTACGATATTAAGAATGGTTAATTGCAGAGTTAGAAATGAAACCTAATTACATAATCATGTGGCTGACAAAACATATCGAGAAGAACAATTATCCGCCTTTCCATTTTATTAATACTATTGGATGGCTTGTAATCATTTTTGCAGATACATTTATTGTCAGCCCCGACATACTTCTAAACAACTTACCTTTGCTTATTACCAACACTTTGCAATGGAGTTGCGGTTATGTAATCTCAATTTATATTCGTTCAATCTATACCAAATACAATTACTCATCGCAAAGCATTTACAGAATTATTGGGTTTATTCTAGTGATTAGCTTTCTTGCTTCAATACTTCTCTACTTTGCAGTACATCTTATTGCAATACCTTATAACTACAAACAGATTGATAGATTACTAGAGATAACTTTTACTCTTAATGTCCTTGCGAATAATTTAACACGCTACTTTCCGTTATTCACCACATGGAGTTTGCTATACTTTGGAATAAAACTCTGGATCGATTTGCAAATGATACGCAACCGGGCTGAGAAGGCCGATCTATTAGCACAAAGCGCACAGCTGCAAATGTTACGTTACCAGATTAATCCTCATTTTTTGTTTAACTCATTCAGTTCTCTTCGCGCACTTATTCGTTCCGACAAAGAGAAAGCCGAAGAAATGTTGAATAAACTATCGGAGTTTTACCGTTACACACTGATTACCCGAAACTCTACGTTTGTTCCTCTTCGGGACGAGATTGAAGCCATTAAACATTATGCGTCGATCGAGAAGATTAGATTTGAGGAAAAAATTGAATTTGATTTTAAATTACCGGAAAATGCAGTTGATTTTCCGGTGCCGACTTTTATATTACATCCGTTGATTGAAAACGCTATCAAGTATGGAATGCTGACAAGCGCACTGCCACTCCGAATTAATATTGTTGTTAATTACGTTGATGAGTGGCTCAATATTGAAGTTGCTAATTCCGGTAAATGGATAAAAAAAGGAAGCGAGATAAACGCAAACGGGACCGGGACCGGATTGAGTAATTTGGTTAACCGTTTAGAACACACATTCCAAAAAAATTATTCTTTTGAAACGAAAGAAGAAAATGGAAAGGTTCTTTCAATTCTAAGACTTAGGAAGCCGTAAGATGGAAAAGAAATATAAGTGCATAATTGTTGATGACGAGAAACTTGCGCGCGAAGATCTGAAATCACTTCTTAAAGATTTTTCCAATATTGAAGTTGTAGGAGAGGCTGACGGCAATGAATCTGTTGTGTATTTGCTAAAAACAGTAGAACCCGATTTAATATTTCTAGATATTCAGATGCCGGGCAAATCCGGGTTCGATATTCTTTCGGATATTCAAACTGAAGCGAAAATTATTTTTGTTACTGCTTATGATGAATTCGCCGTGAAGGCTTTCGAAATCAGTGCGCAAGATTATCTGTTAAAGCCGGTTAGTAAATCCAGATTAGAACTAGCTATTAAAAATCTGGCAACAACTCAATCCGAAAAGAATTTGAGCGTTAACCAATTAGATTATAACGATACTATTTTCGTAATGTTGAACAATAGCTATCAATTTCTAAAGATCAGTTCATTAATAAAAATTTTGGCTGCCGGTAATTATTCCGAAGTGTATTCAAACATCAAACAAAAAGGACTTGTTCTTAAATCCTTGCGCGAATGGGAAAACCGGCTTCCTTCCAACCACTTTGTTAGAATACACCGTAATACAATAATTAATCTGGAGTATGTAGATAAGCTTGAAGACTGGTTTAATTATTCATATAAAATACACCTCAAGGGTATTGACGAAACGGTAATAATGAGCCGCCGTTATGCGTTAAAACTAAAAGACAAACTCGCATAAACAGCTTTCTACTATTTTCCAAGTTATAAACTCCCGGCAATCCTTTTATCATTTCAAGAAACCTTCTATCAATTCCAACTCGTAAAACAGAGAAACCAACACGAAATTTGCAACACTCTTTGTAGATGAAGAGCTTGATTAAATTAAATCTTTACTCCTTAATGTAAGGCTAAAAGGCGTGGGTACTGGGTCCCGCGCAAAAACGTTTAGCCGTAATTCCTCTCTAGAGAAACCTCCCCTTTCTAGAGAGGAAGTTTTTTAAAGTGTCTTTGATAGAAGGTCCACCGAGATGACAAGAGGTAAAACATAAATGCTTTTAATATTGTCATAAGAAGTACAAATCGGCATAAGTATGCTGATTAAATATTTGTACTAACCAAGGAGTCATTATGAATACTTTCTTTAAGCGAGCCGCATTAAGCATTGGTATGTTGGTAATGCTTTCAGTTACAACAAGCGGACAGTTCTATCATGTCTCTGAAGATCACCCAAATCACAAGATTGTACATACAAATCCACTAGAAGGGTTAAAATCAGAAGAAGCAACAATTCGTTTCGATTCAGCTTACATTCTTGGAGAACTAAAGGAATCCAAATCAGAAATTCCTCTTATGAAAGCTCTGCGCGAAGACGCAGATCAATCTGTAAGAATAGTTGCGGCATTATCTTTAATTAAACTTGGAAAGCCTATTGGGGTAAATTTAGTTAAGAGAGTAGCAGAACTTACAGACTGTCCCAAAACATGCAGTGTACTGAACAAGTTTTACGAGTCTTACAATAGGCACAGAGATTTGCCAAACAGAGAGTTGTCTGATTTTCAGATCGCATCGATGATTTATGATAAATGAGGAATCAACTTAAAGGAAGGGACTAACCGGGGGGCTCCCTTAACCCGGTGATATGATGCCATCTGTTGAGATATTTAAAAATCTTTTAGAAAATTATTCAGATGAATTGATCTCGACATTGGAGAAGAATAATTTTCTAGAAACTAGGATTTCGCCCATTGGTGAAATGATGACCAAGTATTCTGCGCGGGAATATCTCCAGAAGATCGTATTCATAAAAAGTTCCGCAACAAGGTTCATCGATTTAATGTCCACCCCTAATATCGCATGCAAATCCTTCAGTTCGTGTGAACTATTCGAAAGTATCTCCCGGTATGTAATTGCTATAAGTGAAGAGAAATCCATTGCAATGATTAACGCTTCGGGTAATGAAGACTGCTTTAATATAACTCAACCGATACAGCTTGTACTGAATAAATTTGCCGAAGAGATTGTTACAAGTTTATCTCCAAATGGTTTCATTACATTTCACGCATTCAGCATTAGAGATGAATACTTTTATACATTTCATGTGCATGGAATGTTAAATATCAATTTTAATATAATGGAAGAGATGGGTATAGAGACTATGTTCGCAAGCAGCGCCAAAACATCCCTTTCGAATATTTATTTGATTTTCATTTGGTTATTTATCAAAGAGAATCATGGCAAGATAAATGTGAATCAGATTTCCTCTAATTATCACTTAATTTCTATAAACATTCCCAAAAGCTTAACCCCGGATTTATACGTTAGCAATTGATTAGCGAAAACTAAAACGGCTGCCTATTTAATGGCAGCCGTTAAGTTCTTCAAAGCTACTTTCATCAAAATCTTCTGTCAAAAATCTATTGAAACGCTGAGTCCAAAATTTACAATGTCACTATTCGTAAGATCTTTAATCTCCGAATCGGTTATGATGTAAAATTCGGCAAACGGCTTTAAGACTACGTTTTCATTCAGTGCATAATTAAGAGATAAATCTACAAAGACGTAATTCAACGCTCCTTTATCCATTCCAACATAATATCGATTGAAGTTTTTAGTTCCCCAACCAAAACCAGCACTGGCGTTTGCAGAAAGATCCTTATTTAGTTCTTTTTCATAGCTAACATCATGGTAACCAAACAGATATGGAATTCCCAGCTTTATATCTCTTGAAAGAGTTGTTCCAATTGTAAAATCTCCGATGGGATAGTATGCAGATAGACTTAATTCAAGCGCGGCATCCTCTTCTTGGTCTGGGTAAGTGTAGTATTGAAGAAAAGGTGAAAGTGTTAGATCACCAAATTCAAAAGAGTATTGCGCTAAAAAATCCAGCTCATGGTTTCTAGGAAAGCCATCTTTTTCAACTGCAGCTATGTTTCCCCATATTTGAAAAGTCCATTTATCCAGCGACATTGTTAGTGTAGGCTGAATAACTAATCCTTCATCGTAAGTAATTCCTCTCCAAGCATACTCATTTGCAAATACCGTTTCGATGTTAAATTTAGGTGAACTGCCACCGTTTTCTTCTTGAGCATATCCCATTTTTGTACAGCATAAAATTATGAGAACAATTAGAATAGATTTCATTTTCATATTAAAGTTCCATTTATGTTTTGAGTGAAGTAAGTTCAAAGTGTTCATCTACTAATCAGAGCAGCTCAATTCAGTATTATTCTTTCCAGTTCATGTTTGTTAATACGAGTTGGCTTACCTTCGGGATGCCAATGCTTTTTACATCCAGAATAATCTAGCAAGACACATTGTGCTGGAACGCCATATCGTTTTAGTTCCCATCCGCCTTCAACTAATGTTGTAACACAAGCTGAAGCAACAACACCTTTTCTCGGACTTCCATCTTTTGGAGACCATAGAGAAAGATCGGATGCGTGCGGAATAACATAAACCTCAAAATTTTTCTGCTCACCCAATTTTCTATATTCATTTACTCGGCATCTGGTGTCACACCCAACACACTTTAATCCTTTGGTTTCTCTATTTGCTTCACATTCATCATTTGAGCGAATTCTCATGCAACCGGGAAGCAAGAGAGCTGTAGCATCAGTATCAATAAAATTCTTTCTAAAAGCCCTATTCATGAGCTCAGCACCAACCATGTTTAGATGATATTCGACTCGTGTGCGTAAACATGATATTCTATCTTCCCGCCAGCGATATTTCTTTTTAGATTGCTCAAGAAATGCATTCACGTTTGAAGTATATTTTCCGAGTTCGTTCAGCGTTGTATTCTCAAACCAATTTCTGAATTCAGCTGTAGAATAGAAGAATTTTTCTTGTTGATCACGATTAAGTGTTGAAAGAAAAGCCCTCCATCTAACAAATCTCAGCGCTTGTTCTCGAAACTCTCCGGTAGCTTCGAACCAAAGACAGACTCTATCAATTTTTTCTAAAGTAGGAATCGCCTCCAAGTTGCTCTTATTTACTTTAGGAAGGAGAAACAATGTTGTTAAAACTCCTCTTGCTAAATCGATCAGCGGTTTTAGTTTTTGATGTTTCTTTCTCCATTCACCCATTTGTGAAAGCAAGATAAACGGTGCGGCCTTAATAGATAAAGCTGTTTTCGAATAAGTATTCCATAAAACCCCGAAACTTAAAAACTCAAGAATATATTCTTCCCGTTCACGAATCACCTCGAGATTAAACTCTCTTAAATAATTCATGTAATCAACGACATGTTTGCCCACTAACTCTTCAGCCTTTAATATGACTTCGTTAGTTAGCTTTCTTACATCGGAATAATATTCATCCGAATTGGAGTTGTTGAGACTAAGTGAATATGTAACTGCTTTCATATTTATTTGATAATTATTCTAATTTTCTTTCAAGAATTTATAAATGATTTTGAACAAACGTAAAGAAAATATATGGTCCAATAAAAGTCCAGATGAGTATAAAAACCCAAACTCTTCCGGCCAAGAGATTGTAATCGTGCAACATTTTTCTTAAGGGTAGATGAGAAACAAAATGTCCCAATCCAAACTCAAAGAGAATAGTCAATGCTAACCATATCGCTCCGATAATCCATGCATGATATTCAGATTCAATGGGGAAATAGTAGGTTAGTGCCCAGAAATAAACCGCAAAAAGAATAATTAGCGAAAGCGTGGAGATTTGATGAGCGCGCAAATCACCAACTCGTTTTTTATAAGCAAAATCCCTTATGGCTCCGTTTACTACTGCAAGAACTACCATCCCAAGCCATGCAATCAAATAGGTCGTAATCATCTAACTACTCCAGAACTCATGTTTGATTACTTTTTAATTTCAGTTGAGTAAGAATATGGAAAATCTTCTTTATTGATTCCTCGTTGTGTATTTGGAGCCTTACTCATTTCAAAATCAAGTACACCGCCTTCAAGCACATCATCATGAGAAATAAAATTCTTATTGTAAGCTTTTCCGTTAAGGCGCCCACTCTTTATATAAACATTTTCACTAGAATTTTTTCTTGCGTTAACCGTAAATGTTTTCCCATTTTCAAGGTGAAGTGTAACTTTATCAAACAATGGAGAACCAAAAACATATTGCCCGGCACCGGGACAAACGGAATAAAAACCCATTGCAGAGAAGACATACCATGCTGATGTTTGGCCGTTATCTTCATCGCCGCAGAGACCATCCGGCAGCGGTGTGTACATTAAATCCATCGTTTGGCGGGCATACTTCTGCGCCTTCCAAGGCTCGCCGGCATAATTGTACAAATAGATTCCGTGCTGAATAGGCTGATTGCCATGAGCATATTGCCCCATTGCTGCAATAACCATTTCTGTAATTTCATGAATCTGAACTTTGTAATATGAAAAATCAAATGTAGGCGCTGAAGTGAAAACCGAATCTAGTTTATTTATAAATTTCTTCTGCCCTCCCATTAAGTCTATTAAGCCTTGTGGATCATGAAATACCGACCATGTATAATGCCAAGATGATCCTTCGGTAAAAGCATCGCCCCACTTTTCCGGAACAAAAGGGGACTGCCAGCTACCATCTTGGTTTTTACCGCGCATAAAATTTGTAGAAGGATCGAATACGTTTTTGTAATTGAAAGCCCGTTTAGCGAATCTCTCAATTTCGTTTTGTGGTCTCTTAAGTGCTTCAGCAAGTTTCATAATAGTAAAATCATCGTAACTGTATTCTAATGTTCTAGCTACATTCTCGTTTACTTTAACATCATAAGGGATATAACCGAGAGAATTATAATACTTAACACCAAATCTGCCGACTGATTCGAGAGGACCTTCATTCTCCGAATTTTTTAATATTGCTTCGTAGAGTGTGTTTACATCAAATCCTCTTATGCCTTTTAGATATGCATCAGCGATGATCGACGCAGAGTTTGATCCAACCATACAATCTCTATGTCCGGGACTTGCCCATTCCGGCAGCCAACCGGATTCTTTGTACGTATTAGCGAGACCTTCCATTATATGACTGCTAAGTTCGCGATGCATAATTGTAAAAAATGGAAATACTGCGCGGAATGTATCCCAGAATCCATTATCTGTAAACATGTAACCCGGCAGAACTTTGCCATTGTAAGGACTATAATGTATAACTTGATTTTGCTTATCATGTTCATAAAATTTTCTAGGGAACAGCATTGTTCTATATAGGGAAGTATAAAAAACTTTCTTTTGATCTTCTGTTCCGCCTTCGGCTTCAATTCTGGCTAATCCATCATTCCAAATCTCTTTGGCTTTCATCTTAGTTTGTTCAAAAGAATCTTTTCCAATTTCTCTTTGAAGATTCAGTTCAGCTTGTTCATAGCTTATAAATGATGATGCGATTTTCACATTAACAACTTCACTGTTGCTTGTTTTGAACTTAATCACAGCACCAACTTGTTTTCCTTCCTCTTCAAGTTTATTTGGGAGTAGAATCTTCTCATTCCATGTAAAAGTTGAATCGATTTCTTTATCGAAATAAATAACAAAGTAATTATGGAAATTATCCGGAACTCCTCCGCTGTTATTTCGTGCGTATCCTATAATCTTTTTTTCTTTAGGAAAAATCTTAACATAGGAGCCTTTGTGAAATGCATCTACGAGCAAATAAGCCTTGTCGGTTTTGGGATACTTTATTTGAAACTGAACGGCCCTTTCAGTTGGAGTCATTTCGACCCACGTATCATAATCGCCAAGATACACTTGATAATAATATGGTTTAACAGTTTCTCTTTTATGACTAAACCAAGCGGCTCTTTCTTCTTCAATATATTTCAAAGAACCGGTAATCGGCATAATCGAGAAAGCGCCGTAATCATTAATCCATGGTGACGGCTGATGAGTCTGTTTGAATCCGCGAATCTTGTAGGCATCATATGTGTATTGCCACCCGTCTCCCATCTTGCCGGTTTGCGGAGTCCAAAAATTCATTCCCCACGGCAAAGCAATAGCGGGATAAGTATTACCGGTTGAAAGCTTGTATTCAGAATCAGTTCCAACTAATGGATTCACATAATCGACATAATTTTTCTTTTTACCGCCGGCATATAGAAATGTTGTTGATAACAAGACCATGATTAGTATTCTTTTCATTTCGCGCCTTAATTTCTTTAATAATTCATTTAGGTTAGCTTGACTACTAGTTGTTGTCTCTTCTAAAATTCAAAAAGAGAAGATCAATTTACTTTTACTAATAGTTAAATTTTTCACTTTGAAATGTAATAACACTTCATGAAATCAGCTTTATTAAAATTACAAATGGATATGATTTTACGTGGGATGAATTTAGATGCTAGCGAAAGTCGATCTCTCCGAAAACGAATAGAGAATTAATTCTTAGAGAACTCTTAAATATTCAGCTTTGTCATATTGAGTCCCGCTTGGCACGACGAAATATCTCGATTTATTATCAAAATGCGATTCTTCTCCCGCCGAGGCGGGAGAAGAATAACAAACGAACAATTTTCAGACGCCTCGTCTTAATTACTTAGAAATGTTGTATACGGACATTTTTAGTCTTGATATATGCAAACGTTCGAATTCTACAGAATATATTTCAAAAAAGTAAATAATTAAGATATTCATATTTACTACGCTCTGAGATATTATGAGCGTTATTTAATTAATACCATCTTTCTAGAACTAACAAATTCGCCGGCACGAAGTGTATAGAAATACACTCCGGATGAAAGCCCGTAATTATGCATGTTAAACACTAAATTATAAACACCGTGCTGTTTATATTCGTTAATAAGTTCGGCAACCTCTCTTCCAAGAACGTCATATATTTTTAGCGATATTCTTCCGGCTTCCGAAATTTTGTAACTTATAATTGTGCTTGGATTGAAAGGATTCGGATAATTTTGACTAAGAAAGTAACTCGCCGGAATTTCCTCAATTTCTTTTTTAATGTCGGTCAATGTACTGTTTGCAATTCCGGGCGTACCATAAAGATTCTTAGAATCTGTCCAGCTTTCCCCTTTATTATTATCTAATGCTGCGTTAGTCAATTCAATTGTTCTTCCGGTACCATTTGAATTAACCGGCCATGGTGCAGAGCTGTTAAAGTTGATCTCATCAACAACTTCTCCAAGCTGTGTCTTGAGCGATATTTTTTCCGAACCACTTGAAAGACCGAACTGGAAGTTACCGACACGTTTTTTTACTTTTGGAAATTTTGCTGCAAACATAGTTGTGTCTTTGCAAAGTACTAAATAATCGTTTGCACCGATAATTGTATTGTTCGGTAAAATATGCTTTGCCGATTCATCCGTATCATGAAAATACCAGCCGGATAAATCAACCGCAGCATTGCATGAATTCGAAAGTTCTACCCAATCTTCGGTATCAAAATCTGAAGCGGCTTTGTAATTAATTTCATTTATTACAACGGGAATCGACTTAGCGACCGGATCAGCATCAAAGTATGCAGTGAGTTTTGAATCCCCTTTTAAAACAATACTTATATCACTTGTATTGTATTTTTGGATTCCGCTGGAGTTCATCGATGTTGCTATCAGCTTTAAATCAAAACCTAAATCGGAACTTGAGGCACTTGCTTGATGAACCTCAACAGCAATAGTATTTATTCCATTCAGAAGAAGAGATGGTAAAGCAGAAAATTTAGTGTACCCGTTTTCATCAGCAACCGCTCCATTTGCCAGTGTAGAATATTGGATTATGCCGGTTGGCATATTGACGCGCTAAACTTCGCTGTCATTTAAATATACAACTGCGCCATCATCAGCTAGAATTTCAAAACTAAGTGAAGCGATACTTGATTTATCAGTAATTGAAAATGTTTTTCTAAAATAAGTAGTTATATATCTGTTTGATGAATTTGGACCGTAACCTACAACAGTTGTTTCGTCACTATCTCCGTATCCTAGCTGTGCATTTCCGCTCAACCATTTGGAATCATCATATCCAGATTGATACCAACTGGTTTTTAAGTCAACACCATGATCGTAATACTTCCATTCAGAGCTGGAAGGAATTAATGAATTAATTTGATTTGTAGATCCTTCTACCTCCCAGTAGGAGAACTTGCTGCCGAACATTGGAACAGCACTAAGCCGGAGTGGAATATCATTGTAGAAAGTACCCGAAAAGTTATTTGGTATTTGTCTGTCAACAACTTTCAATATTCCTTTACCAGTTGAATTCATTTTTACATCTATTTTTGAAACGCCGCTCAAGCCGAACTTTTGCAAAATATGAGCAGTTGAATACTGCGGTCGTCTCAAAGAAAATATTCTCATTGTATCAACATTGCCAAGCCATTCCTGATATGATTTGAATATTGCTTTCGGCGTCCATCCTTCATGTGAATCGGGATCGATTTTGCCTCCCCAACGTTTTATATGCCGCGGAATTTCCGGTGCAATGTTCGCAGACAGGCTGTCAATAAAGTGGATCAACCGTTCTGGTTTGAAAGTAGTATTTGCGTGGTATGCGTATCGTTGAATAAAATCATTCTTAAAATTTTCATTCTTCAGCAAGTTTCTAAAAAGCCTCGTTGACCACTCCGGATTCGGCCAGCCCGGACCGGTAGTGGTTGTTGTTTTTTCGATCATGTTTTCAGTTATCCATATAAAGGTGAAAGTCTGATCGAGATCAAAATTTATCCAACGCCATCTGGAATATGTTCCGGAATTAGCTCTCCAATATTTTATGTTATTCCCAGGCCAGTCTCTTTCTGCCAGATATATATGCCCAATTTGATAGTCAATGTATTGATCAATATCCATCCATGATTTCATATACTCAAAATTTGATTGAACGGCCATATTATAGTTAGTAGCATAATTAACCATGTTGGTATAGCCGGCATTTGTTCCATATACAACTCCGGCATTGCTTTCAAGAATATTTACATCATCCGGATTAACGCCAAAATTACCGGCAAGAAAATTTTCATTTACCTTTTCTCTAATGTTATGAATTCCCCAATAAGCGCCATTGATAAATACAACCGCTGGTCTGTATGCTTGAGTTTCCGCATCCATCTGATCCTTCATGACCAAATGTGCAAGAGCATCTCTGAACATCGTATATACTTGATCATCGGAAGAGCTTCTTAAAATGAATGATTCGAATTTTGTGATCTGCTTATCTGGAAATAACTTGTATTCGAATGAACCTTTGCCATATTCACTTCTCGCAAAAAGTGCAAAAGATTTTTGAGGATATCTCGTTCTTGAACAGCCGCCGAATATTTTAATTCCAGCACCTTGATTAATAACTCTTTCGCCGGAAGGTTCAAACAATTCGATATTCACCGGGCGCTCCCAATCCTGGTTCAGATTTCTAATAGTTGCATCACATGAACCGCGAATACCGTTAGTACCGGTAACATAGATTCCAATTTTATCATCAAATAGATTTGCCGGATCCGTAACTAGAGAAACAACTGGCAAATTATTTTGCTCGTTAATCAAATAGGTGTTTGTTGCAATTAGACTTTGTGTCTTTCCAATTTCATATGCACGTGCTCTTATTGAAATAGTTGAATCTATCTTTAAAGGTACTGTATAGAGCAGGGAAGATTTGGTTGGTTCCGTTCCGTTTAATGTATAACGAATTTCCGCATTGCTGTTTGGTGAAGAAAGAGTAAGTGTTTGCCCATTCTTATAATACCCGCCGGAAATAGAAAAAACCGGAACCGGAGCTATCGCAATTTCTCCGCTTGAAATATTCTTTGCCGAAGGAGTTGGCGGTTTGAAGTAACCCCACTTGGAATTATCGTTTGAAAATCTTCCGTAAGACACATCATCATACTGATATCCAAATGTTATGGTATCTACCACCGCTCCGGAAGAATTAAAGAGTCCAACCGATTCACCATCGCGGCTCAGTTTAAAATTTGTATGAAGACCGGTATTCCTATCATCCGCCCAAAAAATTATATACCCGCTCGCCGGTATGATAGTGTTGGCGGGGATTTTCCACTTTGTTTTGTTTTTAAGATCATCGGATAAATAATACCCGCTCAAATCAATACTTGTAGTTGTTGTGTTTGCTAGTTCAATCCAGTCAGCATACTCTGAATAAACCGGGCTTTTGTTCGTCGCTACGTTGGAAGCTAAGATTTCATTAATTAATACACCGTTCGTCTGGGCATTAGCAACTACAGAGAACACGAAAAATATTGTTGACAGAATAAAGGTAGGCATAAGTTTCATGAGAAAATTTCCAGTAAAGTATAGAGAAGAAAATTATTTAGCGTGGATATCGCCATGCATCATAAATAGGACTTCATTAGCTAATTACACTCCAAAACATATCAAAAATGGCATCAATATTTACTGCATATTTTTAATTGTTTTTAAGTCTATAAGAATCTGTTAACTCTTTCTTAACTTTGCACCGAAAAACTTTGTTAAATTTTTACAGAAATAAACCACAATCAACAATTAAATTAATTCTGAACTTATTAGGTTAATGAAGAGATTCTCCAATCCAATATTATTACTGCTTACGATTGCTTCCTTACTATTTTTTTCTAGTTGTGAAAGAGAAGAATCTCCTACTATTCCTAAAAATCGAAAACCGGTTATACAAAAACTAACTGCTTCAAGTAAATATGTAATTGTGAATGGGAAAACACATCTTACAATTACTGCAACCGATCCAGATAAAGACTCTCTGAAATTTTCTTGGTCTTCCAATAGAGGACGGGTTACAAAAATTTCTAAAAATTATGCAACATGGAACGCTCCTTCTACAAGTGGAACAGATACAATTTTTGTTACAGTTAGTGATGGAAAAGTCTCAATCGTTGGCTCGATTATTTTAATAGTAGGTAAACCTCCGACCACTCCAATAACACTAAATCCTAAAAATGATTCCACGGAAGTATCGTTGTCTCCTAGTTTTAATTGGAAAAGCGATAAAACTGCAACCGATCACACTTTGCAAGTTTCTAGCGATCCAACCTTTAGACATTTAGTTATCAATAAGAGTGGAATTAAAACTTCCGGAAAAAATCTTAGCGGATTTAAGATAAACACAATTTACTACTGGAGAGTTAAAAGCAGCAATCTGTTTGGTTCATCTGGCTGGTCAAAAATTACAAAGTTTACAACTGTTGCCCCGCCGGTTACACCTATTTTAGTATCGCCAACTGATACTGCGAAAGATGCATCGCTCGACTTGCAATTGAAGTGGCATAAAATTAAAAACGCAGAACAATATTCAATTCAGATTGCAAACGATGAAAAATTTTCGGATGTAATCTTTACTCAAGAAAACATAAAAGACAGCATTACAATTGCAACCGGACTGAATTTTTATAAAAGCTATTTTTGGCGCGTTAAAGCAAAAAACATTTACGGAGAATCTGATTGGTCTACACCTTGGAGTTTTGATACAAAAGGAACCGCTCCAATTGCCCCAACTATATTCTTCCCGAGTGATCTTTCAACCAACATAACGCCCGAAACGAAATTATCTTGGACACCAGTCGAACATGCCGGGACTTATATTTTGCAAGTGGCAGAGGACAGTCTCTTCAAAAATATTTTTGTTTCTGAGGATACTTTAGCAGCTGCGAATTTCGAACTAAGGGGACTGAAATATTTCACCAAATATTTTTGGCGCATTGCTTCGATAAATGTTTATGGTAAATCCGATTGGTCTCAAACATATTCATTCACTACAAAACTGCAATCACCGACGGCCTTAATGCGAGATGAGGAGATAATTGATCTCCCAATGTCACCCGAATTATTTTGGACAGAAGTCAAAGGTGCTGAAAGTTATATTCTGCAAGTCTCCGATGACGAAAAGTTTTCAAACTTTTTAATTGCGGATTCAAATGTCACTTCTACCAGTAGAAGAATAACCGGACTGTCAGATTACACAAAATATTACTGGCGCGTTTCTGCAAATAATCCCAATGGAAATTCAGATTGGTCAAATGTTCAAACCTACAATGCCACCGGATATTTTTACCAAGGACTTCCTTATGGTAGTCAATCGCTTTATAATCCCGCATATGTGATTCTGACTGGCGGATTCGGCATGATACAATTCGGTGACCAGCGAGATGTTAAAAATTTTCCTTTCAAAACAGCTTTCAAAAACATCTGGAATAATTTCAAAGATCCGTTTACTCCAATTTCTCATTACGGCTGGTGGAATTTTTTCAAAGACCAAGTTTTTCCATTGTCTCTAAATAAACAAAGTGCGCAGTTCTGGCCCAATTATTCTCTGCACTTGATAGGCGGCGGAATGGAATATGCCGCAACTCGTGAGTGGTATAAATATTATAACTATCCATACCCGGAATGGCTTTCAGCGTTCACAATTATGACTTACCATTTGTTCAACGAAGTAGTAGAGAATGGAAGCCGAATTGGTGAAGACGTTGATCCTATAGCTGATTTTTACTTATTCGATATCGGCGGTATAATTCTATTTTCTTCCGAAAGTGTTAAAAGATTTTTTGCCGAAGATTTGAATCTTGCCGATTGGTCACAGCAATCATCATTCTCCTTAAATAAAGGTGAGTTACATAACAACGATCAATTTTTCTCTGTTAAATGGAAATTCCCTTTTTCAGATTCATGGCACGCATTCTATTACTTCGGGACAAATGGTGTTGGTGGGCTTTCATACAAAATGAAAGATGGTACCGCCTTTTCGTTTGGAGTTGGTTTAGCAGCTAGCGACCTAGTTGTTCTTGATGAGAAGACAAATAAGAAAACACTTGGTTTAGTTGGCAACTTTGCCGCATTCTATGATAAGAACAATTCACTGCTGGCATCTCTTTCGGTAACAATGAAAACTGATTACATGATTAACCTGAATATTTATCCCGGCTTAATAAAATTTTGGGGAGTTTCTCCCGGTCTTTGGGGAGCCTACAGTCAAAATGGAAATGTAATTTTAGGTATAACTGCTATGTGGGCACCCTTCGGTTTGGCTTACAGCACAAAATAAACAAGAATAACTCGGTGTTGTTTGTTAACGAACCAAAGTAAGTTTTTTTGTTTTGGAATAATCGCCGGCTTGAAGTTTATAGAAATAAACTCCGCTGCTTAAATTTCTACCGTCAAATTTAGCTTCATACTCACCGGCATCTTTTTCTTCATTAACCAGCACGCTAATTTCATTCCCAAGGATATCGTAAACCTTTAGAGAGATAAAACTTCTCTTCTGAATTTTGTATATAATTTTTGTAGTCGAGTTATATGGATTAGGAAAATTTTGCTTCAAAGCCACACCGTCGGCAAGTGCGTCATCATCACTGCTTGTTGTAGCTTTAAATTGAACTGAGTTGGACCAGTCCGACCACTTTAAATTATGATCTCGATATTGAACACGGTAGAAATAGTTTTTGTCAGTTACAAAAAGCGACCGGTTGAACGAGAGCTTGGTTAAGTTGATGTTTTTGTTAAGATCAACCGGGTTATAGTTCCCATCAACTCCGTAAACATTTTTCCAATTCACAATAGTGTTTACAATACAGTTGTTGTAATCAGCGCCGTCTGCAATCTGAACTCTAACGCTCATCAAAGAATCGCTGCTTATGGCAGATGTATTGAGAACTACTCTGCTAAAATTAATTGATGGAACGTATGCTGCCGGCTTTTCCGGCGCGGTCTGATCAATCTTTTTATACCATCTATCCATCAGTTCAGAATTTCTGCTCTTACTGTAATTACCAAGACTATATAAAAATGATTCAAAAGTTTTATTAGCTACATCAATTTCAATTATTTGATAGCAGTACTGATCAAGCGAGACATGAATGTTTGAAAAATCTTGATTTCTAAAAGAGCCCCATCTATCAACTTCGCCGCCGCCGCCGCCGCCGCAGACAATTCTAAAATCGCCGCTAGGATTTGAGAATTCCGATTCTATTGTCCCTCTCTCGAAACCATGAGTATGCCCGTACGAAATCTGAACTACCTTAGAATATTTCTTCAGAATAGGAAGAATCTGATAGTTAACATACTTCGAACCATTATCGGTTATTCCTTCTCCCCAAAGCTCAGAAATTGGAAGATGGTGAACGAGCAGAAACACAAAATCAATTTTTGGATTTGCTTCAATATCACCCAGCTTTTGATCAAGCCAAGTTAACTGTTTAACAGCGCTTAAATTTAGGAGATTGGAATTCAATCCGATAATTGCAGTGTTGCCTAATGTAAGAGACCAAAATCTTTCCTTAAGATCTTCCGGCTGATCAGAATGATCATCATACTTCATATAGGAATAGTAGTTTCGATTTTCTCCTTCATGATTTCCAGCTACAGTCATAAAGGGAATGTTCGCAGAGATTTTCGACATTGGGGCAAAATATTGTTTCGTCCATTGAGTAATATCATTACCCGACATAACCAAATCGCCGGAATGCAGTACCATGTTAACTTTTTTCTGGTAGTCGCTTCCATACAATTCTTGAAGCTTTTCTTTTGCTTGCTGAATTATCTTAACGACCATCGTTGTATCATTCGAGTGTGTATCGCTAAGCAGTAAGAACCTAAGCTTCCCTTTGTAATCGTTATCCGGTTGCGTCTTAAACGAATATACTTGCGAAGTGCCGCTGCCGCTGACAACTCTATAAAAGTATTCTGTATTCGGTAAAAGTTTTTCGAGTTTAACTGAATGCCAGCGATAAGGTGGAAAAATCATTTCGCTGTTTCCCAAAGCCGATTCACCAAGTAAATCGGTTGTGCCATATTCAACTTTAGTGAAAGAATCGTTCGGATCGTGCCAGCAAACATAAATTGAATTTGACCTTGGCGCTTGTAAATAGGGCTTAAGAATTAACTGGTTTTGTTGCACGCCGGTAATTGTATGCCCGAATCCGCCCAACGTTTTCACTTCATCCGTACTTAATGCCTTATCCCATATTGCAATTTCAGCACAATCAATTTCTCCATCTTCGCCATTGTTATCGGCAAATAGCAGCAAAAATTTATCTAGCGCAAATCTTCCGTGTAATGATTGAACAACTCCATTGCAAACCGGTTGACCATCTAAATAGTATTCGTGAAAAAATCCGTTCTTAACGGAAACAACCAGACGATACCATTCATTCGCCTTTATAGAATAATCTGAATACCCGGTTGCTTCTAAACCAACATTTCCATTGTTATTTATAAAGCAATCGCCATCATTGGAATTATTTGTACTGGTCTGAAAAAAACAGTGCCACCCAGCTAATGATGGAATTCGAAAATCAAATTGAAGAGTGTACTCGTTTACATAATAAGCATTGTTAGGGGGAACAATGCCATGATTCATTTTATAAAAACTTCCTTTACCAATTTTTACGGCGCCGTTACCCGGACCGGCGATTGCTGTATGAGCACCGACAAGCTCCAAATCATTACCAATATCTGCTTTTGTTAATCTGGAAGAATCTTCAAATCTCCACAACCCTTTTGGCGTTGGTACTTGACCGAGCATCAAGATTTGGAAGCCCAGTAGAATAGCAACAACTATTCGAAGATTTTTTAATTTGTTCATGAGCCTATTTAGGCCTTTCAATGTGTTTCAAAATGAATAGGAATATTTACTGCTTTAAAATAACATCAAAAGAAGCCTTGTCCAAAGATATACGCGTAAGGTGAGGCAAAACTATGTTTTCAGTCTATTCTATTCTATTTCTTCAATTGATCGTTATTTACCTTAGGAGTAAACTTTAGGCATTCTCTACCGGCTGATTTGTATACTTCTTCCGATGGAATTGAGAGTGATTTGAATCCAAAAGCTTTACACATGTATGGATGATTTCTCTCCCAAGTAATTTTGAAATGAACACATTTTCGGCAATCTATTGGCATGGTTTCAAGTAATTATTTATTGACTGATATCTTATTTGCAATTTATCCTTTAGATATGATTTTGCAAATACTGAATATAAACACCATCAAACAGTAAAAGTTTAGCAATTTATTAAATACAATAAATATGTTAGTTTTCATTTGCGATTATGTGCAACGCATTATTTATAATCTTATTCAAAGGGACTTTCCAAAATGAAAATGAAAAAACTACAATTAGTCTTAACGCTTATATTATTTTATTTTTATTTAAGTATCAGTGCTCAAACATCTCTGCCGCGCAGTACACCGGAAGAACAAGGAGTTTCTTCCGAAGGAATTCTTAAATTCTTGGAAGCTGCCGAAAATAGCAAGCATGAATTTCACAGCATTATGATTCTGCGTCATGGTAAAGTTGTGGCCGAAGGCTGGTGGAATCCATACAAGCCGGAACTTAGACACACAATGTATTCTGTTAGCAAAAGCTTTACATCCACAGCAATTGGTTTTGCTGTTGCAGAAAAAAAATTAACCGTTAAGGACCAAGTAATTTCCTTCTTTCCGGAATATTTACCGGAAACTGTAAGTGATAACTTGAAAGCGTTAACAATTAAAGATCTGCTTACAATGTCTGCTGGTCAGGTTCCCGATCCAACTCCATCTATTAGAAATTGGGATCGCGATTGGGTTAGATCATTTCTTGCCACTCCATTTCCTAAAAAACCGGGAACTGAATTTCTTTACAACTCCGTTGCAACGTTCATGCTTTCGGCAATTATCCAAAAAGTAACCGGCGAGAAATTAATTGATTATTTGAAACCAAGATTATTCGATCCGCTTGGAATTTCCGGAATGGACTGGGAAGTCAGTCAGTTTCAGATAAACACCGGGGGCTGGGGCTTAAGAGTTAAGACTGAAGACTTAGCAAAATTTGGTCAGCTATACTTGCAGAAAGGAAATTGGAACGGGAAGCAGTTGCTGCCCAAAGAATGGATTGAAGAAGCGGCTACAAAAAAAATTGAACAAGCCCCGAATGCCCCTCAAGCTAAAAAAGATTCCAGCGATTGGATGCAAGGCTATTGTTATAAATTCTGGCGATGCCGCAATAACGCTTACCGGGGCGATGGCGCTTACGGCCAATTCATTATTATAATGCCGGAACAAGATGCTGTAGTTGCAATTACAGCCGAATCGTTCGATTTGCAAGGCGAAATTAATATGGTTTGGGATTACATATTACCTGCAATGAAAAAAGAAAATCTTCCGGCAAATGAAGCAATGGCAAATAAACTAAAGCAAAAGTTAGCCTCGCTTGCATTGCCGCTTACACCCAAAAGCAGCAATTCAAAATTAACTGAGGTGATCGATGGAAAAACTTATTCAATCGAAACAAACGAGAAAGGTTTGACCGGCGTTTCATTCCAAATTAATGATGAGCAATGCAATGTTACATTTAGAACCAAATCCGATTCATACAAAATCGCTTTTAGCTTTGGACAATGGATTGATGGAGAAACAATTAAGCAAGGACCAAGTTTGATTACCGGTTCAAGGTCAAATTTTGTTAATGCCGATGTTTCAAAAATAACCGGAAGCAGCAATTGGAAAGATGAAAACACATTGGAACTTATTCTTCGCTATATAGAGAGTCCTCACACCGAAAAATTTATTATTCATTTTGTAGAAGACACAATTACTCTAGAGGCTCAAACCATCTATGATGGAAGGGAAAGAAAAACAATGAAGGGGAAAATGCTTCCATAACCCCCCTTTTAGTTTTTTCCATAAGCTTTCAACCAAAAAACCGGCGCATAAATTCTGCGCCGGTTTTGTTTCCGGAATTCTCTTTTAGTTACCAAATCAGATATTCGAAAAAATGCGATGAATTTTCCCTTATTTTATTTTTCTCCAGCGTGAGGATTTTTACATTTTTGTCGTCAAATGATCTAGAGATATCATAGAAACATTTTCTTATCGATCATTGGAGCAACAATGCTTAACAAAATAATTACAATCATCTTTGTTTCCTTGCTGGTATTTTATATTGCTACCGGCTGCAAAAGTGAAACCGCTACAGAACCCGAAAGCAGTGAAACAACTACAACAAACGGCACCAATATTAAAGTAGGTACAACCGGTAAGACGATTGCTGAAATATCCGCTGGAAATAAAAAAGACCACGAAGCAGCAGACGACTACACTTGGAATAGTTCGGAAGTCATTCCAATTGTGTTAAACGGAACGGCGATAACTTCAAGTAGCAGTTCTGTAACAGTTAGCGGAAGTATTGTTACAATTACTTCCGGCGGCACTTTTAGTTTAAGCGGCAGTCTTACGAACGGACAGATTAACATAAACTCAACGGATGCAAAAGTTGTTCGCTTAATCTTGAATGGAGTAAATATTACAAATACTACCAACGCACCAATTAATGTGATTGCCGCAGAAAAAGTAGTAATTGTAGTTGCCGACAATACTCAAAATTATGTTACCGATGCTTCTACATATGTTTTTGCAAACGCGAGTGATGATGAACCAAACGCCGCTATCTTTAGCAAGGCCGATCTATCTTTTTGCGGAAATGGCTCTCTGACTGTTAAAGGCAACTACAACGACGGCATTGCCAGCAAAGATGGGCTCATAATCAAAAGCGGAACAATAAATATAACTTCGGTCGATGACGGCATTCGCGGGAAAGATTATTTAGTTATTAAGAGTGGTAACATTAATGTGAATGCAAAGGGAGACGGTCTTAAATCCGATAACGATGAAGATTCTACTCGCGGATATATTAATATAACTACAAGCGTAATGAATATAGTCAGCGGCGGAGATGCTATTACTGCACAAACAGATGTTTTAATAAACGATGGAACTTACACAATAACCTCCGGTGGCGGAAGCGGATATACCGCCTCTTCAACAGTCTCTTCAAAAGGAATTAAAGGTTTAGTCAATACTATTATTTCCGGCGGAACATTTACTCTTAGTACAGCGGATGATGCACTTCATTCTAACAAAAATCTTGTGATCAATGGTGGAACATTTTCAGTTGCTTCCGGAGATGACGGTATTCATGCCGACGCTACTCTGTTTATTGATAGTGGAACGATCAACATCACCAAATCGTACGAAGGTATAGAGAGTGCTGCACTAATTATTAATGGCGGAGAAATCCATATTGTATCGAGTGATGATGGAGTTAACGGAGCTGGCGGAAGAGATGCCTCCAGTCCGGGAAGTTTTGCCCAAACCGGAAACTACTATCTGTATATCAATGGCGGTTACATCTTTGTTAATGCTACCGGAGATGGAATTGATATTAATGGCTCAATAGTTATGACAGATGGAGTTGTAATTGTTAATGGTCCAACAGCAAACATGAACGGGGCAATAGATTATGACGCTTCATTCAAAATTACCGGCGGCTTTATTGTTGCAACCGGCAGTTCCGGTATGGCACAAGCGCCGGGAACGTCCTCATCGCAATATTCGGTTTTAATTACATTCAAGTCCACACTTGCGGCTAACACATTATTCCATATACAGAACAGCATCGGTGCAGATATATTAAGTTTCGTTCCAAAGAAGGCTTATCAATCTGTTGCACTTTCATCACCTAAACTAACAAAGGGCACTTACGATATTTATTATGGAGGCTCCTCAACCGGGACTTTGAAAGATGGGTTATATACCGATGGGGTTTACACAGCGGGAACAAAAGCGGGGAGCTTTACAATTTCCAGTATTGTAACCAAGGCTAATATTTAAGAAAACATTCGACGCTCCTGTAAGCGGCTCTGGAATTATTTAAGCACTGTTTCTATTCTCTTTAATAGTTCCGGAGTTTTTTTTACAATTTTTACCACCGTATATAGCCGCCGCTTAGATTTGCTGCATTTAGTCCTAGTTTCTTTAGTTTGCTCACAGCAGATATGCTTCTGCTTCCGGTCTGACAATAACAAATAATCTCTTTTGATTCATACTTTTTCAGTTGATCGGCTTTCATAGAAATTTCGTGCAGCGGAATATGAATTGAAGGTTTTATTGAACCTGCTTTTCGCTCCCCATCGGTTCTTACATCTAACAACACAACGTTCTTATTTTCTTTCAGCATCTGTTTTACTTCGGCTGTATTATAGTTTTTCATTGACCGGGTTGCAAAATATTTTTTTACTCTGAGTACAACTATTAACGATACAAATACAAGAAGAACTATTTGAGTGGTTTCCATTATTTCCTTTTTATTAGATAATCAAAAACGAATAGAACGCGGATAACGCAGATTAAACTGATTTCCGCAGATTACTTTTGAACAAAATATGCTAAGCTCAATCTTTAATCTTTTAGATACAAAAAGAGGCGGAAGGATTCATGTAAAATTGATTTTTCCTTCTGCCTCTTCTATGAAGTTTATTCAGATTCAGCGTTACTTGTTATAACGCTCCGGCTAAAATACTCCGGCTAACTTCCAGATTTATATCTCTCGTTTCCGATAGAGCAGTTAAATGTTTTTCTTCCAATCCGGACAGAAGTGCATCAAAATCTTTTTCGCTTACGCCATAATCTTTTAATCTGGTTTTAACTCCAAGACTTTCGAAGAATTCGCGGGTTTTGGAAATTGCTGAATCAACTTTTTCATCATCTGTTCCATCAGTAATCTTCCAAACACGCTCGGCATACTGTAATAGTTTTGCGCGTTTGTTTGCTTTCCTAATCTCTAATATAGAAGGAAGTATTATAGCCAATGTTTTAGCGTGATCAATTCCAAAGTGCGCGGTTAATTCATGTCCTATCATGTGAGTTGCCCAATCTTGCGGCACACCGGCGCCAATTAAACCATTGAGCGCCATTGTAGAATTCCATACAAGATTTGCTCTTGTATCGTAATCGGTTGGATCATCAATTGTTTTTCTACCAATCTCAATTAGTGTCTGCAAAATGCCTTCAGCAGTTCTGTCCTGAAATCTTCCATCTACCGGATAAGTAATATATTGTTCCATAGTATGCACGAATGTATCAATCACACCATTTGCAACTTGTGTTGCCGGTAAAGTATAAGTTAATGTTGGATCGAGAAAAGAAAATTTTGGAAATGTTAATTGATTAATAACAGCATACTTGGATTCCTTATGACTTATTACAGCGGCAGCATTCATTTCGGAACCGGTGGCTGGAAGTGTAACTATAGTTCCCAATGGAAGTGCCTCTTTCAAGTCAACTGGCTTAAAACTATGGTACAAAATTTCTTGCGGATTGCCTTCATACTTTGCGGCAAGTGCAATAAATTTAGTCCCATCCATTACAGAACCGCCGCCAATTGCTAATAAGAAATCTATTCCCTCTTTTTTAATTACATCAACTGCCTTCATCAGTGTTTCAAATCTAGGGTTCGGTTCTATACCTCCAAACTGAAATACTTCGTATGCGCTTAATGCTTCTTTTACTTTATTAAGAGTACCGTTTTTTTCAACACTGCCGCCGCCGAATAGAATTAATACTTTAGCTTTCTGAGGCACATAGTTAACCAATTCATTTAATCTTTCTTTGCCAAACACAATTACAGTGGGATTATAAAAAACGAAGTTGTTCATATTTTTTCCTTAGAATTTTATTTGTTACAAAAATAAACAAACTTTTTACAACATAACTTTTACTTCTATAGTAGGTTTTTAGCCCATCTATGTTGCCAACCATAAAAATAATTTCCCGCTATCGTCAACAAACGGACAACCCGTTTCTATTGTTTTTTAAGAAGTCATTTCACAACATTTATGTTGTCTATAAATAATTATCCAAATATCTTCACGGCAATATTAAAGAGCAGTCATAGTATGGCCGACCTCGCATTAATCTTAAAAGAACTACAGCAAGAGTTAGTAGCATTACGGGAGGGAAATGCAAAGCTGAAAGAAAGTTATGAGAAACAAAAAGAAGAACACCAACAAAAAGTAGAATCCCTAAAGTCCAGCGAAAGCAATTATCATAAGCTTTATTCCATGATGAGGCTAATGAGTGATACTATGCCCGATATGCTCTGGGCACAAGATCGGGACAAAAAATTTCTTTTTGTAAACGAATCAATGTGCAAAAATCTTCTAAATGCATGCGACACATTTGAACCGATTGGTAAAACCAACCTCTTCTTTGCACAGCGGGAACGGGAATCCCATCCGGAAGACCCAACATGGTATACCTTTGGCGAGCTATGTATGGATTCCGATACGATTACGCTTAAAGAAATGAAACCAATGCAGTTTAACGAGTTCGGAAATGTTAAGGGTAAATTTCTTTTTCTTGATGTTCACAAGGCCCCTCTATTTAACAGCAAAGGTGAACTACTTGGAATTGTAGGCTCAGCAAGGGATATTACTGCAAGAAGAGAAATTGATCAAGAGTTGTCAAAATCCGAAAACCTTTTCCGTTCTATATGGGATAACTCATTGGATGGGATGAGGCTAACAGATAAGAGTGGAATAGTTGTTAAGGTTAACCAAGCTTTTTGTAATCTAGTAAATAAAAGCAAGGATGAACTGGAAAACAAAAGTCTATCAGAAGTATATAAACCGGAGTTGCGAGAGCACATACATTCATCTCACATAAAAAATTATAAAAATAACGCTATAAAACCTTACGTTGAAAAGGAATTTGTTTTATGGGATAATCGAAAAAAGTGGTTCGCTGTATCGAATGCTTACTTAAATCCCGCCACTGAAGATTCACTGGTACTCGGTATTTTTAGAGATATAACAAAAAATAAAAAATCGAAAACAGCACTACTAGATAGTGAGAAAAACTACAGAACCCTTGTCGAAAATATGCAAGAAGGAATGCTTGTTGTAGACAACAACGACACTATACTCTTTGTTAATCCAACATTTTGCGATTTGACCGGCTATACAAAACAAGATTTGATCGGGAAAATTGGTTATGAAGTGCTGGTGGGTCCCAGTTTACACGAGTTAATTATTAAAAAGAATATAGAACGGTTAAGCGGAGTTCGCGAACAGTATGAACTTGAAATGATAAAGAAGGATGGAGAAAAAATTCTCTTTCTTATGAATGCCGTACCCATAAAGGATATTAATAATATCGTAATAGGGTCTTTTGCAACTTGTATAGATATAACCAAACGAAAAGAAGTTGAAGAAATGTTGAGTGCGAGCGAAACAAAATTCCGCCATATACTAAACATCTCTCCAATTCCCATGGCTTTGAATGACAATCACCGGAAAATAACTTATTTGAACCCGGCATTTATTCGTACATATGGCTATACTCTTGAAGATATCCCAACTATAGACGATTGGTGGCCAAAAGCATATCCAGATTTAAATTATAGAGAATGGGTTATACAAGTATGGGAGGAGGAACTTGAGCGGACTAAAAAGACCGGCTATGAGTTTAAACCTTTGGAAGTTGTGGTTAAGTGTAAGAATGGTACAGACAAGACTATATTAATAAGTTCTTCAATTTATCCAAGTCACCCGGGAAATGATCTTGTTGTTGCTTTCTTTGATATCACAGATAGAAAACTTGCAGAAGAAGCTTTGCGCGAAAGTGAAGACAGATATAAAGCTATCTCTCAATACTCAAATAATGCGATCTGTATTGTTGATGAATCCGCAAAAGTAGAATGGGTTAATCATCAGATGCTGACGGTAAGCGGCTATACTGAAGAAGAGATTTTAAATGCCGAATCATTCGCTTCATTCATCGCGCCGGAGTCTCAAAAATTTATCTTTTCCAATTTTCAGAAAGTGCTTTTAGGTGAAGAATATATACACCACTATGAATTTTATTTGATACATGCCGACGGCTCTAAGAGATTGTATGAAAAGTATATGATGCATTATACCGATAAGCATGGCAAACTGAAGTTGCTTATCGATATGACAGACATTACAGATAGAAGAATGGCCGAAAAAGCGTTACAGCAGACAAACCAAAAATTAGAAGCAATGATTGCAGCTTCACCGGATGGAATAGGAATGCTAACATTAGACGGAAGGATGCTTTTAATCTCGGATAAATTAGCAAAAATGAACGGCTATACATATGAAGAGTCAAAAGAAGTGTTGGGAAAATCAGTTTTCGAATTCATTGACCCATCTTGTCATCAATTACTAAAAGATAATATCAAAAAGTTATTTGAAGGAAAAGCAGATAAAAAACTTTCCGAATATATTGCTATACGGAAGGATAAGAGCCGTTTTAATATAGACATTAATTCTTCTATCCTGTACGACCAAGATGGTAAAGCTACAAGCATGCTCTTTATTGAAAGAGACATAACAGAACGAAAACGGGTGGAAGAAGAACTTGAAAAACACCGAAAACATCTGGAAGAGTTAGTAAAGGAAAGAACTGCCGAACTTAATAAAGCGAACGTTTCTTTAAGAAGAGAGATTGAGAAACAGAAGGAATTTGAAATGCTTCTTAAAAATTCGCTAACCAAAGAAAAAGAATTGAGTATGATGAAGTCAAGCTTCATTTCTACTGCTTCTCATGAATTTAGAACACCACTCACCTCAATACTTTCCTCTTCGGAAATGCTGCAACGGTATAAGAAAAGATGGGATGATGCCAAAAAGGATGAGCATTTTGATAGAATTAAAAGGCAAGTTGATTATCTCACAAAACTGCTAGACGATGTTCTGCTTATTAGTAAAACAGAATCGGGAAGGATAGAATACAATCCATCGGAAGTAAACATACGGCAACTGATAGAAGATAGTCTGAAAGAATCGAAAGCACAGATGCAAGAATCTCACAAAGTTGTTAAGAAGTTTACTTGCGAAAAAAATACTTTTAATGTAGATGGTAAACTGATGAGATTTATAATCAGCAACTTACTTTCCAATGCAATTAAGTTTTCACCAAACGGAGGTAAGATAGAAATTAAAACAGACTGTAACGCTAAAGACTTAAAACTGGCTATCAGCGATCAAGGAATTGGATTAGCACCGGAAGATGTGAACAAGATATTCCAATCATTTTACCGGGCATCTAATGTTGGGGCAATTTCCGGAACCGGCTTGGGTTTATCAATTGTCCACCATGCAGTAGAGTTGCACGGAGGAAAAATTATAGTAAAAAGTGAATTGGGTAAGGGAACTACATTCGAGGTCAGTATTCCACTGAAGAAGAAAAGAACTGTCGAAGAGGTTTCTAAAAAGAAAAAGAAGTAAAAGAGTATATTCAGAAAGGTGACCGGTTAAAAAATTGTTAGCCGGTCACTAAAAACGAAATTAGAAAACAATTCCAACTGAAAAATAATGTACACCATTTAATCTGCCAAAATCTTGGTAAGCGTAATCGACTTTAGCTTTTATTAATTCAAAGATTCTGTAGTTCAAACCGAAGCCCAGTGTTAAACCTTTTTCAGAATCTGACTCAAATAAAGAATTATATCCGGCTCTCAAGTGAATGATTTCATTCCATGCGAATTCCAACCCGGAGTTTATTGATTCGGTATTATCGTTTGGATGAACTGCATCAACACCAAGAGTTAATCTTGTACTGCTGCTTTTAATAACATCGGCAGAAATACCAAATCTGAAAATCAATGGGAGATCAAACTTATCAAGTTCGATATTAGAGTTGATTAAATTTTCGTCTCCGGCGCCCGAAGTATAAACAACAGTTGCATCTCTACCGGAAAGCTGCATCTTCGTTCCGAAATTTGAAATGCTGGAAGCAATTCTTAGCTCATTTAAGATTGGAATTTTATAAAGCGTACCAATATCTATTGCAAAACCGTTAGAATTCATATTCCACAAATTCTCGCTAATGTACTTTACATTAAATCCAATTGAGAAATTAGTGGTTAGGTATCGCGAAAAATTTACACCCATTACTAATGTATTGTAGGTAAAAAATTCGCCGGTACCTTCGGGATTTTCAATTGTACGCACTTTCATATCATCCATAGATAACACTGATACAAAAGCGCCAAGTGTTCCAACTCCCGATAAATTAGTTGCGAATGCGGCAAAGTCGTGACTAACATCCGAATAAAGTGATGTATGATTAAACATAGCTTCATTCGAATTAATATTAGCCGTTCCGCTTGGGTTCCAGTAAATAGAAGTTATATCATCTGCAATTGCGGTAAACGCGCCTCCCATTCCAATTGCGCGTGGACCGACATTCATTTTAAGAACTTGAGCGGCAGTTGTGCCGGTTTTAGTTGTCTGCGCTAATGCATCGGATATGAAAAACAGAACAAATAAAACGGTGAACGATAAAAATATTTTTTTCATATTGTCTCCGGCCTTACTTTATTAAGGCAAACTTGATTAACTTTTCACCAATCTCCGGCGCGTCTATATGAGCCAGATAAACACCATAAGCAACACTGAACCCATCCCGGTTTAATAAATTCCAGAATTCTCGACCATTATCAAATCCGGAATCATGATTGAGAGTTGCTACAAGTTCACCGCTAAGAGTAAAGATTCTTATGGTACACTTCATAGGAAGGTTTTCAAAGTATATTCTCCGTTCACCGCGGTTTTGTCCCGATAGTTTATTTGCCGGTTCAATCTCATTTGTTCCAATGTAAGGATTTGGAACTACGTAAATATTATCAAGACTATTAGGCGCTTTTTCATTTTGAACAAAGCCGGCGTTTGTCTGAATTGTGAAAACATCTTTAGAACTGTATGGTCTCTTAGTATATATGAACAGAACATCACCGTTGCCCGGGACCTTTGTTGGTTCTGTTGTTGAAGGAGAGACAACAAGACTCCATGCAATTTGAGAACCGGTTCCGCCGGCAGTGCCGGTTTTGTAGAAAACAATCTCCTCTCCCAATGTCCACGCAGAATCGTTTGTGGCTACCGCTTCTTGTAAATTTGTAACAACTGGTATTGGAACTCCGGTAGTAACATCTTCAACTTTGTATTTTACCGGAATATCAATAAAGCCTTTTCCCGAAACAAACTTCTTTGCCGTAGAAATATTTGTGTTTGAAAATGTAACTATGTAATCAGCCGGTTCTGCTTTTGGACTTCCGGCCGGTCTTAAATAGAATCTGAAAGGAAGATCAAGATTCGATGACCATTTCGATTTAGTATCATCAAAGCTGAGAGCCGGATTATCTTTTACTTTAACTAAAACTCCATCAAACACCGGATTTGAATCTTCTCCATTTAATGCTTGGCTCTGATAAAGTTTATAGTTTCGATAAGTAATAAAATATTCTTTTGCCTCAAGCATTGTGCTGTTGTCTGTTCTCTTTATAGAACCCTTTTCTAAATTCAGCACATAATCTGTTGTACCGGAATAAACTTTTCCGGAAGCATCTGTAACCTGAAGCGATGCGTCGTTAATCAAATTTGTATTTGCCAGACTTGTAAATTTACTACCGTACAGATAGAAAGATTCTTTTATTGATTTCTCGCCAACAACAGAATAATTCTTGCCTAAGGTTGCTTTGCCGGAAGAGTAAACCGAATCTTTAAATGTGAGTGAATACTTTTCTCCTTTAACCGCGAGATCATTAATTAAATCAAAATTTACATCACCGTTTCCCAATCCAGAATTATGCTGCACATCAGTGGCACTTATTTCCGGACGGTTATAACCCGCAGCACGCGGACCAGGAATAACCTGAACGGTATTATCATCAAAGATCAATTTACTTGTTATTGGATCGGAAGAAATTTTCTTTGTTGATTCAGATGGCGGAATACCTAAAGAATCGCCGTGATCGTAAGAAACAACAGCGTAATAGTAAGTTTGTCCATTACGAACATTATTTGAATCTACAAACGAGTGAACTAGACCGGAGTTATCGCCTAGATAATAATTTAATCCTCTTCCCAAATACGGTACAGGATGATAACCTTTCCATGCATTACTTAAATCCCACTTTGCGCTAAAGCCATTTACATCCTTAAGCGGTTCATATAAGAATTTTGAACCCTTGCCATCAGTAACAGTTTGTGCATCAGCGAAATCCGGTCTGGTGCTTCTATAAATTACATAACCTTCAAAATCTTGTCCGGTAATTGGATCTATACTTTTTTCGGAATT
>Ga0172380_10000682_pt1 | contig 62701 bp, 55 predicted proteins | sample Leawe162metaG_FD_119747 | JGI IMG/M metagenome (GOLD analysis project Ga0172380, IMG submission 119747) | Leachate microbial communities from a municipal landfill in Southern Ontario, Canada - Leachate well 162 metaG | ecosystem: Engineered > Solid waste > Landfill > Unclassified | place... | reverse complement strand
CCCGATAGGCTATACCTACCATTGTGTTCCGACTGCCTCATCCACCCTCCTCAATAGCTCTGGTTGGCTTCCCATAGACTTCACCTCATCAATACAATCACTCCCTCGTCTCCCGATAGATCCAAGTCAATCTGTCACTTCTAATTTGTATTATCTCTATACTCCGGGTATTTCTAATTTCTTTTTATCAAGCACCCTCGAATCAAAAAAATATTTTTCTCGTGCACAAGAGGATGGGGGTACTGCTCCTGAAAAGATAGAAATAGGGTCTAATCTTTCTTTGGGACAACCACTCACTGGTCTTATTAGTTATTGGACCTTTGATGAGGGGAGTGGTGTCACCATTCGGGATTCTGGTCCTTTTGGATATCATCTTGGTATTTCTGGTTCCGGATATATTTGGCAAACAGATTCTTTTTGTAAAACGGGGGGGTGTTTATATTTTCCTGACACTGCATTTGCGTCTGTAAATCCAGCTTCTCAGCTTAATCATGGCGTAAATAATTTCACGACAACTGCTTGGGTAAAAGCAACACGTCGGGGTGATTTACTGGGATTTGATTTCTTTGGTAATTATGCTCATTCAGCTCAATACGGAGATATGGAAGTCCTCAATACAGATAATTCTACGTTTGTTGGTATTTATCATATGTATTATCCCAGTGGTCCATCTATTAATTGTGGTATTGATTATGCTGCATATTTTAATTCGTGGCATATGATTTCTTTTTCTAAAATAGGGTCTACTATTAGAATGTATCTTGATGGTAGCGAAGTCACAAATTGTGGCGCCGCAAACTTTAATGTTGTTTTAGAGAATTCGCGGTACTATATTAATTCAAGTTGGAGATCTGGTTTTATTACTATAGACGATCATAGAATATATAATCGTGGATTATCTTCTTCAGAAATCCAATCTATCTACAATGCAACCAAATAAGATTTGACATTTAGATTCTTTTTCTTTCCTCAGAAAAGTTGAGTGATAGAATGGGTACACAAGTTATCCCCATGTCAATATTGACTCGGTCTGCGGTATATGTAATTATAGAGGTGATGCAATTCTCTATCGTTTTTCAGTGCCCCATAATGGGCAGGGAAATCCAGCGTAAATTGCGCCAACTACATTATTAATATGAACAATATTGATGCCCTCTGAGGAAGAGGGAGGTCTTTTATTGTCGTTTTTAACCCACATAGAACTCTATGCATACGTTACGTGTTAAGTCGTTTTCTAAGCATTTTGGAGATTTTACCAAACGTCCTTATTTGGCAGAAATCCAAAATAATTCGTGGAAGTGGTTTGTCGATCATGGTATTAAAGAATTATTTGCTGAAGTATCTCCTATTAAGGATTATACTGCCAAAGAATATGAATTATTTTTTGAAGGATATTCTTTTGATGAACCTAAGTTTTCAGAAGAAGAATCATGGCAGAGAGGATCTACATATGAAGCTGCGCTTCGTGCAAAAGTTCGCTTAGTGCACCTTCCTTCAAAACGGGAGATGACTCAGGATGTATATCTTGGTGATTATCCTGTTATGACTGATCGGGGAACTTTTGTTTTGAATGGTGTGGAGCGTGTGGTTGTGTCACAGTTTATCCGTTCTGCGGGAGTTAACTTCACTGCACGTGGTATTAAAGGAAAGAAATATTTTGGTGCAAAGATTATTCCGGATCGAGGAAGTTGGATGGAATTTGAAACTGATGCAAATGGATCTATCGAGGTAAAAATTGATAAACATCGTAAAGTGCCGTGCACCTCATTGTTGCGCGTATTTGGTATGGCGACCGATGAAGAAATCAAAAAAGCGTTTGCGGGTGTTGATACAGGGGTAGTTAAATATATAGAAGCAACTCTTAAAAAAGATGTTGCTCATGATGTGGATGCTTCATATATTGAAATGTATAAACGGTTACGTCCTGGGGATTTAGCGAGTGTGGATAACGCAAAAGGACTTATAGATGGTATGTTTCAAAGAACAGATCGTTTTAGTTTATCTGAGGTAGGACGATATAAATTTAATCAACGACTTCGTATTACTGAAAAGGTAACGACTCAATTGGTGCGTTTAGAGGATTTGGTTTTAATTGTGAAAGAGATTATTCGATTAAATAATGAACCAAAGGCAATGCCTGATGATATTGATAGTTTATCAAATCGTCGTGTGCGGAGCGTAGGAGAATTATTGCAGGGTCGTATGCGTGTGGGTTTTGCTCGTATGCGTCGTATTATTCAAGATCGTATGTCTACGACTGAATCTGCAATGTTGACTCCTATGCAACTTATAAATCCCAAACCACTTTCTTCTGTGGTGCGTGAATTTTTAGTTTCTTCTCAATTGTCTCAGTTTATGGATCAAATTAATCCATTAGCTGAATTGGAACATAAACGTCGTTTGTCAGCTCTTGGTCCTGGTGGACTGACCCGTGAACGTGCGGGATTTGAAGTGCGTGATGTCCATACGTCTCATTATGGACGCGTGTGTCCTATTGAAACACCTGAAGGACAAAATATTGGATTAATTGTTCACTTATCTACTTTTGCCCGTGTGAATAGATTGGGATTTTTGGAAACTCCCTATGTGCGTGTAAAGCATGGGGTGGTAACTGAGGAGGTTGTCTATATGGATGCGGCAGAGGAGACTAAATATAAAATTGCAGAAGGAGGAACCGAGATTGATGCTCATCGTAAAATTATACATGAAGATGTTGAGGCGCGTATTAATGGAGAACCAGGAATGTGTACGCGAAATGAAGTTGATTTTATGGATGTTTCTCCCACACAAGTGGTGAGTTCTGCAACCAATATTATTCCCTTTTTGGAACATGATGATGCAAACCGTGCGCTTATGGGTTCAAACATGCAACGTCAGGCAGTCCCTTCAGTGCGACCACAGATGCCGTTAGTAGGCACAGGATTTGAGGATGTGGTTGCTCATGATTCTGGACGTGTGGTACTTGCCCCTGAAGATGGAGAAATTTCGAAAGTAGATGGACAAGCTATTACGGTAAAAGGAAAGAGTGGTACCCTGCATTCCTATGATATGAAAAAATTCCGTCGTTCAAACCAATATACCACTATTAATCAAAAACCAATTCTTCTTCCTGGAACAAAAGTAAAGAAGGGAGATATTATTGCCGATGGTCCTTCAACGGATCATGGAACACTTGCATTAGGACAGAATTTACTTGTTGCATTCTTACCGTTCTTCGGAGGAAATTTTGAAGACGCCATTGTACTTTCTGAGCGTGTAGTACAACAAGATCGTTTTACTTCTATTTATATTGAAGATTTTGCGTGTGATGTGCGTGATACTAAATTAGGACCGGAAGTTACTACATCCGATATTCCAAATGTTTCCGAAGACAAACTTCGTAATCTTGATGAAGAGGGGGTTGTTCGTATTGGAGCAGAAGTACGCGCCGGAGATATTCTTGTTGGTAAAATTTCTCCTAAGGGGGAAACGGAATTGACCTCTGAAGAAAAATTATTGCGCTCTATTTTTGGAGAGAAGGCGCGTGATGTGAAAGATACGTCACTCTATATGCCTCATGGAAAATCAGGACGGGTGGTTGGTATTAAAGTATTTTCACGTGAGCGAGGAGATAAATTAGATCCTGGGGTTATCAAAAAAATTCAAGTTGAAGTTGCACAATTACGTAAAGTACGCGCTGGAGATAAGCTCGCAGGACGCCATGGAAATAAGGGGGTTATCTCTCGTATTCGCGCAGTGGAAGATATGCCGTATTTAGCTGATGGAACTCCGGTAGATATTGTATTGAATCCATTAGGAGTTGCTTCTCGTATGAACTTGGGACAAGTGCTTGAAACTCATTTAGGACTTGCGGCTCATAAACTTGGATATCGAGTGGTGACCCCTGTGTTTACCGGAGCAACCGAAGATGATATCCAACATGAATTAAAGGAGGCAGGATATCCTGAAAATGGAAAATTGGTGGTATATGATGGACAAACAGGAAAGAGATTCGATCAAGATGTTACCGTGGGGTATATCTATATGTTGAAACTGAACCATTTAGTAGAGGACAAGATTCACATGCGTTCTATTGGACCATACTCATTAGTGACTCAACAGCCATTAGGAGGAAAGGCTCAATTTGGAGGACAACGATTCGGAGAAATGGAAGTATGGGCACTTGAAGGATATGGGGCCGCTCATACCTTACAAGAAATGTTAACTATAAAATCGGACGACGTGCTGGGACGCGCCGCCGCATTTGAGGCAATCGTCAAGGGCGAACCAATTCGGGCATCAAATAATCCATCTGCGTTTAACGTGTTAACAAACGAAATCAACGCGCTTGGATTCAAAATTGAACCCGTAAAAAAAGAAGATATTAATGAATAATTTCCCACCCTATGTCTACATTTTTTGATTTTGATTATATTCGATTAAAAATTCCTTCTCCTGATGAAGTTGTTGCTTCCTCATATGGAGAGGTTACCAAACCAGAGACTATTAATTATCGTACGCAACGACCAGAAAAAGATGGGTTGTTTTCTGAGCGTATTTTCGGTCCCACGAAAGATTATAAATGTTACTGTGGTAAGTTTAAGGGTTTGCGATATAAGGGGACGACGTGTGATAAATGCGGTGTGGAAGTAACTCGTGCTATTGTACGCCGTGAACGCATGGGACACATTAAACTCGCGGCTCCTGTTGCACATATTTGGTTTTTAAAAACGGGGAATTCAAAAATAGGCATTTTCTTTGATGCGCCTATTAGTAAATTGGAAAAAGTGGTTTATTATGCCGCGTATATTGTGACGTCCGTGCATGAAGATCGTCGTTTAGATGCTATTGAAAATTTAAAGACTGAATTCAAAAACAGAAAGAAAGAAAATGAAGGAGAGGCGCTTGAGCAGATGGAAAAATCATATGCGACGATTCGTGATTTTCTTATGGGGCTTAAAGTGGGAACCATCATTAATGAATTAGAATATTTTGATTTTTCTCGTAAGTTGGGTGATGTATTTGAGGCAGGTACGGGAGCTGAAGCTATTCGCAAAATTTTAGAAAAAATTAATCTTAAGAAAGAGATCGCTGAAACTGAGAAAGCGGTTGAGCGATTAGGTAAAAAATCAGACAATATTGCTGAGAAAAAATTATTACATCGCTTACGGGTTCTTACCTCATTCCATAAAAATGGTATTCGTCCTGAGTGGATGGTTATGACGGTTCTTCCGGTACTTCCTCCTGATTTGCGTCCTATGGTTGCTTTGGATGGAAATCGATTTGCAAGTTCTGATTTGAATGATTTGTATCGTCGCGTGATTAACCGCAATAATCGATTAGAAAAACTGGTTGAATTACGTGCTCCTGAAATTATTGTGACGAATGAAAAGCGTATGTTGCAAGAAGCAGTTGATGCATTGATTGATAACACGACTCGGTTTGGTCGTCAGCAAATGTCTTCTCAAAACCGCCCCTTAAAATCACTCGCTGATATCTTAAAAGGAAAACAAGGACGATTTCGTCAAAACTTGTTGGGAAAGCGCGTTGACTATTCAGGACGTTCGGTAATTGTGGTGGGACAAGACTTAAAATTAAATGAATGTGGTCTTCCTAAAAAAATGGCGCTTGAATTATTTAAGCCATTTATTATCAATCAGCTTTTGGATAGAGGAATGGCTCATAACATTAAAAATGCGAGCCGTCTTATTGAACAGGGAATTCCAGAAGTTTGGGAAATTTTAGAAGAAGTTATTCAGAATAAAGCGGTGTTATTGAACCGTGCGCCCACCTTGCATCGATTGGGTATTCAAGCTTTTAAACCAGTTCTTATTGAAGATCTTGCTATTCGTATTCCACCCATGGTGTGTAGTGCTTTTAACGCGGACTTCGATGGAGATCAAATGGCTGTACATGTGCCTCTTTCAAAAGAAGCTCAAGATGAAGCGTGGGATAGAATGCTTTCTTCAAAAAATATTATCCGTCCTTCAAATGGAGAACCAGTTGCGACTCCGTCGTTAGATATTGTGTTGGGCTGCTATTATCTTACTAAGGTTGTGGGCGAGGTAGATGCTGAACACGTACATCGTTTTTCTGAAGAATCAGAAGCACTTATGGCTCTTGAATTTGGTGTGGTGCGTATTAACGAGCCAGTTCTTATTCCTTCACTCTGCCCCGATCAAACTTCGATAGGACGTCTTATTTTCAATTCTATTATTCCTGAGGAAATGGGATATGTGAACGATCTCATGAATAAGAAGAATTTACAGAAATTAGTTGCTCGCTATGTTGATGTTATTGGATTGGATACGGCGTGGGAATTTTTAGACGCGATTAAGGTTCTTGGATTTAGATATGCGGCATTATCAGGAACGACGTGGAGTACATTTGATTTACGCGTACCAAAAGAAAAAGAAACTATTGTTGCAAAAGCTCGCGCACAGGTACGAGGTATTGAAAAACAATATGAAGATGGATTTTTTGATGCTGATGAAAAGAAAGCGCGTGCTATTCAAATTTGGAATGGAGCAAAAGAAGAGGTTGCCGCGACGGCTCCTCGTGCACTTGTTGAACAAGGGGAGAATCCTATTTTCAATATTATTGATTCTGGATCTCGTGGTTCATGGGCTCAGACAAACCAAATGATTGGTATGAAAGGACTTTTGACTAATCCACAAGGAGATACTATTGAACTTCCTGTTATTTCTTCTTACAAAGAGGGACTTTCTGTGTTGGAATTCTTTATTAACACACACGGAGCACGTAAAGGACTTACCGATACTGCTTTGAAAACTGCAGAGGCTGGATATATGACTCGTAAGATGGTTGATGTCTGTCAGGATATCACGATTAATAAAGATGATTGTCATACCAGTGATGGTATTACTGTGGAACGTGCGGTGGGAGCTGAATATGGATTTGCATTTAATGTCCGTTTGTTTGGACGTACCCTTGCTCATGATGTGAAAGAGGGAAATAAAATTATTGCCCGTGAAGGACAAATTGTGGATCGTGTTGTAGGAGAAGCAATTCTGAATTCAACAGTATCTGAAGTTGTCGTACGATCACCTATTACGTGTCGTTCTTTATATGGAGTATGCTCCAAGTGTTACGGCCTTGATCTCGGAAGACTTCGCCCTATTCATACTGGAGAAGCGATTGGTATTATTGCAGCTCAATCTATTGGAGAACCAGGAACGCAGCTGACCCTTCGTACTTTCCATTCAGGAGGAGTTGCGGAAAAAGATATTACTTCTGGATTGCCTCGTATTCAAGAAATTCTTGAGGCACGAGCTCCCAAAGGACGCGCTTCACTTGCAAAAGAGGATGGGGTGATTGAAGAAATTGAAGATCGTCACGTTGCTCGTATTATTAAATTACGAAGTACCACGCGTGCCAAAGGAAAGAAGGCTCAAGAAAAAGTTGCTGAATATCAAGTACCATGGAATGCGACTATTTTCTATTCAGTGGGAGATAAGGTTGAAAAAGGAATGCCGTTGCATGAAGGTAGTATTGATTTGAAAGAATTATTTGTTTTGAAAGGAAAAGAGGCTGTTGAGAAATATGTTATCAATGAAGTGCAAAAGATTTATGTTTCCAATGGAAGTATTATCAGTGATAAACATATTGAAGTTATTGTAAAACAAATGTTTTCTCGTGTTCTTATTAAAGAAACGGGAGATAGTAGTTTTGTACGAGGGCAAATTATTGAAAAAGCACGATTCCTTGAAGTAAATCGTATGCTACAAACAAAAGGAAAAATTCCAGCAAAAGCACGACAGCTCTTATTGGGTATTACTCGAGCCGCCCTGACAACCGAAAGCTTCCTTTCAGCCGCATCGTTCCAGGAAACTGCTCGTGTCTTAGTAAATGCTGCTTCCGAGTGTAAAATCGATAAATTACGAGGATTAAAGGAGAATGTTATTATTGGGCGCTTCATTCCTGCGGGAACTGGATTAGAAGCTGGTACACAACGAGATGTTCAACATACGAAAGAGTCGACACCGCAGGCCTCACGTGATGAAAATGAATAAGCCTAATATACCACTTGAAACGTCAACATTTTTATGATATTGTCTAAAACACCTATGGATCAAATTGAAGAGAAAAAAGAATATGAATTGTCTTTTCTATTGAAAGACGAAGAGGGAATTGCTGCATTACAAGGAATGCTTACTAAGTTTGGTTGTACGACAACTTCTCAAAGTGAGATAAAACGTATTGTACTCGCATATCCTATTAAGAAAGAAACAAGCGCTTTGTTTGGGTATGTCTATTTTATGGCCACTCCTGAACACATGAAAGATTTTACTCACGAATTGCGTTTAGAATCTCATGTGCTCCGCTTCTTATTGATTAATAAGCCCATCAAACGTGAATTTATTTCTGCGAGTGAGGGATCTCCTCGTCGTACCTCTGAGACTTCAGAAAAAGAGGCACTCTCAGAAGAAAAACAATCTCATGCGGTTACGAATGAAGATTTAGAAAAGAAGCTTGAAGAGATACTTAACTAATAAAATTTTTAATTTAAAATTTTTAATTTTTAAATAAAATTTACAATACATTATGAATCTCAACAAAGTATTTATCATTGGCCGAGTAACGTCTGATGTTGCACTCAAAGCAACAGCAACGAATCAACCAGTTTCTAATTTTTCTGTTGCGACGAATCGTGTATGGAAAGATAAGAACGGCGCAAAACAAGAGAGTAGTGAGTTTCATAATATTGTTGTCTGGGGACGACAAGCAGAAATTGCAAGTCAGTTTCTTACGAAGGGAGCGATGGTTATGATTGAAGGACGACTACAAACACGTAGCTGGAAAGATACAAACGATCAGAATCATAAAATTACTGAAATTGTGTGTGAAAATATTCAATTAGGACCACGCGCAGGAGGAGCGGTGGGGGGTGGTAGTTCATCTTCCTATACGCCTCGTCCTTCATCAGTAAAACCAAAGGGAACTGCGACTGATGCAATTGATACGATGGGAGATTTAGAAGAAGATATCCCAGAAATTTCGTTAGATGAAGCAGAAATAAAACCAGAAGATTTACCCTTTTAATTAATCAATATACGTAATTTACTCAAATGGCATTCAATACTAATTCAAAGAATAATTCAGCGAGACAATGTTTCTTTTGCTCACAGAATTTAAAAGAAATCGATTATAAAGATACTCTTTTACTTAAGAGATTTATTTCTGGACAAGGAAAAATTGTTGATCCTCAACACACCGCAACCTGTTCAAAGCATCAACGCCGTTTAGCGCAAGCAATTAAACGTGCTCGTTATTTATCACTTTTGTCATTTGTGAAGAAATAGATGATGAGTTGTTCGTCGTAAATCGTTAGTCATTAATATAAAAAATATCCCGTGTGGGGTATTTTTTGATAATTATGTTACATGATTAAATGTAAGAATCTTAATTCAGAGTGTCTATGTTATAGTAATTTCCTAAAGATATCATGATATTCATTAGCTGCTTCATTTCATTCTTAAGTCTTTCTACGTCCCCCTCTTTTTCCCAATTTGCTTTAGTTCCAATTTTTTCCAACAGGGAAATTTCCTGAGAGATTTCACCCAATTCTTCCACCATCGCTATAACCATTTCTCCTGGATTCTTAAAGGGAGATTTTATTTCTTGTTTTTCCATATTTTGTTTTTTTAAATTTGTTATAGACCGGCACTAAAATAATTAAAGCTTCTCTGTAATTTCCAATACCAATGGGAGTTCGCGGACATTTTCATCAGTCCAAATATGTCCGTAGTTTTCTACAGTGTGTGTTTCTGCGTTGAGATTTTCTTTAAACATTCTTTCGTTTTCTTTCAGTGGTACATAAGGATCGTTCTCTGAAAGAATCGCATATATATTTTTTGCATGAGTTTTTATCTTCGCAAAATCAATGGGAGTGGTTAACCAACCTTCCGCAATTTCTTTTTCTTCTTCTGTCTCTAATTCGTTTAAAGTAAACCATCCGGCAATACAGAATATTGCTCTCAATACTATTTCTTTTGGGAGCGTTTCTAGATATCGCAATATTGTTTGGCATCCAATACTATGACCTATTAGAATTGTTTCTGGTGTTGGTTGTATATTCTTAGTGAGAAAGGGGATCCATTCTCGTATGGTAGGGTAATCTGGGTTAGGCATTTGGAGAATATGCACTTCATACCCTTGTTTTTCTAGCTTTTGTTTAAGCCATGGAAACCATGCTTGTTCTGGTGACTCGCTCCATCCGTGGATAAAATATGCGCGTTTCATGGTGTTGATATGGTTTGTTTAAAACCAGAAATTTTTATAAATGAGAGATTCATTGCATTTGTTTTCGTTAAAAGTTCCTTGATAAAACCTTTTAGCCTCTTCTGTGTACATTTCCTTTATTAATTGATCACATTTACTAATAATTGTTAAATTAAAATAGTTAATAAGAGGAACCGTATATTTTTTTCCTCCATAAAAAATTACAAAATTTGTATTTTGAGCTCCTGAAATTGAGTTTGGTAATATATTATTTTCTATAAAGAAAGATATAATTCCAGAATTTCTTGTAATCTCCTGAGTATTAAAGTTATCCTCTGTGTCTATTATTAATCTTGTTCTTACTATTTCCCCCAGAGAATATTCTAAAACTCCTTTCAATCCCTTTAAATAATCCTTAGATTGATCCGACACTTCTATAAGAAATGTATATCCAGTTTCGTTTACGGAATATTTGTAAACTTTTGCGTAGAAGCTATCTATCTTTACGGGACTACTAGTCGCCTTGTTTTCTTGAAAATATTGAGGTGCAGTTTTCTCTTTATTTATATCCGTTTCTTTTTGGATTACAACTATATTGGGACTACTGTTTTCCGTTGTGGTTGGGACGTTCTTGTCTAGGGAGATTAGATTCTCTTTAACACCTTCATTTAATAAAGAAGGATGTATATTTTTCTCTCTATTTAGAAAAATTCCAATAACAATAAAAATCCCAATAAAAACAATAGACAGTTTGAACCAATTTATTTTAAGCCAGCTCATATTTTAATGGTTTTATACTTATATTGTCTAGTTTTTCATTATTTTTGTCAAATATAAAAATTTAGGAGGTTTATTCTCATCCGTCTTTCGGGGAGGGACTTGGTCTCGCCTCTCATTTCGCCGTCGCTCAATTCGGGCTGACCACCGACTCGCTGTGCTCACAGTTGTTCGCACATGCTCCGTCGTTCAAGTCCCCACGAACGCAAAGCAGTTTGCATTCTCCGAGTATAAAATAAAAATACCCCTTTATAGGAGTATTTTCATTTTGTGCTCGGGGAGGGACTTGAACCCTCATGAATTGCTTCACACGATTTTGAGTCGTGCGCGTATACCAGTTCCGCCACCCGAGCAAAATATCTAATAACGAATTGATACTAACAAGTTTTTACGCTAAAATCAATGTAGTTATAAAGTATAAAATTTAAAAACTATAAAAAATATTCTGTCATAACTTGATAATTTTATAGCTTGATAACTTTCAACTAATTTATGGCTCGTATTATTGCGGTTACTAATCAGAAGGGGGGTGTGGGGAAGACAACTACGTCGGTTAATTTGGCGGCATATTTAGCGTCTATGGGACGGCGAGTTTTGCTTATTGATTTTGATCCACAAGCAAATGCATCTTCGGGCTTAGGAGTTCCGACCCATTTAATTACTGAAAGCATCTATCATGTCTTGATGGGGCAGATGCCGTATGATCAAGTGGTACGTCGTACCGCACTTCCTCAATTACATATTATTCCCGCGAATCAAGATTTATCGGGAGCCGCAGTTGAACTTATGCAAGTTCCTGATCGTGAATCTATGTTAAAAAATGTGGTGAATCGTTTACGGCATCACTATCATTATGTAATTATTGATCTCCCTCCGAGTTTGAGCCTGCTTACCATTAATGGACTTGTGGCGGCAGATGAGGTGCTCATTCCTATTCAGGCAGAATATTATAGTTTAGAAGGATTGGGACAGTTATTGGGTACGATTGATTTAATAAATAAAAATTTAAATGCGCGTGTGAAAGTTTGTGGTGCATTACTCACGATGTATAACAAGAGAGAAACGCTTAGTAGGGAAGTCGCGAAAGAAGTACGGCGACATTTTCCGTATCACGTATTTGAATCAGAAATTCCTCGCGCAATCGCACTCGCAGAAGCGCCGAGTTTTGCAAAACCCGTTGTATTATTTGACCCACAGTCTTCAGGTGCACGAGCGTATGAACTATTGGCGCGTGAGGTTATCGCACAGGAACCGCAAACAATGAATGGTTAGTTGTTAGAAATTAGTGAATAATAGGAGCAGATTATATTTACCCTTTACCCTTTACCCTTTACCCTTTACCCTTTATACTATTCCCATGGGATTGGAATCATTGATACCAAATAAGAATAATCAACAACCGCAGAATATGGGCGGTTTTGTTCGTCCTCAAGGGGATGAAATTGATGAGATAGATATTGAAGAAACTCACTACACTATACGTCGTGAACGAGATGATTTGGGTGTTTTAAGTTCCTTGCTTGCGGGTACCTCTCATCCTTCACGAGAATCTTCTCCATTTCAACAAACGCAGTCTCCGTATGCGGCTCCACAATATCCAACATATAACGAACAACAAACAACACAACCTACACCACGCGCGTATCAAGAACCGCCGGTGCGAGAATCATATCGTGAACCAGAATCTTTTAATCAGCCTGTTCGTGAGGAATGGCATGAGTCACAGAAAAATTCTTATTCTTCTCAACCCGTGGTAACTCAAACATTACCTGCGCGTGAATCATTTACTGCTCCAAAGTCAAAAGGAGACCATGAAATTCCTACGTTATCGGGACCTATTTTTCAGGTGGAAGTAGGAAAGATTCAAGATAATCCGTATCAACCTCGTAAAGAATATGATGTTACTGCGCTTGACGAACTTGCCGCATCTATTCGTGAATTTGGTGTTATGCAACCGTTAGTGGTAACGCGTATGAATGAGGAGACGGAGGATGGCTTGCGTACAACCTATCAATTAATTGCGGGACACCGTCGTCTTATGGCGTCTCGAAAAGTGGGACTCAAAACAGTTCCTGTGGTTATTCGTACTAATTTAAAACGTGCCGATGCGCTTGAAATGGCAATTGTAGAAAATATTCAACGACAGGATTTAAATGTAGTAGAGACGGCTCGCGCGTATGCGCGACTCTCTGATGAGTTTGGACTCACACAACGAGAAATCGCCGCACGTTTGGGAAAGAGTAGAGAATCGGTTGCAAACACCTTACGGTTACTTTCATTACCGACTCATATTCAAGACGCTATTTCTAGTGGAAAAATAAATGAAAGCCATGCGCGAATTTTGATGCAGATTCAAGATCCTATGCAACAACAAAAAATATTTGATCAAATTGTACATGAAGGACTTAGTGTGCGTGATGTAAAACGAACACTTTCTCGCGCCACACCACATGCACACGCAACGCATCAATCAGCAAATCCTGCGATGAAATCATTAGAGCAAGACATTTCTGATGTCGTGGGTGCCCCTGTACACATTGAACTCTCTGATAAAGGGGGGAAAATTGTGATTCACTTTTATTCTCCTGAGGAAGTGCAGGGGATTGCACAGAGAATTAGAAAAGAGCAGCAGTACTAGAAATTAGGGAATGAGGGGTTAGTCGTTAGTCGTTAGGGGTTAGTAAGAAGACAAACAAAAACAGCCAATAGAGCTGTTTTTGTTTGGGGGTTGACGTTTACGCTTGTATATTTTATAAAAATGAATTATTATTTATATAGTTATTTGAGAAGTTAATAAAAAAATTTAAAATAAATTAGGAGAATTGTCGTGAAACTTTCATTAAAAGCTTTGAATCTAAGAGGCATTAAAACTAGATTTATTCATAAACTTCCTTTGTTCTTTAAATTAAATGAAGATTGTTTCTTGGTTTCTGGATCAAAGAATGGAGCAATATATAATTTAATTTCTGGAGAAGTTTTTTCTATAAATAATATTTCTAGAAATTTATTAAGTGCTTGTGAAAAAGGATTAAACGTTTTTGATTTTATTTTAGATCAGGAGATAAAGAATAAAGATCTTATAGATTTTTTGTCTCTATTAAGAAAAAAGAAACTAGGGAATTTCTTTTCTTCGGATGTTTCTATCTATAAATTAAAAATAAAAAAACCTCCCATTCTTGAGTTTGTATGGGTTGAAATCTCTAGTGTGTGTAATCTAAGTTGTTTTCATTGCTGTGGAGAATTTGGTTTCTTGGCTAATACGGATGAGCCAAGTGCTTCCACCTCAGTTTTTAAGAAATTGTTGACCGATGTATATCATATGGGTTGTCGCAGAATTCAGTTTATAGGGGGAGAACCATTAATGAGAAGAAGCGTCCTAAGAGAACTTATACTTCATAGTAAGAAACTAGGATTTACGTTTATTGAAGTTTTTACTAATGGAACTATCCTTGATGAAAATATTCTTCGCTTCTTTAAATCCAATGATGTAAAAATTGCAATCTCTATTTACGGTTTTAAAGCCATCCATGAAAATGTAACCAGAACGACTGGTAGTTATGATAAAACTATAACATCTATACACTCTGCCTTAAAAATAAATATACCTGTACGAGTGGCAATTATTAGTATGGGTAATAATGAAGAGGATGTAGATAAATTAGTTTTGTATTTAAAGAAAGTTGGTGTTCATCAGATTAAAATTGATATTGTAAGACCCGCTGGGAGAGGAGTGGTGTGTGTGAATAATTCTCCGTCGTTAGCTAATAAGTATCTTATTAAAAAGCCCATTTTTACCAGTTGCTTTTTAAAAGATTTTGCAAGAGCAAGGTATGGACACACTTGTTTTTCAAAAAATATTTATATTTCAAATTCTGGAGATGTTCGTCCGTGTGTTATGGATCAAGATATAATTTTTGGTAACATACAACGAGAAAAGATTTCTGATATTTTACAGAAGAAATCCACGAAAGATATAAGGGGTTTTTCTAAAGATATGGTAGAAAAATGTAAAGATTGTGAGTTTAGATATTGTTGTTTTGGTTGTTATCCTGTTTTGAAATTCTTTAACAATTCCAACGATCTTTCAGTTGAACCAAAAAATTGTTTTTATAACCCATATACCGGTATATGGGGAACAACATAAACCTATATAGGAGAAATATCATGGAAAAACACAATGTTTTTTCTCTTCAGTTGGTTTCTTCCTCTGGAAAGACTTCCAAAAGAAAGAAAACCAGTAACAAGACCCTCAACAATGCTCCTTGTGAGCCGAGTGGTGGGAATTGTCCTCCAGTAACAGGATGTACTCCGAATAGCTAGTCGTACGTTGTTTTCTTTGCTATTCCTCGCGCTTATACACAAGCGCGAGTTTTTTTTCAAACTTCAAGAATGGAGTTGTTTCTTTTAAAAATTTCTTCCAACTGGGGTATATTTTTTTTACTAACTTCTCTTGATATTTATGTCCTTGATACACCCCATCTTTCATAAAATAGATATCTTGAGGATTTAATCTAACTCGTAGTTCGTTATCGGTAGCAAGTTCTATTAGTGCGTGAGTTATGGTTTTATTTCTGCATATCCCGTTAAGTAATATGTGCAAAATTTCATGTGTTATGTACACGATAGAATAATTTTCCCATAATTCTTTGTGTCCCCATAGAATGGCGTGGTCTTTGTAATATGCGCGCCCTTCTGAGAGTTTGGGGTGAAAAATGTATACCGTTACAGTTTCTTTAATCTCTGGTATGCGTAATACATCTTTTATATATGTTTTTATTAAAGGCTCTTTTTTTCTCCATTGATTTTCAATTTTTTGTAAATATGTTTCTGTCTCACGTTCTATTTTTTTGAATGCGGTTGTTCTAAATATTTCTTGATAAATTTTTTCCGTGTATTGCGTACTATTGGTAAATGCCCTTACAAACCCTTTCTTATTCGCTCGTAAACTGATCATTTGTATGCCCCACGAAGCATAGTTTGTCTGTATAAGAAAGAATTCAGGATCGTCGGAATAAATATCCCATATTTTTTTGTATGCTTTTTCAAAAAACGGGAAAACAGCAGGATCTTTTCCGTGTGTGCTCATCACCTCTGATGCGAGTGCATATTTATTTATTTTAAATTCAATTTTCATTTAATAGAAGTATATCATATTCCGACAGTGGAAGAAATCTGGGTGTGGTGCTGTCTTTGCTGTGCATAACTTATATCATACATCTTAAAAAATAGCTCATAGAGCTATTTTTTAGAGAATAGGGAGGACTTGACAACTTGCTCAATCCTTAAATATGGGGTATACTATAATCAGTTACCTTTACAAAGAAGATAATAAAATCAAAACATTAAAATAAATTCAGGTTTTTGGTGAAACATATCTGAAAATTTTATAAAAATAAAAGGCACGGAGGTGCAAAATGAAACGTACTACATCTTATATCGTTATCCTCCTGCTCGTCATATACATTTTTCCTGCAGGAGTTTCTAGTCAAACTGGAAATGCAATCCAGAATTTTAATGCAAAGTGGGTGAATCGGGTTCCTTGGTTGTCTTATTCCAATTCCCCATATGCTGAATTTAAAACGTATATAGACACCTGTCCTCAACTAGGATGCTCTGTGAGAATTTTGGAGCAAGGTGATATTCCGTATATGGAAAATTATGCTGGTTTTAATTGGATTGCAGATCCAACCGAGATACTTCCTATTCCAGATTCGGTAAGGATCACTGCGATGATTAAATCAACTAGTCCTGAAAATCTTCCTATTGTTCGTTTGAAGGTTAAATTACTTCAAAAGACAGCTAGTGGAGGATATTTCAGCGAAGCTAAAGATATTGGTCCTACGTGGGGCACATACACTTGGGGAATCCAATATCCAGTCCCTTCGTTTGAAGGGTTTGGGGTAGGAGTAACTGTTGGGCAATCCACTTCTCTTATGAAAGCGGTTATAGCAATATCTCGAATAGAGTTGTGGAAAAATGGTGTATGTTATTATGTATACCTCTTCTCTACAATAACGGCTATTGAAGATAACCCCAGTATTCCAACGGGGTTTACTCTTTCTCAGAACTATCCTAATCCGTTTAATCCAAGTACCAAAATTAAGATATCTATTCCTGAATCAGGAGATTATAAACTAGCAGTATATAATATTCTTGGTGAAGAAATTTCTACTCTTGTTAATGGATATCTACCTATCGGATCTCATGAATTTACTTTTAATGCGGTTGGTTTACCATCTGGTATGTATATCTACCGATTAATCGGTAGAAACGCATTACTTTCAAAAAAGATGGCATTGGTTAAGTAAGTTGATTTTTATTGTTTTCTCCTGTTCTTTTGCAGACAAAAAGTCTCACCTCGGTGGGACTTTTTTGTTATCCACTCCTTTTGTTTTTTATTTTGTGATATACTATCGGCAATTAAGATAATGTACGTATGTATAAAAAAATTATAATCGCATTGATATTAATAGTCGTTTTGTTTTCTGTTGGATCAACTGCATATGCAAAACCAGTTGAAAGTGTGGGGGTTACCCCAAACCAACAAACACTTCCGTATGAGAATGGTTCTTATTCTGGAAATCTTTTGGTTACTGTGTCTAATCCTCAAGAGAAAAGTCTCTGCGTGAGAATTCAAGATACTTTTTCTTTGGGAGGGCAAACAGTAAAAATTGCTGGAGCGTCTATTACCGGTGATGCAGATTGGACAAATTATCCAACCGCATGCGGTAGTGGCGACTTTCAGATTCGTATTAGTATCTCAGTAAAACCAACAAGTGGTACTCCTCTTACGAGTGGATCTTACCCATACGTGATTACTTCGAATTCTAATGGATACGAGAGCGTTTCAGCCACATTGCAGATTCAGAAAGTAGAATATAACGCATATACTGGAATTAAATTGGCTACATATAGTAACGATCAATTTAATGCGACTAATTGTAATGTATCTCAACCGATGAATGGATATGCGGCAGGAGATTATAGAATGTGCGCTCTTCTTCCGGTAAACAATTCTAATCCCAAACCTAATCCTGGTGGTGCATATGATTCTATTTTTGTGGAAGATGGGTTTCCTGCTGGAGTGGGTGCTTATATTGATGATGATTATGGGACCTGGGGAACTTGGACCCCTGATATAAATGGTTATAGGGCTACTGTGGAAGGTGGGGTGTTTTATGGAGGGTCTGCCTTCAGAAATTATACTGCTGCAAAGAAAATAGGGGGAGTATGGCAAACATATCCTATTATTGAAGTTGCGATTAATCCAGTTGCGGGTAAGGGTGATTTTAGTAGCACTCGTTCCATTAATGTATATGCTCCTAAAACAACAGGTGGAACTCCTGTACAAACAGATACACTTGCTATAACCCCAACAACAGAAACTATAGATGCCTCAGAATCATATGTTGGATTTCAAGCACTTCTTACTAAAACTATTGGAGGAGTCGCACAACCACCGATAACTGTTGGGGGCTTAGGCGCAACTTCGTGGTCATCGAGTAATCCAGCTGTTTTAGCTCCCGCAGTTAGTCCCAGTGGTTGTTACTTCTCTCATACGGGTGCTTCTAATAATGGACTTTGTATAAAAGAGTTTAAAGTTATTTCTCGTCCAAGCGCGACCACCACCGTGACTGTTACGGTAGATTCATATGGATTAACTGCCTCTGCGGTGGTAACGGTACTTCCTGCTCCTGTGGCTACTCCTAATATTTTAGCTTCGTGGAAATGTGAAAGTGGAAAGCCTGTTGTCACTATTGAACGATGGGATCAAGTTAATCCTTCTGCTTCTTATTTTCGTGTAGATAGAATTAATCCATTTGTGCAATTAGGAACGTCTGCAAATTTTTATTATGAAGATAAAACTGTTGCACAAAACACTACCTATGAATATGCCGTTTCTCCCGATACTCGTTTTGCACCCATGCAGACCGTTAGTGTTTCTGTAGGAGCGTGTAAATCTATAACTCTTGTTCCCACAAAAACAACTGAATCGTTTGCGGCGGATTCTAAGGGAATTTCGAAAAATATTGGAGTTACTGTAAATACTTCTGGATATAGTAATCCAGAAAATATTATTCAGACTTCGGATCCATCCTATCTTTCATTAGAAAAATATATTAAAGCTTATTATGAAACGATAGATAATTCTACGATAACTATTAAACGTAATGTTATTAATTCAAATAGTTTCTCTCAGAATCTAGTTATTACCCGACTAGCTTCTTCTACGGTAACTGCTACTACCTCAGGATCCATTATTCTTAATGCTTCTGATTTAGATGGAAAGAATGCAACCTCTGTTACTATTACTATTACCTTAAGTCCTGATCCTATTGTTGTTCCGCCAAGTATAACCTCATCTCTTTCTCTTGTTCCAAGTTTTTGTATTGGTCCTTGTACGGTAACCGGTACTTTAACAACTAATCTTTCTAATCCACTTGTCTATATATTCTCATCTGGAGTTAGTTCTTCTCCCGCTATCATAACAGCTACTAATACAACTCTATTGTCATATGGCCCTGTTACTGCAACCACTACATATCAAGCCATTGGTATTGCGGGTAATGGGGGAACTTCATTCGCCGTTGCAACAGCAACTATGACAGTATATCCAGCTCCTGTTTCTGCGACTCCTTCATTTGATTTTCTTCCGTTACTGCAAACGAAAACAATCTCAGCCGACGCTCTCCCTGCTGATGTTTCATTTCATTTAGAATCATTTCCTGTAAATATGTCGTGTGCTGATATTACGTACACTACATTTGCTGGTTCTACGGTTGCGGTAAATGGTTGTAATGTTACCACAACCATTACTGTTCCCGTAGGAACTACCGGATCTAAGAATGATGTTATTATTGCACGCGCAAATGCAACAAAATATCCTACTGTCTCTCCTCGATTGGCGGTATACGGAGTTACGATTACAGACTCAACATTAACCGCGAAACTTTCGTTGAATAAATCTGGAGCAAAAGTTAATGAATCCATAACTGCTGATATAACTTCGACAGGGGGAACTGGTGCTAAAACATATAAGGTTAATTTTGGTGATGGTTCTGGTGATGTTGTGGGTTCTTCTGTAAATCATGCTTTTGCATCTTCTGGAACGTATACTGTAACAGGTACGGTAACCGATGCGAATGGTACGACCGCTACCGATTCAAGAACTATTAATATAAATAAAGTTGTAGTGATTCCTATGGGGGATTGTCAACAATCATCATGTACGAGTGAGCCCGAACCAGACATTCCAACCTCATGCTTAAAAGATGTTGATTGCTTTAATGGATGCTCGGGATTAGACTATTTCACCGTGGGAACTTGTACGGTGACAAAGGGTACAAATGGAAATCCTGATACCGGAGTTTGTAGTTATAAAAATAAGGCAATTAAATCAATCTCTTGTGCTCCTCAATTATGTGTAGATCTTGCTGTTTCTCCAACTGAAATATTAGTGAGTCATAATGCTACCGCAACCGTTGATGGATCTGGAGGTATGCCCCCACTTGCCTGTTCGTCTGATTTTACTCCTGGATCTTCAAGTTCATACTGTGGAAAAGCGTTTACTAGTATGATTTCTCCTTCGGCGGGTACTGACAGATATAGTCATTCAGTGAGTGGAACTGTCTCTGAAACTAATTGGCCAAAACGTGATATTAGTACTGCGTGTTCTATAGATGTCATCCCACAAATTCAGGGAATACTTACTCTCAAATCTCCTACTCCACAGGCACGTCTTATTACTCCTGATCAGGTTGAGGTTGCGGTTACGGCAAACGGAGGACGAGGAAGTGGTACGTATAGATACGTTCTTGATTTTGGTGATGGATATGCAATCACATTGAATGCCGCAAGTAGTAGTGTAAAGCACATATACGCAGCGACATCTGTAAAAACTATATATCAAATTACATTACGAGTATCTGATAAAGACGCTCCTACGGTTCCTAAGTACGCCCAATTAGAAAGCGACGTTGTTTCCCAGGCGATAACCGCATATGCGCCTTTGGTATGTACTTTGAACATGAATAAATCCGTTGGACTTCCTCCGTTCCATCCTATCTTTATTCTCAAACCGAAAGGAGGAACTGAGAGTGGTTATACGTTCCTCATGAATGCAAATGGAGGTAGTAAGGTTACCGAACAAAAGACGCTTCCTGAGGGTGGAAAAAATATTACCGCCTCAACAACTTCTGAAACATATGTATTTTTGAATTCAGGAAAATATACTCCTATCGCAAAAATTATTGAATTAGATACTATTGGGGGAGGATTTCTAAAGAATAGCAAAAATAGTTCTACGACCTGCGCTACTTCTACTACTGTTCTTTCGGGAAGCGGTGGAGAAACAAATCCAGGACAATAAATTAGTAACGAATGATTCATAACTAGTAAGGAATAATTAATTACTGGTAAATAGTAAAATCCAAAACTCTCGAAAGGGGGTTTTGGATTTTATGATCCTTTATACTCATCTTTAAATGAGCTATACTAATCACTAACTACTAATCATCGCTAACTACTAATCACTCATTTTATTATGGTTATATACATTGGTGCAGATCATCGAGGGTTTAATTTAAAAGAAGGTCTCATTTCATATTTTAAAGAGTCAGGGTATGAGATTATTGATTGTGGAAATATCGAACATAATGATCAGGATGATTATGTTGATTTTGCGAGCGAAGTAGCGCGACAGGTGGGAAAGGATGCAAGTCGACGAGGTATTGTATTGTGTGGATCTGGGGTTGGTGTTTCTATTGTTGCAAATAAATTTCCTAACATTCGTTGTTCGTTATGTTTTTCTGCTGATCAAGCAATTGCAGCGCGTCATGACGATGATGCAAATGTTATTGCAATCCCAGCCGATTTTATTTTAGGTGATGTAGCGAAAAAAATTATTTCAACGTGGTTACAAACCGATTTCGATGGGGGAGATGCTTATGTGCGTCGTGTGCAAAAGATTAGTGAGGTAGAGTATGAAGTGAAAGAGAGTAAATAATCTAATTATATGAGAATAAGAGTGGGGGCTCTTATTTTTTTAATTTCAGAATTATAAGTTCTTCTTTCGGTTTATTTTTTATAATTTGTTCTATGGTTCTGTTTTTTAAAATAGCAACGCACATAAGAATAAACACACTGTGTGACACAACGAGAATCGTTTCTGTGGTATATTCCTTTTGTAACTTTTCTATAAATTTTTTAGCTCGTTTGTATACTTGTGTGAAACTTTCTCCTCCTTTATGTCTACGTTGCGTGAGAGTTTTCTTCTCATATGTGTTCCAGACTATCTCATTTTCTTGTTTCCCTTCTGCAATGCCGGCTCCCCGTTCTCGCGTTAAGGGTTCTTGAATTATAGGAATTTTAAAAATATGAGAAATAATCTTTGCGGTATCTAACGCTCGCTGAAGAGGACTTGAGATAATTTTGTGAGGAATTATTTTTTTAGTAATGAGGCTTTGAGTAAGTTCTTTTGCTTCTTGTTTTCCCTGTGTAGTAAGGTGCCCCCCAAGAGATCCTAATATAACTCCTTTTTTTCCCTCACGTGTTTCTCCGTGTCTTACTAAAATAAGTCTCATAAATATATTTTAGTTTGTTTTTTCACTTTCTTCAATTTTATTATGTTTCTATCAGCTCTTTTTTAGTGTATACTGAATAGATATGGAAGTTATCCCTGTTATCAATAGTGAAACGGTCTCTGATGCAAAACGGCATCTTCATATACTGCAATCTTTTTCTCCTCGGGTAGACCGGGTTCATTTTGATGTTGGCGTTCCTCCTGTTTCGACTATCCGTGTTCCACTATTTCCTCAGATATTTCAAGAATATGCAGATCAGTTCTCGTTTGAATTGCACTGTATGGTTCCTGAAGAACTATTCTTTTCTCGTGCTCATCGTGCTCCAGGAGTGAAGCGTATTTTTTATCACCTTAATGAGATTCATAATATGGAGCGGTTTGAATTTCTTATGCGTTCTTGGAGAAAGCAGGGGATTGAAGTGGGTGTCGTTGTGCGTAGTACAGATGTATTGCGTGATATTGTACTTCCAAGGGGAGTCCACAGCGCTCTTGTCCTCTCTGTTGTTCCTGGTCGTGCGGGACAAAAATTTCAAGCACGGACATTGCGAGTTATTTCTTTTTTGAAAGAGAAATATCCGCGTGTTATACTTACTGTTGATGGAGGTATCACTCCCGTTATCGCAAAAAAACTTATAGCTCTTCATGTTACTCGTGTAACATCTGCAACATATATTTGGGAAAGTAAAAATCCAGAAGAAGCATATAAGAAATTAGTGGAAAGTTGTTAGTTGTAACTATTTAGCTCTATGTATTCATCCCATAAAAAAATAAAACAACTATATGTTATTGCAAATCATCTTCGCGAAGATGTTATTGCTATGCTTGAAAAAGCGGGATCGGGACATAGTGCGGGGTCTCTTGGTATGGCAGATGTTTTTACCGCTCTCTATTTTGGTGTATTAAATCATAATCCCAAAAAACCACTATGGGCAGATCGTGATAGGTTGGTACTTTCTAATGGGCATATTTGTCCTGTGCAATATGCTGCTCTAGCGCGGGCGGGGTATTTTCCTTTGAAAGAATTAAACACTTTACGTAAGTTCGGATCTCGTTTACAGGGGCATCCGCATCGCGCATCACTCCCGGGAATTGAAACAACTTCAGGTCCTCTGGGGAGTGGTCTTTCTCAGGGAATTGGAATTGCCCTTGCGGGACGTATGGATAGAAAACAATATCGCACCTATGTCATTCTCTCTGATGGAGAACATAATGAGGGGCAAACATGGGAGGCTCTCTTGCTTGCGGGCAAGCTTAAATTAAATTCTCTTACGGTTATTATTGATCGTAATAATATTCAAATAGATGGTTTCACTGAAGAGGTAATGCCTTTAGAGTCCTTACATGAAAAATATGAAGCATTTGGTTGGCACGTTATAGAAATTGACGGTCATAATATTGAAGCTTGTATTGATGCTACGTATGAAGCGAAAGCAATATATGAAAAGCCGACGGTAATTATTGCGCATACTATCCCCGGAAAAGGAGTTTCATTTATGGAGCGTTCATATATGTGGCATGGTGCGCCTCCTTCTCAAGAACAGGCTCGTCTTGCATTACAAGAGCTTCGTACGTTAGGAGGTAAGATTACAGGAGAGCATGAGTAAATGCGTATTATGGGGTATGTCGTATGTATTAAGAGAAGAGAAAAATGAAACATAAATCTAAATAAAAACTACAACTATGGAATGGATTAAAAAAATTTATATATATTTATTTTCTGCAGTGGGGCTTGTTCTTGTTATTATTGGATCTGTAGAAATTATTAATGTAGGATTGCGTGCGTATGTATTTACTCAAGCAGATATGGTGTATGACTATCCGCAGATTCAGCGTATGCCCGTAGATGAGAAAATAATAGAACCTAATCTTGCTCAACAAATTGCGTATCAAGAAAAGACACGGACGAGTAATCGCCAGAGGGAGATAGCAAATGCGATTGCGTTATTAGTGGTTGGTGTGCCCCTCTTCTTGTTCCATTGGAATATCATTAGAAAAAATAGCTAATCTTTTATGTTGAACTCTTTTCAAAATTTATCTCATGATATTTTCTCAAAATCTGTTCCTGTGTCTGCTCTTCGCGATGGATATGGTGAGGGATTACTTGAGGCAGGACAAAACCCGCATGTGGTAGTTTTAACTGCGGATGTTGCCGAGTCTACTCGGGTACATACTTTTCATAAATTATATCCAGATAGATTTTTTGAGATGGGTGTATCTGAACAAAATATGGCGAGTGTTGCCGCAGGACTTGCGGTTTCAGGGAAGATTCCTTATATAAATGCATATGCGGTATTTTCTCCGGGACGTAATTGGGAACAAATTCGTACTACGATTGCGTACAATAATGCGAATGTAAAAATCGCAGGACATCATGCTGGTATTTCTACAGGCGCGGATGGTGCTACGCATCAGGCAATTGAAGATATTGCATTGATGCGTGCTATGCCCAATATGATGGTACTTACTCCTTGTGATGCGATTGAGGCTCGTAAAATGACTGCTCAGATTGCCTATATAAATACCCCTGTATATATTCGATTACAGCGTGAAAAAACTCCTCTTATCACTACCAAAGAAACCCCTTGTACGATCGGGAAAGCCGAAGTGTTTTGGCTTCCCAAAACAAAAAAAGCTTCAGTTGTATTATTTGCTATGGGAGCGATGACGTATCAAACATTACTTGCGGCACGAGAATTAGAGAAATTACATATTGCTGCTGTGGTGGTTCGTATTGCAACCATAAAACCGTTTGATGAAAAAACAGTTAGTGAGTGGTTAAAAAAGACGGGGGCCGCTGTTACCGTTGAAGAACATACTATTTATGGAGGATTGGGATCTGCGGTGAGTGAGGTTGCGGGACGTATGTATCCTGTCCCCATAGAAATGATTGGTATAAAGGATGTTTTTGGACAATCGGGAACAGCCCACCAACTTCATAAAGCATATCATTTGGAGGTTGGTGATATTGTGCGTGCCGCTCAGAAAGTTGTAAAAAGGAGTAAATAGATTAATAACCCCTAGAAACTAACCACTCATCTATGAAGATTCTTACTATCGGAACCGCAACGGTTGATTATATTATTCCTGTATCAGTACCCGCAAAAAGAAATACGCTTACTTTTGAAAAAGGGAAAAAGTATGAAATACCAGCGCCTATCATGCGTGCAGGAGGAGGTGCTTTGAATGCGGCGGTAACCTGTGCTCGTGCAGGAAGATCGGTTATACTCGCTTCTCAGTGGGGATCTGATGCCGCGGGTTCATTTTTAGAGAATAATATTCGAGCTGAGGGAATTATTCCTCAGGTGACTATTTCTCATAAGCAACCTACAGGAATTGCATTTGAATTAGTATCTTCTGATGGGGAGCGTACCGTGCTTGTTTCGCATGGAGCTCTTTCTTCTTTTTCTTTTGCTTCTATTCCCACAAAAGATTTATCAGATGTTGCCTGGGCGTATGTCGTTACAGGGTCTCTTCCTATTATGGTTATTGAAAAATCTTTACGTTTGTTGCGGAAAGCTGGTATTTCTATTGCACTGAGTCCTTCGGCTCAGTTGCTCACACGGGGGAAAGAAGCGCTTGCTCCTATTTTAAATATGAGTGATGTGGTTATTATGAATCGCGCTGAGGCTACTTTGTTGACAGGAATTAAAGCTGTACATACTAATAAACTTTTTATAGAACTTGATCAGATGATTCGCGGTATTGCGGTTATGACTGATGGTGATCGAGGAGCATTGGTATCTGATGGTTCTCGTATGTTTGCAAGTGCTGCTTTTCGGGCTCATGTTGTTGATGAAACAGGAGCGGGAGATGCTTTTGGAAGCGGATTTATTATGGGACTTTTGGAATCAAATGCACGATATGGAAAAGGAATGTGTACTGAAGATGAAATGATGTATGCACTTCGTCGTGGTCTCGCAAATGCGGCATCAGTAGTAGAACATCTTGGTGCTACCGAAGGTATTCTTACGAAAAAACAATTTCTTACACAAAAACGCTGGAGAGAGTGCGCTATAAAAATTACTCATCTTAATTAGAAAAATTTATTTCTATGATCGTTGTCTTTACGGGTAATGGTAAAGGGAAAACAACTTCGTGTCTTGGACATATGATGCGTGCTGCCGGACAGGGGAAACGTACGCTTATGCTTCAGTTTATTAAGGGTCCGTGGATTTCTGGAGAACATAAATTTATTGATACTCATTCAGAATTAAAAAAGAATATAGAAATAGTGCGCGGCGGAAAAGGATTCGTAGGAATTTTAAATGATACGCTTCCGTTTACAACACATAAGCATGCGGCTGAAAAATTACTTGACCGTGCGAAGAAGGCGATTACTTCGAAAAGATATAATCTTATTGTTTTGGATGAAGTAAACGTGGCCGTTTCTCTGAAATTAGTAAAACCCTCTGTGGTGCTGAAGATTGTGAAACAAATGCCCCGTGATAAAATTATTATATTGAGTGGGCGATATGCGCCTATGAGTTTCATTCGCGCCGCTGATTTAGCGACAGAAATGAAAGAAATAAAGCATCCCTTTCATAAAGGGAAAAAAGCGCAAGTGGGATTTGAGTTTTGACCCAGATAGTAGAATTTTTATTTGCTACGCAAGTTCTTGCACTAAAAATTCACTACTGGGTGAATGTTTATAGATACAATGAATATTATTCTATAATTTTGCAATATCTATGCATCTTTCTCAACTTGCATTTTGGTTTTTTGTATTATCAATTGTGGGGGCGGGATGTGTGGCGACGGGTATTCCATTTTATTATATCGTGTGTGCGACGATTCTTGCGGGAATCGTTTTTATTTTTTTGGGAGTATTTACTAATTATCGTGCGTGGTTTTGGCGTGGATTTTTTTGTTTGTTTATTTTGTGTGGTTCTGGATATGCTTTGTGGTATCAATCAAACCACACCCCCTCTCCACCGCAGGTTCTTTTTGGTGTCCAATCCACATATAGTGGAGAAATTGTTTCGTATCCACGCGCGTTTGATGCATCACAATCTTTTCTCTTAAAAACGACGGAGAATGATGTTATCTCTGTGCGTGTTCCACCTGTATATGCCGTGCAATATGCGGATACACTTCGCATTACAGGTATTGTTGAGTCACTCTCAAGTACTACCCAATATTTGAAGCAAGAAGGAGTTGTGGGCACACTTTCTTTTGGGCGGGTGGAGTCAATTACTCGTTCCACTTCTTTTTCTTTTTTGCGAACGCTTTATTCTGTTCGTGACAGGGTGGGGGGAATTTTTAGAAATGTATTTTCACGTGATCAAGGGGCCCTCGCCTCCGGATTGCTTTTGGGTCAACAGAGCGCATCGTTCTCTTCTTCTTTAAAAAATGATATGAAGCAAAGTGGCACAACACATCTCGTGGCACTTTCCGGATATAATATTTCAATTGTGATTCAGGTGTTGTACGGCATTGTTGGATTTTGGATATCTCGTAAGAAGTCGTTTCTTTTCATGATGATGGGGGTTATATTGTTTGTCCTTATGACGGGAGCCGAAGCATCAGTCGTACGCGCGGCTATTATGGGCTCACTTCTATTAGTCGCAGAGCGTTTGTCTCGGGTATATAATTTTGCGCATGCTATGGCGGCAACAGCGTGGGTTATGATTCTTTTTAATCCGCTCTCCTTTGTTTTTAATATTGGATTTATTCTCTCATTCATCTCTTTGTGGGGAATGTCGTACATTGGCCCCATTTTATTATATTGGTTGCAATCTATCTCTTGGATTTCATTTGTGTGGGCAAGGGCATTTTCTGAAACTGTGGGAGCGCAGATTGCTGTTGCGCCGTTATTATTGTATTGGTTTGGGGGAGTTTCTCTTTCTGGGGTTATCACTAATATTATTCTTCTTCCTCTTGTTCCTGTGGCGATGGGGCTATCTTTTTGTGTTGCATTGGGGGGATTTTTATTTTTACCATTCGGATGGCTTCTTTCTTTTGTGGTTCGTCCCATCCTCTCTTTTTTCTTATGGATTATTCACCTCGGAGCACAATTTGGATTTGTAACTCATCAGGTGTCATTAGGAGTGGTTATGGGAGCGTATCTGGTATTAATAGGAATCATGATAAAATATAAAAAATTAAGAAATAAAGAAGTATTATATACAATGAATTAATTTTGAATTTTTATGTTTTGGTATGTCTTTTAAAAATTAGATATTGGGTACTGGTAATTTTTTAATATGTCTGGTTCTATAAAAATTATTTTTATTATATTGTTTTGTGGAGCGATATCTCTTTGGTGTCGGGTTTATTTTTATATCGCACCTCAGGATCCGGAGTTGTATTTCTTACCGGTGGGGCAAGGGGATGCGCAATTGGTCCGCATAGGAAAAACGTCGATTCTTATTGATGGTGGCCCTCATAAAAGTGTTCTTGATTCTCTCGATCGTGTACTGGGTGCGGGAGTTCATATTGATGTGATATTTGTTTCACATGGGCAGTTAGATCATATAGGGGGTTTATTCGATGTTATTTCTTCTCATTCGGTTGGAGCGCTTTTATATCAAGGAGAAGTAACTCCTTTATTAGCACAATTATTTGATCGTGCGCATGAATATGCTGTCCCTATTATGAAGATAGATACAAGAGATACTCTTTCGTATGCTCAATCTATTTTTACTGTTTTATCTTTAGAACAAAAAATTCCTTCTCAGAGTACGTTAAATGATGATTCTCTGGTGCTTCATTTCGCTACTCCCCATGCTTGTGCGTTATTTACCGCTGATATAGGATTTCGTGCAGAGAAACAACTACTCAATCAATATACAAATCAATTAAATTGTGATGTGCTTAAAGTAGCTCATCATGGATCAAAAAATTCTTCCTCAAACGAATTTTTACGCGTCGTCTCTCCGGCTCTTTCTGTTATTGGGGTGGGAAAAAATTCTTATGGACACCCCACTCAAGAAGCACTTACTCGCCTTATTCAGGCGGGAAGTCGTGTATTTCGTACAGATCAGGAAGGAATTATAAAAGTTATTTTTAAACAGGATACGATACAGACCTCTTTCCTAAAATTATAGATCTATTTGTATAGCATTATTTTCCAGATAGTACTTGCCTGTCGGTAGGCAGGGAAGTTCGCGTATTTCATAGTATATTGTTATGCAATAAGTGAACCTCACTATTGGGTTTATTTTTTTACTTTTTTCAGGTATCTTATATTCATGAAGACATGGATAAAAGATATTGTAAATAAGGTTGATGAAACAGTACCCCTCTCAGGATGGGTTTCCAATCGACGAGATCATGGGAAGCTTATTTTTATTGATTTGCGTGACCGTAGTGGTGTGTGTCAGGTGGTGTTTGGCCCCTGGTCTGGAGAAGATATATATGCACAGGCTCAAAAACTTCGCAGTGAGTGGGTTATTCAGATACAGGGTTTTATAAAGAAACGTCCTGAAAATATGATAAATCCTGAGTTATCTACAGGAACTGTTGAGGTTGATGTAAAAGAGTTAATTATTATAAATGAATCTCAAACCCCCCCGTTTCCTTTGGAAGGAGATGGGTATGAAATTGATGAGGAGGTGCGTATGAAATATAAGTATCTTGATTTGCGTCGTCCTCGTTTACAAAAGAATCTTGGGATTCGTCATCGAGTGATAAAATTTATTCGTGATTATCTGGATACTGAAGGATTCTATGAAGTAGAAACTCCCATTCTTACAAAATCAACTCCAGAAGGTGCTCGTGATTATGTGGTTCCGTCACGATTATATACGGGTTCTTTTTATGCACTTCCTCAGTCTCCCCAACAGTATAAACAATTACTTATGGCGAGTGGTGTTGAAAAATATTTTCAAATTGCTCGTTGTTTTCGTGATGAAGATACGCGTGGAGATAGACAGCCCGAATTTACTCAGATGGATTTAGAAATGTCTTTTGTTGAACGTGAAGATGTTATGCAATTAAATGAAAAATTACTTATTACATTAGTACAAACAGTTTTTCCAGAAAAGAAGATTCAACAAGTTCCTTTTCCTCGCATCACCTATAAGGAAGCAATGGAAAAATATGGAACCGATAGACCTGATTTAAGAGAAAACCAAGAAGATAAGAATTTATTGGCATTTTGTTGGGTAGTTGATTTTCCTTTTTTTGAAAAAACAGAAGAAGGGGGGTGGACCTTTACTCATAATCCATTTTCACAACCCAAACCTGAACATCTTGAATTGCTTATGCAAAAGGAACGTATCGGAGATATTCTTACCACACAATATGATATTGCTTTGAATGGATTTGAAATTGGAGGTGGAAGTATTCGCGCACATAATCCTCAGGTGCTTAGTCGTGTTTTTGAGATTATGGGGTATGGATCAGAAACGATTCAGAAAAATTTTGGACATATGTTAGAAGCATTCTCCTATGGCACTCCTTCTCATGGGGGAATTGCATGGGGGCTTGATAGATTATTAGCCATTCTTCAGAATGAACCAAACATTCGGGAAGTGATTCCATTTCCAAAAACAGGGGATGCGCGCGATCTTATGATGAGCGCCCCCTCTGAACTTGATCCCAAACAGTTACAGGAATTACATATTGATATTCGCACTAAAAAAGTGTAGATTGACTTATATTATTTACTAATTATTAAAATCCATATTATGAAAGGAGTATCTTTTCCGTTATTTAAGACCAAACTTGATGTTGAATCTGAGCGGTTTAATCTAGAAGACCCCGCGGGACGTAAAGAGTATTTTACTCTAAAAGCACAATCAGATGTTGAAAAAATACGGGAATATTTAGATGAGGGGAATACGTTTTTAGCTATTCTTCTTGGAAAGAAAAATTCGGGGAAGGGGACATATTCAAAATTGTTTGCAGAAGCTGTTGGTAAAGAGCGTGTGCTTCATATTTCAGTTGGAGATATGGTTCGTGAATTGGATACTATTGTACGTGATGAAGAACAACAGAAAGAACTTGTTGTGTATCTTGAAAAACATTACCGCTCTTCTGTCCCGTTGCAAGAGGCATTTGATGCCATTAAATCTCGTTCAACTCAATTTCTATTACCTACTGAATTAATCCTTGCACTTCTCCGCCGTAAGATTGAAAACATAAAGGGTAAAGCAATTTTTATAGATGGATTTCCTCGCAATCTGGATCAAATTTCGTATTCATTATATTTTCGTCAGATTATGGGTTTTAAAGATGATCCAGATTTTTTTGTGTTTATTGATGTTCCCGAAAGTATTATTGACGAGCGTATGAAATACCGAGTGATTTGTCCTATTTGTCATGCACCTCGTAATCCACGTTTATTAAAAACAAAAGATGTTGGGTATGACATTGAAACAAAAGAGTTTTATCTTATGTGTGATGATCCTGCATGTAATAAGGCTCGTATGATTCCTAAAGAAGGGGATAGTCTTGGAATTGAAGCAATACGAGATCGCATCGAATTGGATGATACTATTATGCGTTCCTTGTTAGATATGGATGGTGTTTCAAAAATATATCTTCGTAATGCATACCCTGTCCACGAAGCTTCTACTCATCTCGCTGACTATGAAATTACCCCAGGATATTTTTATACCTGGGATGAAACAAATCAAAAGGTAATTACTGATGAAAAGCCATGGACTGCATTAGATGAAAATGGTATTGAATCATACAGTTTATTTCCCGCTCCTATTGTTGTCTCATTATTACACCAGATTGCTGAGAAATTGGGATAATATTTGACTTTTTGGTCTTGATACGGTATCTTCCAAGGAGAGTCCTACTATATTTTTCCGAACTAAATATACAAGTTTGGGAGGACGAATTTATATGTACCGTGGTATGTATATGAGTCCACCCACCTGACGTACAGTCGGGAAAAACTTTCAGTAGGGCTCTTTAAAATTCTTTATCTTCTTAATCTATATTATGAAAACCTGTTCAATATGCGACAAAGGATCACAAATGGGAGGTACACGCATTAAGTTGCGTGGTAATTATAATCCTACGAATTGGTCTCGCAAATTTCCTAATTTACAAAAAACAAAAGACGCAAAAGGATCGCGTATTGTTGCGTGCACAAAATGTATCAAGCGTATGGCGAAAGATGCTAAATAATTTTTTATTTTATAAATATTTTGTAAAAATCTCATGGGTATGAGATTTTTTATTGTTATAAGTTCTTTACCCTTTTCCTTTTACCCCCCCCGTAGTGGAGCGTTGCTTCACTACGGGGCATGGTTTATACTTATAGATATGAAACCACGTCTTATAAAAGCTTCGGGGGAAGTTGAGTCGTTTAACGAAAAAAAACTTGCCGAATCATTGCGTCGCGCGGGTGCATCGCGAAAACTTATTTCTCATACTCTTGCATCAGTACGTCCAAAAGAAAACCAGAAAGTTACTTCTCATATATTATATAACAAGGTGTTTAATACTCTTTGGAAATTAGATAAAGGAATTGCACAGCGGTATTCATTAAAACGGGCTATTATGAATTTAGGTCCTGCAGGACATGTATTTGAGTCATTTGTGGGCCGTATTTTTCAAGAGCATGGATATGAGGTCCGTGTTGCACAAATAGTGCAGGGAAAATGTGTTTCACATGAAGTTGATGTACTTGCGCGCAAAGACAATAAACACTATATGATTGAGTGTAAATATCATAATCAAATGGGTGTGCGTTCGGATGTGAAAGTGACTCTTTATACACACAGTCGATTTTTAGATATCAAATCAGCGTGGGAATTGTCTGAAAAAGAGAATGAGATTCATCAGGGATGGCTCATTACAAATACCCGTCCTACTTCTGAGGCTATCGCATATGGAGAGTGTGTGGGAATTCGTATTATCGCGTGGAGATATCCAGAGGGAGCTGGGTTAGATTATTTTATTGAATCAAAAAGACTATATCCTATAACCATTATTCCTTCATTCCCTCTCTCCATGGTTGAAAAAGCATCCTTAAATGGAATATTGTTGGCGCATGATGTGTTATCATGGACTTCATCTGCACTGTCTCGATTGCTCATGATTGATGTTCGTCAAGCACAGCGTATTATTAATGAAGCGCGTCTGTTGGGATAATTTGTTTTTTCTCATTAAACGGGGTAGTTTAATGAGATGTAGCGGGCTGTAGTATAACGGCAGTATACACCCTTGGGGTGGGTGCGACCCGGGTTCAATTCCCGGCAGCCCGACAAAAAATAAAAACGTCACAAAGAGGCGTTTTTGTTTTTATTGGACTCAAAGGAATTGAAATAGGAAGGGTCGGAAACCTAAGGTTTCCGTGTAGGAAAACAACGAGCGAAGCGAGTGTTAGAAACCGAGGGGTTCTAAAACAAATCTATAGCGATATAGATTTGTTGTGAAATTTCCCGGCAGCCCGACAGTATCACTTTTAGATCTTTTTGCTGGGTGTGATTCCTGATATCAATTATTAATCGGGATAGTTTGGCAAAAGTTGTAATATATCCATAAAAGATAGATCGCGCTACTGTTTTGGGCACCCTATTACTTTATTTGACTATTTTCTTAATTTGAGTCATATTGAAACTCTTATCCTCCTTGTTCGTTGTAATAGGTGTAAAAGCCCTATTTTACTTACGTTATTGAGGTAACGGGGATTATTTTATGCGTATTTTTTCATCTTTTTCATTTATTAAGCGCATTTATCGCCATCTGAGGGTTTTTCGATGGCAGTTTTTGGTATCTCTTGGGTTTGTGGCTCTTTCTCAGGGAGTTTCTATTGTTTCTCCATTAGCTTACGGTCAAGTTGTTGACTCTTTATTTTTGGGGTCCTCTTTTGGCGTGGTGGTATGGTGGATTGGACTTTCATTTCTTTTATGGATGGTAAACCTTCTTTTTGGTTATTTGAGAGATGTATATGAATTACGTCATGTTGATTTTCAAATAGATAGACATATTACTAAAGAATCATTTGGTAAATTTCTTTCTCTTTCTATTGGGCAACATAATAATCACCATTCAGGTATTAAGCAGAGTATTATGAATCGTGGAAAACATTCGCTTTCTACACTTGCGTTCACGGTTCTCTATGAATTATTTCCTGATGTACTTCGTTTATTGTTTATGTTGATCGCGATTGCATGGTCTCACATGGTTATTGGCGCTGTTGTTTGGGTGGGGGCTGGTCTATTTCTCATTGTTTCTTTTTATATTAATCGTTCGTTCCAACCTAAAGTACGATCTTTACAAGATATGTGGGATGAAAATGGAAAACTTGAATTTGAGTTATTGCGCAATGTAGAACTTATTCAGGTAAACGCGCAAGAGAAGCGTGCATTAAAAGAGATGGACGAAAACTATGCCCATATTGGAGAATATGGGAGAGATGTGTGGCTTTGGTTTACGCGTATGTCTCGTCTGCGTGATATTATTTCTATCGTGACTCGTACCTTGGTTATGGTTTTGGGAGTTTGGTATGTTACTGAGGGAGTCTTTCTTCCTGGATATATTGTCGTACTTATTTCATGGTCATCTGATGCGTTTGGGCGACTCTCTGATATTGGGGCGGTACATCGTCGTTTGTTAGATATGGGAACTTCAGTTCAGAAACTATTTGAGTTCTTTGATATTTCTCCCGCGGTTACTTCATCTTCCGCACCAGAAGATGTGTCTACCGTCGTTGGGTCCGTTGTTTTTGATCACGTTTCATTTGCCTATCCGAAACGTCGGTATATTCAAGATACCGAAGCAGATGTTGATAACGTTTCACTTGAAGAAGAAAAAACAAATAAACCCGCATTACGTGATGTTTCGTTTGCTATTCCTGCGGGTTCTCGGGTAGCAATTGTGGGTCCTTCAGGAGCGGGAAAATCAACTATTGTTCATTTATTGTTACGTGCATACGATCCTGATGCAGGGTACATTTCTGTTGACACTCATGACATTAAAAATATAGATTTGAGCCGGTATCGTCGTTCTATTGGATTAGTTGAACAACAAGTTTCGCTCTTTGATAATACCTTACGATATAATATTACCTTTGGACGCGATGAACATGAACCAACTTTGTCTGATGCTGAATTACTTGGTATTGCTCATACTTCTCGAGTTGACGGTTTTCTTCACAAATTAGAAAAAGGATTTGATACTGCTATTGGGGAGAAGGGAATTAAACTTTCTGGAGGAGAGCGTCAACGAGTAGGTATTGCACGAGCTCTTGCAAAAGATCCTCGCATTTTGATTTTTGATGAAGCAACTTCGAGTTTAGATACTGAAAATGAACATTTGATTCAGGAATCTATGCAGGATGCCTCAAAAGGACGCACGACGATTGTAATTGCTCATAGACTTTCCACCGTAAAGGATGCCGATACTATTATTGTATTAGAGGATGGTGTGGTGGTGGGAATGGGAACTCATCGTGAACTTCTGAAAACATGCTCTACCTATGCAACATTGGTAAAACATCAATTAGATAAATAGTAATTCAGATGGCGGTTGACGAATTCCTATATAAAAAAGAGAGATAACCTCTCTTTTTTATATAGGAATCAGAGATTAGTTTTTTGCTCTATAAGATGAGTGAATGTGGTTGGAAATTCATATGAGCCTAGGGTATACTGCTGTATATAGTTAGTTTATAAGTATAAAAATAAAATAATAGTATCTGATATGACAGAATCTAATAAAATTGAAACAACTCGCGTTGTTATTATAGGAAGTGGGTTTGTGGGATCTACTGCAGCGTTCACCTTAATGGTGCAGGGGATTGCTTCTGAAATTGTTTTGGTTGATGTGAATAAAGAGAAAAGCCAGGGAGAAGCTATGGATATAGAGCATGGACTGCCCTTTGTTCCGGGTGCTCGTGTATGGGCCGGGGAATATAGTGATTGTGCTGATGCAGATGTTGTTGTTATTACCGCAGGAATTGGACAGAAGCCAGGACAAACACGATTAGAACTTGCGAGTACAAATACAAAAATTGTTCGTGAAATTGTAAAGCAAATCGTGTCTTATACGAAAGATGCTATTATTCTTATGGTTACCAATCCGTTAGATGTTATGACATATATAGCACTGAAAGAATCAGGATTTTCAAAAAATCAGGTATTTGGGACAGGAACAACCCTTGACTCTTCTCGATTAAAATATCTCCTCGCACAGGAATTTGATGTGTCTCCAGATAGCGTTGATGCCTATATGTTCGGAGAGCATGGCGATAGTGAATTTCCCGCGCTTTCAAGCGCTCATATTATGGGTGAATCCATTAAAAATTTCCCGGCCTATAATGAGAAAAAAATGCAAGAAATATCTGAACAAACCAAACATGCCGCAGGGGAAATTATTTCTAAAAAAGGGGCTACTTATTATGCAATTGCGTTAGTTATCGCTCGTATGGTGCGGGCTATATTACACAATGAGAATTATGCGTTTCCTGTGTCTACTCTTTTGGAGGGAGAATATGGGTTTGATGATGTATGTGTTTCTGTTCCCGCTCTTATAGGACGGAAGGGGGTGCAAAAAATTATACCCGTAACTCTTTCTCAAGAAGAACAAAATCAGTTACAAAAATCAGTGGAAGTTATCACTTTAGTACTACAAGAAGTGATGCCAAAATAATATTCTCATTAATAATTTTGTCGGGGCGCCGAGAATTGAACTCGGTCTACACGCACCCGAAGCGTGCGTACTACCGACATACTCCGCCCCGTAACTTTTGAGATACCATATCATGCTATTATAAAAAAGGAAATATATGCAAAAAAACCCCTTTCAACCAGAATATTTTATTAACCCTAATATACAAGGGGAAATGGAAAAAATGCATACAAGTGAGTATATGGAGTATCTTGATCATACTGAGTATGATGAAGATGAGATTCATGATACTCAGAAAGGTTTTTCATCACCAGAATCTATTTCTAAAAATAAAACTTCTCATGAATATTCAGAAGATGATCAGCGTGTATTCAGAGAAATTGAGCATGGTTCATTTGCTCATGTGCATGAACTTACAACACTTTCACCTACAATCGCCGGAATACTTGTTCAGCGTTTAGAATTTCTTAATCTTGCAGGAATAACGACACTTTCTTCAGACACCGCTCGTTATCTAGGATCTCATCAGGGGAAACTTTATCTTTCTGGATTAAAATATTTTGAACCGGGTGTTGCGAATGCATTGGGGGATCATCGTGGGTATTTAGATTTGGCTCGTTTGGAAACTATTTCATTAGAAGATGCACATGCACTTATGCGTCAACAAGGTGATTTGAGACTTTCTTCTTTACGGGTATCTTTTGATACAGCTTATATACAGGAATTAGAATCTTTGTTTGATGCCTTTTTAAATCATGAAGGCGAACTGCTTCTTTCTTCTGAATTACAAAACAGGTATGAACTATATAAAGCGAAAAAACAAACATTTAAAAAAGTAATATAATATGATTTCTTACGAAGAGTTTAAAAAAGTAGAATTAAAGACTGTATTGGTAAAAACCGCGCAACGCGTTGAGGGATCTGAAAAATTATTACAACTCTGTGTTGTTGAAGGAAAAACTTCTGAAGGCGAAGACATAACTCGTCAGATTGTTGCGGGTATTGGAAAGAAGTATGAACCGGAGATCCTTATAGGGAAAACAATTATTATTGTGGCAAATCTTGAACCTCGTTCTCTCATGGGACTAGAGAGTCAGGGGATGTTGCTTGCGGCAAGTAATGATTCTGAAGGACCTATACTTTTAACTACTTTAGAAAATATTACTCCGGGGAGTGAAATTCGATAAGGGTTTTGTAATTTTTTTGAGCTAAATTTTTAAGAACGGGTATTTCTTTTTAGTATCCTTTATTTTATACACACCATTTTCGTGATACGGGTGTGTTTTTTTTGTAATATATCTATCATTACAACGGCGTACTAGGTATAGAGAACTATTATTGAAGCAGTTAAAACAATATATATATGAACAAAATGAATAAAAAATTAATTACCCTTATCACTATCAGTACTCTGATATTTGGTTTTATGGGTCCGATATCGGTTTTAGCCGCAAGTCCCGCGGTTGTAAATCTTGGTTCTGCGGGGAACTTCAGTATTCTTTCAAAAACGGCAATTACTACCACGGGGGTGACTGCTATTACAGGAGATATTGGAGTTAGTCCGGCTGCCGCAAGTACGATGACTGGATTTTCATTAGTTCTTGATGCTTCTGGTACCTATGCTATTTCTGTTCTCGTGACGGGAAAGGTGTATGCTTCTAGTTATACCGCGCCAACCCCGAGTTATGTTGGTACCGCAGTGAGTGCTATGGAAGCGGCATATACGGATGCAAACTCACGAGCAACTGATGTTTTAAACGCAGGATTGGGCGATTTAGCTGGTTTAAATCTGGTAACAGGCGTGTATACTTTTGATGGAGCGGGGAATGTGATTATTACCGATGATGTTACTCTTACGGGGAGTGCAACTGACGTCTGGATATTTCAAATACCGGGAACTTTAAATATTAGTGCCGGTAAAAAAATATTATTAGGTGGCGCAGCACAGGCTAAAAATATTTTCTGGGCGGTTGCGGGTGCTACGACTCTTGAACCAGGATCCATTTTTGAGGGGAACATTCTTGGCGGTCCCGGTGCTTCAACTATTGCGGGACAAAATGGTGCTGTATTACATGGAAGAGCTTTGGGACAAACTGATGTTACATTGATTGGCAATACCGTGAGCGGTGAGGCGATTGTGAGTCCTCAACTTACTATAGTAAAATCTGTAGTGAATAATAATGGGGGAGGTAGATCAGTGGGTAATTTTCCATTATTTATTGATGGTATTGCGGTGAGTTCGGGTTCAGCTAATACTGTTTCTGTGGGTGCTCATGTTATATCAGAAACATATGACGCTGGTTATTACGTGCAATCATTTTCTGGAAATTGTTTGAGTGGTACTATTACTCTTGTATCGGGTGACAATGAAACTTGTACCATTACGAATGATGATATTGCTGTCATTTCTAGTTCATCGTCAGGAGGTGGTGGCAGCACGCGCTATGGATGTAATGATCCTAAGGCATCAAATTATGATTATTTCTCTGCAAGTAACCCGGCGTTGTGTGTATATACGGGTATTACCCAGACTTCTCCTGTAGCACCCGTAACTCCTCTTGTTGTAGCTTCTCTGATACCATATCCTACAACAGTATTTTCCCCCCTTACTACCTATACTACGCATACTACTTTTGTCCCAAACTTTCCGTATGCCGGATTTGCTCCTCAGAGTAAATCTATTTTAGAAAATATTACTTTTGTACTTGGTGTGTTGCTTTTCATTTCTGTTTCCTCGTATGCAATAGTACGCGTTCGTAGTTTATGACATATATGTTTACAAAAACTATTTCTATGAGAACGATATTATATATTGTTCTTATGGCGATAATTTTTTGTACTCTTGTCCTTCTTTATTTTAATTATGATAACTTAATTAAAAAAACCCCAGAATTTTTTATCAAAGGTTCTTCTGTTTTTTTAAGTGAAACAGGCGCTCTCTCTTCCCCCTCTGTAGCACACGTAGAAGCTTCAATTCTATCAGTTACAAAACCATTCCGTATTAGAATTCCTAAAATAAATATTAATGCTTCTGTTATATCTGTTGGCTTAACTTCAACAGGAGCTATGGATGCTCCTGAAAGCCCTCATGAAGTTGCCTGGTATAATCAGGGACCGATTCCGGGTGAAATTGGTAATGCTGTTTTAGTCGGACATTATGGATGGAAGGATGGCGTCCCTGCTGTGTTTGATGTGCTCTATACCTTAATCAAGGGTGATGAAATATATATTGAAGATGAAAATAAAGTGGTTACTATTTTTTCTGTAAACAGGGTTGAGACCTATAAAGAGAATCAAGATGCATCAGATGTATTTATTTCAACCGATGGAAAAGTTCATTTGAATCTTATCACGTGTGGAGGGGATTGGAACGAAGATCAGAATAGGTATTCCAATCGAACGGTGGTTTTTGCTGATAAAAAATAAACCCCCATCAAGGGGGTTTATTTTTTTGGTGGACCGTACCGGATTCGAACCGGTGACCTCGTCATTGCAAATGACGCGCTCTACCAACTAAGCTAACGGCCCACATGTTTTAAAAGAAAAAGCAAATGGATAAAAATGTATCTATATATATTTTTATCCTCTACCAACTAAGCTAACGGCCCAGATTAATTTTTGTAAAGGGAATCCTCTTCATCAGTCTGCTCTCCCTAATGGGTAAAGGTCATCGGTTTCGCCTCTCGTCGTGCCGTCGCACTCCTCGGGCTAACCACCGACTCGCTATGCTCGTTGCTACTCGCATATGCTCCGTCGTTCGATTCCCTACGTGAGCAAAGCAGTTTGCTCACTTTACCCGCTTAATAAAATTTATATCCGCAAGGGATAAAAATTTTATTATGAGCGGGTAAAGGGAATCGAACCCTCATCTTCACCTTGGAAGGGTGACATAATAGCCATTATACCATACCCGCGAACCATTTTTTAAAAGAATACTTCCCGTTTTTTTATTGAATATAATAACGTCTAAAGTTTGAATATGGTAACACATACGCTTGATTTTTGCAATAATTTTGATACCCTGATGAAATATCATATATGCATACATTTCTTGTGTGGAAGAATAAATTTAGTAGAAAAACCCAAATAACACTCATAGTAGCCGCTAGCGTTATTGTCGTCGCATTTCTTGCTTTTATCTTCTCTTCCTTATCGGGAGGGGGAGTTCCTGATACATTTTCTACTTCTCGCCAGGCCGCTTCATTATATGCGCAAGGAATTGTTTCTATGCTTGATGAGACTAATAAAAATATTACTGCCCTTCAAAAAGGAGGAGTTTTTAAAACACGTTCTGAAATTGCAGATATGATCACTGCTGAAATTCAGAAGAATAAAGATATCCGTGAAAAGGCCATTCAACTTGCATTACAGCTTGAACAAATGGCAAAAGATATTCCTAACATCTCTCCTGATGATGCAGCTCAAACGGCACTCGTTGCTATTTCTCAAGAAACCGCACTTATTGCTCAACTACTTTCATATAACAATGATTTAAATCAATTATTGATATTAGCGCAAGAAGAATTAGTAAATGGGTATCGAAACTATGTTGCGATGAATGATATTATTACGAAAGTGAATAAAGGAGCTCAAGATATTAATGATCTGAATGGCCGGTTTAATGATGGATTGAAAAAGTTTGACGCGTTCTACGGAAACTAATGAAACGGGCCTATGGTATAGTGGTAGCACGCGGCATTCGCATTGCCGAGACGGCGGTCCGATTCCGCCTAGGTCCACACTATTTTTTACTTTTTCGGTTATATTGTATTTTTGTGTATGAATAAGGTTGGGTTAATCTTGTTATTTTTAATAACTTAGTTTATATAAATTTTAAACAGTGTTCGTATTATAAAAAAGTAGTATGTATAATTAGATTTTACTTTTTATGAAGATATATACATTTTATATACAGGGAATGCATTGCGCCTCATGCGTGGTGTTCATAGAAAGCGAATTGAAAAAGATAGCGGATATACAGAATGTGAAGGTGAATCTTTCGAAACGAATTCTTGAAATAGAGGGTGATTTTGGAGAAAAATCTGAAAAAGAAATCGCTCAAGAATTGAGTGGGTATGTAAAAGAAAGGGGGTATACATTCTCTACCGAAACACAAGAACAAAAAACCGCCTGGTCCGATTTTAAAATTGCTATTCCTATTGCGCTTGGATTTCTGTTATTGTTTATCATTTTGCAGAAGTTAGGAATTGTAAATCTAATTACTACAGATAGTGTGGGATTCGGCACTGCAATACTCATTGGTGTTATTGCCTCACTCTCTACGTGTATGGCGGTGGTCGGGGGATTGGTGCTTTCTATGTCTGCAAATTTTGCGAAAGAGGGAGAAAAAATACGACCCCAAGCACTTTTTCATATTGGACGCATTGTCTCGTTTTTTGTATTAGGAGGAGTGATTGGTGCGCTTGGATCAGCATTTCAGTTAAATAACACAGGAACGTTCGTACTCAGTTTACTTGTTGGCCTGGTGATGTTTTTATTGGGGTTAAATTTACTAGATGTTTTTTCTTGGACAAAGCGAATTCAACCTACTCTTCCAAAACACATTTCAAAACGAGCGTTGGAAATTAAAAAAATAAATCGTACTCTGACGCCACTTCTCTTAGGAATTGCAACATTCTTTTTTCCGTGTGGATTCACGCAGTCCATGCAATTATACGCACTTTCTATGGGGAACTTTTGGACTGGCGCTCTTATTATGGGATCATTTGCACTTGGAACACTGCCGATACTTGCGCTTTTGAGTTTTACCTCGGTGCGTATACGTAGTAAAACAATCTCAGGAATATTTTTCAAAACCGCGGGACTTGTGGTAATTTTCTTTGCGTTATTTAATATTATGAATAGCCTCGTTCTTATTGGATTTATTAATCCATTTTTCACTCTCTAATATATGAAATTTATTGTTATTGCGATACTTATTGCGGCTATTATTATTGGGGGGACCATATTTCTTATTCAGAAGAGTTCTCCATCTTCTCCTCAAGTGCCATTAGACACTGTATCTATGGTTGATGGAAAACAAATAATTACTATTACTGCAAAAGGGGGTTATTCTCCTCGCACGAGTGTTGCTCGCGCTGATATTCCTGCTATCCTCCGTGTGATAACAAGGGGTACATTTGATTGTTCATCGGCGCTCACTATTCCCAGTATAGGATATAAAAAAAATCTTCCTCCTTCTGGTACGACCGACATTGATCTTCTTCCCCAGAAGGCAGGAACAACTCTTCGTGGATTATGTTCTATGGGTATGTATACTTTTTCTGTTGATTTTCAATAGGTTATTCATTCCAATTTTAAATTTTATTTTTTTATATAATACAATCTGGTTCCATCTCAAGAGATATGTGAAATATTTCAAAAACTTTTTGAGTGATGATTTCTTTTGCGTGTATTACGTCACGATAAGTAGCTTTTCCTGTATTGGTAAGTATAAGCGCATTTTTTTCATAAATGCCAATGGATCCTATGGTAGCTCCTTTCAATCCACATTGTTCTATGAGCCACCCTGCGGAAATTTTCACAGCTCCTTCGTGAGCGGGGAATGCCTTTAGAGTTGGGTATTTTTCTTGTAGCGTATTTGCCTGTGATTGTGTGATAATTGGATTTTTAAAGAACGACCCTGCGTTTGGAATTTTTTGTGGGTCCGGTAATTTTATTTTACGAATTTCTTGTACTGCGATGCGTACGTTGGTGGGCGTGGGAAGTATAAGTGGATTTTGTTTAAAATAGTTTTCTATATCTGGATATGAGGGTACTCCTTTCAACAAAGTAGATACCTTGAGCATAATTGAAGTAATAATATATCTTCCTCGCACTTCTTTTTTAAATATGCTTGTGCGATATCCAAATTGGCACAGTCTTTTTGGTATGCATACAAATATATGGTTTTTCGTATCATACGCGCATACTTCTATGAGAGTGTCTTGTATCTCTTGTCCGTATGCGCCGATGTTTTGTATGGGTGCAGCACCCACGGTACCAGGAATTGCTGAGAGTGCTTCAATGCCTGTATATGCGCGATCAGTCGTCCACGCGACTATTTCATCCCACAGAGTTCCTGCTCCTACTTCAATATACACATCTGATTCATGTGTATGGAGTATTCGAATGTACGATTCTTCCATATGCAGAATGAGTTGTTGTATTGTGGTGTTGCCAAAAATAGTATTTGATCCACCGCCGAGTATATGAATAGGTATGTGGTGTTTCTCTGCAAATGATACATATGCAGGAATTTCTTCTTGTTTTTTTATACGTCCAAAATATTGCGCGTTTCCTCCGATGTGAAATGTGGTATAGGGGGTGAGGGGTACTTGTTCTTGAATCTCGATCATGACAACAGTATATCATATGTGATATACTGCTAGAAATTTTTAATTTTATAATTTTTAATTTTTAAACATGAGCGAACAACAAAAAATAGGATTATTTATTAAATCAATTCGTGAGGCGCGTGGTATGACGCAAGGAGAATTTGCGAAATCATTACATACCTCACAGAGTGCGGTAGCGCGCATGGAGGGGGGGAATCAAAATTTTACAACCCAAGTACTTGAAAAAATTAGCCATGTTCTTGGGAGAAGAATTATTACCATGTCTGATTCCATTGATTTTCAAATTGAGGGAGGAAGAAAATTACACGGCAGTATTGTTACGAATGCATCAAAAAATGGAGCGTTGGGAGTGTTGTCTGCGGCGATCATTAATCAGGGGAAGACAACCTTGCATGGTATTCCACGCATAGAAGAGGTGAATCGATTTATTGAAGTTTTACAGAGCATTGGATTTGCCGTTGAGTGGATTGGTCCAAATAGTGTCAGCATCACCCCTCCTCAAAAAATACTTATGAAGGGTTTGGATCATGAAGCGGCAGGAAAAATTCGTTCTATACTTATGCTTATTGGAGGACTTATTCATCACGAAAAAGTATTCCATATTCCTCACGCAGGAGGGTGTAAAATGGGGCAACGCACGATTGCGGCACATCGCTATGGATTAGAAGCGTTGGGAGTAAAAATTCTTACGCATGAAAATGAATATGAAGTGCGGGTCGGAAAATTAAAGGGAGCTGATATTACGTTATATGAGGCAAGTGATACTGCTACAGAAAATTTATTAATTGCAGCGGCATGTATTCCTGCGCAAACGACGATCTCATTTGCAACGCCGAATTATCAAGTGCAAGACGTGTGTTTCTTTTTGGAAAAAATGGGGGTGCAGATAGAGGGAATTGGAACTTCAACGCTTATTGTTCACGGTATGTCTCATATCAATATGTCTGTAGAATATGAGAATAGTGAAGATCCGATTGAATCTATGATGTTTTTGAGCGCGGCGATAACAACAAATTCGCAACTCACTGTAACTCGATGCCCTATTGAATTTATAAAATTAGAATTGTTGAAGTTAGAAAAAATGGGATTGAAATATTCTATACTCAAAAATTATTTTGCAAAAAATGGGAGAACAAAACTGGCAGACATTACCGTGTATCCCTCAAAATTACGCGCGCCCGCAGATAAGATTCACGCGCAGCCCTATCCAGGAATTAATACTGATAACTTACCATTCTTTGTTCCGATTGCGACGCAGGCTGTGGGGACTACTCTTATTCATGATTGGATGTGGGAAAATCGCGCTATTTATTTTGTTGAATTAAATAAATTAGGAGCAAAAGTAACGCTTGCAGATCCGCATCGTGCATTTGTGCAGGGTCCCACTCCATTGAAGGCGGCGCAGGTGGTTTGTCCTCCAGCGCTTCGTCCGGCTATGATTATTCTGATTGCGATGCTTGCGGCAAAAGGAACATCGGTGTTACGCAATGTGTATTCAATTAACAGGGGATATGAAGAAATCGCGCATCGTTTGAATACTATTGGAGCAAAAATTACTGTGTTGAGTGGTATAGCATAGGACTTGACTTTATATATAGGTGTGCTACTATACCTTCATTGAAATAGCACATTTTTTTGTTAGATATTTTTTTGAGAGAATTCTCTGAAATGGTCATTAGTTCCCCCCACCTAATGATTGTTCCTGAGGTTCTCTCTCTTTTTTTATTTCTTTCAATTGATTATTATTGATTTTTACCACTTTTTCTCATAGAATGGTAAAACAATTATTATTTGTTTATGGAAGGTTGGCTGAGTGGTCGAAAGCGCCGCACTTGAAATGCGGTAGATCCGAAAGGGTCTCAGAGGTTCGAATCCTCTACCTTCCGCATATAACAAAATAGCCCCATTATAGAGGGTTATTTTGTTATATATATTTATGCACACCCCTTTACTATTTATGTATGATATAGTGTAGTTAATTACTAATAATATTTTATATGAAAAAATATATAGGTGCTTTGGTTATTGTGTTATCTTTTGCGGTGTCTCTTCCGGCACTCGCTATGACACAACCGGAAATACAGTCGAAAATTCAGGAATTAATACAAAAAGTTCAAGCTTTACAAGCACAGCTTGGTACATCTAATAGTGTTTCAAATGTTGCTGCTCCTCGGGTAGCTCTTCCTAGTGAAACATTCTGTTTTAATTTTAATAAAAATCTTACCATAGGAGATGGAACAACTGGTACTGATGGGAAAGATGCCGATGTGTTAGCACTGCAAACTGTTCTAGAAAAAGAAGGATTTTCTATTGATGATTCTGAACAGAAAGGAGGGGCTCAGTTTGGTGAATCAACTGCGGCGGCTGTGGTTCAATTTCAGGGGAAATATGGAATTATTCAAACGGGATACGTGGGACCTCTGACACGCGCGAAACTTAATGCAGTATATGGATGTACTGTTACACCGATTAATCCGTCAATTAAAACATATAAGGCAAACGATTTTTCTTTTCAGTATGATGGGAGTGCTACAGTAGAATTAAAAACGGATGAATCGGGGGTGGGTGTATACTATGGTGTATATAAGACTGGAGGAGTGTTTGAATCTATACGATTAATTCATGGTTCGGTTACTTCATATCATTGTGATAAACCGAATACCGTGGTTCTGAAAGAAAAAAAATTCCTCTATTGTAAATCAACGGGAGAACCCGCTACAACGTACTGGTATGGAAAGGGAGATAAAACTTTAATAATTGATGTTCAAGGTTCTAATGGTAAACCATATTCATATATTATCCCTGAGTCAGTAGAAATTAATTCTGTTACTTCTTCTGTTTCTTCTATTACTGTTACTTCACCAAATGGAGAGACATATAAAGCGGGGGATTCTATTACAGTGAAATGGAGAAGTAATAATATTTCATCAAGAGAGAATGTATCAGTTGAAATAGTTAAGGTTTATTCTAGTCATGATGCGGGACCATGGATCACTCTTGCAGAATCTACTCCAAATGATGGCATTCAAACTTTTACTTTAAATCCCGACAGAATGAGTTTAGGAGAATATAAACTTGCAGTAAGAAGAGTTATTGATAAATATCATGATAGGGCAGATGGTTCATTTACCATTACTTCTTCGACAACTACTCCAATGATAAAAGCAACTGATTCAGACAATAGTCCTTCTTATTATAGCTATAAGAGCTTTTCTCCAAATCTAAAAGATAACCCAGATCTTTTTATAGCTGGTGTGGGTAAGGGTGATTATGTAGGTGGAGGTGCATGTCTTTATGGGACGGAACCAAATCCCATTTCTTGCAAACCAACAAATGATAGTTTTACTACTTATTACGATCATTGCGCAGGAGATAACCAGTTAAATGAAGCGTTTGTTACTTCAGATGGAAAATTGGGCGCTCTCGGCATATCTCCTCCTTTTGGTTATAAATGCTTAAATGGAAAGTTTGTTTCTTCAACAACTAATTATCCTGTTATTTCTGGTGTTTCTGGTCCGCAATCACTTACTACAAATCAACAAGGAACGTGGAATGTGAATGCGTATAATTTAGAAGGAGGCAACTTATCTTATTCTGTTGATTGGGGAGATGCATATCGCAAAACATGTCTTTCTGGCGCTCCGTGCGCAGCGGTATCAGCTATGTCTCAACAATCGGCGACGTTTACCCATGTTTACACGTACGGAGGAACCTATACAATAACATTTACTGTTACAAATGACGCTGGTCAGAGTGCAAAAACAAGTTTGAGTGTAAAGGTGGGAGAAGGTGCTTCTATAAATAAAGATCCTTCAATACAAGGGGTTTATGTAAATGGGGTTTTTATAAATAATTCCTCTCCTCTTGTAGTGGATACAAACCAGATAGTTACCTTCAATTTCAGCGCTACAGATCCTGATAATGATGATATCGCGTGGAGTTATAATTGGGGTGACTTCAATGCGGGCGGCATGGCTTGTCCAGTTGAAAATCCACAACGTAAACAGGGTTGGACGTATAGTACAAATCATACATGGAATACAGCTGGAACATATTTGGTGAAAGTGGGAGCAAGCGATTGTCGAGGCGGTAGTGCTGAAACTTCTTTTACCGTTACTGTAATTGGTTCCACCGTTGTTACACCAGATCGTACGTGTTCTGGAACACAACAAACTATCTCCGAGGGTCCACTTGGTAATCCTGGTGGAATGGGGCCATTTGAAAAACTTGGTATGGATACCTCTTCTCATCCCGAGATACTCAAATATAGAATTCAATGGTTTAACGGAGGATGGTCTGATTGGTATGTGCCTGGAGTAGGCGATCAGGATTCAAAAAATAATATTGATGGAACTCCTCGAAGAATGTGGTCTTATTTTGATGATCATACTCATGAATATGTAAGATGTAATTCCTTCACCATTCCTCTTACTCCCGTCATTCCCTCTATTCCTACCGCTACATCCCAAATACAAGCATCAATGTTTGATATAACACAAAACTCATACATAAATGGATTGCTTCGAAAATATGGTTTAGTTCAATAGAGAAAAAAGACTTATAAAATAAAAATTCTCCCTATGCACGGGGAGAATTTTTATGTGTGTTATTCAACTTTTGCAACGACCAGTCCTATGATGTGACGAGGATGATACAATCGTATCGTTTTTGTTGCTTCATATAACGTTGCTCCTGAGGTGCACACATCGTCCACTATAATAATATTCTTTCCAGTTATATTTTTTGAATCTATACAGACGAAACAATGTTGTATATTGTTATGTCGTTCTGTGTATCCTTTTTGTTTTGTTTGTGATTGTGTGTATTTTTTTCGTTTTAAAAGAGCTATACAAGGAATGTGAAAATAGTCTGCAACTGTTTGTGCAAGTATGCGTGATTGGTTAAATCCTCTTTCGCGTTCTTTGCGAGGGTGGAGGGGGATATATGAAACACAATATGATTGTATGTGAGGTACGGTCTTTTGTGCGTGTACAATAAGAAGGGCTGATAATATAAGGTGTATCGCTTCTAACTTTTTGTATTTAAAATAGTGTATAAGTTCTGGTATGGGTTCGTGATAGTGACATGCCGCCGCGAGTGTATAGGGAGTTTTATGACAGGGATCTTTTCCTGCCTTTCTTTTTCCACATGCGGGACAGGTATGGGTGGTATGGATGCTGATTTTATCAAAACAAGGGGGACAGATATATGTGCGTTGATCTTTTATGATAGCTAAACAGGCAACACATACAGGAGGGAAGAGAATGTTTAGCGCATGTTGATATATAATATTTTTAATTGATACTATTTTTTGTATAAAGATGTACATATTTTATATGACACACGAGATGCTTAATTTCCAATTGATTTTTAATGACATAATGTTTAAAAATTTTGATGTGTAACATTAAGTGGAAATTAGATATTTGAAATTTATATTTATACTCCTCTATTTTAAAATAAAAAAATACGTTATACTATAGGAGGTATAGATAAGAAATTGGTATTGTGCCCTCAATAAGGGGAAGTTCTTGGATATGTAATACTTAATTACTATATATTTATTGATTTATGTTTTTTGATGTTCTTAAGAAGAAATTTTTTAAACCAACTTCGTTTTTAGGATGTGATATTGGAACAACGTCTATTAAAATTGCGGAGCTTACTCGATCAGGTGATCATGTCTCGCTTAAGAATTATGCTTTACTGGAGAGTTTTGGACATTTTGAACGTGCTAACAATGTCATTCAGGCAAATGATTTAAAATTATCGGAGCAAGAGACGGCACATATGCTTGCGACTCTTATGAAGCAAGGGAAATTTTCTACAACACGCGCGGTTGCTTCGGTCCCTACTTTTTCTTCGTTTATTACCGTACTTGAAATTCCTTCTATGAATGATGAAGAAACAGCAAAAGCGATGTCATATCAAATTCGTCAACATATTCCACTTCCTCTTTCTGATATTGCGGTTGATTGGATTCGGGTGGGTCAAAAAGAAGATGATAATGGATTTATCAAACAATATATTCTTCTTGTCGCTATTCCTAATGAAACCATAGAACGATATCGTCGCATTTTTAAACATGCGGGGTTATCATTACATGCGCTTGAGGTTGAGCCACTTGCCTATGCTCGTTCTATTGTAGGATCAGATGTTACTCCTACGTTAATTGTAGATATTGGTGCGCGATGCACTAACATTACAGCTCTTGATCAAGGGTTCGTAAAACTAAATGTACAAATTGATTATGCAGGAGATACTCTTACGAATGCGGTTGCGCGAGGGCTTGGTGTAGGACTTCGTCGTGCTGAAGAATTAAAAAAACAGAAAGGACTTATGGGAGGAAGGGGAGAATATGAGTTATCCACATTGGAAATTCCTTTCATTGATGTTATACTACATGAAGTAGAAAAGGCTCGCGTTGAATGTGAGCGATTACATGGTACTAAGATTGAACGGTGTCTGCTTATTGGAGGAGGAGCTAATCTTATGGGGATAGAAAATTATACAGAAAAGAAGATTGCACTTCCTACTATGTTAGGAAATGGGTTGCTGTTTGCCCCTGCTCCACAACATCTTGCTGTTGTTGAACGGGAACTACAGACTCGATTTGCGCTTGCGGTGGGACTCGCTATAAAAGGATTTATGTAACGGATTCAATTATTTCATTTTATATTTTCATGTTGAACTATAATCCAAATGTTTCCGCGGGAGGATCAAAGTCAAAGACATCTACGGGAGCTCCGTGGCGGTTACTTATTATTTCTGGTGTGTTATTTATATTGTGTGTGGTTATTTATGTTGGAATGGATTTTGGATATACACCATATCTTACGAATGAAATTCAGAAAGTTGATGCAGATACACTAACTCTTTCTAAAAATGTGAAAGATGGGGAACAGAAAGATATGGTTCGTCTCTATTCACAATTGTATAATATTAGTAATTTATACGAGACTCACACGTATCCTTCGCGGGTGTTTACCTTTTTAGAAAAACGTATATTACCGACCGTTCGTATTATGAGTATGGATGTAGACATTCAAAAATCAGTAATAAAATTTGATGCAGTTACTTCTGATTTTGATACTGTGGTTTTGCAAGTAGCAACCATACAAGGTGATGAAAATATTAAGCAAGCAGTCTTGATTTCTTCAAAAAAACAGGACGTAAAAAATGGCGGGGGATTTGTTTTTTCAGTTCGCATGGAAGCAAAAACAGGATGGTTGTCGACAGCTTCTTCCGCAACAACTACTAAAAGTCAATAAAATATATGAATCCACTTAATAAACGTATTTTATTTATTATTCTCGCATTCCTTTTTCTTGTTGCGGCGGCGTTTACCTATTCATCATTTATTAAGCCTTCTTATTCTGCAGTGAATATATTGCGCTCTGAATTATTTAGTAAACGAGAATCGTTGCTTAAATATCAAAATTCTACAGATCAATTAAAAACGATTATAAAGGCTGGTCAAGATGTGACCCAAGTGCGCGATATTGCAAATCGAGTTTTGCCTATGAGTGTGGATGTGAGTCAGGTAGTTGCTCAGCTTTCTGGATTTGCTCGTCTGAATCGAGTGGTTATTCTAGAAACTTCAAGTCAGGTACAACCTGCCCGTACTCCTCTCCATAAAGCGTTGCAAGGAATTGGGGTTGTAGAAACTACCGTAAAAGCGGAAGGGGGATATAATGATTTTAAACTTATGTTTGGACAATTAGAAAATAATTTACTTGTCCTTGATGCAAATAAAATTCATCTTGAACGTAATACTACTGAAGGAACTGATTTACAGAAATTAAATGCGTCGTTTGTCGTAACGAGTTATTATCAACTTCCATAAAACTATGGCTATTGTTATACAAGAAGATAGAAAGAAGAGTGGGGGATGGTTTGGTTTTGGTTTATTATTTCTTATTCTTATTATTGTGGGTCTTACAGCGTACTATCTCTTTTTTGTACAACCAGATCTTATTGATACCACGATACGTCCCTCAAGTCAGTTACAAGCAATTGATGATTTAAAGACGCTACAATTCAATTCAACAAAAACACTTGAACAGTTTACCGCGGGTAAAAAACAATTTATTCCCATTCCTTCTACACCAAACACTCAAGGAAATGCAATACCATTTGGGGTGCAATAGGAGAGAGTAACTAGTAATTAGGAAAACAGCTTATAGGGCTGTTTTTGTTTTTATTTTAAAGTACTTGGTGTATAATACAGATACGGTATACGTGAATAGTGATTAGTAAGTAGTAATATTTTATACGATGGAAAATAAAGTTCTTATAGATGCATTGGTACGCACGTCATCTCTTGGAGAAGAGCAAGGGCGTAAATTATTGCAAGAAGCCTCTTATGCAAATAGGAGTGTTGAGGATTTAATTACTGAACGACGATTAGTCCCTGAAGAGTCATTGTTAAAAGTAAAAAGTGAATTGTTAAAAGTACCATATCGTGTTATTGATCCAGCGACTATTTCTGATGAATTGTTTAAATTAGTCCCTGAAGAGACGGTTCGTAATTTTCGTGTGGTTCCTCTCGCGTGGCAGAATGAAATGCTCGTGGTCGGTATGATTTCTCCTGATGATATGAAAGCGCAAGATGCGCTTCGGTTTATTGCAAAACAACAGAAAGTAAATTTAGGGGTATATCTTATTTCTCTTTCTTTGTGGGAGGCGATTCTTCGCAGATACTCTCCTTTTCGTAGTGAGGTTGAAGCGGCTGTCCACGCTATATCATCTACTAATAGTAAAAAGTTTTCTTCTGATTTGCGGGCTGTTCAATTAGAAGCGGGTGCAAAGGGTATTGATGATGCTCCTATTATTAAAATTGTAGCTTCTACATTAAAAGAAGCTGTGTGGCAAAGAAGTTCTGATATTCATATTGAACCACAAAGAAATCGGCTCCGCATTCGATTTCGATTAGATGGGGATTTAAAAGAAGTTGCTTCTATGCCGATTGAATTACATCAACCGATTGTATCTCGCGTAAAAGTACTTTCCAATTTGAAAATCGATGAAACCCGTGTGCCACAAGACGGACGATTCCGAGCGGTACTTATGGGGCGCGATATTGATTTTCGTGTGGCGACATTTCCAACTCCTGCGGGAGAGAAAGTTGCTATTCGTGTACTGGATCCATTAGTTGGATTAAAGGGGCTAGAAGATCTGGGTCTTTTGGGAGCGAATGAGCGTTTAATTAGAACTGCTATTAACAAACCATTTGGTATGGTTCTTATTACCGGTCCTACAGGATCAGGGAAAAGTACTACGTTATATGCCCTTATGCAGATTTTAAATAAAGATGATGTGAATATTGTGAGCTTGGAAGATCCAGTTGAGTATTATATGGATGGATTAAATCAATCACAGGTGCATCCAGAAATTGGATATGATTTTGCCTCAGGACTTCGGCAAATACTTCGTCAGGACCCTGATATTATTATGGTGGGAGAAATTCGTGATAATGAAACAGCAGGACTCTCGGTTCATGCTGCACTTACGGGTCATATTGTACTCTCTACTTTACATACTAATAATGCTATTGGTGTTATTCCTCGTCTTATGGATATGGGAGTGGATTCATTCCTTATTCCCGCTGCCTTGAATGTTATGATTGGACAACGATTAGTTCCTCGTTTGTGTCAGGCGTGTATTACTAAGAAAGCACCAAGTACTGAAATATTAGAAATTATAAAAGGTGAACTTGCTTCATTATCTGATGAAAACAAGAAAGTAATTCCATCAGGAGATTTTATGGTGTATGAGAGCGCGGGGTGTGATACGTGTAAGGGGAAGGGAATTGCGGGTCGCATTGCTTTATTTGAAGTTCTTGAAATGACTAAGGAACTGGGGCGAGTTATGGAGATGAAAGGGGGAGAGTCTGGATTAGTTGCTGAATCACAGAGACAGAAAATGTTGACTCTTCGTCAAGATGGTATTTTAAAAGCATTGAAGGGACAAGTATCTATTGAGACTGTATTACGAGAGACAGAATAGAGAGATTATTTGATTGTGAGAAATAATAAAATAAGATATACTATTTTAAAGTAATAAATAAATAGGGACGAGAAGTCAGTATGTAACCATATATTCATTACGTACTACTAATGACTATCACTCATCACTTCTATCTATATGGACTACGAAAAAAAATTACAAGAACTTTTATTAACGTGTGCGCGTCAAAATGCTTCGGATTTGCACATCGCGGTGGGAAGATATCCTACCCTTCGTATTGACGGAGAGCTTGTTCCTTTAACGAATGATCATATTCTTACTCCTCAAGATACTCAGGGTCTGATAATGGCGCTTCTTACCCCTGAGCAACAACAACGAGTTGTTGAACAACGTGAAATTGACTTTTCGTACAGTTTTGAAGATAAAGCTCGTTTTCGTGTGAATGTGTATTATCAGAGAGGATTTCTTGCAGCGGCACTTCGTTTGATTCCTGCACATGTACGTACAATCGAAGATTTGGGTCTTCCTCCGGTATTACATGATTTTACGAAATTATCACAAGGATTTATTTTAGTGACTGGTCCTGCGGGACATGGAAAATCTACAACTCTTGCTGCGATGCTTGATGAGATTAATCATACGCGAACCGATCACATTGTGACCGTTGAAGATCCGGTTGAATATACATTTGTACAAGATAGAAGTATTATTTCCCAGCGTGAAGTGGGAAGTGATACAACTGCTTTTACGAATGCGTTAAAATCTGTTCTCAGACAAGATCCTGATGTGCTGATGATCGGAGAAATGCGTGATGCTGAGTCTATTGCAACTGCATTAACGGCGGCAGAAACGGGACATTTGGTTTTTTCTACTCTTCATACCAATTCTGCGGCACAAACCATTGATCGTATTATTGATAGTTTCCCATCTGCACAGCAAAACCAAATTGCCTCGCAACTTGCGGCAACTATTGTTGGTATTGTATCACAACGACTTATTCCTCGTATTGATGGCGGACGCGCTCCGGCATGTGAGGTTATGATTGCAAATTCCGCTATCCGAAATTTAATTCGTGAAAGAAAGACATATCAAATTGATTTAGTTATTAGCACGAGTACGCAAGACGGCATGATTACTTTAAATAGATCACTTGCTGATTTAGTATCTCGTCGTGAAATTAGTCTCGAACAAGGACAAATGTATTCTCCGAATCCATCTGAATTGCGTATTCTATTAGACAGATAACATTGTATGAAATTTAAATATCAAGCACGAAATAAAAACGGGGAATTACAAGTAGGAATGGTAGAAGCACCTGATCGTGATACGGCGGTGCAAGTATTAACACGTCATGAACTATTTGTACTTTCTATTGAATCCGCAGAAAACGTAGGATTGCGGGGAACTGTTTTTAATTTTATTAATAGAGTGAAGCGTAAAGATATCGTGGTGTTTGCGCGACAGCTTGCGACTCTTGTGCAATCTGAAGTTCCTTTGGGTGATGCGTTGCATTTGTTACAAAAACAAGTTACCAATCCTGTTTTGAAAGAAGTCACTATCCAATTATATCAAGATATTCAAGCTGGACTTTCTTTTTCTCAAGCACTTGATAAACATCGAGACGTCTTTTCTGATTTTTTTATTAGTATGGTTCATTCTGCTGAGGTTACTGGGCGTCTTGAGCAGGCCCTTATTTTCTTAGCTGATTACTTAGAAAAAGAAGCGCAATGGCAAGGAAAGATTACGAGTGCACTTATTTATCCTGTTATTTTACTTATATTATTTATTATTGTGGGAGGAATTATGGTCGCGGTTGTATTTCCGAAGATTGAAGCAACTTTTGTTGAGTCTGGTGTTGATATGCCTGTTTTTAGTCAAATAGTATTTTCTCTTGGTGGTATTATCGCGCAATGGTGGTGGATTATTATACTTGGTATTTTCGCTCTTGTATTTATTGCGGTGGATTATTTTGGAAGCGATGAGGGAAAAGTGGTTGCGGGAGAAATAACACTTCGGCTTCCTATTTTTGGAAAACTATTTCGTAAAATTTATATTACTCGATTTTCTCAATCATTTGCTGTTCTTATTCAAGGAGGTATCCCTATCACACAAGCCATTGAAATTGCAGGAGATACTATTAGCAATGTAGCTTACAAAGAGGCCTTTCATGCTATTGCAGATGGTGTACGAGAAGGGGCTCTTTTTTCTCAGCTTATACTTTCAAATCCAAAACTATTTCCTGATATGGTAGGACAGATGGCTGCTATAGGAGAAACCACTGGGCGCTTAGATGCGATTATGTTAAAAATAGCTGATTTTTATGGACGTGAAGCAGATAGTATGTTAGGGAATCTTTCTGAATTATTACAACCACTCCTCGTTGCAATAATGGGAGTTCTTATCGCTACGTTATTTGCTTCAATCTTAACTCCTATTTACAATCTTGCAGGATCGTTTACAATGTAATTAATTAAAAATATTAAAAATATGAAAAAAAGTATTAAAGGATTTACCCTTGTTGAAATTATGATCGTGGTTGGTATCATCGCGATTCTTTCGGGAATGTTTTTGGTGGGTGCGGGAAAATTTCGTGATTCCGCGAATGATGCACGACGTAAATCTGATTTGCAAAAAATAGTTGCTCTCCAAGAGTTGTGTTATACAAAGGCAGGTTCTTACGCAGGTGATCCAGGAACATTAGCTTCGTGTTCTGGTGCAGCTGTTCCAAAAGATCCTGTTACTAAAGCTGATTACACCATAGGTACCAACAGTGCTTCTGCAACGTTATCTGATGCTACAACATATTCTATTACTTGGTAGTCTATGATTTTACTACTGTTATTTATACTTGGTCTTGTACTGGGGAGTTTTTTGAACGTACTAACTCTTCGGTATGATCCAGAAAAAAAATTTAGTTTTCGTGCCGTGCAGGGACGTTCGCACTGTCGTTCATGTCACGTGCAGTTGAAATGGTACGAACTTATTCCTCTCGTGAGTTTTTTGGTTCAAAAAAGAACGTGTCGTTCATGTCATGTGAAACTTTCGTGGCAATATCCATTGGTTGAGTTGGGTATGGGTGTTATTGCGGTTGGTATTTATTTGCTTTTTCTTGAGGTGTTTTTGTTTCTTCCTTCTGTATGGATTTTTGGACTCGTGGTGGCATTTTGGATTTTAGTGAGTATGGTGTTAGCATTTGCGTTTATTGTTGATGCGCGGCATTTTATTATTCCCAATGGAACAAACTTATTACTGGGAATTATGGGGGGAGGGTGGACTGCGTTTCTTATCTACGCAGGATTTGAAGCTGATCTTGCGAAAGGATCTTTTCTTTTGCATTTTGCTCCATTGATTGAACCATGGAATTCTATTTTACTAAATCATATTACGGGCGCCCTGGTTGCTGGTTTATTCTTCTTACTTATTGTTCTTATGACACGGGGAAGGGGTATGGGTGTAGGGGATATAAAATTAATTGCAGCATTGGGACTTTTATTTGGATGGCCTGATATTTTACTTATTGTCGTTTGTTCTTTTATTTTGGGAACGATTCTTGTGTTTCCTTTACTCATCCTTCGAAGGAAAAAAGGTTCTGATCAAATTCCCTTTGGTCCTTTTATTATTTTAGCGACTTTTCTCATTTTGTTCTGGGGCGCTGGTCTTTTGGGGGTATACTTTGATATAATACAGGGAATAGGAAGTTTTTAACTTCTTACTTCTCATGATTTTTTTTAGGAGTGTACATCGTATTATACGTTCATTATTTTCTTCCCGCTTTATGCGTGGTTTTACTCTTGTTGAAATGATGATTGTGGTTGGACTTATTGGTATTTTTACTGCCATGGGAGTGGGGACGGGATCTGATACAAATGACAGCGTACTCTTCTTTAAAGATCAAGCTAAAATATTTCAAGCAATATATCAGGCACGAGAGTTTGCTATGGCCACAAAAGGAGGCGCGTGTGGATACGGTGTTCAGATACAAGGAGGTGGTGTTTCTATTGTATCTGTTCCTCCGGCAATAGATACAGGGAAGTGTCCTTCTCCACCCAGTGTTTTTTCTGTTGATTCTTCTGTGGATGGGTTGGGTGTTAGTGTATCTGGTAATTTTACACTTGTGTTTCTTGCTCCATTTGGAACTCAATATCTTACAGGAACGAATTGCTTCACGATCACGAGTCCTAAGGGTCTTTCTTCTGTGATCACTATAAGTCCAATCGGATCTCCTCAAAAACAAACATCTCCATGCATATAAAATTTTATCTAACTTCATTATTACGTAGAAAGAATATGCATAAACAACATGGTCAGATTTTGATTGAAGTTATGTTGGCTATATCTGTTTCGGTTATTAGTCTAATCGGTTTCTTTGGGTTATTACAGACTTCGTTTAAGTTGTCGCGTTTAACTTCTGAAAATTATGTAGCGGCTCATTTGGCAGTGGAGGGGGTTGAAATAATCGCGAATATTGTACAGAGAAATTATGTTGAGATGGAGGGTAATCTAGATCAGACATATTATTTTAATAAAGATATAGAAAGTGGAGATTTCGAGTTTGATTATACTGCGGATAAAATAAATAGTAGTGTTCTAGTTACAACTCCTTTAAGCCGTCCTATTCAGTTGCAAGGTTCTACCTTTTATAGAAGAGTTCATGTCGATTCGAGCGGATCTCAAATACAAGTGAGTTCTTATGTGTATACCAATGCACAAGGAATTGGAGTTCCTCTTGCGACTGTGCAAGATACATTTCTTAATTGGTGGCAACAAACACCTCCTGTATTATGATGCAAAAAAATATCATACATTTTAAAGATAGAGCTGGAGTTACCCTTGCAGAAATGATGGTTGGTTTTGGTGTATTTGGTATTTTTATTTCTATTGCTATGGGGGGGTTTGTGCAATCACTGCGTAATCAACGAGTTGCACTTTTGCTCATGGAAGCAAATGATGCAGGAAGTATTATTTTTGAAAATATTGCGCGTCAATTACGGACAGCAGATCCAAGAGCTGGTGTTTCAGGAGGATCTTGTATTAGCTTTACTGCTTCTGAGGGTACTCAAAAGACTCCTTTTAGTTCTTGCCCTACGGGGATGTTTATTAGTACTGCAATTCAGGTTGCATCTTTTAACGCAGATGTTATTTCAAGCATGACACAAGGTGCTCCTCCTCGTGTAGTGATGACCATTACTATGCAGATCACCGATGCAAGTATTGGTCCCGAGCCAATTCAGAAGACACTAAGAACTACAATTAGTCCACGTATCTACTATAATTTAGACAGTATTACTCCAACGCGTCAGAATGATGATAGTCTTCCTAACTGGTTTTAATGGTTTTATTCTATGAAGAAACAAGTGTATTTAAAAAAGAATAATGGACAAGCTCTTCTGACTGCTGTTGCGGTGGTTGGTTCAATTATGTTGAGTATTATTACTATTGCCGGATTTTTATCGGTGAAGCGTATTCAGATATCTCGCTCAATTGTCGGATCAAGTGTGGCAATTATTCAGGCTGATGCTGGAATTGAAACTGCTCTCAACATGATTGTGAATGAAGAATATTTCTTAAAAGAGCCGTTCCCTATTCGGTGGGAAGGGGGAGGTGTAGTTATAGACAAAATGCCTTTTCTTGCCTCTTGCGGTGGTTCTGGATATAAAATAGTATCTCGAGCTACGGAACAAGGAAGTACGCGTGCTATTGAACTTAATTTGTGTGAATAATACTTTATGGATAGTTCTCAAGATAGAATTGAAAAGTTGAGAAAACTCATCGCGTATCATCGTGCTCTCTATTATACATTTGATGCTCCTGAAATTACTGATGCGGTATTTGATTCTCTTATACACGAGCTTGAATCATTAGAAAAAAAATATCCACAATATGTAATTCATACTTCTCCTACACAACGCATAGGAGATAAACCTTTGGAGGTTTTTGTAAAAGCGATACATGAATTTCCTATGTTTTCTTTTTCAGATGCATTTTCCAAAGATGAAATACACGCATGGATAGAACGAGTTGAAAAGCATATTCATACAAAATTGTATCGTGAAAAGACATCCTCCTCTCAAGCGCCTTTTTATTGTGAGTTAAAAATAGATGGACTTGCTATTGATTTGGTTTATGACCATGGTTTGCTTACACAGGCTATTACGCGAGGAGATGGACGCGTAGGAGAAGATGTTACTCAAAACATTCTTACCATATCAGATATTCCTCAAAAATTAGAACAACTTGGCGCGTGGGTTATTCCAGAACATGTTGTTATACGAGGAGAAGTTTTTATTTCAAAAAAAGAATTAGAGCGTATTAATACAGAGCAAATTGCAGAAGGGAAAAAACCATACGTGAATACTCGAAACCTCGCCGCTGGTTCTTTGCGACAGCTTGATCCTGCCATTACCGCTTCTCGGAAATTAATGTCATTTCAATATGATATTGTGAGTCCACTTCCTATTTCTGTAGATACTCATGAACAATATCATCACATTCTTGCCTCGTGGGGGTGTACGATTAATCCTCATAACAAGACAGCTTATACGCTTGAAGATATATATACTATCCAATCAATTTGGGAGAAAAAACGTGATACATTATCGTATGAAATAGATGGTATTGTTGTTTTACTGAATGATAATATGTTATTTAATCGTGCGGGGGTGGTGGGTCGTGCTCCTCGAGGAGCAATTGCCTATAAATTTATACCATATGAGGCAACAACGATTGTGGAGGATGTTCGTATTCAGGTGGGACGAACAGGAGTACTGACTCCCGTAGCTCTTTTGCAGCCTGTTTTTGTGGGAGGAGTCACTATATCACACGCAACACTTCATAATTTTGATGAGATTGAACGATTAGGTGTTCGTATTGGAGATACGGTGGCAATTGTGCGATCAGGAGATGTAATTCCAAAAATTACTCAGGTTTTTACTCAATTACGCACTGGGAAAGAAAAGAAAATTTCTCTCCCTACGGTATGTCCTATTGATGGTTCCGTTCTTTCTCGTGAAGGAGTTTTTATTAAGTGTACGAATAAAAAATGTGGTGCGCGTAATAGAAATAATATTATTCATTTTGTATCGCGAGCGGCGTTTGATATTCGGGGACTAGGAAAAAAAATTATTGATCGGTTTCTCGATGAGGGACTTATTGGTGATGTGGGTGATATCTTTTCTTTAGATGCTGCCGATATCATGATATTAGATCGATTTGGGGAGAAATCAGCGCAGAATCTTATACAAGAAATTCAGCAATCAAAGTCTATTACAGTGGATAGATTTCTTTATGCATTAGGTATTGCTCAGGTGGGAGAAGAAACGGCACGCGTATTAGCACACAGAATGGAAAAAGATATTCGTCAGAAAGATGTATCTATTTCTCATATTGCGCGTCAGGGGAGAGAATATACACGAGAGACGTTGCAAGAACTTTCTGATGTAGGTCCTAAGGTTGCGGAAAGTATCTATGAATGGTTCCATGATGTGCATAATCAATCCATACTTAAAAAACTTGCAGATGCAGGAATTGTTATAAGGAAACAGAAACAATCTAAACACGGCGTGTTTTCTGGGAAAACATTTTGTATTACGGGTACGTTAACAACTATGTCCCGTCCTCATGCAAAAGAATTATTAGAAAAAGAGGGGGGAGTTTTTCATTCTACTATTACCAAGGGGATTTCCGTGATTGTTGTGGGAGCGGATGCGGGTTCAAAACTTAAAAAAGCACAAGAACTTGGTATTGAAATTTGGAATGAGGAAGAATTTTTAAAAAAACTTACTTAAAAAATAATCTAGTAATTTGTTTATTTTATTCTTTATACGCTTTTTTCATACTATCTTTTTTAAAGAAAAGTTAAAAAAAATATAGTGATGTATTTTATAGCTTTTATTTTTTGCTCTTTTTCATTTTATTTTTTAGTTTCTTTCTTCTATTCCTCTCTTTTACTATAATTCTTTTTTCTTATTTCTTATCTTCCATATTTTTTCGCGATCGCGAAAAAATATGGAGAAGTCTATAAAGCAACACAATACTCTGTTTTTAGTTTTTGATGCAGACATACCATGAGAAAATATTGTATACTATAGCTAATCTCATCGTGTGATTATCTCTTATGACCTCCTCCTCACATAAATCCAGTTTCACCCTCATCGAACTCCTCATCGTCATCGGTATCCTCGCTATCCTCACCGCAGCCGTCGTCATAGTCCTCAATCCCACAGAATTACTCAAACAAGGCAGAGATAGTACCCGTATGACT
>Ga0172380_10000681_pt1 | contig 62701 bp, 55 predicted proteins | sample Leawe162metaG_FD_119747 | JGI IMG/M metagenome (GOLD analysis project Ga0172380, IMG submission 119747) | Leachate microbial communities from a municipal landfill in Southern Ontario, Canada - Leachate well 162 metaG | ecosystem: Engineered > Solid waste > Landfill > Unclassified | place... | reverse complement strand
ATTATCAAACCGTTCGATTCCACGTATGACTGAAGTGCTGAAGCGGAAGGTTTCGCCGGTATTTGCGCCTGCGTTGATTGCCGCACGGGAGAGGACGGCGATCAACTCCAGTGTACGCGCCTTGATATCGTCCAGGTCGAAGACACTGTAAAAGAAGATGTGCCCTAAAAGCTCGTTCAGTAACTTTTGTGAGCTCTCTTGATCGCCATTTACGATCAGGGCACACAGCTTGGATTCAATTTCGATGGGATATTGATGATCGTTATCTTTATTGTCATATTCTTTTCTCACATCATATATAGTGTTCAGCAGTTTTTCCTGCTCGCGGACTACCTTGCCAAGCTCGCTATGCGGGCTTCCGGCTATGGCCGAAGTTACGATGGAGAGAATTTCCGACAGATGCCGTACCTGAGCCGTATCCAGTACGGGAAGCTTGGAGAGGGCCGCATGCATGGAGGGATAGGCCAGTTCTTCTAAAGTGTCCTGCAGGTTACCCATAATAATAGGTCCGATCACGATGCCGCCCAATAATCTGCCGTTGATGTCCGACAGGGAGGATGTCACGAAAACAAATCCAAGCGGGCAGTAGTAAATATATTTACCGCCCCAGCGATATGCCTCACTGACTCCGTAGCTGTGAGTCCTTAACTCATCGCGTTTTTCATACAGACATCCGGAGCAAAAGTCATTGGAAAAACCAAAGTTAATTATCGCGGGATCGTCAGATAGATCAAGTACCACGCTGTGGGCGCCGGTTAGCCCGCTGAAATGTTTGCAATTGCGGGCACAGGATTCAAGAAGCTCTTCACGCATGTTTGTTAAACAGTATGCAGAAAATAAAAAAATAATAACATATCACGGTAATATTCACTAAGATAAACGGCGGTTGAGGAATGCGGATGAACAGCACACATGGCGAAGCGCTAAAATAGTACTATATGTATATCACTTAGATTACCAGAAGAAAATGAAAAAAGTATAAAAATATTTATATATTTGATACGTACATATAATTATGATTAAGATGGTGCAATGGAAGGTATTAGCATGAGTATATTAACCGATATATGTGAATTACTTCAGCAGGGGCGGACTTCCCAGGTCAGAGCGTTGATTCAGCAGGCACTGAAGGAAGGCCTATCGCCGGATAAAATCCTGAATGAGGGCCTGCTGGGGGGTATGGATATAATAGGTGAAAAATTTAAGAACGATGAAGTATTTATTCCGGAGGTTTTAATTTCCGCCCGCGCCATGAATGCGGGTATCGAAATGCTCAAACCCCACCTCATAGCGGCTGGTGTAGCTTCCAAAGGTACTGCCGTCATCGGCACTATCAAGGGGGATTTACATGATATAGGCAAAAATCTCGTCAAGATGATGATAGAAAGCAAGGGCATGACAGTCATTGACCTTGGTGTGGATGTTCCTCCGCAGAAATTCTATGAGGCTGCACAGGAAAATCATGCGGATATCGTTTGCCTTTCAGCCCTGCTGACAACCACCATGTATGAAATGAAAAATGTCGTTAAAATCTTTGTTGCCAATAATAAACGTGATGGTGTAAAAATCATGGTTGGCGGTGCTCCTATTACACATGAATTTTGTGCGGCGATTGGCGCCGATTGCTATGCGCCGGACGCCGTCTCGGCGGCCGAGGCGGCACTGGCCTACTGCTCTTCGGGCATGGTACGCAATTAACTGAGAGGTAAGCTGGTTGAAAGTTGAAAAAATGATAGTGCACAAGGGGCAAATGACCTGCAAGGAGCGCATACATGCCGCAGCCCGGGGCCTGCCGGTCGATCGCGTGCCGGTAATGTACTGGTTGAATCCACACGAGGTCTGCCGGATGATGGTAGAGATGCAGCCTGGCCGCAATCTTTATTGGAACTGGCTTGCACATTTCTTGTGGGGAAAATTTTCCAGGCGTGGGAGATTCAATGCGCCGAATCTGTGGAGGGCATTGCCCTTTTTACTGTCCGATTATGGAAACGGTGAATACGCGCTGGAGCTGGGCGCTGACATAGCTATAATAAGTCATCTGGCCACTAACTCCAATGTGGGCCACATGTACTGGCGAGACCATCAGTTAAAAGTGCTGGACGCGTTCGGCATATACAGAAGCCTGGGCAACGGTATTTATTGGGATGTAGAGATCCCCGCGATTAGAAATGTCGAGGAGTTAAAAGAATACCGGTTTCCGGATTTTTCAGACGACAAACACTATGCGGGTATCAAAAAAATGAGGAAGGCTTATCCGGGAGCATGCATTGCAGTGGAGGCTTTGAGTGTGCAGGACATGCCGAGCACTCAAATGCTGGGTATGGCTCCGTTCATGATGGCTTTGTATGATAATCCGGTTGAACTCAAACATTTTATGCAACGTTTGCGTGATTGGTCGATTGATATGATACGTCGGGGCGTGAAGGCCGGAGTTGATACTGTGATGATCTGTGACGATTACGGCTATACGGGGCGCACGCTGATATCCATGGATATGTGGAAAGAGTTCACATACCCGCACCTTAAGCGCATTATTGAGGCGATTCATGATGCCGGCGCGCTGGCCATGCTGCATTCATGCGGATTCCAAACGCCGTTCCTTGATTATTATGTGGAGGCAGGGCTCGATGTCCTGCAGGCTTTTCAGCCCAAGGCGGGGAACGATTTCCAATCCGCTTATGAAAAATACGGGGACAGGTTAGCCTTTGCTACCGGTATAGATATACAGATGGGCGAGCAGATGAGCCCGCAGGAAATGAGGGAAAGCATCCTGCGCAGTTACCAGATTGGCAAACTGCACAGAAGGCATATACTCGCGACGACCCATATGTTGCAATATACCATGCCGGCTGAGAATTTAAAGGCGATGTTTGAAACGGTCAGGGAAATTCAGGCCGGTCTGCACGATTAGCTTTTATCTATTAGATTGCATCGCTGTCGGATGACACGGTTACCCTGCGGAACTGGCATTTGGCCACGCCGCAGTGGCGGCAGCGGTTGAATGACGCGGGCGATCCTTTGATCCCGATGCCGGCGCAGATGGTGACCGATTTACGCGGTATCATCATGCAGGAGTCGTTCAGCCTCACATTGATGCTGTCCGCGGACAGTATGCCGAAGATCAGGCGCTGGTCCGTCAGGGGCCAATCGAGATAGCCGGGATTTAGCCATGGTCCGGCCTCCTCACTCTGCTCGCCCAGTCGTTGACAGGCCATCTGCTGTACCTGCATTCCCACCAGACCCAGGGCTATCGTGCCCGCTATATCGAGGCTGAGCGCCTGTGCCTGCTGACCATCCTGCGTTAAAGCAGATACTCGTTCCTCCAGCTCGGGCCCCAGCGTGTACAGCGCTATCCCCAGAGCCCTGCTTCCCTCCCACAGCTCTCTGATCTTGCGGCCGATGCTGAATTGAGTTCCGTTTTGCAAGGTTATGCTCTTCACGTCCATTCTGACTATCGGGAACTCGCGATAGATCGCCCGCGGCCTGACCAGACCCTCCGCTTCAGCAGCTGCGGAGGAGGCCATCTCAACGACGGCAGGACGGGGTTTCCTGGTAGAGCCGTAACCATGGACCGACAGTATGATCTGAGGGTCTATAGCAACCTCAAAGTTCTCCAGTATCGCTTCATTCAGCATGGTCGGTATCCGGGGCAGCCTTTGAAAGCTGTATTAAAATCATATAGCTGCATACGGTTATGTTATAATATCAGCCCCAAGCGATATCTTCAATGCATATCAATAAAGTCGTACTGCAGTCAGAGAGATATCCGGGCAGGGATTGTTATCCTTTCAACCTGGATATCTTCAACAAGACCGCCTCGGTCGAGTTCCGCGGCCCGGTGACCTTCTTTGCGGGGGAGAACGGGACAGGCAAGTCCACGCTGCTTAAAGCCATCTGCCAGAGATGCGGGATCCATATCTGGGAGGATACCGAGGGCGCGCGCTATAAGTACAATCCCTACGAGGGCCGTTTCTACGAGTATATAGACGTGGAATGGGAATCCGGACCCGTTCCGGGATCCTATTTCAGCTCGCAGATTTTTCACGACTTCGCCCGTTATCTGGACGAGTGGGCGCACGCCGACCCGGGCATGCTCGAATACTTCGGCGGGGATTCCCTGCTCACCCAGTCCCACGGTCAGTCACTCATCTCGTTCTTCAGTTCCCGCTATAAAATAAAGGGTGTTTACTTCATGGACGAGCCTGAGACAGCGCTTTCTCCCAGGAGCCAGCTCAAACTGCTGAAGCTGCTCAAGGAGATGAGCACGGACGGCCATGCCCAGTTTATCATCACCAGCCACTCGCCCATCCTGCTGGCTTTCCCGGGAGCCGTTATCTATGATTTCGACAGCGTGCCCATTAAACCGATAAACTATATAGACACGGAATACTATCAGATATATAAAGAATTTATGAACAACAAGGACGCCTATTTAAATAGTCTGTAAAAAGGCGGCGGCAAGGAGTGAACGCTATGAACGAAATCAAGCACAGGGTATTCGACGCCATAGGTAACACCCCTCTGGTGGAGCTGGGGCCTCTGGACGGTGTGAATCCTCGGGTTAAAATCCTGGCCAAGCTGGAGGGCTGTAATCCCGGCGGCTCGATCAAGGACCGGCCGGCCTATTATATGATCGTAAAAGCCGAGGAAAGCGGGCAGCTGACCCCGGACAGGATCATCGTTGAGCCTACCTCAGGCAATACCGGCATCGCGCTGGCCATGATCGGCTCGGCCAGGGGTTATAAAGTGAAGCTTTTCATGCCTGAATGCGTCAGCACTGAGCGTCAGATTTGCCTGCAGGCCTTCGGCGCCGAAGTTATCCTGACCCCGGCCAAGGAGGCGACCGATGGGGCCATCCGCCGCGCCCGCCAGTTTATCGAGAAAGAGCCCGGCAAATACTTCATGCCCAACCAGTTCGACAATCCCAACAACCCCCTTTCGCATTACGAGACGACCGGACCGGAGATATTCCGGCAGACCAGCGGCGAAGTTGATGTGTTTGTCGCAGGCTTGGGCACTTCGGGCACGCTGATCGGGACGGCCAAATACCTGAGGGAGAAGAAACCGGGGATCCGCGTCATCGCCGTGGAGCCCACGGAAGGCCATACTATTCAGGGGCTGAAAAATATGACCGAATCAATGGTGCCCGGTATCTATGACACCAAGGGATTTGACGAGAAAATAATCGTGGAGGACGGAGAAGCGTTCGAAATGACCAGGATGCTGGCGACCAGAGAGGGTGTCTTTGTGGGTATGTCCAGCGGGGCGGCTGTGGCCGGGGCGGTCCGCATCGCCGATAAAATGGATAAAGGCAACATTGTCGTGATACTACCTGACCGGGGCGACCGCTATCTCAGCACCACGCTATTCCGCTCCGTCTGCGCCAAATGCCCGCCTTAAACCTCACCGGCCAGTAACCTGGCGATATGAACAACTTTAATGGGGCTGTTATTCTTGTGCAGCCCGCCGCGCAACTGTAATACGCAGGCCGTGCAGCCGGTGACTACTGTGTCCACACCGGTAGCCTTGATGTTGGCCAGCTTGCGCCGCAGTATGGAGCCGCACAGCTCGGGATGCGCCAGCAGCGTATCCCCGCCGAAACCGCAGCAGGCATCCGCATCGTTCATTTCCACCAGACTGTAACCGGCCGCCTCTATCAGCTGCCTCGGCTCTGCGGATATGCCCAGCCCGCGCTTGAGATGACATGGGTCGTGATATGTGACTTTCTTTACCTTTGACACTTTGACAGCCGGCTTTGTCCCAAGCTCGGCCAGCAGCTGAGAGAGGTCGCGCACCTTTTCGGAGAGGCGCACGGCTTTTTCATGCAGTTCTTTCAGGCCTGTGGTCAGGCTGAGGAACTCTTTTTTCAGCATAACGGCGCAGCCCGGGCAAACGGTGACGATGTAGTCGGGGTTGCCGCTTGACAGCGCCTCGATATTACGCTGGGCCAGTGCCAGCGCGCTACTGTAATCTCCGGAGAAATAGGCAGGCGCGCCGCAGCAGGCCTGCTCCTGCGGGTAATACGGAGCCAGGCCGCTTTTCTCGAGCAGGCGCATGACATCTTCACCCAGTTCCGGATAAGCAAAGGATGTGACGCATCCGGAATAAAAGGCTACTTTAGGCGATTTGCTTTGAGCGGGGCAGGAGTATTCAGTCAAACGGCTGCGTAATAGATTGATATTTAGTCCCGGCAGGCTGATGGTATCGGTGATGCTGTTCAGCGGGTACGGCAGCCTGTTGATCATGGAATCGGCATCGAGGAAGGGCCCCTGCAGCTTTGCGCAGGCCCTGACGGCGCTTTCCAGGCGGGCGGGATGCTTGATCACACTATACGCCCACCGCTTGCCGGCCGGCAGCCCTTTCTTACGAACGTGTTGAGCGCGCAGCCTGCGTATGAGTCCTGGTATATCGATGCCGGCCGGGCAGACGGATTTGCAGGACATGCATCCCAGACACATTTCCGAAAGCTCCCTTGAGCGTTCCCTGTCATGGTAAAAAGCTGTGAGTACGGTGCCTATGCCTCCCTGGTATACGTGGCCGTAAGTCTGTCCCGACAGCGACGCGAATACAGGGCAGACGTTCAGGCATACACCGCACTTAATGCAGTAGAGAGCCTCCCTGAAGTCGTCCGAATCCCTCATCCGGCTGCGGCCGTTGTCCACCAGCACGATATGCAGTTCGCGCGGACCCTGTCCGCCCGGCAGCGGCAGGCCGGAAACCTTGCCGGTACCCGTGATAAAGGAGGTGTAGACGGTCATCTTGGTGCCAACGCAGCTGCGGCTGAGCAGCCTGAGCACGGCGTTGGCGTCTTCAAAAACCGGCATGATCTTCTCTATACCCACGACGGCGACATGCAGGGGTGACAGCGTGGTCACGAGCTGGCCGTTTCCTTCGTTCGTAAGTATGACGATTGTACCGGTTTCGGCTATGGCTATGTTGGCGCCGGATATGCCCATGTCCGCATCCAGGTAGCACCGGCGCAGGGACTGGCGCACCGTATCCAAAAGCGGCTGCGATTCTGTACTGACCTGTTCGCCCAGCAGCTCGGTAAAGAGGGATGCGATCTGCTCGGTGGTCTTGTGAATGGCGGGACCGACGATGTGGGCGGGTTTCTCCCGCGCGAGCTGGACTATCCTCTCGCCGATGTCTGTTTCATCGACGCGTATCCCGGTGCGTTCCAGGTGATGGCGCAGCCCGATCTCCTCGGTCAGCATGGACTTGGACTTGATGATATGTCTGATGCCGCGCCGGCGGGCCAGCCCGGCTATATAGTCATTGGCCTTGCCGGCGTTCCCTGCTTCGAAGACAACAGCGCCCGCGGCTGCGGCGTTGGCTTTAAACTCTTCGATCAGCGCTGGAAGGTTGTCTATAGCCTTAGCTTTTCTTTCGTGCAGGTCCTGCCGTAGCGCTTCGAAATCGATACCGGTCATGCCCATCTGGCGGCCGAATTTGGTCAGCATAGTGAAGCGGCTCAGCGCCGCCTGCAGAGTTTCGTCCGCCAGCGCCTGCCTGACCTGTTTTCTCAATTTTCCCGACATGAGAGATACTGCAGCCGATGGGTAATCAGGCTATTAATATCAATATATGCTCTTCGGCCGGGCCCTGGGCGCGGGCGAAGATGGCCCCGGGTATGTCGGCGGTCGTGTTGCGCCCGGTCAGGTAGGTAATGAAAGTGGGTACCTTGTGTCCGGGTATGCCGCCGGGGGAGTCTTTGATCAGGTCGGCTGCGTCCGCCAGACTGCCTGCTATACGTGCGCCGTCCAGCAGAGTCAGGTGCAGTTTGGGCAGAGCCGCCGCCAGGCGCGCGTTTCCTTCGTTTTCCAGCGTTACCAGCGTGCCCGTTTCAGCGATGCCGAAGTCCGCCTCGGTGATGCCCAGGCCGGCCCCCGTATAGGCGTCTTTCAGCATACGGCGGGCAACCCGCAGTATGGCCTCCGGCTCGGCAGGCACTTTTTCACCCGTTGCGGCTGAGACGAGTTCAGCGAGTTTATCGATGGGTACTTCCTGCCCCCTTGCTAACTGGGCCGCCCACTGTGCGATCGATGTCTCCATGACCTTGATGCCGGCTTTCGACAGTCGTGCCGCCAAATCCAGCCTGTCGGCGATGGATGAAGTCGACTTGACCACCGTTGTTATCCCTTTTTCTTTAGCCAGGCCCAGCACATACTCCACCGCCTCTTCGGCGGATGATGCCACCTTGATCTGTGCGCCTGTAAGAGCAGCCTCGGTCTTGAATCTCTCCAGTAGTTCATTATCTTTCGGCATCAGTTACCCCGCCCATGTATTTGAATGTTCCGGGGAAGAGAGGTTTGGGCATCGTGTGAAATTATATATTGCGAGCGGGGACATTACCAATTGATAATGGAAACCATAATCTATACAATAGTGAACGGCATAAGTGAGCATAGGAAGGCCAGATGGGAATACAGGATCTACTTAAGATAGCTATCGACAACAACGCCTCTGACCTGCATTTGCGAGTGGGTTCACCCCCCACGGTGAGGATCTTTGGGGTTTTGATCCCCATACCGGATATGGCGCCGTTGACGCCCGGGGACGTAGAGCTTCTTTTCGAGGAGATCACCACCGCCGAGAAGAGGAAGGCTTTTGCGGCCCGGCATGAACTGGATTTCGAATTCAGTGTTAAGAACTATACGCGCTGCAGGATCAATGTGATGCAGCAGCGCTCCACGCTCAGCATATCGGTCAGAATCATCCCCTATAGCATTCCACCGCTGGCGGAACTCAACCTTCCGCCCGTGATAAAAGAACTGGTCATGAAACGGTCGGGGCTGATCCTCGTCACCGGCGCCAAGGGCAGCGGAAAATCGACCACCATCGCTGCCCTGGTGGAATATCTCAATCAGCACGTCCAGCGCAACATAATTACCATCGAGGATCCGATTGAATATGTCTTCAGGAACAAAAAATGCCTGATCGTCCAGCGTAACGTGGGGCACGATACCGAATCGTTCGATGTCGCCCTGGTACACGCGCTGCGGCACGATCCCGATGTGATAGTGGTGGGTGAGATACGTGATATTCTGACAATGCAAACGGCCATCAGGGCCGCCGAAACAGGTCACCTTGTGATGGGAACCATGCATACCATCGATGCCGCCCAGACAATCAACCGTATTCTTGATATGTTCCCCGACAGGCAGCAGGAACAGATCAGGAACGAGCTTTCTCAGATACTGGTGGCCGTGATCTGCCAATTCCTGATACCTACAAAGGGTGATCAGGGGATGGTGCCGGCCTGTGAGGTCATGCTCACCAACAATGCGATAAGGAATACCATTCGCGAGGGCCGCATACACCAGCTTTATGGACAGATTCAGATTTTCCGCAAGGAAGGGATGCAGACGCTCAACCAGTCGTTGACCGATCTGATACAGAAGGGGCTGATAACCGAGGAACAGGCCTACAACTATACCACTATGATCGAGGAACTGCGGTCTCTGCAAAGCTCATCGCGTAAAGTCTGTTAGGCAGCCGAATTAAAGCGGCCATCGCCGACGGCATTGTATTTCGAATGATAAACAGCAGTCTTAACACCAAGATATTTTTAACGGACAGTGAGTTCGGTGAGCTTTTCGGGCCCGGCATAGCCCGGCTGGTAGGCATCATGAATACGGCCGCGACGGATATCTGCCCTCGCTGCAACGGTTACTGCTGTAAAAATATAGGTTGCCTGTTTTACTCGGAATATTTCAGCACCTGTCCCATCTTCGACCGGCGGCCGCGCGAATGCCGCTATCACTTCTGCAACGAGGTGTTCACGGCAGCGCAGCTGACCAGGGAAGAGAAGGACCTCATGCAGCAGCCCGTGGAAGACCTCATTTGCGGCAGCAAAAGCGAGATTGCCGGCCTATTTTTCCTTTTTCCCGAGTTCCCGCTGGATAAGAAAGGCCTGACAGCGCTGGGTATCAGGGAGGAGGTGCGGCAAATAATAGAGGATTTTGAGAGCGGCAAGCTGAGCGAAGACGCGGCTTTTAGCAGTTTGAAGCAATTGTGCCGGGATGACGCTGTCATCCCGTCCTGAGCGGTTATTTCTCTATCAGCACCATATCGAAGATGAATTTTTTCACCCTGGCGGCGTATTCGCGGTAGAAAAAGGCGGTATTGTCCACGATATATTGCTGTTCCAATCCCAGCAGGATGGAGGAAAAAATGGTGGCGATGTAGTGCTCGTCCACGTCTCTAAAGATCCCCTTCTCCTTGCCTTCCCGCAGAATTGATGAGAGGCTCTCCCTGTAGCCACGGTACAGCTTGCTTAAAATTCGCTGCATACGCTCGTTGAACTTAATTTGCGTCAGGAAATCGAAGGTTACGTATATATATTCCTTTTCATTCTCCACAAGGTTAAAGCCCTGGTCGACGAAGATGCCTAATTTTTCTTTAGGATCGGACTCGCGCTCGAGTGCTCTCTCTAATGACGCACGCACATTTTGCTGCATCTCCCGGAGAAGGGTTACCAGCATATTTTCCTTGTCCTTGAAATAATGGTGTATGAGGCCCGATGAGACCCCCGCCCGCTTGGCTATATCCATCATGGTGAAATTGTAGTAGCCTTTTTCGGCAATGATCTCATATGCTGCACGCGTGATCTGCCTCTTTCTGTAGCTGGCTATCTGTTTCCCGCGCTGAGCGCGGTTCAGCTTGTTGTTCTTTTTTACCACCACTCTCGTCTGAAACACCCTGCTCTTCTTTTGCGGCATTAATAACTCCTATTATTGCAGATCAAGATCAAGTCGACGTCTCCAGCGCTGCACCGCATTATGATATACAATTCCGGCTAATTGTTCAATCAATCAATGGATTGACTATTGGTATCATACGGGCTTGCGGGCGCATCAAACGGTGCAAAAGCGCAATATTATACCACGGATAAATATGCGCCTGTAAGAGTCTGGACATTTGCATGAGACGTGTGTAAAAATATGAGTCAATCGGCTATGATGCTTTAATTTAAGGAGGCACGTGTGATGAGAATTTTCGCCTGTGTGCTGCTGGCAGCATTGATACTGCTTTCAGGCTATAACTGTGCGCCGCCCGACGGAAAGCTGCGCATCATTACTGAAGATTATCCGCCCTATAACTTTGCTGACGAACGAGGTAATATCACCGGTCAATCGACCGAGATAGTGCGGTCGTTGATGAGTAAAACGGGAAATGATAGCTCTATCGAGCTGATGCCGTGGTCGAAAGGATATGAGATAGTGCAGAGCCAGCCAAATACCATGATTTACTCTATCGGAAGGATGCCTTTCCGTGAAGAGATGTTTAAATGGGTGGGGCCTATCGGGTTCGTGGATCATTGGTTTTATGCCAGGCGGGGATCGAACATCACGATCAGCTCCCTGGACGACGCCAGGAAGGTTAAATCCATCGCAGTCTATAAGGATGATGCCAACCAGCTTTTCCTGCTGGAGAAGGGTTTTGCCAACCTGAATGTCAGCGAAAACGATGTACAATGTATCAAGAAGTTGATGGACGGCAAAGTGGATCTCTGGCTGGGGCCTTCACAGGGATTCCATTTCCTCGCCTATGAGGCCGGAGTAAATCCCGCGGAAATTGAGCCGGTCTCGTATGTATGGAGGGCCGACTGGTACATCGCTTTCAACCGCCAGACGCCGGACGCGACCATCGGGGCTTGGCAAAAAGCACTGGACGACATGAAAAAAACAGAGAGTTCCGATGTTTGCAGCCTTTATGACAGCATAATCACAAGCTATGTTTTACCCCGCTACACAACGGACAGCGTGCCGAAAGAAGCTGTTGTCCACCTTGTGGACAGGACGGCTGCGGATATTGTGGCCGATGCCGGCGGGACGATCCGCAAGATTAATGCCGGCGAAAGCCCTTACAGGGATAAAGACAGGTCCGATCTATATGTCTATGTCTTTGACAAGTATGTAACCGAGGCGGCCAACGCCAGCAACCCGGCGGTGGTTGGACGTAACCTCAAAGGTGTCCCCGATATGGCGGGGAAACTATTCCGGGACGCGATTGTAGATGGCGCGCTTAAGAATGACACAGGCTGGGAGGATTACATTTTCACCATGCCGGGAAAGATCGGCCTGTTCTATAAATCCGTATATTATAAGCTGGTCACGGGCAGTGACGGCAAACAGTACGTGGTCTGCGTGGGCCGCTATAAGGACAAACCGGAATAGCGTATAAGGGCGCCGTTTCCATATGCGCCTCTTGACATATAATTCGTGTGTATGTAAACTATGTTTCTGATTGCGCTTTTTTCAGGCCATAGAGTAATTTGAAGGATTGGTGCATTGCTAATCTCTGAAAGCAGGAAAACCAACTACATAGTAATAGACAAGGACAAGTGCAAGGCCTGCCATTACTGTATTTCAGTATGTGCCAGGGAGATCATCGGGACATCCAAAGAGATTAACAGGCTCGGCGTGAATTTCGCCGAGGTGATTCCTGATAAAGCACACGAATGCACGGGCTGCAAGTCATGCGCAATCATGTGCCCCGACGTTGCTATCTCGGTTTTCCGCAGCCGCGTCCTGGAAGCCGGCACCATTTCCTGACCATTAATAATCCGAGGAGCCGACCTATGCCCGAAAGGACCCTCATGGGGGGTAATATTGCCGTAGCAGAAGGCGCCATACTCGCCGGGTGCCAGGCTTATTTTGGTTACCCCATCACACCGCAGAACGACCTGCTCGAACACATGGCTCGCCATATGCCTGAGGAGGGCAGGGTATTTCTGCAGACCGAGAGCGAGCTGGCCGCCATCAATATGGTTTACGGCGCCGCGGCCGTAGGCTTCCGCGCCATGACCTCCACTTCCAGCCCCGGTTTCAGCCTTCAGCAGGAGGGCATCTCCTACATGTCGGGCGCCGAGATGCCGGCTGTTATAATAAACATAATGCGGGCCGGGCCTGGACTGGGCAACATCGGGGGAGCACAGGGCGACTACATGCAATGCACGCGGGGTGGCGGGCACGGCGACTACTATCTGATTAATCTGGCGCCGTCTACCGTTCAGGAAATGATGGACCTGACCATGCTGGCCTTCGAGCTGGCGGATAAATACCGTAATCCGACGCTGGTTATTGCCGACGGTTTTCTGGGACAGGCCATGGAGCCCGTAGTCATACGTGAGCGGGTGAAGAAATTTCCGGAAAAGAAGTGGGCTATAACGGGCGCCAAAGGGAGGCCCAAGAACCGTATCAACTCCTTTGAGATGAATCCCATCGATCATCCCAGACGGATCAAGCTGTTGCTGGATAAATTCGAGAAGATGCGTATCAACGAGGTACGTTACGAGGCCCTCAATACTGAGGATGCGGATATCATAGTGGTCGCTTACGGCAGCGCAGCCAGGTCCGCCATCAGCGCCATGAAGATGGCCCGCAGTAAGAAACTCCGCGTGGGCCTCATCCGTCCCATCACGGTGTTTCCCTTCCCCTATCAGCCGTTGGCCGACCTTGCTGAAAAGGGCTGCAAGTTCGTAGTGGCCGAGATGAGTGGGGGGCAGATGCTGGAGGATGTCAGGATTGCGGTGGGAAACCAGAATGAGATAAAGCTGGTGAATACATACGGCGGTGTTCCGTTGGAGGCCGATCCCATATTTGAGGCCATCGATTTATTGATGTAGTAATTTCTATGAGTGAAGTTGAAATGGATGATTACGATAACGTGATCTTTACCCGGCCGGACATCATGGTCGACCGTCCCACGCACTTCTGTCCGGGATGCGGCCACGGTATTATTCAGCGGCTGGTCGGAGAAGCCCTGCAGGAGCTGGACCTTGTGGAGCGGGCTATATGCATAGGTTCTATCGGGTGCACGGTGACTGCCTATGAGTATTTTAAAGTCGACGGCATGGAGGCGCCCCACGGGCGTGCGCCGTGTGTAGCCACAGCCATCAAGCGATGCAGGCCGGACCTGGTGCCCTTTGCCATACAGGGAGATGGCGACCTGGCCTCCATCGGCGCCGGCGAGATAGTACACGCGGCCGCCAGGGGAGAGAAGATCACCATCATTTTCGCCAATAATGCTACTTATGGCATGACCGGAGGGCAACTCGCTCCCACCACACTGATGGGCATGTATACGGCGTCCACACCGGGCGGCCGCACCGCCGAGCAGTCGGGCTGGCCCATCAGGATGAGTGAAATGCTTGCCACGCTGGACGGCCCCGCCTATATCGCCAGGGTGGCCGTGAACAATCCGGCCAACGTACGCAAGGCCAAGAAGGCCGTTGAGCTGGCTTTTCGCACGCAGCTCGCCGGCTTGGGCTTCGCCATGGTTGAGATACTCTCTATGTGCCCCATCAACTGGAGAGTGGATCCGGTGAAAGCGCCCCAGTGGATGACAGACAACATGATACCTCAGTTTCCCCTGGGTGAATTCAAGGTGTTACCCGGGGTTGCCGAGCTCAAGAAGGGGGACGGGAGTTGAACTGGGAGATAACCATCTCGGGGTTCGGCGGACAGGGCCTGCTCTTCATCGGCAGGCTGCTGATGGAATCAGCTTTCAAAGCAGGCCTGGAGACCACCTGGTTGCCCTATTACAGCGGTGAAAAGAGGGGTGGGATGTGCTCCTGCTTCGTGAATATCTCGGACGAAAGGATCGGCTCCATTTTTATCACACATCCAGATATCGCTGTGGCCATGAACCCGGCCGCCATGAAGATGCTTGAGCCCACGGTCAAGACCGGCGGGCTGCTGGTGGTTAACACCTCACTGATCAAAACGAAGTCCAAGCGACACGATATCAAGGTCGTCTATGTGCCGACCGTCGAGACTGCTAAAGAGCTCGGCGACGAGTCGGTCGGCAACCTGATCGCGCTGGGCACCGTCATCGCCAATACGGATGTAGCCACCACATCGAGTATCATCAAGGTGCTCAACCAGATGCTCTCCAAAGACAAACGGCAGCTCGAACTGAACAAGGCTGCCCTGCTCAAAGGCTGCGAATACAGCTAAGATATGATCGTTCTGCACAACCTTTTCTCCACTCTTTGCCCGCAAAGCGCCACGTCTGAAATTGATTATTACCCGACGCGGATTTAAAATTAGCTTTGATTTTGTTCATTGTGTATCCCTGATCATAATAAGGAGGCTTCCATGGTCGCTAAAACAAAGGGAATCGGGGACCTTTTCAAGGAAGTAATCGATAAGGGGCTCTGTGCTGTGTGTGGGGCTTGTGTGGGGGACTGCCCTTACGTGGTTTTTTATCGGGGGAAGATACGCATGCTGGACTTATGCAACCGGACAGAAGGGCATTGCTACGAGTATTGTCCCCGAACTTTTACCGACCTGGACGCCATCAGCGACAATATACACGGCATGCCATACAGCGGCGATGAGATCGGAACTGTCAGGAAAGTCCTTATGGCCAGGGCCGGCGATAGCAAAACCAGGGCGAAAGCTCAGTACGGCGGCACCGTTAGCGTGCTGCTGTCTCTGGCATTGGATAATGGCTCAATCGACGCAGCCATCCTGTCCAAAAACACCGACGACAAGCTGCCCGCCGGATTCGTAGCCCGATCGTCCGCGCAGGTGCTGGAGGGAGCGGGGTCCAATTACATGGCCTACCCTGCCCTGGAAACTCTCAACAGGATGCCCGGGGACAGTAAAGAGAGGCTCGGCATCGTGGTTACGCCCTGCCAGGCCATCGCTCTGGCTAAAATGAAGGTAAGCCCGCCGTCCCAGCGTGTCAGCATGGAAAATGTGAGATTGACTATCGGCCTTTTCTGCACCTGGGCACTGGCCTACGACAGGTTTTACGAGTTCATCAAGAACAACGTTTCAATCGCTAAGATCAAGAAGTTCGACATCCCGCCGCCCCCTGCCAACAGGTTCGATTTTTACATAGGCAAAGAGGTCAAGTCCTTCTCGCTGGATAAGATCAGAAAGTATAGAATGTCCACCTGCGCATATTGCCTGGATATGACGGCCGAGTTCACAGATATATCTGTCGGCTCGGTTGAAGGGATCGAAGGCTGGAATACCGTGATCGTACGAACACAGCGGGGCATGGACTTGGTCGTGGATGCTCAAAAGAAAGGAAAGCTCGAGACAAAGGAATTGCCTGCGCAAAACCTGATGCACCTGAAAGAAGCCGCCTTAATTAAAAAGGCGCGGGCCGTACAGGCCATAGTCGAGAAAACGGGCGATAGAAACGACCTGATATACCTCGGTATATCCGATAAACTAAAGGAGAAACTGCTCGCCCACCGGGTAACACCGCAAGGAGGACATTAGTATGCCGAATATAGATGTCGATGCCCCGGGCAGTAACCAGTTATTTATAGGCAATGAGGCCATGGCGCGGGGAGCACTGGAAGCGGGAATCGGCTTTGCATCAGCTTATCCCGGGACTCCTTCATCGGAGATCCTCGGCAGCCTGGCTGAGGTGGCCAGGAAACGTGATATCTACGTGGAATGGTCGGTAAATGAGAAAGTTGCCATGGAAGAGGGGGCTGCCGCATCCTTTGCCGGCATCAGAGCGCTGGTGGCCATGAAAATGAACGGCCTTAATACCGTGATTGATTTCCTGTCAACGATTACTCTCAGCGGCATAGGTAAAAAAGGCCTTGTCCTGATGGTGGGCGATGATCCCTCCGCCCATTCCAGCTCGAATGAGACGGATTCACGTCCTGTTTCCAAATGGCTGGACATACCGCTGGTTGAGCCCGGCGATTTTCAGGAAGCGAAGGACATGATGCCGTTCCTGTATGGAATAAGCGAGGAATTTGGCACGATTTGCATGATGCGCAGTGTGACCAGAATCGCGCATGCCAGGGGCAATATCAGGCTGGGTGAAATTCCAAAAGTCGCACAAAAGGCGCGCTTTGAAAGCTACTTCGATCCGGCGGCGCCGATGCCCACCTCCATCATGTGCGTTCCGGTTGCTTTCCGGCATATGTTCCAGCATATGCGGATAGATAAAATCAGGGAGAAATTCGAGGCCACCACGTTCAACAAATATGTCGGCCCCGAAAAACCCGACCTATTGGTCATCACCTCCGGTTCCGGCTGGCTTTATTCTCAGGATGCGGTCAATGCGCTTAAGGCTGAAAACAGGGTCGGCATATTGAAATTGGGCACACTGTGGCCGCTGCCCGAGAAGCTGGTGAAGTCCTGCTTGTCCAGGGCGGACAAAGTCATCTTCATCGAGGAAACCGATCCATTCCTGGAGGGTGTTGTGATGGAGTATGCCGCCGGTTTCTCTGCCGAGAGCAAGCGCAACATGTTCTACGGTAAGCAGACCCGCCACCTCAACTCCACTGGCGAGCTTACACCGGACGCGGTGATCAAGGCCATAACCTCTGTGCTGGATATCAAGTATGCGCCAAGGGATGAGGAATATATGAAGAAGGTTACAGCCGTCCCTCAGGACCACGTTATGGACAGGCTGCTAACCTTCTGCCCCGGCTGTCCTCACCGCGCTTCCTTCTGGGCTATCAAGAACGCGCTGGCCATGGACGGTCGCAACGGCTTTGTCACAGGCGATATAGGCTGTTATACCATGGCTCTGGGCCCCGCGGGATTCTTTCAAACCAGGACGCACCAGTGCATGGGCGCTGGAGCCGGGCTGGCCAACGGCTTCGGCCAGTTGCACCGCTTCGGCTTCGACCAGCCGGTAGTTTCAGTGGTGGGCGACTCCACTTTCTATCATTCCATCATCCCCGCACTGGTAAATGGAGTGCATAACCATGCCAATTTCACACTGGTCATACTGGATAACGGGGCGACGGCCATGACAGGTTTTCAGCCGCACCCTGGTACCGAGTTTACCGCAATGGGTGAGCCTGCTGCACACATCAGTATGGAGGATATATGCCGGGCCATCGGCGCACGGGTGGAGGTGTGCGACCCCTTTGATTTGAAAAATACCACACGCACAATACTTGACCTGGTGGAGCAAAACCAGGGTACGAGGGTCGCCATTATGCGCCGCACGTGTGAACTCGTCAGACAGAAGAAGGATAAGAAACCTTACAAGATGCGGATTGATCCTGAGAAGTGCCTGGGCGAGGATTGCGGATGCAACAGGCTGTGTACCCGCGTCTTCCGCTGCCCGGGATTGATCTGGGACCCCGTGCTCGGCAAAACCAGGATCGACGAGGTGATTTGTAACGAGTGTGGTGTCTGCGCCGACATATGTCCCGAAGGCGCCATAACCAAGGAGGCTGTAGCATGAAGAGACTCTCAAAAGATCCCATTAATCTGGTTGTGGCGGGTGTTGGCGGCCAGGGCAATGTTATGGTCTCGCTGGTGATAGGCAACGCGCTGGTACATGACGGATATTTCGTTACCATAGGTGAAACTTACGGCTCATCGCAGCGCGGTGGCTCCGTCATGAGCCATCTTAAAATCTCAACGGAGAAGCAGTTCAGCCCGCTTATCCCTGAAGGGCAGGCTGATGTTGTGCTGGGGATGGAGCCCGTAGAAACGCTGCGGGTGCTGAAATCCTTTGGCAATCAAAATGTGGTCACCGTGGTCAATCCGCGGCCGATCCACGCAGTGGATTTCACCGGCTCGGGAGGTGGATACCCGGATATGAAATCACTGCTGGGGCAGATAAAGAGCATGTCTACCAAAACATATGTTGTTAACGCCACGGAAGAGGCGCTGAAAATGGGCAACGCCATGCTGGCTAATATGATACTCATAGGCGCCCTGCTAAAAAACGGCCTGATACCTCTGTCCGAGGATTCCCTCCTGCCGGTGATCAAGGGCATGTTCCCTAAAGCCGTGGCAGACAATACAAAGGCACTTAAGGCGGGCATCGATCTGGTCAGTATCCTGAGCTAACAGGACTATTTCAGGCCGTGCTGCATGGCTATAACGGCCGCCTGTGACCGATAAGTGTCAGGCATTTAACCTTAACGCACCCCCTATATCAATTTGACAAATAGAACAATTGTTCTCTATGATAGTAGAACAAGTGTATTATTTCCTGCGAATACAGGAGGCGCGCTATGTTAGGGGAATTGCATATCAGGAATTTCGCTGTCATACGGGATATCTCTATACGTTTCGTACCTGGTTTGAACGTGATAAGCGGGGATGAGGGCACGGGCAAATCGCTGCTGGTAGATGCTTTAAGCTTGATGATGGGCGCCAGGGCGCCATCCGGTTTGATCCGAAGCGGTAGCAGGGCTGCGCACGTAGAGACTATATTTTGGCCGTCCGAGGTCACGATCGGCCTGATCAGGGGGATACTTGAGGAGAGCGGCATCGAGCCCGAGGCCAACGGGATGCTGCTGATATCGCGCGATTTTCAGGATGGCGGCCGGAGCATCGCCAGGGTCAACAACCGGGCGGTGCCTCTCTCGCTGCTGAGGCAAATCGGACGACACCTGGTGGACATTCACGGCCAGATGGAATATCTGTCCCTGCTGGATAGCGCCAATCAGCTGATGCTGGTCGATAAGTACGGCGAACTGGAAGGCAGGCGTAAAGAGGTCAGGAGAACCATCGAGGAATTGCGGGCAAAAGAGAAAATCCTTGGCGCTTTGGAGCACAGGGAAAAGGACGGATACATCGATCTTCTCCAGTATCAGATCGATGAGATAGACGCTGCCGCGCTGGACGGTATAGATGAGGAATCCATGCTCAGGGAAAGGGATATTTATCGCAGGGCCGGCGCCATCAGCGGGGGATGCCTTGACGCCTATGCGACCCTCTACGGCGAGGACCGGTCTGTGTCGGTGCTCATGCACAAAGTGCTGACCTGTTTGAGGGGCATCAGCTCCGCCGATTCACGCCTGGCGGAGTTTTCGGAAGGGCTGGAGGGTGGATTGGCTGCCATCGAGGAGACGGCTCGGGAATTGAGGTCTTATGCTGAAAACGTGGAGAATTGTCAGGAAAAGCTGGAGGAGATCGAAAATAAAATCGAGATGCTTTCTGCGCTGAAACGTAAATACGGCAGCAGCATCGACGCGGTAAAGGCTTTCAGGGATAAGGCTGTATCCGAGCTGCTGGCATTGCGTAACGGCAAAGAGACGAGGGCAAGGTTGGAGGCCGAAAGGGCGGAGCTCAAGGCCGAAGCCGGCAGGAAAGCTGAAGAACTCTCTCTGGCCAGGCGCAGTGCCGCGGAGAAGCTGGTCAGGCTGGTCAACAGCGAACTGGCCGATCTCGGCCTGGAATGGGCCAGGTTCGATATCGCGCTTTCGCGCAGGGAGGATGCTCAGGGGCTTTCTGCGGCAGGCGGCAAAGCATATGCCTACACGGGGGACGGTATCGACCGGCTGGAGTTTCAGGTGGCCACCAATCCCGGTGAACCCATCAGGCCCATGTCAGCCATCGCTTCGGGAGGCGAGACCTCACGCATAGTGCTGGCTGTGAAGAGCGCGCTCAAGATTGCAGATCCCATTCCCACGCTCGTCTTCGATGAGATAGACATGGGAGTGGGCGGCAGGAACGCAGACTCCGTCGGCCGCAAGCTGGGCAGCCTGGCAGGCTTCCATCAGGTGCTGTGTATAACACACCTGCCGCAGATCGCCTGTTTCGGCGACATTCATTTCAAATTGAATAAGGTCATCGAGGGCGGAAGGGCGTCGAGCACGGTTGAGACGATCGAAGGACAGGACCGCATCAGGGAACTGGCCGTCATGCTCGGTTCCGAGAGAAATGGTGGAGTCATGATGAAGGGCGCCGAGGCCTTGATCAAAAACGCCGAGAAATGGAAAAGCGGGGCAAGAGAGCTGGTGGTGGCGTGAACCCGTAGATTAATCGTTAGAAAGATTTCTTGTATATTGAGATTATGGACGCCTTGTCCAGCGGGATGGGGTGGAACTTGACCCAGGGCGCCGTCCTGAGTGCGTTGTCGGCCAGTGCCTCGAAATCAGCTTCCTTAACACCGAGGGCGCGCAACCTGTGGTCCATGCCGACTGTATGCAGCCAGTTCTGCGTCGCTACTATGCCGTCGCTTGCCCCGAATACGTTCTGCCCGAGCTTTTCGACGCGTTCCCGGCGGGCTGGAAGGGTGAACTTCATCCATTCGATAAGCAGCGCCGCCAGACCGTCGCCATGGGCCAAATCGTAGATTGCGCTCAGAGGATGCTCCAGCCCGTGCAGCGTCATTAAGCCTGTACCACCCCCAAGGCTGGAGAATTGCGAGCAGGCTATGGTGCTGGCCCAGGTTAATCTGGAACGTCCCTCTATATCATCCAGCCTGGCCAGTACATCAGGAAGCGCTTCGACCACCGTGCGCATGGACGATTCGCGCAGCCCGTCATTGATCAGCGTGCATTCATGTGCCGTGATATATGCTTCGACCAGGTGGCAGAAGATGTCAATACCGCCCTGGGCCGTCGTTTTGGCCGGGACGGTTAAGGTCAGGGCGGGATCGACGATGGATACGGCCGGATAAGTGGAGGGATGCATGAGGACCACTTTTTCATGCGTCTCCCAGTTCGTAATGACCGCCCCGTTGTTGGCTTCGGACCCGCTGGCCGCCACTGTGGGTACGGCTATGATAGGAAGAGCCTTTATCTTGCTGTTGGCTTTACCTTCGTAGTAGGAGAAAATAGGCTCTCCTCCCGCTGCGGCCAGGGCGATGCATTTGGAGGCGTCCATCACGCTGCCTCCGCCCAGCGCAATGACCATCTCGACCCTCTTGTCCCGCGCAGTCCTGGCAGCAGTGTCGATCGTGGATGTGCGAGGATTGGGCTCCACTTTATCGAAAATAACTGACGTGACACCGTTGGCCGCAAGGTCCCCGGTCGCTTTCTCCAGCACGCCCGTTGAGCGCATGCTGCGTGATCCTGTGACCAATAAGGCGGACTTGCCCAAGCGGGCCGTCTCCTTGCCAAGCTGTGCAAAGCTGCCCTGGCCCATGATAAAACGGATCGGCATATGGAATTTGCTTATTGCCATCTTAACTACCTCACTGCTTTGAATTCTAATGAACCGTTCGAGCGGTCAGATCGTCTGCCTGGTCTTCTTCGCAGCGGCCGCCGCCGATTGCTGTATAGCTGTTCTCTCCTCTGATGGCAGCATACAACCGCTGGCGCAGGCTTTTTTACACAGGCCGTCGCAGGGTTCAATATGCACCGTCAGGTCTGCCCCGCTCAGTTTACCCCTCACTGCCGCGGTCATCTTCTCGGTGATTTCATGGGAATCGCTGACCGTCATGGCGGGGTCCACCACGATATGAAGGTCTATAAAGCGCGCGGCGCCGGATTTCCTGGTGCGGATGCGGTGGATGGACCTTGCAGTGGGATACCAGCTCTGTAGATAGCTCGACAGCCAGTACAGTTCATGGGCCGGCGGGCTGGTGTCGATAAGGTCTTTGGTTGCTCCCAGGGTCAGGTTGAAGGCTGCCCGCAGGATCAGCGTGGCCACTAAAATGGCCGCCACAGGATCGATCCAGGTCAAATTTATATTAGGCCACAATCTGGCGCCCACCCAGATGACCGCCAGGCCTGTCAGCACCCCTGCAGAAGTCCAGACGTCGGTGCGGAGGTGCCAGGCATCTGCGATAAGGGCAGGCGAATCTGCCCTTTTACCCACGGTAAAAAGTAGCTGCGATACGATTATATTGGCCACCACAGACAGCAGCATCACAGCGATGCCCCAGTCGATCGTTTCCAGCCGCTGGGGGGCGATGATCTTGTTGACCGCCTCAACGACGATCCAAACGGCGGCTATGACGATCAGCAGCGCCTCGGCCAGTGCGGAGATGTCCTCGACCTTGCCGTGGCCGAAGGGGTGCTCCGCATCCGGACGCCTGGCTGAGATTCGCACGGCAAAGAAAGCTATGACCGAGGCGATCAGGTCCATGGAGGAATGCGCCGCCTCGGACAGTATCGAGATGGACCCTGTAAGTAAGCCGGTTATCAGCTTCAGAATAACCAGCATGCAGTTAGAAGCCACCGACAGCAGCGCTACAGAAGTCTTCTGTTTCTGAATTTCCATATTTTAATTAATAAGACTCCGTGGAACCTGTGTTCCCACGGAGTCTTAGTCCGTTGCTTTTGGCCCGACCGCGCCATATATGTGCGGCAGCGTCTGTTGCAGGTTAGCACATTATAAGGACTTGAATAATTTCCAGTCAAACTGCATGTATTTAGAGCGCGCGTTACTGCCTCAGGAGGCACATCGCAGGCCATTTCATAATAGTGCAGGGACTGGTATAATTTGATAAATTTCAGGTATTGATGTAAGCATAATGAATATAACGATTGAGAATATAAGCCGGCTGAGTTATTTTAACGGTGTTGAAAACGACAGGTTGGCGGGTTTGCCGTCCCTGTTTAACAGCAAGTCTTTCATTAAAGGGCAGACCATCGTATCCGAGGGGGATAAACAGGAGAACCTGCATTTCGTTAATACGGGCGTGGTAAAAATATACAAGACCTCGTCCGAGGGCAAAGAGCAGATTATTAAGATAGTCCGGCCGGGCGAGTCGTTCAACGACACGGCGGTTTTCGGGGGCAGCTTTTGTCCTTACAGCGCACAGGCTCTGGGCAATACCACCATAATATACTGGATCCATAAAAATGACCTGTTGCCCGTCATGGAGAAGAACTGGCGCATAGTGCGCAATGCCCTCGAGATCCTATCGGAGCAGGCGCGTTTGCTTTTAACACTGGTGGAAGACCTGTCCTTCAAAAACGTCACCGGTCGCGTGGCTAAAATACTATTGCAGAATGCCGCCCCCGGTCCTGAAGGCTATCAAAGGTTGACTCAATACGAGATGGCGGCCATGGCGGGGACCGCCAGGGAAGTTGTGGGCAGGTCTCTCAAGAATTTGGAGGACAGCGGCGCCATCAGCCTGGAAAGGCACCGCATTGTCATCAAAGACCGGAGCTACCTGGACAGGCTGGCAGGATTGAACTGAGGTGATTTAGGTTACATTGTACTACATGGTAAAGAGCTAAAATACAAATATAATTGACATGTTATCTGAGGAGAAGAACCGATTGCCCATAATGCCCGTCATTGACCATGCCAGGTGCGACGGATGCGGCCTTTGCGTTACGGTATGCAAATGCGGCGCCCTCGTACTCCATGATAATACCGTGGCTATACTCGAAGTTGATAACTGCGGCTGGTGCACCGACTGTGAGCTTGTCTGCGCAACCGGTGCATTGCAGTGTCCGTTTGAGATCGTTGCCCTGGAAAGCTGACGGCAGCCCCCGCCGGACCCTCATACTTATTTGATCGGGCTATTGTTGTTGTTTCCGTCGCAACCTTTTTGCCGTTCGGTACGTTTTACTATTTGCGACCTAAGTCGCTTACCGGCAAATCAGCATAGACTATTATATTTGTGCTGAAAATTCATAAAGAATTCACAATTTTATTGTTGAATGAGTATACTCCGCGAAGTTGGGGATTGCGGAAGGAGTTTATAGATATGGCCAAGATGAAACAAGGTGTAAAGACCATGGAAAAAATTGGTATCGACTGGGGATTAGAGCACATAGAAGGCAATAGGACATCCAGTGAATCAGCTTACGTTAAAGCTGATGTGGAGGACGTTGTTTTCCCCGATGATAGGAAAAGCAGCGATTACTCCGAGGATTCGGTCAGTCTGTATATTGCCGAATGCAGCAAAACTCCCCTGCTCACGTCCAGGGATGAGAAGATTTTAAGCAGCCGCATGGAGCTCGCAAACTACCTTTCCCATGTGGAGAAGCAGTTGCCATCCGTTACTTCCAGGAGATCCCGTGAGGTCGATGTTATACGTTTCCTCATATCGCGCCTGGCGGTTCACAGCAACCTGATGGAAAAGCTGCTCAAACATTATCATTCGTCCGGCGCAGCAATCCTTTCAATGAAAGTCTCGGACAGCGCGCTGAGGGCCCGTATCGACGACGTAATCATTGAGGAGACAGTGCAGTTCGCAGCCAAAGCCACTCATACTGAAACCGAGGAGGCGCTGCAGGATATAACAGAGCTTTCAATAGTTACGCGCCTTATACCATGGCAGATAATAGACGGCTATCACGAGTATAAGAGCGTTGCCGAGTTGAAAGATGCATCGGTTAAATCGGAATTTGCCAGGTACGTAGAGACCCAGAGCCTGAAACTGAGGGAGCATTTCGCAGCTTTAAAAAAGTCCGGCCGCGAGGCTGCTGAGCACATGATCAAGGCGAATCTCAGGCTTGTGTTGAGCATGGCCAAGAAATACAGGGCGCGCGGCATGCCTCTTTCCGACCTCATCCAGGAGGGGAACATAGGTTTGATGCGCGCCGTTGAGAAATTCGATTACAGGCGCGGATTTAAATTCAGCACCTATGCCACCTGGTGGATCAGACAGGCCATCAACAGGGTAATATCCGACCAGTCGAGGACCATCCGCCTGCCCGTGCATACGGTCGAAACCATTACCAAGATGAATAATGCACGGCAAAAGCTGCTGCAGAAGCTGGGACGAAAACCGACCAGCGATGAGATCGCCACCGAGATGGGGGTCGAAACAGATAAGATAGACTGGCTGGTGAGTATTCTGTACGCGGAGCCGGTATCATTGGATATTCCCATCGGCGACGATGAGAGCCAGTTGAGTGACTTCATTCAGGACGAAGTCAATCCGGCGCCGGAGGATGAGGCGGCCAACAGCATGCTCAGGCAGCAGTTCAGGGATGTCCTGTCCTCGCTGACCGACCGTGAGCGCAAGATCATCGAAATGCGTTACGGCCTGGACAACGAACAGGGCCTGACCTTGAAAGAAGTCGGGCACGAGTTTGGCCTGACGCGTGAAAGGATCAGGCAGATTGAAAAAGAGGCGCTGGCCAAGCTCAGACACCCAAGCCGCAGCCGCAAATTGATCGACTATTTAGCTTAAGCATTCGGTTGTTAAACACTTGCAGCACTCGCAGCGTTTGTAATGCTGCGAGTGTTTGTTTTATGCTTAGTTGGCAATACACGGCAGATATTTTTTATAGCTCCATGAGTGCCAGTATTCTTATTGTTGAAGATGACGATACTCTGAGAGAGTTGCTTGAGTATAACCTTAAAAAAGAGGGCTATGGTGTGCTGGCCGCCGTCGATGGGGCCCAGGCGCTGGAGATGTATCGCAGCAATAAGCCTGCGTTGATTATTCTGGATATCATGCTGCCGGTTATGAGCGGGACAGAAGTATGCAGGATAATCCGTGGGGAATCACAGGTACCTATCATCATGCTGACTGCCAGGTCGGAGGAAGTGGACCGGGTGGTGGGCCTCGAGCTGGGAGCGGACGATTACGTAACCAAGCCCTTCAGCATGCGCGAATTATTATCCAGGATCAAAGCCGTGTTGAGACGTTCGGAAGCCGTAAAGGACGCAGGAACGGCTGCCGCCGGAAGCAGTGGATTTCTTGAGGCCGGCGATATAACAGTCGATCTCAAGAAGCACGAAGTAAGCAGGAGCGGAACAAAAGTGGAGTTGAATCCCAAGGAATTTGAGCTGCTGGTATTGCTTCTGAGCAATCGCGGGCAGGTTATCAGCAGGGAGCAGATATTAAGAAAGGTATGGGGTTATGACTTCATTGGAAATGACAGGACAGTCGACGTTCATATGCGGTGGATGCGTCGCAAGCTGGAAACGGATCCCGATAATCCGCAGTACCTGCTCACAGTGCGAGGATATGGGTACAAATTTGCAGGCTGATTGTGAGCGGTTCGAAAATGCCTGAAAAAGGTTATTTATATCTTTTATCATTGATCGATGAGGGCATATTTGTGCTTGGCGAGCGCCGTGAGATCCGGTATATGAACCAGGCCGCCGCGCGCATATTCGGCATTGCTGACGATAAAAGTGGGAATACGTCGTTTATCGAGGCCGTCAGGGACTACGAATGCGACGCCCTTGTGAAGAAATGCATCAGTACCGGCGTTCCACAGACTGCAGCGATCAAAATTCGCGGAAAAAACCAGTACCTGGATTTAAAGGTCTGCCCCGGCGCCGAAACCCGTAGCTATATCGTAATTGTGAAGGACCTTAGTGAGAAGCGACATTTGGAAGAGATACGCAGGGACTTTATCTCCAACGTGTCGCATGAGTTTCGCACCCCCATTTCCTCTATTAAACTGATTGCTGAAACACTGTCCGATGGAGCACCGATAGATAGCGAGGTTTACCTGGATTTCCTGCAGAAAATAAATGTGGAGGCCGATAAACTGGCTCGTATGACAGACGAGTTGACAGAGCTTTCCAGGCTGGAGAATAGTGAGCCGGTGTTGATCAAAGATACACTGAAAATAGATACCCTGGTCAGACAGGTGGTGCAGCGCTTACAGGCGCAGTCAGATAAAAAGAACCTGAGCTTGAATCTGGATATCCATCCCGATTTACCTGCTCTGGTCATCGATCAATATAGGATCGAGCAGGTATTGTTGAATATAATTCACAATGCAATAAAATTTACGGATCCGGGCGGTTCGATTTCCATTCAGGTTGATAAACAGGGCAGCGATGTGCTTTTTGCTGTGAGCGATACGGGCATCGGGATAGCGGCCGACGAACTGCCGCGCATTTTCGAGCGTTTCTATAAGGTCAATAAGGCCAGGGATGATGAAGGTACCGGTTTGGGACTGGCCATATCACGCCATATTATCGCTGCTCACGGCGGCAAAATATGGGTGGAAAGTGTTGAGGGCAAAGGATCGGCCTTCTTTTTCACGCTTCCGATGGGCGCCTGAACTGCGCATAGCGGGTTTTAACACAAATTTAACATCGGATTAATGCTTCCTTTATATAGCGGCTGTAGACTGAATATGGTGACAGATGCATATGTCACTGAAAAATCATTAAGGAGATCAGCTTGAGCAAATCGAGTAAAAACCGGATTGCGTCTATTATTGCCATCCTGATTGCATCGGTCATGATGACAGCCTGCGGAACACCGTCCGGCAGTCCTTCAGGTACGCCTTCTAAGTCAATTAATCTCACTGGAGCGGGCGCCACCTTTCCCGCTCCCCTCTATACCAAGTGGTTTGATGAGTACAACAAGCTCACCGGTGTAAAGGTCAACTATCAGCCCATCGGATCGGGTGGCGGCATCAGCCAGATCACGGAGGGTACGGTTGATTTCGGCGCCAGCGACGGCATTATGACTGAAGTGCAAATAACCAAGGCGGAACAAAAGAACGGGACTATTCTACATATTCCCATGGCCAGCGGATCTGTAGCTGTCATATACAACCTGGCCGATATAGACAAGGGCCAGCTTAAACTCACAGGCGAAATGCTGGCCGATATCTATCTTAAGAGAATTACCAGGTGGAATGACCATGCAATAGCATCGCTTAATCCGGACCTGACGTTACCAGATGCACCCATAGCTGTCGTCTTCCGCTCTGATGGATCGGGCACAACTTATATCTTCACCAATTACCTTTCCAAGGTCAGCCAGGATTGGAGTTCAAAAGTAGGCAATGCCACATCCGTCAAATGGCCCGGCGACATCGGTGGACAGGGCAATGCCGGTGTGGCCGGGCAGGTGCAGCAGATCCCCAACTCCATTGGATACGTGGAACTGGCCTATGCCGAACAAAACAAACTGGCATGGGCGAAGCTAAAGAACTCGGCTGGTAACTTTATCGAACCTTCGCTGGAGGCGACCACGAAAGCAGCGGAAGGTGTGTCTTTGCCGGATGATATGAAGGTAATGCTGACCGACTCGTCCAATCCGGAAGCCTATCCCATCGTTGGATTCACCTGGATACTGGTATATACCAACCAGAAGGATAAGGACAAGGGAGAAGCCCTGGCTAACATGCTCTGGTGGGCGATTCACGACGGCCAGCATTATACCAGCGCGCTTAGCTATGGCAGTCTGGCAAGCACGGCGGTGACCAAGGCCGAAACGGCTATTCTTTCTATTAAGTACCAGGGACAACCTTTGATCACCCGCTGATCGGGTGGATTCAAGCGATAGATACTGGAGATGCGGGAAGGGTCCGCCTTTCCTGCATTTACGTATTGTTGAGTTCATAATAGACGGTTGAAAATATGGATAAGTGCAAAACCGATACATCTCTTACAGCAGTTGGAAGCGATACTGGAAGCGCAGTGCGGGCACGCGTCGGCGATAAAATCTTTTCCCGTCTGACACTTTTCTTCAGCGTTTTAATCGTGGCAATACTGATCGCGCTGCTTATCGCACTAGGTATCGATGCATGGCCGGCCATCCAGAAGTTCGGGCTTTCATTTATTACATCCTCCGAATGGGATCCGGTCAACGAGGTCTTCGGCGCCTTGCCGGCGATCTACGGCACGCTGCTGAGCTCTCTGATCGGCCTTCTAATCGCCGTGCCTATCAGCCTGGGCTCAGCCGTGTTTTTGAGTGAGCTCGCCCCCGACTGGTTGCGCAGGCCGTGTTCTTTTGTCATCGAGATGCTGGCTGCTATACCCAGCGTGATTATTGGATTATGGGGTCTATATGTGATGGTGCCCTTTATCAGGAATCCCATCGAGACATGGCTGGGAAGCAACCTGGGCTTTTTGCCCCTTTTCCAGGGGCCTCCTTTCGGCGTGGGTTTTCTCTCCGCCGGAATTATCCTGGCAATCATGGTGATACCCATCGTCACGGCAGTCAGCCGTGAAGTTATAGCCGCGGTACCACTGACTCAGCGCGAGGCCATGCTGGCGCTGGGGGCAACCCGCTGGGAGATGATCACCAGGTCTGTATTGCCCTATTGCCGCACCGGCCTGGTGGGTGGTGTGATCCTGGGATTGGGCCGCGCGCTCGGCGAGACCATGGCTGTGACAATGGTTATCGGTAATTCCTACGCCCTTTCGCTTTCGCTCTTCTCCCCCGGTACGACCATTGCCAGCAAAGTGGCAAGCGAATTTAATGAAGCCTCCGGGGACCTCTATATAGGCAGTCTGATCGAGCTGGCCCTGGTTCTCTTCGCCATCACGCTGCTGGTCAATATTATTGCCAGGTTACTGGTATGGCGCACCGTTTCCGTGAGGGGGACAGGCGAGTGAAAGCGCAAAGCGGCTATTTCAGGCGCCAGCAGTTCAGCCGGATGATGCTCGTGCTGTGCGGAGTTGCCACAGCCATTGTGATACTGGTTCTCATCCTGATACTCGGTTATACGCTGGTCAACGGCATCTCTTACCTGAGCCTGGATTTCATAACCCAGCAATCCAAACCGGTAGGTGAGGCCGGGGGAGGTATGCGGGACGATATATACGGTACTTTTATACTGGTTGGGCTGGCTTCGCTCATCGCCCTGCCGGTGGGACTGATGGCAGGTATATTTCTGGCCGAATTCGCCGGGCCGAAGATGGCGTCAGCCATCCGCTTTGCCGCCGATATACTAGCCGGCGTACCGTCGATTATCGTGGGCGTTTTCGCCTATGCCATTCTCGTACGTCCCATGCATACCTACTCGGCCCTCTCGGCGGGAGTAGCACTGGCAATAATCATGATTCCTGTAGTAGCGCGTACCGCCGAGGAGTCGCTGCGCCTGGTGCCGAATTCACAACGCGAGGCCGCTCTGGCCCTCGGCATCAGCCGCTGGCGCATAACTCTGGGCGTGATCGTGCCGGGCGCTGTCACAGGCATAGTCACGGGCATCATGCTTGCCGTGGCGCGCATAGCAGGGGAGACGGCGCCGCTGATATTCACCGCCCTGGGCAGCGCCTTCGGTGTACAGGGCCTTACCCAGCCCATAGGAGCCTTGCCTTTGCAAATATACCGCTACGCTCTGTCTCCCTACAGCGATTGGCAGCAGCAGGCCTGGGCGGCCGCTTTCCTGCTGGTGATACTTGTTCTCGGTATAAATATCGTTGTGCGTTTGGTCAGCGGCAGGAAAAAGAAATAAAAGTCTGTAAGCAAGAGGAAGGACACGGTGCAATGATAAACAATAGGATGGGTCAGAATGTCAAAGTCGGGGCCGTTGACGGTGAAGACAGAGGCCAATTGAGACCGTTAAAATGCACATTAACCGTGGAGCAGCTGAGTGCCTGGTACGGCAACAGGATGGCTATTCAAGATATAAGTATGGGCATTGGCGCTCAGCATATCACAGCCTTGATCGGCCCATCCGGGTGCGGCAAATCGACTTTTATACGCTGTCTTAATCGCATGCACGAGGTGTCGGAGGGGGGAAGGGTGACCGGCCGCGTGCTCATGGACGGGCAGGATATATATGCTCCGCAGGTCGATCCGGTTGCCATCCGCCGCCGTATAGGCATGGTATTTCAGAGGGCCAGCGTGTTCCCAACAATGTCTATCTTCGGCAACGTAGCCTCCGGGATAAGCCTGACGCGTTTCTGGAGCCGACGCAGGGATTTAGCGGATGTCGTGGAGCGCAGTCTGAGGAAGGCGGCCCTGTGGGAGGAGGTAAAAGACAAGCTTGACCAGCCCGGCGCCTCCCTGTCGGGTGGCCAGCAGCAGCGCCTTTGCATCGCTCGCGCCATCGCCATTGAGCCGGAGGTAATACTGATGGACGAGCCGTGTTCGGCGCTGGACCCTATATCAACGCTGAGGATAGAGGAACTTATGATGGAACTGAAGAAAGACTACACCGTTGTCATAGTCACACATAATATGCAGCAGGCCGCCCGCGTGTCGGACTGGACCGGTTTTATGCTGCTGGGACAACTGATAGAATACGCTCGTACCAAGGAGGTCTTCACCGTGCCTAAAGACAAGAGGACTGAGGATTACATCACAGGGCGTTTCGGTTAAAGGAGGTTGAATATGCCGAGAGAGTCTTATCAGAGAAATCTGCGCGAGTTACAGGATGATGTGCTGGCCCTGGGGAGCATGATCGAGAAAGCGCTGGAAAGGTCCATGCAGGCCCTTAAGGAACGAGACCTTAAGCTGGCCAAGCTGGTGCTTGAGGAAGACCGCAATGTAAACAAAAAACGTTTTGAGATAGAAGAAAAGGCGTTGGATATCATATCGTGTCAGGCGCCCATGGCCAGCGATCTGAGAATCCTGCTGGCTATACTCTTCATTGTACAGGACCTGGAGAGGATGGGTGATCACGCGGCCGGCAATGCTAAAATTGTCATCATGATAGGCAATGAGCCGCCGCTCAAGCCGCTGATAGACCTGCCCCGCATGAATGAAAAGGTCATTGACATGCTGCACCGCAGCCTTAACGCATTCATTATTCATGATGCTGAAGCGGCCCGAAAAATTGTGCCGGAGGACGACGAGATCGACCAGCTCTACGACCAGGTCTTCAGGGAGCTGCTGACGTTCATGATGGAGGATCCCCGCACCATTACCAGGGCCACCAGATTGATGTGGGTGGGGCATAACCTGGAAAGGACGGGTGACAGGGTCACAAATATCTGCGAGCGGGTGGTCTTTATGGTCACAGGCAAGATGGAAGAACTGAACGTATCAACTTATTAAAATCATGTAACGTAAATGTCATTGCATGGAGCCGCAGGCGACTCGGCAATCTGCTGCTGCCGTGGCTCACAACACAAGATTGCTTCGCTACGCTCGCAATACCATGGTCACTTTCAGCTATTCCTGTTCTTTGCTGACCAGTATGCGTCCATCCACCACCAGGTAGAATTGCCCTTCCGGCAATACCTTAACGGGATTCAGGTCCATTTCAAGTATCTGCGGGTGGTTCTCTGCCATGGCCGATATCCGAAGCAACAGATCCTCGATGGCCGGGATGTCGGCGCGTTTGGATCCCCGCCAGCCTTCCAGTAACTGGTAAGCCTTGACCGACTTGATCATTTCGTGCGCGTCCATATCGGTTAATGGGTGGATGTTGAAAATAACGTCCTGGAAGAGCTCTACGTATACGCCGCCCAGGCCGAACATCACAAGAGGACCGAAGGCCGGGTGTTGTGTTACGCCTACGATCACCTCGACACCACCCTGCACCATCTTCTGGACTATCACTCCCTCCATCTCTGCGCTCTTGCCTATACCTTCCAGATTCTGCCTGATCCGGGAGAAGGCTTTCTTCACCTCGTCGCCTGATCGGCAGTCGAGTATCACGCCTTCGACTTCGGTCTTCTGCGTGATGGAGGGGGAGAGTATCTTGACTGCTACGGGACACCCGATCTCCTTGGTAGCGGCCGAAGCTTCTTCCGGGGTCCTGGCGATCTTGAGCGTTACGAATTTGATTCCGTAACACTCAAACAGGCCCAGGATGGACTCGGCGTCCAGCCATACCTGGCGCTTGCCCGATTTTTCAATGGCTGAGCTGATGATGCGGTCGGCCCTGTCTTTGTCGATGTCGGAAAACTCAGGTATCTTGCCCGATGGCCGTTTCAACCGCTGGCTGAACTCCACTGCGCGCGCCAGAGCGCCGGCTGTCGATTCGGGGAAAGCGAAGGATGGCACGACCCTTCTCTCCTGCGGGCCGAGACTGATGCCTGCGCCCCGTATGCCGAGGATGGATGTGACCAGCGGCTTGCCGGCTTCACGGTATAACGGGGCAACCTCGCGAATGACCGCGGCAAACTCCTCCGACAGCCTGGGAATGGGCTGTATGAAAATGACCACCACCATGTCCAGGCTGGCCTCTTTAAGCATAAGTTTGAGTGTTTGTCCGTATTGTTCTGTAGATACTTCGGGCGACATGTCGAGGGGATTTAATATATTTGCCCGCGAAGGCAGGAATGTTTTAAGCCGCGATGCCAGTCCGTCGGACAGCGGGGGGATCTCAAGGCCCCTGCTTTTACAAGCTTCTGCCGTCAGCAGCGCCGGACCGCCCGCATTGGATATGATGGCCACTCTGTTGCCCTGCGGCAGCGGCTGGTTGGCCAGCAGATTGCCTGTGTCAAACAGGTCTTCCAGCGTATCGACCCGCAGTATGCCCGCCTGCTTGTAAAGCGCCTCGGTGGCCGCCTGGTCGGTGGCCATGGCGCCTGTGTGTGAGGAGAACTTTCTCTTCTGGATACTGCCGCGGTTTCCGGTCAGCGAGACGACCGGTTTCTTAGCTGTGATGCTGCGAGCTATGCGCGTGAATTTCCTGGGATTACCGAACGACTCCAGGTATTGAAGCACGACATCCGTGTCCGGATCATCCTCCCAGTACTGAAGCAGCTCGTTGCTGGATATATCCGCACGGTTGCCTATACTAACGAAGGTGGAAAGGCCGATATTGAGGCTGGTTGCATACATCAGGATGGCGGAGCCCAGTACCCCGCTCTGGGTGGCGAAAGCTATATTGCCGTGGGGTGGCACTATGTTGGCGAACGTGGCATTCAGGTTGACTCCGGGATTGGTATTCATCATCCCCATGCAGTTGGGCCCCAGCATGCGCATACCGTAACTACGAATGGTCGTGAGGAGCTTGTTCTGCCGCTCGAGCCCTTCGCCGCCTATATCGGCGAAGCCCGAGGATAACACGACCACGCCTCTGGCCCCTTTATGCGCGCTCTCTTCCACCACCTGCTGCACTTTATCAGCCGGTACGACGATGATGGCCAGGTCGATATCGCCCGGTATGTCCAGGATGGAGGGATAGGCCTTGATGGCTGCCACCACCTCGGCGTTGGGATTGACCGGGTATACCACGCCCTTGAAATCCTGCTGTATAAGGTTGCGGAAGACGAAGTTGCCGATGGTATTAGGCCTCCTGGAGGCGCCGATAACCGCTACCGATTTCGGATTGAGGAAGGCGCGCAAGGAGGCGATAGAGCTGAACTTCTCTCGTTCGAACGACTTCTGCTCGACTACATCGGTGGGGGCCAGGTCGAGAAGACCCACATAAGTGGTGCCCTGGTATTGCCTTTGCATGGTGAAGCCGCTGTTGATGAGGACGTTCATCATATCCTTGTTCTCCGCCAGCACCTCGGCTTCGAAGGTGGTTATGCCCTTGTCGCGCGCGATATAAGCGAGCTGGTCCAGCAAGTGTGTGCCGATACCCAGCCCTTGGTACTTGTCCTCAACCTCAAAAGCTATTTGGGCCCGGTTGGCGCCCGGCTGCCTCGCGTAACGTCCGACCGCTATAATGCGTTCTTCCGATCCCTCTCCCAGCGTGCCTACCAGGGCGAAAGTATCCTCGTAATCCACGGTGCAGAAACGGCGCGCTTCCTCCCGGGACATGTGTGTCAGGACATGATGGAAGCGCAGGTAAATGGTCTGCTTGCTCATGCGGCTGAACAGCGCCAGCAGCCTCTCCTCGTCCGACATGAGGATGGGCCGCAAATGCAGGCTGGAGCCGTCCTTGAGCGCCACGCTGGTCGAATATTTCTCGAAGCTTTTACTGTCCAGGTCCGCCATCACCATTGCACTCCTTCACATGAGGGGCACCGGGGGCCAATCAATCCATATTATACAGAAATCGGTGAGACGGATATTCTGGCATCCGCCACCACGCAGCCTTCTCCAACCGGCATAGCTATGAGTGGATTAAGATCGAGGTCCTGTATTTCAGGGATATCCTCGATCAGAGCTGAAACCCTGAGAAGCACGTCCTCTATGGCCGCCGTATCGGAGGGTGGCGCGCCCCTCCATCCGTCCAGTATCTTATGTGCTTTGAAAGAGGCAAGCATCTCATGGGCATCGTAATCGGTCAGCGGGTGGATCCTGAAATCCACGTCTTTGAACAGCTCGGTGTAGATGCCGCCCAGCCCGAACATTATCAGCGGCCCGAAAAATTTATCCTCGGTAACGCCCACTATGAGCTCAACGCCGCCTGTTAACATCTTCTGCACCGTCACGCCCTGCATCTCAGACTTGCGCGATATCTTCTCCAGGTTTTGCTCGATTTGTGCATAGGCCTTTTTGACCTCCGTCGCGGATCCCAGGTTGAGTATCACGCCGCCCACATCGGTCTTATGGGAGATCGTTGATGAGAACAGCTTCAGTGCCACCGGGTAGCCGATACCATCGGCCATCTTGGCCGCCTGCTGGGCCGTGGCGGCGACGCCGGACTGAGCGAACTTGATACCGTAGGCGGAGAACAGCTTAACTATCTCTACGGTATCCAGCCAGACCGGATGTTTATCCGTGCGTGCCAGCGCATCCTGGATCACCTTTTCAGCTCCGGCCTTGTTTATATCTGTAAATGAGGGTATGTTTCCCAGGGGACGTTTCAATCTCTCGCTGTATTCATACGATTTGGCCAGCGCATGCGCGGTCGACTCCGGAAAAACGTAGGTGGGGACATAACCTTCCTCTTTGGATCCAACAACCAACCTCGATTCGAGGCCGAGGAAGTTGGCCAGGACGGGTATGCCTTTGGCGCGGAATGACGGAGCCATTTCACGTATAACTCCCCTCATCAGTTCGATCATGAACTCCATGGGCGGGATATAGATGATGATAAGGGCATCTATATCCTCCTGCAATATCACGTTGAGAGCCTGGCGGTACTGGTCGGGCGATACGGCGGCGGTGGTATCGATGGGATTCATGTAGCTGGACTTGGGAGGCAGGAACGATTTGAGGGCGCTGCGGGCTTTATCCGAGAGGATCGGAAGTTGAAAGCCATGGGCTGCCAGTGCATCGGCGGCCATGATGCCGGCGCCGCCGCCGTTGGTCAGAATAGCGACCCGGTTGCCTTTTGGTATCGGCTGGTTCGACAGCAGCAGGGCGGTATCGAAGAGCTCCTCCAGTGTATTGCACCTCAGCATGCCGGTCTGTTTGATAAGTGCCGTAGTGGCGGTATCATCCGATGCCAGCGCGCCCGTATGAGAAGCGGCAGCGCGCGCGCCCACGGCCGAGCGCCCGCTTTTCACTATTACTACAGGTTTCTTAAGCGTTGTTTCACGTGCGATGCGAGCAAATTTGCGCGGGTTTCCGAACGATTCGAGGTAAAGAAGTATCAGGTTGGTGTCGGGGTCCTCCGCCCAGTACTGAAGCAGCTCGTTGCCGGTGACGTCCGCTCCGTTACCGATGCTGACGAAATTCGAGAGGCCCAGGTTGATTTGAATGGCGTAACTGATGATGGCGCCGCCCAGTGCGCCGCTCTGGCTGCCGAAGGCGGTTCTGCCGTGCAGCGGATAGATAGGCGCAAAACTGGCATTCATATTGACAGTGGGATTGGTATTCTGGATACCCAGGCAGTTGGGGCCGATAATGCGCATACCGTATGCCCCGGCGGTATTCAGTAATTTCCTCTCCCTCTCGATGCCTTCACCCCCCATCTCGGAGAAGCCGGCGGTAATGATAACCAGGCTTTTTACTCCCTTCCTGCCGCATTCTTCGATCAAAGGCTGTATCCTCTCTGCCGCGACAGCCACAATAGCCATATCCACCTGGCCGGGAATATCAAGAACGGATGGATATGCCTTGATCGATGATACGACCTCATCTTTGGGATTGACCGGGTAGATAATACCGTTATATTCGTTCTTGATCAGGTCTTTGACCAGCGCATTGCCGATACCCGGTTTGTTGGATGCGCCCAGAACGGCGATGGACCGCGGGAACATGAATTTACGTATGGAAGCGATGGAGGCGACCTTCTCACGCTCCGCTGACTTCTGCTCCACCAGGGGCGTTTGAGCTATGCTGTATACACCCCTCCATCCGTGAGACTCGGTGATTTTTTCGAGCTGTTTGAAGCCGCTATCCTGCAGCACGTCGATCATGTCGGTGTTTTCGGGCAGCACCTCGGCCTCGAATACACCTATCCCGTGCTCGCGGGCGGCCGCGGCCAGCAGCTCCAGCAGGTGCGTGCCGATTCCCTTGCGCTGATGAGGGTCCTCAACTATAAAGGCGATCTCCGCTCTGTTGGGCTGTGATAGCCTCCAGTATCGGCCGACACCTATGATGCTTTCATTGTCCCCTTCTCCCTGTATTCCCACCACCGCAAAGGTGTTGTCGTAATCAATATTGGAATACTGGTGCGCCTCCTCCCTGGACAGGTCGGTAAGCACATGGTGATATCGCAAGTATATGGTACGCCCGCTCAGGCGCAGGAAGAAGGCCATCAGCCGGTTTTCATCGTCCGGCATAATGGGCCGGAGATGTAAAACCGATCCGTCCTTGAGGGCTACGGTCCTGTTGAATCTGTCCAGCTGGAGGGTGTCTGTGCTCTGTGTCATTGTCTCGCTCCCGCAGAATACTGCTTAAAACACATAAAGATATTAGCATAATGAAGCGGTATGAGGGGAGTAACTAATTTAACGGCAGCCGCTGGACACAGAGATTTAAACCTTTGCCTGAAGCCCTTTGATGGTTTCCTCCGCCTCGGCCACGATGCGCTCGATCAGCTCTTTGCAGGTGGGCAGGTCGCGTATGCGGCCTACAACCTGGCCGAACGGCACCACGCCGTTCTCCAGGTCGCCCTCGTCCAGGATTTTACCCAGCGCGTCTATGCCGATGGCCTGCTGCGCCAGCTGCTGTACGCCCCTTTTCTGAAGGCTGCCTGCAAGCAGCTTCCAGATGGGGGTATCCACCTGTTTTCTCATCGCCCAGCCGGCTTTGAGCGCCTCCATATATGAAGTCTTGCTGTTAGCCATCTCAAGAGCCTTCTTATTGGCGTACCATCGCCCGGGCAGGCCGTCGATGCCCGCCGAATATATCGTCTCTTCCATCTGACATTTCATTGCAGTCTGTTTGATATTGGGATGCACATCGCATTCCTGGGTTACCACGAAACGTGTGCCCATGGCGATGGCATCGGCGCCCAGGGCCAGAGCCGCAGCCAGTCCGCGCCCGTCGCAGTATCCGCCGGCGGAGATGATGGGTATCTTTACCTTGCTGGCTATTTGCGGCAGCAGAACCATGCCGCCCACATCGCCGCCATGTGCTGCCGCCTCGTGCCCGGTGACGATAATGCCGTCGGCGCCCTGCTCGGCCGCCCTGATGGCATGGCGTTCCGTGGCTACCGTGGACACGACCTTGCCGCCGTAGGTATGAGCCTGCTTGATGATCCAGTCGCCCTTACCCAGGGCGAAGTTAATTATAGGAGCCTTCTCGGCCAGCGCCATCTCGGCATTCTCTTTTCCGTTGGGGAATATAAGGGTGACGTTTATAGCGAAAGGCTTGTCCGTCAGTGTCTTGATCTCCTGGATAATGCCCTTGAGTTGGTCGGGAGAGTTTGCCACGCTGTTGAAAATACCCAGTCCGCCTGCGTTGCTGACCGCCGCGACCAGCCTGGGCAGGCTGACGAAGGCCATTCCCGATAACACAATGGGATGTTTTATTCCGAAGAGCTCCGTTATTCTGGTTTTCACGAGTTCAAACCTCCATTATTAATTGATACCTTTCGAACGGTAATAATCTCAAAAAAGGTCGCCGTTGTCAAAATGATTGATTGGTTAGTCAACTTTACCTCAAGCTGATCGGCATGTTATAATCGCATAAATTTTACATTGGTTCACAGAGGAGAAGAGAGATGAAAACCAGAATGACCGAGCTGTTTGGCATCAAGCACCCGATTATGTGTGGCGGCATGATGTGGCTGTGCAAACCTGATCTCTGCGCGGCCATCAGTAATGCAGGCGGCCTGGGTAATATCACGGCCGCCAATTACAAAGACGGCAAGGAGATGCGACAGGCCATCAGGGAGACCAGGGAAAAAACTGACAAGCCGTTTTCCGTGAACCTGTCCCTGCTGCCGTCTTTTCGCATAACCAAGGAGATGTACGCCGACTGGTTTGACGCCTGTGTCGCTGAGAAGGTGCCCGCATTCGAGATCTCGGGCACGCCGGTCGATAAGTTCTTCGGTCCTGACGCTATCAAGCGAGCGCATGACGCCGGCTGTAAATTCATTCATAAGCTCGGATCGGTCAGGCATGCAGTCCATGCAGAGAAGGCCGGATATGACGCCGTTATCGCTGCCGGTGTGGAGGAGGGTGGACATCCTTTGATGGACGATGTGACCACTATGGTGCTCACCCCGCGCATGGCGGAAACGGTTAAAATACCTGTTATTACGACCGGTGGCATTGCCGACGGCAGATCCCTGGCTGCGGCAATTGTGCTGGGAGCTGAAGGCGTCATGATGGCATCCAGGTTCATGGCCACCACCGAGTGCCGCATGAACGATAAGGTCAAGCAGGATCTCGTCAACAGGCAGGAATTTGATACCATGCTCTACGGCAAGACGACCGGATTCCAGGGACGTGCCATGAAGAATGCCATACTTAAGCAAATCCAGGACATGGAAGCCAAGCATGCCACGATCAACGAGCTGGCGCCTTTCCTGTCGGGCCTGCGCCAGACGGCGATCTGGGACGACGGCGATATGGAGGCCGGCCTGGTGCCGGTCGGGCAGTCTATCGGCCTAATCCACGATGTGGTAAGCTGCAAGGAGCTGTTGGACAGGATGGTAAAACAGGCGGAGGCGCTGCTCAAAGGTTCGCGCCTGAAATAACGGAGATACATTTTATAAAAAAAGGGGAGGTGTAATAACCTCCCCTTTTCTATTAGCTGAAGTAGTGCTCAGGCCAGCATCGAATAAGTCTTTTTGAGGGTCGCTTCGGCCTCGACCATAATCCTGTCGACGAGCTCGGCCACCGTGGGCACGTCGTTGCAGGCGCCCAGTATCTGTCCGGCAAAGTATATGCCGTCCTTCATATTTCCGTCGTAGATGGCCAGCGTATGGCGGCGATAGCCTGCGGCCTGGCGCGCCTGCACCCACAGGGGATGCTGATCGTCCGATCCCATCATGGAAAAGCTCATTCCGATAAATTTCGGCCAGCTCAGGTTGAACAGCTGCTTGGTTTCGTAGGCGCCCCTGAACGCGTCTACCATCGGGAATCCTCCCCTGGCGATACGCTCGGTAACGGGTGTTTTAAGGGCGCGGCCGCGCATGCCGTCGAACTTGGTGCTCACGATTGTATCGTTCTCGTTGGCTTTAAGGCAGAGCTGCTTGAAGTTCTCGTGCACCATACTCTCTTTGGTCAGGGCGAAGCGTGTTCCCATGGAGATGGCGCTGGCGCCCAGTGATAATGCCGCCGCCAGGCCCCTGCCGTCTCCGTATCCACCGGCTGAAATGATGGGGATTTTAACCTTGCCGGCGACGATGGGAAGCATGACCAGCGTGGAGGCCTCTTCGCCGTGTGCGGCGGCCTCGGTGCCGGTAACGACGATGGCGTCGCATCCCAGCTCGGCGGCCTTGATAGCGTGTTTAACGAAGGCGGTAGTGCCGATCACCTTGCCGCCGTATTTATGCACGTCGTCGATAAACCATGGTTTGCCCAGGGTATAGTTGATTACGGGGACCTTTTCCTCGATGGCCACCTGGATGGTGTCACGGGCCACCTGCCCCAGAATCAGAAGCTGGTTGATGCCGAAAGGCTGATCGGTCAGCTTCCTGATCTCATTAATGTTTTTTCTCGTTTCCTCGGGTGTGCACCTGGCAGTGGCGAATATGCCCAGTCCGCCCGCGTTGCAGACTGCGGCCACCAGTTCCGGGGTGGTTACCCAGTTCATGCCCGCCAGCATGATAGGGTGCTTGCATCCGAACAGCTCGGTCATGCGGGTTTTAAGCATCATTCGCTCCTTATGAAATTAGTTGCAGGTATCGTGATAAGCATCGTATATGAGCAATCTTATAACGAACGAATCGAATTTGTCGGACACCTGCCGGGGTGTTATTATAAAGCATGATGCTTTGAATCTCAAGGCATTTTTTAATTTACAGCTCGGACTGTTCAGAGTCTATGGATTGTGAGGGCCTATAACATGAATAGAGACATTATCAGGGATCTGGATCCCCTCTTTAACCCGGCCTCGGTCGCACACATAGGAGCCACCAACAACCGCAACAAATGGGGCTTCTCCACCATAACCAGCCTTATTCATAGCTTTAAAGGGCCTATTTATCCGGTCAATACTAAAGAAAGTGTGATACAGGGGCTGACGGTTTATCCCAGGGTAACCGATATCCCTGGACCCGTAGACCTGGCTGTTTTCACCATCCCGGCCGAACATGTAGCGGGAGTTATGCTGGATTGCGTGAAGAAGGGGGTTAAATCGGCGGTCATCATATCGGCCGGCTTTGCGGAGGTGGGTCCTGAAGGAAAGAAACTTCAGGACGAGGTGCTGGGCATAGCGCGCAGCGGCAATATCAGGTTCATAGGGCCGAACTGCATGGGTTACTGGAGCTCGTCATCTTCTCTTGCGGCTTTTATGATGCCTTTGCTGGTCAGGGACGGGCAGCTGGCCTTTGTATCGCAGGGAGGCAATGTCGGCGCTGCGGTGGTGGTGGCCGGATACGAACGAGGCGTAGGTTTCACGCATTACGTAAGCTGCGGATGCGCAGCGGATGTGCAGATTGAGGATTACATCGATTACTTCGGGAAGGATACCAGGGTTAAAGCGATAATGACCTATATTGAGGGTCTCAATGACGGCGCCAGGTTCATGGATATAGTTTCCGAAGTCACCCGCAATAAACCTGTTATCGTGTTAAAGCCGGGAAAAACGGCGGCGGCGGCCGAGGCTATACGATCGCATTCGGGCGCCATGGCGGGCAGCGATGCCGTATATGACGCGGCCTTTAAAAAAATGGGCGCCATGCGGGTCGACAGCCCTGAGGAGATGCTCGATGTCGCCATCGGGTGTTTGACTCAGCCTCTGCCGAGGGGACGCAACGTGGCTATTATAACTCCCGGCGGCAGCTACGGCGTGCTCTGCGCCGAAGCCTGCGAAGAGGGCGGGCTGAATGTGGTTAAATTGCCTGAAAAGACCATCGAGGAGTTTAATAATATCTTTCCGCCCAGATGGAGCCACGCCAATCCGGTAGACCCTGCGGGCGACCGCAATTTCATCGCCTATCTGACGGCGCCCGCCAGGCTGCTGGAGCTGGAAACAGTCGATTCACTAATATTCATGGGTTTCGGCGGCTTTACCCTGTTCGGCAACCTGCTACTACAGCAGCGCTCCAGCCAGGAACAGAAGATGTCGCCGGAGGACCTGGCTAAAAGGGATAGCGCCCTGAGGGCCATTATTCCAATTATTGAAGATATCAAGTCGGGCAACGTATATAAGACTGAGACCGCCATCAAGCAACTCATCGATATGCTTGCCTGGGTGCTTGGCCTTCAAGGTAAAATGGAGGTGGAGGACCTTGCAGTTACTATGATCGCCGCCCGTTTCTCGGGCAAGATCGATGATGTGCTGGTGGACGACCTGCTCGAGCTGGCCAGCGGCAAAGCCATGCTGGCAAAAACCGGCCGGTCGCGCCTGGATATTATCAATGATATGATCGTAAGGCTGATGCGAGCGCTCAGCTCCCAGTGGATCGAGAGCTACGGTAAGCCGGTCATTACTACGACCTTCACGGAGGAACAGGTAAAGCTGGCGGGCAATCACTATGACTATACATCCGGCGATCGTGCCGCCAGGGTCCTGCTCAAACTGACCGGCTATTATGATTACCTTATTAAATCAGGTGTTGCCGTGAAAGGAACAGATTTCCGTGCCGAGTGATGCCTCGACGGGGGTAAGACGATGAATATGAGAGCACTTCAGTCAAGTTTTCATGCGGCAGCTTTGTTTTTGCTCTATGTATGTCTGATAGCCGTGGCTCTCCCGGCGCCATGCGCGGGCTCGGTCGAGCTGCCGACCCTGCCTGAAATAAGCGATTACAAAGTCACACCTTCCGGCATAGAGCGATCATCCGCTGCCGTTATTTCCTGGGACGTTAAAAATGCTTCTTCCGTATATATCGACCACGGGATTGGCGAAGTGCTCCCGGCCGGGCAGGCTGCCGTATCGCCGCTGTATACGACTACTTATAAACTGACCGCCGTTAATTCCACGGGCGCCAGGACAAGGGCTATTACGCTGAACGTTAACGCCCCGCAGCAGCCCGCGGAGAACACCGTTGATGTGGATCCCGTAACCGGGCGAAACTCCTCGGTGGATATGCGCTGGGAGGATTACTGCTTATCGGGCAGTTATCAGGTGCAGATTGCCAGGGACCCGCTCTTTACATTGAAGGTTTATGATTCCGGCATACTGGTTCCGGCCGACTCGATGTCGCCGGCCTTCTGGTACCCTCCCGGAACTCTGGAGGCGGGGCACACATATTACTGGAGGGTGCGTACCACACAGGCTGCTACAGGCCAGAGGATTGCCAGTCCATGGTCCGAGGCTGTGCCTTTCAGCATAAGGCCGGGATATGCCGTGAGTACGCCTTCATACGGCTTACAGGCCTTGAGCCCAGCCAACGGGGCAACCGGTGTGCCGGTCAGCGGGGTGGCTTTCAGCTGGAGCGGCTACCAGGGCACAACCAAATACAGATTTATTTTAGCCATGGACGCCCAGTTGCAGAATATAGTGGTGGAGGATTTCACCCCTACCACCGCATATTCGCTGCCGGTCAAGCTCAACTATGATACGGCTTATTTTTGGCAGGCTTCAGCCGTGGAGCCCGTGCCCGGGGACGCAGGGTCAGTATTCACTTTTACCACGGAATCGGCCCCGTCAAACACTGTTCAGACTGCCTCAGCCCCGCAAAGCATGCCGGGTTGGGCAATTGTAGCTATAGCTGTCGGTGTCATTCTGATTGCTGTTGTGACATTTGCAGCCTTTAAAGCAGGTAAAAAGATATAAGGTAATCGATAGATAGCTGCGGGATTGATGCAGCCGTGTCGCCTGAAAATAAGTCCAGTAACACGCTGTTGACACCGGCTATCATCGCAGTTATTCTTTCGGTAATAAACGAATAGGGGGGTCTGAGCAATGGCAAAGTCATCAACCGGACTGGAAGAGAATGTTGCAGGGCTGTTATGCTACTTGGTCGGTTGGATCACCGGCCTGATTTTTTTCCTGATTGAAAAAGATAGTCAGTTCGTTAAGTTCCATGCCATGCAGTCGATCATAACATTCGGGGCCTGTGTTATCCTTGGATTCATACCGGTAATCGGTTGGATTATCTGGATACTCGCGCTGGTGATGTGGATACTGCTGATGGTCAAGGCCTATCAGGGCCAGAAATTCAAGTTGCCTCTTATCGGTGACCTGGCCGAGAAATGGTCATCCGCATAGCTGCATATTAGGGTGGCAACACTACACGGTAGAACGTCTCCGCAACATCGTATCCATGGTCTTTGCCGTAGCTTGATAACACGTTGCGGTAGGCCTCTTCCCAGCCTTGTGGAAAGTGGCTCACCTGGCTCCCGTGACACTTAAGCGCTGAGATCTTCTTATCAAAAGTGGCTGTGACATCGCTGAAGTAGTTGGGCTGCTCGGCGCCCCAGAACAGCAGTTCCTTGACCTTGTGCGGCTGATAGTTCTCCCTGATCAGGTCAGGGTAAGATAACCGGTCCCGGGCGAAAGGATAAACCGCGTCAAGCACAACCTGCCCCGTTATGCGGTGATCACGGTGCCAGACATATTTTCTGTAAGGGTCCGGGGCTGCCACGATATCAGGCTTGTAGGTGCGTATCAGCTTGACCAGCTCCTTGCGGAACTCGGGTGTATCCTCGATGGACTGGTCCTCATGATCGAGGAAGATGACTTCGAATACCCCCAGTGAATTCGCCGCAGCCATCTGCTCGGACCTCCTGATCTCTGCAAGCTGGACCGGCGTTACGGCGGGGTCATCCGTACCCTTATTGCCGTTGGTGCATATGATATAGACTATTTTCTTGCCGTCTTTCGTCCACTGCGCTATCGTGCCGCCGATTCCGAATTCGGGGTCGTCGGGGTGCGGGGCTATAACCATAAGGTCGAATTTATCTGTCATATCATATTCCTCTGGCTGTATTGGATTATCTGCATGATGGCATAGTCAGTACAGCTTCTGTAGGCACTTTTAACACGTCCCGATACTCACGAATGACCCTGTCCGCAATTGAGTTCCAGCCATAATTCATTGAAAGCTCCGCACCCGGGCGGGGTACATCCGGCGCGTTGCCTTCTATATATATGCTGATATACGCCGCCAGGGTTTCCGCCCTGTTATCGGGGATAATTTTACATAAAGTCGTAAGTTTCGATATCTCAGATATCTCCCCCACGCATGTCGCAAGGACAGGCGTGCCGCAGGCCACTGATTCGAGCGCGGTGAGACAGAAGCTTTCGTAATACGACGGTATTACGCAGAGATCGGCTGCGTTGTAATACAGGGACATTTTCTCGTGGTCGACCGGGCCCGTAAAAATCACACGGTCCCTGAGATATTCACTCCCGTAGCCGGCAGCCTGCCCCGGATCTCCCATACGGCGATTGCCGTAACCTACCACCAGGAGTTGGAAGTCGTTGCCCTGCTTGAGCAGGGAGACAGCCTTCAGCAGGTTATTGAGCCCTTTGATGGGATCGGGCCTACCGACAAACAAAAGCGTCGGCTTATCGGGGAGGCCGCAGGCGGCTCTGGCAGCCGGCCTTTGTATGGGGTGAAATAGAGCGGGATTAACACCGCAGGGTATGACGCTGATTTTATCCGCAGATACGCCGTACCTGTCGACCATTTCCTGTTTTTCAATCGAGGTCGATGCGATGACGCGATCACAGGAGTTGATGACAGACCTTTCATGGACTATTCGGGATTCAGGCTCCGGAGATCCCGGCAAGGAGCTGTTTTTCAGGGCGCCAAGCGTGTGGAACATGGTTATGTGCGGTATCTGCCAGAAGTCTTTCAGGTGGTTGCCTGCCAGACCCGAAAGCCAGTAGTGGCTGTGTATAACGTCGTAGTGCAGGTTCAGATTCCGGCAGTGTGAGTTAACGGCCTGAGCCAGGCTGTGTGCATAGTCCGCCGGACCGGAATCTGTAATAGGCCTGGAGCGGGCGTCATTGATATGTATCAATCCTGTGTGGCAGCTAGGCCCGCTGAAGTTGCACGGCTGGTTGTCTTCATGGCAACAGGTGAATACGTCTGCAGTTACCCCCAGTTTTGCGAGTTCCAGGTACAGATTCTGAATATAAACGTTCATCCCGCCCGTGTAGCGGCCTCCCGGCTTGCTCCAGGGGCAGGTATGTAAGCTTAAGAGCGCGATGCGCAAATGGTCCATCGAAGGATTATTCCGGTATCTGAATATCTAAAAATTAATTATACATCTAAAAAGGCCGTCTTCTTTACCGCCCAGGTGGAATTTGTATTTCTCTGCGCCTTTAAGGAAATTATAATGCGTTTTTCCCTTCATGATGCTGTCCCGGATACTGTAGTACTTTGACAGCAGCCCTGCGCTCAGCCAGCGGTAGGCCGGGGAATAGCCGCTGTTATACAGGTATATACCGTCCTGGTATTCAAAGCAAAGGGTGGCTGCGATTGGTGTGTTATTCAGCTCCAGTATCCCCAGCCGCAGCATGCCGCGGGCCTCGCTTAAACCAATAATCTCCCGCATGAAGAGCTCTATGGATGGTGTGAGGAATCGTTTTTTGTCTTCCCTGCTCTCCCTGAAAAATTGCAGGAAGAGATCTGTATCTGCGTCGCTTGCCCTGTCCTGTACCCTGTATGCTACGTCGCCCTCCTCGTTCAGTCGCCGTTCCTTGCGCAGCAATTCGTGCCTCTGTTTTGCGCTGAGCAGAGCAAGATATCCCGCCGTATCCGTGGGCAGATCAAGCGATACTGTAACATCGTCCTGAACGCAGCTCACATCAAGACCCCTCTCCTTTGCCAGGGGTATGAGCACCCGGCGCACGCTGGAGTCGGGCAGGAGCAAGCCTAAATCCAATTTTGCTGCCCTGGTCTCAGAAATGTGATGGAATAGCGTACGATAAAAAACCTCGTCACGTCCCTTTTCGATTATAAAATCCTGGAAATCGAACAGGTTGTCGCTGCCGATAAAACGCAGGATGCCTTCCTTCAAGCGAAGGGGTGCAATGCCGATTACTTTGCCTTCTTCTTCCACCGAGCCGGCATGCAGCGTGCTACCCTCGCCGAAATGTTTCCACCAGTTCTCAGCCCAGTCCGGCGATGAGAAAGGCGAACTGATCCGCGAGCGCAGGTAAAGTTCATTCCAGGGCCGGCGCAGTTGATCAAGATTAAGTGAATGGAATTGGGCCATCGATAGTCCCCCGTGTCTTTCCCCAAGGGTTTATAGAGCTACAGTTGAAAGGTCTGGCCCTCTTCGGGCACTTCTACATCGTGCAATCCCATTTCTTTGAACGCATCCGCCAGGGATAGCGCCGACTTTTCCTCACCGTGTACAACGAATACCTTCTGCCATCTTTCCCTGCCGGCGCCTATCCATCCGATAAGGTCATTGCGGTCCGCGTGGGCGCTGAATTCATTAAATATCTCCACACGGCAGCGCAGCTTGTATTTTTCTCCGAAGATGGTTACCTCCGGCCATCGCTCCGCGATCTTGCGGCCGAGCGTATTCTCCGCCTGCCAGCCAACGATCAGTACGGCATTTTTTGGCTTTCCGATATTGTTTTTCAGGTGGTGCGTTACGCGCCCGGCTTCGGCCATGCCCGACCCGGCGATGATCATCATGGGAGTTTTAATCATATTTAGATGCTTGGACTCCTCCACGCTTGATACGTAATGCAGGCCGCGGAAGCCGAAGGGGTCGGCCACGGTCCTGAGCAACTGGGCTGTATCGGCATCGTAACACTCCGGGTGGACCCTGAAAATATCGGTGGCATCGATGGCCAGGGGACTGTCAATATAAATGGGGAAGTCTGGTATGCGGCCGGCCAGTTTCAACTGGTGCAGGCAGTAGATCAGCTCCTGCGTCCGCTCGAGGGCGAACGACGGCACTATGATCTTGCCTCCCCTCGAGATGGTTTCATTGATCACCGCCGCAAGCTTGTCCAGCACCAGATTTATATCTGAGTGCGTTCTATTGCCGTATGTGCTTTCGATGATTAGAATGTCCGCATCCGCAACGATATGGGGGTCGCGGATGATGGGCATATCCTTGCGTCCCAGGTCACCTGTGAAGCAAACCGACAGTTTTCTATCCCCATCGGCTATATTGATGACCGTGATGGCTGAGCCGAGGATATGTCCCGCGTCGTGAAAGATGACGCTGATTCCCCTGGCGAGATCGAATCTATGCTCATAGGAGTTGCCTCTCAGCAGTCTCAGTGTGGGAGGCACGTCGGTCGTATCGTACAGGGGCTCTGCCGGCGGCTGATTATGCCTGCGGCGCACCTTGTTGACATACCGGATATCGCTTTCCTGGATGCTGGCTGAATCGGTGAGCATGATATTGGCCAGGTCCAGCGTGGCCGAGGTGCAGTTTACATCGCCATCGAATCCCTGCTTGACCAGGTTGGGCAGGTTGCCCAGGTGGTCCATGTGTGCATGTGAGATGATGGCCGAATCAACCGACCTTGGATCGAACGAGAAATGCAGGTTTCGCTGATATGTCTCCGACCTGCGGCCCTGAAATAGACCGCAATCGAGCAGTAAGCGGTAACCGTTGATATCGAGCAGGTGCCGTGAACCTGTGACTGTGCGCGCGGCGCCGTGAAATGAGAGGTTAATCAATAGCCTGCCTGCCCACTATAGCCTGCCTGAGATACCAGCTGCTGACTATATCCAGCACCTCTGATGGTTTGTCCGTTATCCTGAGCAGGCGGAGATCCGCGTCGGAGATATAGCCCATTGCCAGGACGGTGGTCTGAAGCCAGTCCAGAAAACCGCGCCAGAAAGTTGAATTAAACAGTATCACAGGGAAAGGCTTGATCTTGCTGGTTTGGATAAGTGTCAGAACCTCGGTCAGCTCATCTAGTGTTCCCATGCCGCCCGGCATGATGACAAAGGCGGTGGCGTATTTGACCAGCATTACCTTACGCACGAAAAAATGATCGAAATTTATGGTCAGGCTTGAATAGACATTGCATTTCTGTTCCTTGGGCAGGACAATATTCAGCCCGATCGATTTGACGCCGGCCTCGCTGGCGCCCAGGTTGGCGGCCTCCATCATGCCGGGGCCGCCTCCCGTGACTATGTTAAACCCCTGCTGTCCGAGCAGATATGCGATCTGGCGAGCGTTCTGGTAATCGGTCTGATTCTCCGTGGCAACCGCCGAGCCGTAGATGGTTACCGCAGGCTCGATGCCGGTGAGCTTGTCAAAGCCGGCTACCAGCTCACCGATATACCTGAAAAGCCGCCAGGACTCTTCCTTTTCAAAGGCATTGATCTCGTATTTTTCAAACATCTTAAATGTATTTAGGATAATCCCCACGAGTGTAGCTGTCAAGGTAACAGGCCGTGTACCTGTAGCCATTTATCTGTAGGGGCGGGTTTAAAACCCGCCCGTTTTTAATTGCGTGTTCTGACTGCAATCACGCAGGGAAAATATGCTATGCTTTATTGATGTTTGAAGTACTGACAGAGAAGCTTAGCAGGATATTCAGCGGGCTGAATAACAAAGGCAGGCTGAGTGAAAAAGATATCGACGAGGCATTGAGGCAGATACGCCTGGCGCTTCTCGAGGCTGACGTCAATTTCAAGGTTGTCAAGAGCTTTCTGGCCGTGGTGAGGGAGAAGGCGCTGGAGGCAAAGGTACTCGAGAGTCTTTCGCCGGCCCAGCAAATAGTCAAAATAGTCAACGAGGAACTGATTGACGTATTGGGCAGGGAGCCTGCCAGGCTGAAGGCCTCCCCTCGTCAACCGTCTGTGATAATGCTGGTTGGGCTCCAGGGTGCTGGCAAAACCACGACGGCAGCCAAACTGGCGTTTCACTTAAAACAATCAGGCCAGAAGGTGCTTCTGGTGGCGGCCGATACGCGCAGGCCTGCCGCCATCGATCAGCTTAAGGTGCTGGGCGGCCAGCTTGATATTCCCGTATATCACGAGGACGTAACTGCCAGCCCGGTTCACATCAGCCGTAATTCAGTTGCCAGGGCGGAGGAGACGGCGGCTGCGTGGGTGATAATCGACACCCAGGGGAGGTTGCATATCGATGAGCCTCTGATGCAGGAGCTGAAGGACATTAAAAAGGCGGTTTTACCGGTCGAGATATTGTTGATAGCCGATGCCATGACCGGACAGGATGCGGTGAATATCGCGGGGGAATTCAACAGCAGCCTGGGTTTGACTGGTCTCATATTGACCAAGATGGACGGAGATGCCAGAGGCGGTGCGGCGCTTTCCATCAAATCGGTGACCGGTGTACCGATTAAATTCACCGGCATGGGTGAAAAGACCGCTTCGCTGGAGGTTTTCTATCCTGACAGGTTGGCCTCGCGCATCCTTGGAATGGGCGATGTGCTCACGCTCATTGAGAAGGCGGAGAAGACCTTTGATAAACAGCAGATGGCGAAGCTGGAATCCAAGCTGAGAAAGTCCGAATTTGACCTCAATGATCTGCTGGAACAGATGAGGCAGATAAAGAAGATGGGCAGCTTCAGCCAGCTTGTGGACATGATACCCGGCTTCTCCAAGCTTACCAAGGGGATATCGGATAAAGACAGTCAGGACAGGACCAAAAAGATAGAGGCTATTATCCTTTCCATGACAGCGGAAGAGAGGTCAAATCCCGATCTGGTCAACGGCAGCCGAAAACGCAGGATAGCCAGAGGCAGCGGAACCACGCCGGGCGATGTCAATCAGCTTCTTAACCAGTTCTACGGAATTCAGAAGATGACCAGGATGATGGCTAAAGGCAAATTGCCTAAGAACATAGCAGGCTTGATGGGACGCTGAGCCCTGGCTACTTCCCTGTTTTAGTAACTCCTGCCAGTTTGAGCTGCCCTTCGGTTATGCTGATCTCTTTCAGTTCGAAACCCAGCTCTTCCATGGGAGCGTTCAACTGGAAGAGGATATTTATCCAGCTCTGCACGCCTCTATCAACGTCGTCCGGAACCGGCAGTTTTCCCAGGTAAAAGTCATGGATCACGAATACCGGTTTTCCGTTTTCCTCGTCCAGCGTTCCGATAAAACCCGTTCTAACCGGAATACCGGGGAAGTTCCATGACGTATACATCATCATGTACCCGTCGTTGAAATTAACCAGCATCTCCTTGGCGGGCACTGTTCCCTCGGCCAGGGCCATGACGATGGTGGAGTTGATCTCCTCCTCTGTGATTACTATCTGCACATCCTTGCTGATTTTCGCTTCGTAGGCTGCCTCGGTAATTTTCTTCGTATCGCTGATCTTTTTATTGAGGCTGTCGACAGCCTCTGAAGACAGGACCACTGGCCTCATACTTGTGCGTATGTCGGGTGTCAGCAATGCCAGTACGTAGCCAAATACCAGGGCGATAATGGCCAGCACCGCCAGTACGCCCATGAATATTAAAAATCCTTGAAGGATTCTCATCGGTTCCCTCCTAAGTCAGCCAGTGATTATTCGAGGTAATCTTTAAGCTTGCGGCTCCGGCTGGGATGCCGCAACTTGCGTAAAGCTTTGGCTTCGATTTGCCTTATCCGTTCGCGTGTTACGTTGAACTCCTTGCCAACCTCTTCCAGCGTCCTGGCCCGGCCGTCCTCAAGTCCGAACCTGAGCAGCAGCACCTTGCGCTCGCGTTCAGTCAACTCGCCCAGGACTTTATCGAGCTGGGCTTTGAGCAGCTCGCGTGAAGCCGCGTCAGCAGGGGGCAGGTTGGAACGATCTTCGATAAAATCGCCCAGATGGCTGTCCTCTTCCTCGCCGATGGGCATCTCAAGGGAGATGGGCACCTGCGAGAGTTTCATGATCTCCCTGACCTTCTCTGCCGATATCTCCATGCCCACACCGATCTCCTCGCAACTGGGTTCGCGTCCAAACTCCTGTGACAGTTTTCTGTTGACCTTGAGCAGCCTGTTGATAGTTTCAACCATGTGTACCGGTATGCGTATGGTCCTGGCCTGATCCGCTATCGCCCGTGTGATGGCCTGCCTGATCCACCACGTGGCATATGTGCTGAATTTGTATCCTTTGCGGTATTCGAACTTTTCAACAGCCCTGACCAGGCCGATGTTGCCCTCCTGTATCAGGTCGAGCAGCGGCATCCCGTGTCCGACGTATTTCTTGGCCACGCTGACCACCAACCTGAGATTGGAGACGGTAAGCTGCTTGCTGGCTTCCCTGCCGTCCCTGTCGATGTGCTCGAATTTCTGTTGAAACGGGTGGCTGTGTCCGTCGATTTTTGCGGCAAGTTTGGTCTCGCCGTCCTTATTAACGATCTGCTTGACCTTATCCCAGGTCGAGTTGCTGTCTATGATAGAAAATATCTCGGGATTGATGATGCGAACATAGATTGAGTAATCGACAAGCCTCTTTTCGATCTCGTGGGGCTCACGGTTCAAATCCGCCGCGATTTTTATGACCGTTTCGGGATTGATAAAGTCATCGATCGCCTGATGCAGCTTCTGACTGAGCAGTCTTTCTTTAAAGCTGGGTTTCTTGGCGACGTTGAGTTGTTCCCCCAGTCTGTCGATAACGGTGTCGCTGTCCGCCAGGTTCTTTAACAGCTGAATAACGAAGTCGGATATACTGGGGAAACGGTTTTCCTGGTGGCGGAAGGCCTCACGGATATGGGCCATATATTTAAAGGGCTCGATTTTACTGGCGAGTTCACGTTCCAGCTTGGCGTTCAGCAACGGGTATTTTCCGATCTCATGCAGATACATTCTGACCGGGTCGTCGATTGCTTCATGCTCGGCCAGCTCGATCTCAAGCTCTATGAGCGGCTTTTCCTCCACTTCGGGCTTGAGCCACTCTTCGGCAAACTCAGGGGCGGCTTCGATATCGCTGAAAAGCAGTTCTTTCTCGTCCTGAGGCATGGCTTCGGCTTCGATCTTGCCCCAGGGGTCGGGGCGTACCTCGAATCCCGTTTGCTTTAGTGCGGCGCCTTCGACTTCGACAGTCACAGGCTCAACCTTGACCTTGACCTTTACCTTCACCTTCACCTTCACCTTATCCCCGGCGGCACCCTTAAGCGTACTCTTGACCGCAGCCTTAGCCGGGCTTTTAGCCGCACTTTTAACCGCGCCCTTAACCACGACTTTACCCTTCCCCGCAGGCTTTGCCGGAGACGTTTTCTTACTCTTCACCTTGTTTGAGATCTTTGCCATTCAGGCTCCCTTTGTACGGCTGAAAAGTCGGCCGCGCTTATTGAAGATATCATGCAGTTGCTGACTTTCCTTTATATCCAGTTCGATTAATTTGGCTAATTGACTATCGACATCACCGCTGCCTTTCTCTTCAGACAGGATGAATTTCTTCTCAATCTCACGATTTCTTATGTGGCGCTCAAGCAATCTATTGATGCAATCGTTCAATGTGTTTTCCCGATCCTTACGATCATGATATACGGATGAAGGTATTTTGTTCCCCATGGATATCAGCTGGTCATAGAATTCCTTCAGCAGGGGATCCATATCCTCGCCAAGCGAATTCGGATCAGCAGCACTCTGCCATTTCAATAATATAGCCTTATTTTCCGAAAGTTCAAAATATTTCTCCGATAGTCTCATGCCTTCCTCTCGGAGATCGCTAAATAGGAGCAATAACGCCAGAACATACTTTTCAATATGATGTGGAGATGCGATCTGGTCGGCATAGCTCTTTATTGTCTTGCTTCCGCTCGCCGCTCTGGATTTTTTTTCCTTGATCCGGAATTCGGATATTGCATCATGTACGAACCCTTTGTTAAGACCGAGAAGGTGCGACAACTTCTCAACATAATGGGCACGCCGGACATTGTCATCTACTTGAGATAGAATTGGTAAAAACTTTGATACTAATGCGGACTTATCTTTGGGATTATTTTTGTCTATATTAGCAATTTCCTTTTTTAAAGTAAAATCGATTATAGGCTGAGACTCCTTAAGCAGCCCGGCCCATTTATCGGGCGAACCGCGTATGATTTCATCCGGATCTTTCCCTCCCGCGATCTCGATCACCTGAACCTCATGCTTGACCAGTTCACTGTAGGTCTTTGGCTCGATCCAGGGCATCCAGTGGTCCTTGGGTATCTGTTCATCGATGGTGGTTATGCTGCGAGCCGTGGCCTCAAGCCCGGCCGCATCGGCATCGAGTGCAACGATGATATTGCGCGTCAGCTTGCGCAGAGTAGATATCTGTTTTTCCGTGAGGGCGGTGCCCATCGATGCGACCGTATTTTCGAATCCGAACTGGTGCGCCGCCAGCGTATCCATGTATCCTTCGCTGATCACCACGCTGTCATGTTGCCTGATCGCTGTTGCAGCGCGCTCGACCCCGTAGATAATGGAGCTCTTGTCGAACAGTATCGATTGCGGCGAATTCAGGTATTTGGGGATTGAATCGTCCAGCGCGCGGCCGCCGAATCCGACCACCCTGCCCTTTACATCCCGAATGGGGAACATCAACCTGTTTCTGAACCTGTCGTGGAAGCCGCCTGTATCGCGCTGAACGATCAGCCCGACTGCCAGCATATCGTCATCCCTGTAGCCTGCTTTGGACAGATAGCCGAGCAGGCCGTCCCACTTATTGGGCGAGTATCCCAGTTGAAAATTGTCTATTACCGTCTGGGAAAGGCCCCGGCCTGTCGTATATTTTCTGGCTGTCTCAGCCTCTGCGTCATGCAGCAGCAGATAGTGATAGTATTCCGCGGCGACCTCGTTCAGTTTGAAAAGGGTGTCCTGTCGGGACTTCTCTTCGGCGGAGGCCTGGCTGGTCTTGTAAGTGAGAGTGATATTGGCCTTTTCCGCCAGGATACGCAGTGCCTGGCCGAAATCGATACCTTCCTTTTTCATCATGAAGGTGAAGATGTCGCCTCCCGTGGCGCATGCTCCGAAACAATGCCAGCTCTGCTTCTCGGGGAAAACGAAAAAAGAGGCCGTTTTTTCGCTGTGGAAGGGACAGGTGGCCTTGTAGTTGCGGCCCGACTTGGTCAGCTTGACATACTGCGACACCACGTCCACGATGTCCAGCCTCTGCTTGATCTCGTCTGTCGTGTTCATCGTCCGATCAGAGCTTGGTTATTACGCGGATATTGAGAAACCGGTGTTTATCTGAGGTTTTCTGCTGTGAGTATAGCATAATGGTCCGTCATGCCTGCTATATAGTCGGCGATGCGGCGCTCATCTCCGCCATCCAGTAACCGGTACTCTTCGGGAAGCATGGACGGATCACGCAGGAAATGGCGGTACAAAAGAAGTATTATCTCGCGGGCGTCCGACGCTTTCCCTGCCTCCAGGCTGTTCCGGTAAACCCTGGCGAAGAGAAACTCGCGCAGCTCGTTTGCAGCGTTCAGAACTTCGGGGCTCATTCCTATGATCTGCCGGTCGGCGCCGCCGTCCATCTTTCCCGATGAAAAGGCGACGATGTTCGTGACCAGCGTGTTGATGCGGCTTGAATTGGACTGTCCCAGTGTCCTTACGGTGGAGGCCGGCAGGTCGGAGCGGGATATTATGCCGGCGCGGATAGCGTCTTCGACATCGTGGTTTATATAGGCCACCAGATCGGCCATCTTCACCACCTGGCCCTCCACTGTGGACACGGTATTCCATCCTTCTTCCAGTATCTCGAGGTCGCCCTTGGAATGGTTCAATATGCCGTCCCGCACCTCCCAGGTCAGGTTAAGTCCCATGCCGTTGTTTTCGATATAGTCCACCACCCTCAGGCTCTGCTCGTAATGTTTGAATCCGCCGGGGACCAGTTCGTTCAGCACATTTTCACCTATGTGCCCGAAGGGTGTATGTCCCAGGTCATGGCCGAGGGCAATAGCCTCAGTCAGGTCTTCGTTCAAGCAAAGCGCCCGGGAGATAGTGCGGCCTATCTGTGAAACTTCCAGCGTATGCGTCAGGCGTGTTACATAGTGGTCGCCCTCGGGAGCAATGAATACCTGGGTCTTGTGTTTGAGCCTGCGGAAGGCATTGGAGAATATAATGCGGTCCCGGTCGCGCTGGAAAGCGGTTCTCAAAGGGCACGGTTGCTCGGCAACCCTCCTGCCGCGGCTGGCTATGCTGCGCGCCGCGTAGGGTGACAGGTTCTCCTCGGCCTGCTCCAGCCTTTGTCGAACATTCATTTCATACATGAGTAAACCATGCTGATCGGCAGCGCCCGTTATTTTCAGGCGGCCAGTTTACCTTCCGCGTCGGCTATGATATGTCGCGTCTCGTCGATCATATCAGGTGTCACGGATATCGATGTGATCCCCCAGCTTACCAGCTTTTCGGTTATCTCGGGATAGGTAGATGGCGCCTGCCCGCAGATCGAGCAGGTGATACCCTTGCTGACCGAGGTGGTTACGGCCCTTTCAATGGCCAGCATCACGGCCTCGTTTCTTTCGTCGAACTGCGTGGCAAGTTTGGAGTTATCCCTATCTATACCCAGGATAAGCTGCGTCAGGTCGTTGGAACCAATGGATATGCCGTCGATGCCGGCATCGATAAATTTATCCATGAGCAGGATATTGGAAGGCACCTCGACCATCATCCACAGCTTGAACTTGGGGAACAGGTAGAAGCCCTCCTCCGTCAGTATCTTCTTAATTTGTACGATCTCGGATACAAAGCGCACGAAGGGAATCATGACGTAAAGGTTATCGTAGGACTGGCAGACTCTTTTAATGGCGTCGAGCTCCATCCTGAAAACCTCTACTTCGTGGGTATACCTTGAGCAGCCCCGGTAGCCGATCATCGGGTTTTCTTCGGTCTCCTCGTATTTATAGCCGCCGGGCAGATTCCTGTACTCGTTGGTTTTAAAATCGGTGGTGCGGTACACGACCGGCCTGGGATGAAAAGCCCGGGTAAACATGGTGATATTCTTGGTCAGCACATCCATGTATTGGGCGGCTTTGCCTTCGTGAAGCATGAAGCGAGGATGTCCCGCCATCCTGGCCATGATGAACTCGGCCCTCAAGAGGCCCACTCCGTCCACGTCGCGCTCCGCTATCCTCTCCGCCAGCTCGGGCTCGGCCAGATTTACATAAAGTTTGGTTTTAGTCTTGATGCGGGCGCCCGACGTGCTGCGGGCTTTGGCCTTTTTGCTCTTGATAGCAACTCGGCCGGCATAGACTTTGCCGGACGATCCGTCGACGGTCACCTCCTGGCCGTCTTTGAGCAGGGAGGTAGCGCGCTCGGTGCCCACGATGCAGGGGATGCCGAGCTCCCTGCTGACGATCGCTGCGTGGGCTGTCCTTCCGCCCCTGTCCGTAATTATGCCGACGGCCCGTTTCATAGCCGGCACGAAATCAGGTGTCGTCATCTCGGCCACCAGGATATCGCCGTCTATGATTTTATCGATTTGCGATGGATCACGGATGATCTTGACCACGCCGCTGGCAGCGCCGGGGCTTGCCGCTACACCGGTTAAGATGGCCTCAGCTTTAAGCTCGTCCACGGTGGATGCGTCCAGCGGCTGATTGAGAGTGGTGACGGGACGGGTCTGTACGATATACAGTTTCCCGCCTTCCTTGGCCCATTCGACGTCCTGCGGCGTTTTATAGTGATCCTCCAGCCTTTTGCCGATGTTGGCCAGGCCTATGATATCCGCATCGTCAATTTTCTGTATTTTTTGACGTTTGGGCGTCACCGGCGCCTTGATATTTGTCTCAAGGTCGTCGGCTTTAACCTCGAGGTTGCGTGTCAGGAACCAGTCCTGTTCGACGATTTTTTTATCCAGTATAGTCAGGCTGTTTTTATCCAGAGTGTACTGATCAGGGGTCAGGTCCCCTGAAACAATGGCTTCGCCCAGACCGAAAATAGCCTCGATCAGTATTTTGCTGCGGTCGCTGCTGAGCGGCTCCACCGTGAACATTACGCCGGCGGCCTCCGACTGGATCATTCTCTGCACAGGTACGGCTATACCAACCTTGAAGTGATCGAAACCCTGCTCATGGCGGTAAAAAATAGCCCTCGATTCAAATAGAGAAGCCCAGCATTCCTGCACAGCCTTGACCACGGATTCCTCGCCCTGAATGTTGAGGAATGTGCGCTGTTGCCCGGCAAATGAAGCATCCGGAAGGTCCTCCGCAGTTGCCGAAGACCGCACCGCCACCAGCCCTCCTCCCAGCTTACGGTAGGATGTCTGTATCTCTTTCACCATGTGTTCCGGCATGGCCACGCTGACGATTTTCTCTTTTATATGGAAAGACGCGTCCTGCAGCGCCCGGCTGTCGTTTGCATTTACATCCTTCAGCAGTTTCCTTATCTCGTCCATAAGGTTGGTCGCTTCCAGGAACTCGTAATAGGCTGTGGCGGTTACGACAAAGCCGGGTGGGACCGGAATATCGGCGTGTACCATCTCGCCCAGGTTGGCGCCCTTGCCGCCCGCGATGCCGATGTCTTCCCTTGTGATTTCCTCAAACCAGGCTATGATTTTGTGGCTTTTTTTCATGGAACTCCTTAAATAGTCAGTATGCCGGAAGAATCGTCGACTATTATAACACCGTGGTTTTTACCGGTGAACTTGAAGAGAAAGGATCACAGGGGGCACGGTACAAATATTGGCGATTATTATACGTTGAACAGGAAATGCATGATATCCCCGTCGCGCACGGCATAGGTTTTACCTTCCAGCCTCAGTAAACCGTGCTTGCGCGCCTCGGCCGTGCTTCCGCTCTTGATAAAATCGTCATAGCTCATAACCTCGGCCCTGATAAAACCCCTCTCGATATCGGTGTGGATCTTGCCGGCCGCCTGGATGGCGGGTGTATTCTCCCTGACAGTCCATGCTTTCACCTCGTCTTCTCCCACCGTGAAGAAAGATATTAAACCCAGCAGGCTGTAGGAATGCCTGATAACAGCGGCGAAGGCGGTTTCTTTGAGGCCGATATCCTTGCGGAACTCATCCGCCTCATCGTCCTGCAGTTGCGCCAGCTCCCTTTCCAGTTTGCCGCACATGGAGATAAGCTCCACCTGCGGCATGGAACAGGCTGTTTTGAGAGTGCCAAGGATGCTTTCCGCCTCGGGCAACTGCTTTTCGCCGATGTTGATCACGATCAACATCGGCTTGGCCGTCAGAAACTGGTAATTGCTGATCGCCCGCAATTCGTCTGCGGCCAATTTTTGCAGCCTGATAGGGATGCCCTGGTCCAAAGAAGCCTTGATTTTCCCGAGCAGAGCCTGCTCTTTGACAGCCGAGTCCCGCTCGGAGGACTTCCCCATTTTCAATGCTGACTCGAGGCGTCCCAGCCGTTTCTCGATGATGGTCAGGTCGGAGAACACGAGCTCCATGTCCAGTGTTTCGATGTCTTTGAGCGGATCGATCCTCCCGTCCACATGGGGTATATTCGCATCTTCGAAAGCCCTCACGACCTGCAGTATGGCATCCGAAGTGCTGAGGCTGTTGAGAAACTGCCCGCTGACCCCCTGCTCCCTGCCGAATCCTTTGGGAAGCCCGGCGTAATCCACGTATTTTATCTCGGCCAGTGTAGTCTTTTTCGGATGGAAGATGGCGCTGAGCTTCATCACGCGTGCGTCCGGCACCTTGGCTACCGCCGGGAACAGGGTGAGCCCGGCGCCGCCGTGCGGCTTGGGCTCGGCGGAACATTTGGTCAAAGCGTCGAAAACAGTTGTTTTTCCGCTGCCGGGCAAACCTATAATGCTGATTTCCATATTGTGCTGACCTGCTAGAAAACTATATGACAGCCTGAACGAAAATGCAATACCGCAGCTCGAGGCTGAAGCTTGTTGAGAAATTGGGCTGTATGCTATAATCAGTAGAATTTCGCTGCTTGGAGGATTTATTGTGCCCGGTTACGAACTGGTTTTTATTCTGAATGCGGACTTGAGTGAAGATGATTTCACCCGGGTATTGGGAAAGGTCAACGACCAGATAACCAAGCTCGGTGGAACGGTTACGGAGACGAATCAATGGGGAAAAAGAAGGTTTGCTTACCCGATTAAGAAGCAGACTGAAGGCAATTACGTGCTCGAAAAAGTGCAGATCAAACAGACGGCTTTAAAAGAGCTTGACGCCGGTTTGAAGATGTCCGAGGATGTATTAAGGTACCTGTTCGTTCGCGAGAATAGCTGATCTCCGGAGGTGGTTGATGGCGAGCTTGATCAAGATTATTCTGATTGGCCGGGTCGGGGGTGATCCCGAGATGAGATTTACTGCGGACGGTGTAGCAGTCACCACTTTCAGCCTGGCGGCCAATCGCAATGTGCGACAGCCCGACGGGTCCTTCAAAGAGGAGACCGAGTGGTTTCGCATCAGCGCGTGGAGAAAGCTGGCCGAGACATGCAACCAGTTTTTAAACAAAGGTAAGCTGGTTTACGTGGAAGGAAATTTGCGTACACGCTTATATGACGGCAAGGACGGACAGAAACGGGTCAGCCTGGATGTGACGGCAGACAGGGTGCTCTTCCTGGACAAGCAGGGGCCTGCGCAACTGCCGCCCGAGGATGCCCGTGTAATCGAAGGTGATATCGAGCCGGAGGATATCCCCTTTTAAATCCTTAATTGTTAGAGAAGGAGTTTTTTAGATCAATGGAAACCAATACCGTACAGAGAAGGGAGAGGGGGCGCAAATTCATTGTTAAACCCAAGATATGCATGTTTTGTGCCGACAAAGCGCCTATCGACTATAAGAATGTGTCTCTTCTGCAGCGTTTTGTTTCTGATCGCGGCAAGATAGTGCCGAGGAGACGCACCGGTGTGTGTGCCAGGCACCAGCGCAGCCTGGCCCAGGCCATTAAGAGGGCGCGTTATCTGGCCATGCTGGCCTCGTCGCCCAATCATGTCTACAACATGAGCGCATCCGAGAAAAAAGCTTAATCAAATTTGGAGTATTGAATTGCCCAAGAGGACATATCAACCGAAAAAAAGAGCAAGAGTCAGGAAGCACGGTTTTCGCGCCCGGGCGTCTACCAGGGGTGGGCGAGCCGTATTAAAGGCCAGGCGTGCCCGAGGGCGCTGGAAGCTCACTCAGGTATAGCATTGAGATGGCCAAGAGATTGGCTTTAACCAGGAGATCGCAGTATTTAGCAGTATATAAGTCTGGCAAAGCCGCAGCGGATAAACTGCTGGTAATAAAAGCTCTTCCCAACCATCTGGATGTTTTACGCGTTGGCCTCTCGGTAACCAAGGATATCGGGAAGGCAACCGTCAGAAACCGTGTCAGGAGGCTGCTAAAGGAGAATATTCGCCTGATGATAATAAAATCCGGGTGGGACATGGTATTGATCGCCCGGCGACCTGTGGCATGCGTTGATTATCATGAGGTTAACAGGTCGATAACGAAATTGCTCAACCGCCTGGATTTGATGGTAATAGATGCTGAAAACGGTAGCTCTAAAATCAATTAAACTGTACCAGGGCACAATATCGCAGGTTACGCCTTCGGCCTGCCGCTTTACACCGACGTGTTCTCAATATGGATATGAGGCAATACAGAGATACGGCATTTTTAAAGGCAGTTGGATGACTTTTCTCAGGATCTGCCGCTGCAATCCCTGGACTCCCCGCGGCTACGATCCTGTTCCGTGATAGGCCGGCTTAAGATTGAATGAAACTTAGTAGGATAATATATGAGAAAAGTTAGAAATTTGGTCAGGATTGTTATTCTCCTGGGGGTACTCCTGCTGGTATTTGTTTCAGGCTGTATGCCCGGCATGGACGGCGGGTGTTCAGGAGCACAGGCCCAGGGCTGGTCCAGCTTTGCCCCCTACAACGAGTTGATTTGCTTCGGGTCTATGGAGGGATCGGTCATTGCCCTTAGCCCGCAGGCGCGAAGCGAGGGTAAGACTTTCCCCACCGAGACGGAATGGATATATGCCATTAAAACCGCCACGCCGGGATCCACCTGCGGCGCCATGTGCGCCCCGTCATCGTCGGCCTCCGGCAAAGGCATCTACGCCACTCCTGTGGTAATCGGTGACCTGGTTTTAGTGGGCACCTACACCGGCAAAATCTATGCCCTCAATGCCAATCGGGGAGTGGTCCGCTGGATTTACCCCAGGGAAGGCTTCGAAACGGTAGGAGCGATCGTCGGTAATATCGTCACCGACGGGACGGCACTGTATTTCGGCAGCGCCAACGGTAAAATCTATGCGCTCGACGCCGTTACAGGCGATTTTATCTGGGAGTTCCAGACCTCCGACAAGATATGGACGGCT
>Ga0172380_10000680_pt1 | contig 62707 bp, 89 predicted proteins | sample Leawe162metaG_FD_119747 | JGI IMG/M metagenome (GOLD analysis project Ga0172380, IMG submission 119747) | Leachate microbial communities from a municipal landfill in Southern Ontario, Canada - Leachate well 162 metaG | ecosystem: Engineered > Solid waste > Landfill > Unclassified | place... | reverse complement strand
CTGCTCAGACTGCTCAGGCTGCTCAGGCTGCTCAGACTGCTCACGCTGCTCAGGCTGCTCAGACTGCTCAGGCTGCTCAGGCTGCTCACGCTGCTCAGACTGCTCAGGCTGCTCAGGCTGCTCACGCTGCTCACGCTGCTCAGACGAAATTGGAGCTATTGGTAAAAAAGGAAATGTTATACCCTCTTCTTTTGTTCCTAAAATTGAAAATATACATGAAAAGGTTTTTGAAGCAGTATCTCAGCCAGATGCCCTTGATATGTCAGACTGGCATACTTGTGAAACAACCCATTGTCGTGCAGGCTGGGTAGTACACTTGGCTGGTAATGCAGGTAAGGCCTTAGAGGCGTTCCACAATACAGCCCTTGCTGCCCAACTTATCTATGAAGAAAGTGGCTATAAGATTAATCCCTGCCGTTTTTATGATGGCAATGAAGCAGCTCTGGCTGACATGAAAAAGTTAGCTGAAGATAAATAAATACTATCCAGTATTCACCTGAGCAAGTGGCTAAAAGGCTTAGAAAAAGGGAATAAAAAAATGACAGATAGAACTGTAAAAGGCATAAGAGACGGATCCAAACCAAATATCCACACCATAAGTGAGATGCTTAACGCCAAAGGCTTGCTTAAAGAGGTAGTAGAGAAAGGATTCGCACCAGCTCATCATATCTATGCCGGCAAGTACGACACCAGCTACCTAGTAAAGATATGGTCTATATGCCTAGATCATGGATGGGTAATAAGAAAACACGATGGTCGTATAATACCTACAGAAGTAGGTATGGGGATATACGCCCAGTTACCAACTAATAAGAAATAAAATATATTATATTAATAACACAAGTAAGAGGGATTATGAATAACTGTAAGTGTGTGATGATATTGATAGGTGGGATGTTATTTATGGCGTTGATACTCGTAGGTAAGGATCTTTATGAGCGCAAGATGGATAGTGTTTGTTTTGACAGCCAGCCATTACAAGAGATAGGTAAGTAATGAAGCTTAAGGAACTACTTGATTTAAACTTTGTGGTAAGTGCCACCTCATATCGTCAGAATCCTGGGAAGCATCAAGTATTGATGAACTACTCCAGATTTAAGCAGAGAGAGGATATAAGGTATAAGATGAGTGATATCCTTCAAGTAGTGGATAAAGTGGACTGGGAGCGATTAGAGAGGCTATTACGGCGTACTCCATGTGGCACCCCAGATGAGCTTAAGGAAGTTCAGAAAGTAAGTGAGTTGATAATATTAATAAAAGGAGAGAAATAATGCTTACAATTTGTTTATTGCTAATATTTATAGCCTTATGTGCTTTATGTGTGGTGGTTGATTTCAAATTAGATCAGATACACCGCGACTTAATGAAGGACGAGATTACAGGAACTATAAAAAAGGAGGGTAACTTCTGGGATGCTTAAAAGTACTTGGGATTTTACCTAAATTTGAACTTTAAGCACTGGATTTAGAAGGATAAAAGGTTTAACATGATACCATTAACCAAGGGAAAATATCATGTCAGACTTTACATTCTTTGCAGTGTTTATGTTTCTAGAAATAGTGTGCATAGCATTACTGTTTCTGGGGATGACGGCCTAGACTAAAAACAACAACAAGGAGAAAGTTATGAAGATAATAGAAGCACTAAAAGAACTACCGCTGATAAAGAAGAAGATAGATAAGAATATCCAGCTTATAACTGAGTATTCTAGCTATGTTACTGGCCTAAGCCTAGCGTTTGAGACTGAGGATAAGCAGAAAGAAACTGTTCAATCCTTAATTCAATCCAATAAGGATCTCGCTAGAAGGTTTGAAACCCTTACTAACGGTCTTTCCAAAACTAACTCATCAGTAATGATAGAGATAGAGGGAACCAAAAAGACTATCCGTGAGTGGATAACCTTCCGTAATGTCACTAGTATGCAGCTAAAGACCACCTATAGTGCCTTGAGCAACCTAGCGGCAGATAAGATACTAAGGGAGTCCCAGGGCAAGATTAACCTTGAGAACGGTATACAGGTTAAAAGGCTCTACAAGGAAGAGGATAAGCTATTCAACCTTAATGCCATCCAAGCGATGGTAGATAAGATTGATGCTACCCTTGAGATTGTTAACGTCAACACCGACTTACAGGAATAGGAGGAATTTGGTTATATATTGTAAAAGCAGAAAAGAAAAAGCGTCTTCGTAAACGATAATATGAAAATTGATAGTAGCTCAATGGTAGAGCATCGGGTGTTGGACCCGAAGTTGTGGTTCGAATCCACCTTCGCAAAAACGTCAAGTTTCAAGCTAGTAAGTTTTAAGTTTTATCGAAGGAAGTACGCAAGTTGCAAGACAATAAGTAAGAATGGAAACCCAGAAAATAGATGTGCCACTTTTTAGCCCCTGACATCTACTGGCTTTTATATAACCACCCAAACTAAAATAGAGCTGAGGAGAAAGACTATGGTAAGAAGTGATTATGAAGTTTTCCATGAAACCCAATTTACTAAATGGTTGGATAAAGTAGTGGATAGAAAGGTAATGGATTTTATAGCTGAAAGTAATGCTATAGAGGGGATAGATTCTGTCCAGCAATCAGAGATAGAAGAATTCTATAGATTCCTGAACTTGGATAAGATCACAGTAGAAGACTTAGCTCAGTTCGTATCTGTATACCAACCAGGTGCCAAGCTACGTACAAAAAAAGGAATGGATGTAAGGATAGGAAATCACATCCCACCAGCCGGCAGTGTTAATATGACCTCAAAACTCCAAAATATTCTAGTCCACGCTAATGAGGGTACAGACCCTTATGAAGTGCATCAAATGTATGAGTCGCTTCACCCCTTTCTTGACGGTAACGGACGCTCAGGACGCATGTTATGGGCTTGGCAGATGGTTAACCAGAAGAAGTATGCCTTTACTAGGGGTTTCCTGCATCAGTGGTATTATCAATCGTTGGATAATAGGAGGAAGGTATGAGCCAGGTAGAGAAGGAGAATGAGTTACAGAAAACTTTAGCTAAGATTGAGTCTAGAAAGGCTTCTTTTGCCAGATCCCCATTTTGGTTTACGGTATGGGACATAAGCTGGAACCTTCTGAATGTTGTATTCTGGCTAGGTTTCTGGTTCTTAGTAGCTAACTGTGAATGCAAAGGATGTATGTTATGAACAATAAGATTTTAAGCGATGAAATAGAGTTACAGAAAGAATATGAGTTTCTAGGTTCCGGAACTTTTAAGGGTGATTTATCTAAAGCTACAATGATAGCCTTGCAAATTCAAGAAGGTGGTAAAGAGTTATTAAGGCTTACCCCAGAAGGTAAAGAATATATAGATAAACATAATTATAGGTACATTGATTTGCATACAGGCGAATGGCTTAAAGCCCTAACCATTAACGATAAAGAGGGGGAGTAGGATGCAAGAAATTGATAATTTAGTTGATGGAATAAAAACCTACAGAAAGTTGCGCCGCCAATTTCGTAAAGAGCTTAGTGTTGGTTTAGATGTTTACGGAACTGATTTATACGATGAGATGGTTGATGCTGGGAATCAAATAAAAATTGCAATTAAAAGAATAATAGTAGGATAACATGACCACCCCAGAGAACAAACAGTTAACAAGAAGCGAGATTGTGGAGATAATAAAACAAGCTCGGCTTAATATAGATTATGATATTGAAACTTGCCCAGAATGTAACGGAAAGGGTGGTTATGACGTTACTTGTGAGCGGTGTGATAATAAGGCCGTTATCTTTATACCGAAAGCAAACACAGAAGAAGAAATTTTAAAATTCCTTGAAAAAGCCGGGGTGCTTATGTTGGTTGAGCGGAAAGATAAAATTGAAATAGGTGCAGATATTTTGAATTGTCCTTGTTGTGGTACTGACAGAACCGGTTTAAACGCTCATGGCTTCGGGCATTATTCTGTAAGCTGTCATTCTTGTGGATTACAAACTCAACAGCGTAAAGGAATGGAGTTGGCTGCTCAAGCGTGGAATGAAAGAATTAAGCCAGTTTACCAATGCAAAAAGGAAACTAACCATGCAAAATAAACACACAGAGCTTTTACCGTGCCCTTTTTGTGGGGGTGCTGAAATAGGTATTACCACAGATACAACTGGGGGATTTTTTGTTAGTTGTACAGATTGTCTGGTAGTGCAGAGCTACAGAAATGATACGCCATTCTCAAAACAACAGGCAACCAAAGCATGGAACACCCGCGCCCACATACAAACCCCCGCCGAAAATGAGCGGGATAATGCGGAGTTGGTTCGGGAGATTGAGGCTGTTCCCAAAGCTTGTGCGGTATTTACGCCATCAGCAGCGGCAGACTTAATTTATAAGATGTGGGATGTACTTGAAAAATGCAAACTCGCCCTCACAACCCCATCCCTTCCTGAACCTGTTGAGGTTGTAGCCATTCCTTCCAGTGATGAGGATGTTGCGGAGAGAGCTTATTACGAAGGTTATGGTCAGGGTGTATGGGATAGCTGTACAGAGGGCAAAAGGAAAGTGCCGCTTGATAGAGTTATGATTAATGCGTTCAATAATAGCACTATCAAAGCCGCCCTCTCAGCCCTCCCACCGCAGACACAGGTAGAGGATGGGTGGCGGAAACAAAGGTACGAAGAATTATATACCGCTGTTTTGGATGTTAAAGAATTTATTGAAGAAATCACGCTTGCAGGTGGAAAATATAAGGATTTAAACGGAAATCAGATAGTTGCGGATGCTTATAAAGAGTTGCAAAAACTTGAGAAAGTTGCACCAAACCTAATGAAGCCGCTTGAAGATATACTTTGCGATTCTCAACCACTCCCACCTTCCCCTAAAGATAATGGTGAAACGAAGGGGGAAGAATGATGTCATGCGATACTTGCAAGAAGGTTGTTAAGGAACTTGAGCCTGTTACTAGCGACTTATCCAGTGCTACGGTCAAAACTATCTGTGCGCCTTGCAGAGAGAAATATAACAGGCTTATAACAAGATACAGAAAGTTTGCATGGAAGCGGCTTAAAAAGAAAATGAAAAAAGATAGTTTATCAATTTAACAAAGGACAACCTATGAAGCTATGGCACAAACAGATTGAGGTGATTATTCTAAAAACCATTGTAGATGCTGTTCGTAATGCAGAAATAGATATGCTTTCGCTGAACGCAGGGGATTTAACTGATAGAATTGTTGCCGCCCTGATAAATGAAGTGGAGGGGGGGGTGATGGCCGACATAAGCATAGATGAGAAGAAGGAATATACAAACCTAGGCAGTACGGAAGTTAAATTAACGCCTCCTTATGGCTACAGACTAATAACTGAGGCTGAATATCAACATCTAACTAAAGCTTTGCAAGAGAATGAGAGGTTGAGAGGTGCTTTGCAAGAAATAGCCCCTAGCTCATCAGGGGTAACATTAGATATAACTGATGAAGCGAAGGTTATGATATATGAAAATATTGCAGCCAGAGTCCTCTCAGAAACTAATAAGGGATCCACATGATTAATTGGTATAAATACTCAGAAGAACTTCCCAAATACATTGGGGTATATTACATAGTTATCTATGAAGACAAGACGATAGATCGCTTATTTTACTGGTCAGTAAACTCCTTTTTCAGAGAAGGTTTCCACCCAGAGTTCCAACAAGTTAAAAAACCCATTATCTATTGGGCTGAAGACTTCGATATCTTTAACTACATTCCCTCACCATTACCTGCTATTTGACATCTATCTTTTACATGCCTATAATGAGGTATGAAAGACATTAACTCAATACCCTACAGACAGAGAGCATTTGTTCTTGAATATCTCAAGGATCCCACCAATGCCACTGCGGCAGCTATCAAAGCAGGCTACAGTAAAAAGACTGCGAGGAATATAGCTGCGAACCTATTAACAAAAGTTCACATCCGCACCCTGATCGAACAGAAGGTAAATAAGCCCTTAGAAAAGCTAGAGATTTCAGCTGACCGAGTAATCTTAGAACTCGCACGTATTGCTTTTGCCGATTCAGCTAAACTATATGATGATGAGGGTAATCTCAAACATATCAAAGATTTAGATGAACACACACGTGCAGCAGTTTCAGCCGTTGAAATGGAAGACTATGTTACAAAGGGTAAAAAAGGTAACATTACTAAATCAAAGCCTAAGAAGATCAAGATGACAGATAAGTCTTCCTCATTGAATTTGCTTGGTAAATACTACAAATTATTCACCGACAGAGTGGAACATACAGGTAAGATTAAGTTTACGTCACCGATGGTAACAGAGAAGATATTGGATTTGATGACAGCAGATCAGTTGGATAAATTAAAAGAAACGGTAGTCAATGATATGACTAATGGAGATGACAATGAAACTGCCGGAAATAACCCTAGCTGATATTGAGAATGCATTAGCCAGGAAGAGACGAAACAAATTCTACAGTTACTTTCCAGATACAGGTACGTTTAGGCGAGAGCTATATAACAAACATGTTGAATTCTTTGAACAAGGCGCACATTTCCGTCAAAGGTTATTCCTAGCAGCTAACAGGGTTGGCAAGACTGATACAGGTTGTTATGAGATCACATGCCATTTAACGGGTCAATATCCTGAATGGTGGACTGGTAAGAGATTCAATCGCCCTGTTAATATCCTAGCATCAGGTGAAACTGGCAAGCTTGTACGTGATTCATTGCAGGAGAAGCTTATAGGACCACCAACAGACATTGGATCTGGTCTTATCCCATTTGATTGTATAATAGAGCGTAGGATGAAGTCAGGCATTCCTGATGCTGTGGATACGGTTAAGGTTAAACACACCAAAGGTATCTCATTACTACAGTTCCAGTCTTATGATCAGGGAAGAGAATCATTCCAGGCTACAGCACGTGAGGTGGTTTATTATGATGAGGAGCCGCCATTAGATATTTATACTGAGGGATTAACCAGGACAATGACCACTGGTGGTATAGTTATTACCACCTTCACCCCACTTAAAGGCCGAAGCGAAACAGTTAACTTCCTTGAGAAGCAATATAAGGAAGGCAAGATTGCCAAGGTTATAGCTACGTGGGATGACGCGCCACATCTTTCTGAGGCTGATAAAGAGGAGATGTTATCCAACTATCCTCCTCACCAACGTGATGCGCGTTCCAAAGGTATTCCATCCCTTGGTTCTGGTGCTATATACCCAGTAGCTGAATCAGAGATAGTCTGTGCGCCATTCGCTATACCGGTATATTGGCAGAGGGCATTTGCAATGGACGTAGGCTGGAATAAGACTGCCGCCTTATGGGGAGCTATAGATAGGGATAACGACATCCTTTACATCTATGGGGAGTATTACAGAGGGCAAGCCGAGCCATCAGTTCACTCTGAGGCTATCAAGAGACAATGGGATAGAATGCCAGGTGTAATAGATCCTGCAGCAAGGGGTAGGGGACAGAAGGACGGTGAACAGCTTCTGAAGATATATCAAGAGCTAGGACTTAACATCTCAGTTTCAAAGAACAGCGTTGAGGGAGGTATCTTTGATGTTTACCAGAGATTAAGCACAGGAAGGCTAAAAGTATTTAGTACATGCCAGAATTTCTGGGAAGAGTATTCAGGCTATCATAGGGATGAGAAAGGCAATGTAGTTAAAGAGAATGATCACTTAATGGACTGCTTGAGGTATTTCGTACTATCAGGGCTTAATGTTGCTGACTTCCCACCTGAGTATAGGCAATCACTAACTACCAAGACTATGGGGCATCAGATAACTTATGACCCTCTTGCACCGGCTTATGTGAAACAGGACTTAGGTATATCTCAACATCAGATTAATTATGATCCATTGAAGTATTAACCACCAACTGTAGGTAGTATTACTTTATGAAGTGTGAGGTAAAATGCGGATATATACCTATCTACAGTTGAATCCTTAAGAAATATCTGGATATTCTAAAATATATTATATATAATCAAAGGACTATCAACCAAGGAGAATGATTATGCGCCCAATAACAACACTACTTTTATCTGGTATGTTACTAGCTCAGGCTAACCTATATCAGAATACCTTCAATGGGTATAATGCTACCCCTGCACCTGGCACTCCGTACTATGCCCCATCCACTCAACCAACCAATGTTCTTGGTAATCAAACATTAGGTGGTAGATAGTGCCTTCGAAATCACCAGAACAGAAGAAGTTTATGAATGCAGTTGCTCACTCTAAAGAGTTTGCCGATAAGGTAGATGTTCCTCAATCAGTAGGTAAAGAGTTTGCAGCCGCCGATAAACTAAAATCTCAGAAAGCTATGCGTACTAAACGCTATGGAAAAGACTCATAGCTTTCTTCTAGTTGCTTATTCGCCACATATACTATAGACTAGGCTCAATAGTTCTTAAGGATCCTATCATGAGCTTCGCCAATGGCAGAACAAGCACCGCAATCTGGAACATACACCAAGGTTGCTTACCAAGAGTCCTCACCCACATTTCTATCTCAACAGCCTAATTCTATTGACCCAGTTAAGCTCAGTGCTCAGAAGCAGCAAGAGTGGAACTATCTTCGTGGTCATTTAGAAGCAAGACTGATGCAATTACGCAACTGGCGTGAATCGTGGTGGACACAAACATGGGCTAATCTTGCCCAATATATATTACCTCGTAGGTCGATATGGCTTACACAATCTTCTGGTGGATTACCTACACCTAATAATATGACGCGTGGTAAAGAGCTTACCAATGCTATTAAAGATCCAACAGCAACCTTTGCAGCACGTGTATGCTCAGCTGGTCTTATGAGCGGGCTTGCATCACCATCGCGTCCTTGGTTTAAGGTAGTGCCGGCATTAAAGAATGTGGATATACCTGCAGACGGTAAAGAATGGATGGATGAAGTAGAGGAAAGACTTTACACCATAATGGCTCGGAGTAATTTCTATAACTCATTCGCACAGGAGTGTGAAGATCTTACAGTATTTGGAACGGCGGTGAGTATTCTCTATGAGGACAAGAGAGATGTATTCAGATGCTATAATCCAGTGATAGGTGAGTATTACCTTGGTTCAGATGCTACTATGAGGATAGATTGTCTTGATAGAACATTCGTACAAACAGTTTCACAGGTAGTAGGCTTCTTTGGTCTTGAGAATTGCCCACCAGAGATACAAAAGCTTTGGGAACAGAAAGGCTCATCACTTGATAAGGAAGTAATAATAGCTCATTCCATTGAACCTAACTTTGAGATTAATGGTTGTCCTAAGCTTCCCGGCAACTTTACATGGAGAGAGGTTTACTGGACTTGGGGTAGTAATAGTCAACGCCCTCTATCTATAAAAGGATTCGTAGATCAACCATTCACAGCTGCACGTTGGTCCACACAGAGTAATGATGCTTATGGCCGTGGTGCTGGTCAGGATGTATTGCCTGATGTTATCCAGCTACAGGTTGAGACAGTTCGTAAGGCTGAAGGTATTGAGAAGGGTATCAGGCCACCACTTATTGCTGATATCTCAATGAAGAACCAGCCATCATCTATTCTTCCTGGCCACGTTACCTATGTACAGAACCTTGGTGCTGGCACAGGCATGAGAGCTATCTATGAAACCAACTTCGATCTTCAATGGATAAGCAAAGATATCATGGATGTTCAACAGCGCATTAAGGTTGGGTTCTTCAATGACCTCTTCCTAATGCTTGAGCAGTCACCAGATACCAAGATGACGGCTTATGAGGTTGCACAGAAGATGCAGGAGAAGCTTGCAGTACTTGGGCCGGTTATTGAGAACATACTAACTGATGGCCTTAAGCCAAAGCTTGAGCGCATCTATAACATCGCTGATCGTAAGGGAATGATACCACCTAAGCCAGATTCAATGAAAGATATCCCTATTGATGTGGAATTCATATCAATGTTGGCAATGGCTCAGAAAGCCTCTGCAACTGGTGGCCTTGAAAGAATAGCTGCTCTTATAGGTAACATGGTCGCCATATATCCTGAAGCTAAGGACAAGCTGAATGTGGATAACTACATTGATGAGATGAATATGCTGCTGGCTAACCCTGAGAAGATACTGAATAGTGCTGAGGAACTTAAGAAGAAGAGAGAAGCGCAAGCTCAACAGAATGCAGCACAACAAGCCCTTGTATCGTCTCATGCGGCAGCAAGTACAGCTAAGGTAGGAGCAGACGCTGCTAACGTACTAAGTGACACACAGATAGGCGGTGGCGGTGATGCTCTATCTATGCTTTTAGGAACCAACGCATAAAAAGTTTTAAACTATGACACAAAAGACACACCGTACTCAGGTTGAGATACTAAAGGACTTCGTAGATGCTATATCCGTATCAGAGGGAGCCTGCTCACAATTGATTCATGCACAGAGAGATCCACGCTTTATGGCGTTAAGGGATGCATTGCAATTATCTAAAGAAGGTATCATGATGCTTACTACTGCCGGCTTTAACCCTGAACAAGTTAATACTAAGAGGAGCATTATTCTATGAGTGAGATGACATTACAACAAACCCGCGAAAGGTTTACTGAAGGCTTAAAGAGAGCAGAGTCTTGTGCACGTGAGATGTACGCATTACAGCAGCTGGCGCATTGGAAATTGATTGCTGATTCCTTGCTGGGTATGAGAATACAAGGTGAGAAGATGATACACGCCAAAGCTCTGACTGAGGTCGAGATAGAGAAGATAGTATCGGAAAGGGTTAAGAGCCTTGATGTTAATGATATAAGCGTACACTAATATGTCCTACCGTCCCGCAGAATTAGAAGCAGAGATGATGGCAGCACAGCCGTATAATGCTGCAGATCCTAAACAGGTTAATGAAGCTCGTAAGAAAGCCGCCCGTAGAAAGAAGAAGATGGCTGAGGTCACCAAGGCTATCATGTCTACCCCTGAAGGCCGTATGTGGATGATGGATGTCTTAGAGTCTTGCAAGGTATTTGGTAACCCTATTGTAGCCGGTGATCCTCATTTCACATATCATAACATAGGTGAACAGAATATAGGTAAGAAGCTATTGCAGGATGTTAATGATGCAGCGATAGATGAATATGTTATGATGATCAAGGAAGCGCGGGAATATAACAAGTAAGAATTTAACGACCTCTGATAGTCTCATTCTCGTAATCAACTTTCATTTTCTTTAATACTTTATCGAATTGTTCACATGAGGAGATTGATGTCTTCCAGAATGGTTCATGTTGTCTGATGAAGTGATCTGCTAGTATCCAGTCTATATAATTGCTATTCATAATACCTCTAATAGTTAAGCCATAACCAGTAAACACCCCTGCAGTGAGGACACATTGGCTGTAAAGAATTCCCACAGTCTTTACTTAGGAAGCGTATCTTAGCGAATCCACCAACATAGTCTTTCCACTCATAGCCACAGCTACAGCATTTGTTCTCACCAAAAGGCATATTATGTAGGGTCTTGGTCTTTTCCACAGTTCGGACAATAAATATTATCGGGGGTTATAACAAAATACTGGTTACCACATTTGCACAACCATCTATAACTATCCTCTTGGATGGCCTCATAGATAGTGCGTCCTTTCATAGATTTGCAATTAGGGCATTCGAATTCCCATGTTCCTACAGGCGCAGTAGCTACCCATTTATGCTGACAGCCAAGACATTGGCATTGCCCACTTATGTGAGGATTAGATTGAGATGGGAACTGTACTATATTATCGTTCATGGTGATACTTTACTTGATTTGTACTGCATGGTCAAATTTAAGTATAACCCAGTCCTTATCACGATAGATGATTGGTTTTTCTTCTGGGTGTGACATTATAACATCACCGCGGAAGAAGCAGAGGTTAATTTCATGTGCCTGACGCACCTTGTAATTCATTGGGAGCTTAGTGAGTATCTTTGAGTATTCTGCCAGATTCATGGCTTAATGGGATGGGTAGAGGTGCCAGTAACCCAGCACCTCTACGGATTATTAGATGGATATGAATTGATGGAAACGTCCCCAAGCTAGTGTACTGTAGCATTTAGGAACTAAGGTTTTAAGAAGAGTAATATCCCCTTCGGTAATATCTAGCTTTACCTCTTTATTTATACGATCAGCAAGGTTGAATCGTTTAAGCTTTTCCTCACCAGATACATTAGGCTCATCGGGATAGTTGGCCTGTAGTGCTTCAATTGCAACCTTCTTAGCAGTAAGGTCGTGCTTTACACCTTCACCATCAGTATAGGTGATGCACTTATCATCAAGATCAACTAGTTTAAAATCAAAGTCTTTTATCATATCATTACCTCATTATTAGTTATTTACCCACTGTAGGGTGGGCTTTTAAGTCATTCTCGATAAGTTCATGGAAGCGTTCAGTAGGGCGTTGGCCGTGACTTGCAGCTACCATCATGAACTTAATATAGTCTCCTTCTAACAGGATACTAGTCACTCTTCTAAAGGTTTCCTGCTTTCTCATTAGAATCCTCCTTCATAATGAAATCATAGTATTTCTGAGCGGTGGCTACAACATCGACTCCTAGGTCAACCTTAGCCCTCTCAGTGGCTAGATTAAGGCACGTACACCTTATTCCTACCTTCTGATCTACTGGTACTAAACTCATATAAACTCCTTCTTTTAGTGGTTGGTAAGAAAACTATATAACCACTATTGAATATTTGCAAGTAATCACGAATCCATTACTACCAACTGTGTAATCTTGTTGCTGTTCAATGACTTACACCAAATTACCATTTGCATTCAGTTTCTCTTTATGATTAAATATTCTCAAGGAATTAATCTAAAGATGAGGAAATAATGACTGTAGAGAATCAACCATCCACCCCAGCTAGTCCTACTACCCCAGTAACGGCTCCTGTCTCTACAGCCGCTCCTTCCGCCAGCACAGCACCTGTTGTGGCTGCACCAACTCCAACCCCTGTTACCACTCCTACTGTTGATGCGGTTGTAGTAGCTCCCGTTTCAACTGAAGCTCAACCAGCTGTAGTAGAGCCTACTAAGGCAACTACTATCCTTGGTGAAGCAAAAACTTCTGAGAGTGATAATAAGGCAACAGAAGTAAAACCAGCAGAAGGTGATAAACCTGCAGATACAAAGCCAACTGATGAAGCTAAAAAAACAGAAGAAGGCAAAGCCCCTGAAGTAAAGCCAGAGGATAATAAGAATGAAGGCGACCAGTCCGGTGAACCGGCTCCGTTACCAACATACGAGTCATTTATACTGCCAGAGGGTTCTACCCTTGACGCGGAAAGACTCGGAGAATTCACTAAACAACTTGCTGAGTTTGAACTGAACACTAAGGCAGATCATGCTGAGGTGCAGAAGTTCGGGCAAGGATTAGTGGATATGTATCTCTCTGAGGTACAGACTTCTATTGAGAGACTGAATAAACACTACTCTGATGCTTGGGAAAAACAGAAGAATGACTGGAAAGAGTCGTTCATCAAAGACCCAGATATTGGAGGCAATAGGCAGGAAACTACCGTTAATGCTGCCTTAGAATTTATTCGTACTCATGGCGGTAATGAAGCACAGCGTAAAGAATTCACTCAATTAATGGACACCACTGGCATTGGTAATCACCCAGCTATGATCAGGCTATTCGCAAATGCGATGCAAACTTATAGCGAAGGTAAACCACTACCTGCTTCTCAGCCAATGAATTCGGCTAAGAGCAAAGTGGAAAGAAGATACGGTAAAATAGCTTAATAATTTAAAGGAGTTTTAAAATGGTATTTACTCAAAACGTATATCCTAATCTGGTTGATTGGGCACGGATGGCGGATCCAGACGGTACGATTGCTGACATTGCTTGGCTACTTGCTCAATGTAACGATGTACTGAAGGACATGATATGGCAGGAAGGTAACTTACCTCTTGGCCACAAGATCACGGCTAACGTTGGTCTACCTCAAGGTACTTGGAGAGGAAACAACCAAGGTGTTGCATCCAGCAAGCCACTAAATGCTCAATACCAATTCAGCATCGGCGAACTAGTTGCTTACTCAATGGTTGATAAATCTGAAGCACTACTTAATGGACAGGTTGCTAAGTTCCGTTGGAACCAAGATCAGTCTCATATCGAAGGTATGTCTCAACAGATCGCTTCTGCTCTGTTCTACTCAAACGAAGCTACTTCCCCTCAACAATTCACAGGCTTTGCCCCTTACTATAACACATTGACAACTTCTACAGCACAGTCTGCTAAGAACGTTATCAATGGTGGCGGTTCAGCTTCTTCTAACCTATCTATCTGGCTAGTAGGCTGGGGTGATAATACTACATTCGGTATCTTCCCTAAAGGCTCACAAGCTGGTCTGGTTTATGAAGATAAAGGTGATATCGTTCCTCTATATGATGCGAACGGTAACCGCTTCGAAGGCTACACCTCATACTTCCAATGGAAGATAGGTCTTGCTATCAAAAACTGGCAGTACAACGTTCGTATAGCGAATATTGATACTACTACATCAGGTCTTCTTGGTGTTAATCCACCAGATCTATTCGTGCTAATGTCCCGTGCAGTAATAAAACTACCTACATTCACACGCAGAGCTTCTGGTATAACTGAGTCTGATGCACCTGGCGATCCTATGCCTGGTATATCTCCTGCATTCTATGTTAACCGTACTGGCCGTGAATTCATGGACATTCAGGCTATCAGGGATAAGAACGTACTTCTATCATCTAAAGATTATGACGGTATGCCGATTATGACATTCCGTGATATTCCAATCAGGGTGGTTGATGCGTTAACTAATAGCGAAGCAACAATCTCTTAATAAGGAGTATAATTATGTTTTATGATAATACACTAATATTGTCCGCAGCACAGGCTATCACAGTCACTGCTGCGTCCACCAACATCTATGATGTCACTGGTGCTGGTTCTGGTACTGCCCCGAATCAAACCTTTGGTACTGCTACCGTATTCGGTGCAGATATAGGTATTGGTGACGGTGCAGCGATACCAACAGCATACTTCAATGTTGGCACTGCATTCGTATCTGGTGGTGGTGCTACCCTTACTATAGCAGTTCAAGCTGCTCCTGATAACGGTAGTAATGCTCCTGGCACCTATGAGACAATCACTGCTACTCAAGCATTTGTAGCTGCTGATCTTATAGCTGGTGCACAGATAGTATTACCTATCCCACCTACTGCTACTCTTGGTACACTGAAGCCTCGTTTCTACCGCTTTAACTACACGGTAGCTACAAGCACCTTCTCTGCTGGTACTATAACTGGCAGCATTCTACTGAACCCGGCGACTGGTATCTACAGTATCCAGTACCCTAACAACTTCACTTCAGTATAATAACTACCGGGGATGGCTTTACGGTCATCCCCATTTTTTAACTAATAAGGATTATTTTTATGCAACTCTCTCCATTACCACCACAAAGACAGGCGACTATCGTTATTCCTAGTGATGTTCCGGTATACAAGATAAAAGAAGGTACATTCTTTGGACCTGATGATTGTCTATATGAGGAAGGTTCTATCATCGAGTATGATGATGAGCCGGCAATGAACATGGAGCCTATGAACGCTCTTGCTGAAAAAAGCATGAGAGATTATCTGGCTAAGCTTGATGCTTTAGGTAAGGCAGTGGCTGAGAAGACTGGTAAATCTTATATCAGTTATTCAGATGCATTTGAGAATGCTCGTACTCTAGGGCAGCAAGAATCCAACAAAGTAAGATTAATAAGTGGTCAGGAGATAGTTCCTCTGATGAAAGCCAATAAATCTACCAGTAATTCCAAGGTCAGGAAAGTCGGTGCTAAAGATGACTCTGCCCCTCTTGGTAAAAACAAAGGTAAACTTGCCGTTGGTAATAGAGGAAATAGATCCCCACAAACTAGCAATGAGACTCCTGCGCTTACCCCGCGCGGTGCAGTCAATGCTACAACTGGTGCGGATATAAAAAATGGCTAAATACTGGAAAAAGAACGGCTCATCTGAGTCTACCAAAGATAATAAGGGTGATGGTGGTAAATCGGAGAAACGTGCCAAACTAGCCATTTCGCTTAGTAAAATGAGAAACAAACGATATGGAGAGAAAGATGGCAAATAGAGCTGATAAGATGTATGGCAATTCGCCAAAACTCAAAAGAGATGAGTCTGGTAAGGTTGGAATATCCAAAGATGCTGCTAAAGCTTCTGTTGAGAATTCCGGCACTAAAGGTGTTGAAGCTGGCGGCAAGGAAGATGGTATGCCTTCTCATGCCCGTCATTCACTGGAACGTAACCAGCTATTCTCCAAGTTTGAAGTAGAACATGCTGCAAGTGATTATGGTTCCAAAGGCGATAAGACAGAAATGTATGACCGTCATGCTAAAGAATTCAAAGATCTTTATAAGAAACATTCTAAAGAAATGTCACCTGGTATGGCTGCCGCGAGTAAGGAAACCAATATGGTGAAAGTAGAAGAAACAACCGGAGAAGCAAAAAAATCCGATAATAAGAAAGGAGAATAGTTATGGCTCTTAATGGCAGCGAAACATTATACGTACTTGGTCAGGATGGTGCAGGTTCACCAGCGGCCACAGAACAAATTACTACTACTGGGGCTATAGCAGCCTTAGCAGAACTTGCTAACTTACCTGGTGCAGTTAATACTGCAATCACCACAGTAGGTAATGGCACCCTTACAGCCGCTGGCTTGGTAGGTGGTATCATTACAAGAACTGGTCCAGTTGCAGCATATACAGATACTACAGCTACTGGAACTCAGATCATTGATGCCCTTATAGCTTATGTAGAAGATGGCAATAACTTCCTATATGTTAGGAATACCCTTCCATTTATCCAAACTATAGCCGCTGGTACAGATGTTACCCTTACAGGTGATGCTCTTGTACCTGCGAACTCCGTAGGTGTTTTCCTACTTACATATACCAGTGAAACCACTGTTACTATGCTAAGAGTAGGCACTATCCCTTTGACCACTAATGCCCTTGAAGTTAACACCGCTATAACTACTGTAGGTGCTGGTGTACTAACAGGTGCCGGCATTGCTGGTGGTGTTATTACTCGTAGCGGCTCTACTGCTGTTTACACAGACACCACAGACACTGCTGCGAACATCATTGCGGCTATGCCTAATGCTAATATTGGTCAGTCCTTTGAACTAGTTGTGAAGAATACAGTTGGCTTTGCCCAAACCATCACTGGTGGTACAGGCGTAACTGTTTCCGGTATATCAATAGTACCTGCAAATAGTGCTGTCAGGTTCCTGGTAACATACACAGCTGCTGCTACCGTTACTATGGTTGGTCTATATGCCTCTTCTCTTGCTCAGTTACCTATTGAAGCTATCACTACACTTTCGACAGTTGGTGCTGGTACAATAACTGGTGCTGGTATTGCGGGTCGCATTACATCACGCACAGGCTCTCAGTCTGGGACACCTTTCACGGACACTACTGATACGGCAGCTAATATTATAACTGCCCTACCAAATGCCAATATAGGTGTTTCATTTGAGTATACTTACCAAAATACTACTAATGCTGTGGCTACCCTGACAGGTGGAACTGGTGTTACAGTATCTGGTATTACCGCTGTTCCTGCTGGTTTTAGCGCAAGGTATCTGGTGACTTATACTGCGGCTGCGACAATCACTATGGTTGGTTTTAGTTCTGGTCAGTCAATAGCTGCTTCTCAGCAATCTGTCATACTTGCCGGCTCAACATCTGGTACTACAATTGTTAAAGCCTCTGCAACTGCCGGATCTACTACTCAAACCCATCCCGCAGTTACAGGTGTGGTAGCAAGTACGTCAGGTGCTAATCTGTATATCGCAGATGTAACCCGTACTTCTGCTGCCGTTACAAAGAATGCTTCTGATGTTTATGCTAACGTAACTGGTCTATCTGCCACGGTTGTTCCTGGTACTTACAGGTTCCGCGCAGTTCTACCAAGCACAGTTGCTTCTGGTACAGCTGGTATCAAGTATGCGTTTAATTACACCACTACTGTCCTAACCTCAATTGAAGCAACTGGTATAGGTTATACTTCTGCAGCGGTGGCGGTCCAACATACCACAACTACTACCACTCAAACTGATCTGTTTACCCAAGCGGCAGTGGTTATCATGACCATTATCGAAGGTACGACTGTTGTTGGTACAGGTGGTACTATTGATGTACAGATGGCTCAGAACACCTCAAATGCTTCGGATACAGTTGCACTTGTTGGTGGTTCTTTAGAGTTTGTAAGAATAGCGTAATAACCCATAAAGGATATTTATGTTCAAAAATATGGTCGACATGGCACAAACGCCGGAAGAGGTAAAGAAGGAATATCCTTATCTTGCAACTACTGGTGAAGTGTCAAATGCTAATAAATATCCTTATGGACTTTGCATATCTCTTTCTCAAGCCGAGCTTGATAAGCTTGGTCTTGAGGGAGACTGCTCAGCTGGGGATATGATACATCTATGTGCCTTTGCCAGAGTTACATCTGTTTCTCAAAGAGAGGAAGTTGATGGAGATCTTAAAAGCCGTATAGAGCTACAGATCACCCACCTTGGTATCGAGAATGAAAGCACAGAAAATGAAGAAGAAATCAAGGAGCGTCCAAGCTATTCTCGCACTGCTAAGAAATTATATAAAGAAGGGAGCTATTAACGCTCTTTAACTATTAAGGAGTATTATGGCTACCGGAAGTGTATTAAGCATCTGTAATCGTAGTTTGCTTTCAATAGGCGCACAGGCTCAAATATCCGACCTACAAGAAGGGTCTACACAAGCTGATGCATGTAGCGTTCTCTTTACCCCTACATTTGAACAATTAGGGCGCACTGCTTATTGGAACTGTCTAAGAAAACAGGCTACCCTTTCACTACTTGCTGCTGCACAAGGTACACCTGAGAACCCACAAGGCACCTCATTACCTTTACCTCCAACCCCGTGGCTATATTCATATCAAGTTCCTAGCGACTGCTTAATGGCCAGGTTTATAGTACCTTCCCTTCCTTCTATAGGTTCCAATCCAATATCTGCTGCAATGCAGTATGCTCCTACGTGTCTTCCTGATGGTGGCCAGATACCTTTCCAAGTAGCTTATGCTACGGATGCATTAGGCAATCCTTTAACTGTTATTCTAACAAATCAAACCCAAGCTCAGCTGGTATATACGGTTAACCAAGCTAACCCACAGATATGGGACAGTGAGTTCCAGGCAGCTATGGTCGCTTCCTTGGCGGCATACTTGGTGCCGGCGTTAACACTGAATATGGCACTTATGAAAATGCAGATAGCTATTGCCGAAAATATAATAGGTCGTGCGCGTGTAAGAGATGCCAATGAAGGCTCAACTGTTCAAGATCACATTCCAGACTGGATGTGGGCAAGGAATATGGGTGGTGGTTATTACGGCGGCAATGGTGGTTATGGATATAACTTTGATAGTATGGCGTGGCCAATATTTGGGTAATGAATGACAACAAATACAATAAAGACGGCGTTAGCTGCAGGTGAGATAAGCCCATCATTATTTGGTAGGGTAGATCTGTCGAAGTTCCAGTCAGGGTGTTCTACACTCCGCAACTTCTTTGTTAACTATCGTGGTGGAGGTTCTTCACGCGCAGGATGGGCGTATGTAGGTAAGTGTAAACAGGCGGCATCGGTTACCTCTATTCCTCCAAGGGATATACCATTCCAATTCAACCTTAACCAAGGCTATGCTTTAGAGTTTGGTGACCAGTACATGCGTATCAAATCAGGTGGTGCTTATGTAACTGAGGCTACCAAGACGGTTAATAGCGTAAGCTCGGCGGGATTATTTACTACCTCAACTAATCATGGGTATTCCGTTGGAGACTGGGTTTATGATTTAAGTAATACAGGGTTTAGCGGTCTTACCTGGATAGTAGCAACTACTCCTGCTGTAAATACATTCACAGTTACCGATCTATTTGGAAATGTAATAAGTTCCGCCACAGCATCTGGTGCAGGCACGGTTGCAAGGATATACACGGTAGTGTCTCCTTATGCGGCTATTGACCTTCCGTTCCTTAAATATACTCAGTCTGCCGATACTATGTCTTTGACCTGCTGGAACCAACAGACCTTTACTGAATATCCTTCTTATGAACTAACCCGTGTTGCGGCTACCAACTGGACATTTACTGCCGTTTCCTTTGATGCTTCTATCGCCGCACCAGTTAATGTAGCTGTAACGGCTCATGCATCAACTACCCTTTCCACTTATTACAGCTATATTGTCACGGCGGTAGACTCAGAGACTGGAGATGAAAGTATAGCCTCTAATGCCGGCACGGTACAGAATAACGATATCGCAATCAATGCAGGTTCAAATACCGTTACATGGAGCGCACGTACAGGTGCTAAGAAATATAATATCTATAAAGCTACCCCTTCATATTCAGTCCCAGTTCCACTGGGATCTCTCTATGGGTATATCGGAAGTACTTCTGGTACATCCTTTACAGATACTAACATCACTGCTGATTTTGCTGTTACACCACCTACTCATGATGATCCTTTTGCCAGAAGCCAGATAATTGATGTTGTAATAACTGCGGGAGGTAGTGGATTCACCCAATCAAATGCCGGATATACAGTTACTACCAGTACCGGAACGGGATTCACTGGCATACCACTGGTGGTAGGAGACTCAATAACTGCGTTCCTAATTACTAACGGTGGTAAAAATTATGCAGGTGGAGATACAATTACTTTTGGTACTAAAGCTACTGGCACTTATACTTTTACTACAAATCCTACAGCAGCGCAGACCATAGTTCTAAATGGCGTTACATGGACATTTGTTACAGGTACTCCTGGGGCAACCGATACCAAGATTCAAGCTACCGTAGAAGAAACCCTTACTGAGTTAGTATCCAACCTGAATGACTCGGCAAATGCGAGTATCAGCGTTGCTTCTTATAGCGTTAATAATAAGATACTTTCCATTGTCTATGATGTCATAGGAACTGGTGGTAATGCATATACATTAGCTGCCGGTACTTATGGAGGTTCTATATCTGCTGGCACTCTTACGGGAGGAGCTTCTGGCGGTGCAACCGGCACACTTACTATTGGCCCTTCAAGCGGTACATATCCGGGGGTTGTAAGTTATTTTCAGCAACGCCGTGTTTATGCCAGCACTATAAATGAGCCTGATACTTATTTCTTCTCCCGACCTGGTTCATACACCAATATGGATTCCTCATTCCCTACGACAGATTCAGATGCCTTTAGTGGATCCCCGTGGGCGCAACAGATTAACGGTATACAGTTCATGAGTCCGATGACCAATGGACTTATAGTATTAAGTGGTAATGGTGCATGGTTACTGAATGGTGGTAACCAGTCTGCGATCACGGCGGCTTCCCAAACAGCTATCCCACAAGCCTACAACGGCAGTTGCTTCACTATCCCGCCAATAATCATAAATACCAATATGTTATATGTGCAAAGTAAGGGTAGTATAGTAAGGGATCTTACCTTCAATTTCTTCGTTAATACCTTCACAGGTACTGATCTAACGGTCTTATCCGATCACCTATTCAACTATCATCAATTAAGACAATGGGCTTATGCAGAGGAACCTTATAAGTTAGTTTGGGCTGTAAGGGATGACGGTATATTACTTTCACTTACCTACCTTAAAGAACAAGATATATATGGTTGGGCCAGACATGATACCAATGGGTTGGTAGTGGGTGTTTGTTCCATTACTGAACCGCCCGTAGATGCTGTATACCTAATAACCAAGAGATATATCCAAGGTGAGGACCAATGGGCCTATTATTCGGAAAGAATGGATAACAGGAACTGGGAGAATGTAGAAGATTGCTACTGCGTGGATGCAGGACTCTCCTATCCAATGGCCACCCCTAATGCTACATTAATACCGGATGCCGCAGAAGGCACCGCCAATATATCATCTGTAAATCTTATATCGGGTGGTAGTGGTTACACGGCTCCTACCATAACAGTTAATGACCCTTTTCTGACTGGATCCGGCGCAACATTTAGTGCTGTTGTTTCAGATGGGGTGATCATATCTATCTCAGTGCTTACGGAAGGTGAATTCTATACTCAGGGATCTGCTTTAGTTATCACTGATGCTACTGGTATTGGAGCCGCTGCCCAACCTATAATCACTAATATAGTAACCTTCACCGCTTCCAGCAGTGTATTCACTGTGGATAATGAAGGGGATATTATAAGGATAGGCAATAACAACCTAAGCTCTACAACGGCGGATACAAATATATCTGCTACAGGTGGTGGTAAAGCAATGATCACCAATTATATTTCAGGTACAGAGGTGGAGGCAGATATAATCGAACCAATCACCAATATAATATTAGACGACCCATTATTTACCCCTGTTCCCGTTAGTGCTGATGAGTGGACACTTGCTACTCCCACCTCTTCTGTTTCAGGACTTAATCACTTAGAGGGAATGGAAGTAGCTATACTAGCAGATGGAAGTGTGGTGCCTAACCAAACAGTAACTGATGGTACTGTTACATTTACGCAACCATATTCGACAATCAAGATAGGATTACCTTTTACTGCCCAATTCCAAAGCATGTACCTTGATGTTCCTGACAATGGTGGTGGAAATACTGTACAGGGTAAAAGAAAGAATATTCAGGCAGTGACAGTAAGAACAGAGAAGAGTCGTGGATTCAGCGTAGGCTCCAATCAACCAGATCAGTCTATCCAACCTAATAATGCTACGGTGCCATGGACCAACATGAAAGAGGTTAAGGAACGCAATGCACTTATCAATGCCGGCTTCTCTATTCCGCTATTCACAGGCGATTCACGCATACTGATACCAGGTGGCTGGGATAAGAAAGGGCAGGTGGCTGTTCAACAAAACTACCCGCTTCCTGTCAATATTCTGGCGATTGTACCGGAGTACACCCTTGGCGATACTAGTGGATAGGGATTGTATTAAAATGATTAATTTGTTAATATTAACTTAAAAAAATGAGGATTATATGGGTTTTCTATCTCCAAAAATGCCAACACCACCAGCGATACCAGTTGCACCACCAGCGGCATCACCTCCGACTATGGCCAATGCAACAGTAGGTGCGACAGCTACAAATGCCAAACAAAGAGCATCAGCGGCGGCAAAAGCTTCTGGGACTAATCCTACTGGCCCACAAGGTTTAAAAGAACCACCTATGACTGCACCTGCAACCCTACTAGGTGGAACAAAATAGATGTATCTTTTATAACACAGTTTGTGGATTAACATGTATGGCGCGTCTCAACCTAAAATTAATAAATAACGAAGATTATATCCCTATGAGTTTTGAAATCCTTATTGTTCCTACGATTCCGGCACATCTTAGAGAGCTTGCCGCTAATCTTCGTAAAGAGGATGAAAAGGAGATACTGGCATTTGGCAGGAAGGTTCATCATGTATTATGGCGTTCTTACAAGTCTTCTTTAATGAGACGTACTGCATTCATAGATGGTAAGCTTGCCGCCTGTTGGGGTTGTGCCGGAGAACTGTTAGGCTCTCAAGGTATTCCATGGTTATTGACCACTCCTGAAGTTAAAAAAATATCTCCCCTTAAGTTTGCTAGGATATACCAACAAGAAGTAACGGAGATGCTAGGTATGTTCCCTAAACTTGTAAATTATGTAGATCCTGACTACACTGCATCAATAAGAATGCTTGATATAATGGGCTTTAAAGTAAGTGATTCAGAATTGATATTAGGGGTTTTAGTTCGTAAATTTGAAAAGGAAATTGAATATGTGTGACCCAGTTACAGCAATGGTGGTAGGTGCAGCAGCTGTCCAAGGCTTTGGAGCAATCCAGCAAGGTCAGGCAGCTGATAAGACAGGTAAGTACAATGCCGCTGTTAACATGAACAATGCGGCGATATCAGAGCAGAACGCCACATACTCCTCTCAAGCAGGAGAGATATCTGCTCAGAACCAAGGTTTAAAAAACAGAGCCGAATTAGGGGCAACCTTAGCTAACCAAGGTGCGTCAGGGGTTAGTGTGAATAAAGGCTCATCCGTTGATGTAAGAGCTAGTCAAGAAGCCGTAGGTATGCTTGATACTCAAACTATTAGAGCCAACGCAGCCAGAGAAGCTTATGGCTATCAGACTCAGACATCTAACTTTAAGGCGCAAGCAGCACTGGATAAAGCCGCCGGCAAGAATGCTAAGAAAGCTAGTTATGTTGCTGCTGCAGGTACTATGCTTGGCACTCTGGCGACAGGTGCAATGGGTGGTGCGTTTGGAACCCAGGTAGCTACGAAGAGTTTAGGTGGTACGGCAGCTAATTTAAGTACTTCATTAAATCCAGTTTCATCCCCTAAAATATTTGTATAACATGGCAAAACCTCAGAACATATACGGGTCTACAGGAGGAGTTCCTTCAATTAACCCATCAGGTCAAGGCCAACCTACCATGAGTGTACGTGCCAACCCCAACGACATGGGTGGACAGATAGGTGCTGCACTGCAGGACACAGGAAAGAAGGCTGCAGACCTTAGTATTCAGTACGGTGAGCAGGTATCAGAGGCTAAGGCAAATGACAGTATTGCGAACAAGATATTCCCAGAAGCTCTCAAGTTAAGAAATAAATACGACAGTCTAAGAGGGGCGGATAAGATACATGGATATGAGGAGTATACTACCAATCTTAGAGATCTAAAAAATACCTCCTTACAGAATGCATCTAACCCTGTTGAGAAGCAAATACTGGATAAGTACCTTACCAGCCATATAATGCAGGAAGAAAGTTCTGCTTCACGTGAGTTAGTAGCTTCCCAGAAAGAATTCAGCGATACCTCTGCCCTTGAAAGAATGGATGCTGATAGTTTATATGCTGCCATCAACTATAATAACCCTGAAGTGGTCAATAAGGTAAGGAATTCCAATAAGGGGCTTATCACTATAAACGCCCTTGATAATGGGGTAGACCCAAATACTGAGGAAGGTAAAGATACCTTAGAACAGGCATACAGACAAGCTGATGGTAAGATGGGTGTGGACATGATAGACAGGGCTGTATCTACTGGCGATGTTGCTTCGGCCTATAAGATAAGAAGCGAGTACATATCCAATATCCCTGGCAATATGCAGATACAGATAGGGAATAAACTACATTTTCAATCTATGCAGCAAGTGGGGGTCACTGGTGTTACATCCCTTACTAACGGTAAACCAATACCTGAAGCAGTAGGTTCCCCTCCAGCTAAAGTACAGGCTGTGGTAGCGGATACAGCACAGGTTCACGGAGTAGATGCCAATCATGCCCTTGCGGTTGCCAGGATAGAATCCAACTATGGCCAGAATGTAGGGAAAAGGGGTGATATTGGTCAAACAGGTAGAGGTGGAGATATCAGTGAGCAAGCAGCTAATATGGTCACTGAGCTTAAAAAATCCTCTGATGTAGCCGCTAAGGCAGTCGGAAGAGTCCCAGAGAAATGGGAGGAATATCTTTGCTACCAGCAAGGAGAAGGTGGTGGACCAGCATTACTTAATGCCCCACCAACATCTAAGGCCGTAGATGCATTAAGACCTTTATATAAGAACCCTAAAGATGCCCTTTCTGCTATTATAAATAATGGTGGTAACGCTACCATGAGTGTTTCGGACTTCTGTGACCTGATAAAAAAGAAGTACGATAATAATGCTAAGAGAGCGGCTATTGAAATACCTACACAACAGACCTCTGCCGATGGAACAATATTGGGACAAACTACACCTTCGATAGGCGATGCTATAATGGCTCCTCACACTACTGATGGACCAGTAGTGCAGCCGGGTGCAACACCTTTGGAATCTCTTGCTAACTTTGATAAGCGTGGCCCTGATATGCTTGCAAGGATAAATGCCATCCCTAATTATGAGGTGAGAGAAGGAATAATGAAGGCTTATGAGAATAAGAGAGCGGTATATACAGCCGCTGCGACCGCATACAAGTCTTCACTGAACCACGATATAATAACCCTTGGCTCTAACAAACAATTTACTTCTATGGATCAGGTGCCACCAGACATGATGGCAGCATTAGCAGAGCAACCTAAGCTGATGACCTACCTTGAGAAACAAGCTAAGAGGCATACAGAGGGTGAGACTATCAGTAAGAATGACCCTAATGTTATATGGATGCGTGGGGAATTACAAAGCATGAAGTACAATGACCCTAAAGCATTCATGAACTATGATTTCACAGATGTTGCTGGTAAGCTGCCTGGCGAGGAAATACTATCATTCCAGAAAGAAGCTGCAGAGATGAGGGCAGGTAAGACCATATCTGCTTCGGAAGCCGACCAGAATAATACCATTAAAGACGCAGAAGAAATGGGGTTCATAAAGGGTAGTAAAGAAGTAGCCCAGTTCCGTGATGCGTTCAATACTCGTATACAGGCATTCGAGGAAGCTACTGGGAAGAAACCAACATGGAAAGATCTTCAGGGCATTAAGGATGACCTTGTTACTGAGGTTGCCTTTAAGGGCTGGGGTAATGATAAAAAACTATATAAGATCACGGAGGAAGATGATCTTGACAGAGTTAATGTTCCAGAGGAAATGAATGATCAGATTATCGAAGCTTTAAAAGCAGAAGATGCAGAAGATAACCTTGACCAACCAATTTCCGATGAAAGAATAAAACAAAGATACATCCAATTCCTGAAAAACAAACTGAGATAAAATGCCAGATATAGTAAATGTCAATCCGTTCAGCAGAAAAAATCTACAGGTAGCTGAACCTAAGAACCCTGCGGCTAACCCGTTTGGTCGTCAAGCACTGGGAGATACTGCGCCAGCACCTACCGTTGATACCCAATTAAAGGCAAACCTCTACCAATCTACCTCTGTTTCACCTGATGCTGCGGTAAAACAATTCAGCCTTAACAGGGATACTAAGATACCTATAGACACTATCCGCCGTAAGCAGAAAGAGATAGAGCGTGACTATGAATTCACCACTCTTAATCGTGATCTGGAAAAGCTAGTTGATTCTCCTAAGTTACGGGAAACAATGAAGAACCCAGTGATCGCTCCGGTTATCAAAGATGACCTCGAAGATCTCTCATGGGCAGAGATGAAGACCGCCGAAACATTCCGTGAACAGGCAGAGAACATTGGAACAGAATTGGCCCAAGAAAGGACCCGTCAGGAAAAGGCCAGACAATTACCTATCCTAGAAAGATTATCCAAAGACTACCAGCAATCTGCGGTGCTTGGCTCAGCATCCGTTGACGAAGACAGGATAGCAAGGAAGCTATTCTGGGGTGAGGAACTTACCCCTACAGAACAGAATAGATTAGACCAGATGGATAGCTATAAGCAGACTGACTATGATATTCCTTTCGTATTGGGTATCCCAAGTGCTGTAAGGCAAACCACACCCTTAATGATAAAAGCCCTTGAGTCTAAACAGGCTTTGATTGGTGGTGCTATAGGTGCTGCTACTGGGGCGATAATAGGGGGTGCTGGCGGAACCTTGGTGGAACCAGTGGGCGGTACGGTAGCAGGGGCAATAGCAGGTGCCAGAATAGGTGGTCAAAGAGGTTATAGTTCTGGTCTTACTACTGAGTTCATGTCTCAACAAGGTGCAGGTTCCTTCCGTGATTATATGAATGTGACGGATATAGATGGTAAAAAGATCGATCTAAACATTGCCCGTGGTGCAGCTGGGCTTAATGGTCTTATCGGTGGTGCCTTAGAAAAGATGAGCTTTGGTGTTCTGGCTAAGAACTTCCCAGGTGCTGAGAAGCTTATGGGTAAGTTCAGTAAAGAATCCATAGAGCAGGCTTTAAAGAGTGGAGTAAATAATCAGGCATTCGAACGCATGGGCAAAGCCATGATTGAAGGTGCTGCTACAGAAGGTTCAACCGAATTTGCGCAGCAAGTAGTTCAGGAAGTAATAAAGGAAGCACAAAAGCTTGTAGCTAGTGGTAACTTTGAAGCCTTCCAAGAAGACGGTAGTTTCTATGACTGGTCTGCCGGAGTATTTGAAAGAGCCGCCGCCGCTGGTAAGATGGGCGCACAGGCAGGGGTGGGTATTGCTGGTACAGGACAGGTAGCGAGTAATGTATATGAATCAGGTCGTAAGCGTTTCAATCAAGTAAAAGAAACTAAGAACCTGAAAGAGCTTGTACAGAATACAAAGAACAACAAAACTTTCCAGCGTGATCCTAAAGCATGGGAAGCTGCTACTGAGAACAGCCTTGGTGAGAAACAGGTATATATCCCAGTAGAATCATTAAGGGAGTTCTTCCAATCCAAGAAGACTGAGTTCATTACCGAAGAAGATAGAAAGAAAGCTGAAGAAGAAGCATTAGGTGGTGGGCCTCAGACCATTGAAGAATTCCTTGATCTTATCCCTGAAGCTAAGGAACAATATGCAGAAGCCTTGCAGCACGGTGGCAACTTAGTACTGCCTGCCAATAAGGTTATATCTACCATTGCACAACATGAAGGTTTAGCTTCATTAGAAGAGTTCTTAAGGGTTAATCCAGAGTCTCTATCCGATGAACAATACACCAATGAGATGTTGAATAAAGTTCTGCCTGAACTGGCAGAACTTGAAAAGGACACTCAAGGTTTAAATGAGAAAGAAGAGATAACCAGAGCCTTTGAAGACAGGTTAATGAATCAAGGCGGATGGAGTCCATACGTTGCCAAGAAGATAGCAAGCATCTTCGGTGCCGGCTATGGCCAACTAAGTAAAGCCAATCAAAGCCCAGAGATACAGGAAGCCCTGAAGAACATATTCCGTATTGAGGTCAGGAACCAGAAGCAGGCTGAGGGAATCCAGAAGCTCAGGAAAGTAGACCAGATGGACTTGATGATAGACAAGGCCAAGAAGTTCAAGGAAAAGAAAATAGGCAAGTTCAACCCTAAGAAAAGCAAGATGCCTTTGACAGACTGGATGAAGGGAAGAGGTGGTATCAACCCAACTTCAGCTATCGGACAGGAGCTAAGAGCGGTTGGTGTTGATATAAACAAGTTCCCAAGAATATACAGCCTGACAGATGGGTTAAAAGATATTGATAATATCCCAGTATCAGAGTTACAGGAAGCGTTCCCAGACGCAGTAATAGACCAAGATAACAATGGTTATGTGGACAGGGACTTTCTGATAGATGCTATAGCGAATGAGCATAAAGGTGAGATATTCGGTAAGATCGAAAAGGTTGATGACGCTGCCGCTTGGGTAAGAGATGTTCGTGCGGAGTTTGATAGACGTGGGCTTGACATAACCCAGATGAGCAATGAGCAGATCAGAAAACAACTGGAAGATATTGAGAAAGAATATAGCACTCAGGCTGGTGGATATGGACAGAAGGCACAGACGAAAAAGGTAGATGTGCTGGTTATCACTCTTGATAAGACCGGCAAGCTGAATGAAGCAGGCGATCCTATCTTTGCTGAAACTGGAACTATTGAGTCCAGCATTGGCGGTAAGGAAGATATAACTGACCTTAAATTCTGGAACCGCAGGGAGCTTGAAAGACTGGTAGGTGTAGAAAATGCCAAGGCGGCACTTGACCAGATGGATAAGGCAAAAGCAGAAAGCTTCAATGTATCACCTAAATATGGAAAGGCGATATTGAAGGATGTGACCATTCCTAATTATACGTTCTTTCAATCATCTAAACCTACATTCTATTCATCCCTTGAGAAGAATGTTGAGGGGATACAACAACCAAAAGCTACGCCAGAACAATGGAAAGGTATCATAAAGAACCTTGGCCAGAAAGGTGTTAAGCAGGAAGAGATAGACTGGTCTGGCATCAATGAATGGCTGCATAAGCAGGAAGGCTCAGTAACCAAAGAACAGATTGTTGATTATATAAAAGCTAATCAGTTACAGGTGGAAGAGGTTCTTAAAGGTGATGGTAAGGAGCTAGAGCAATGGCGTGTTATCCGACCTGATGGTGTATCAGAAGGTATGTATGCCACTGAGGCAGATGCTGAAAGAAAAGCTGAAACAATAGGTGGCATTTATGAACAAGCTGCAACCTTAGAAGGGTTGATAGATACTAAATTCCATAAGTATCAAACCCCAGGAGGTGAGAACTATAAGGAGCTTCTTATTAAGTTACCTGTTGAAAAGGTTGTTTATACTAAAGACACTGTGGAACCTATTGATGGCGCAGATAAGGCTAGGTTCTGGTATTTTAAAACTCCTGATAATGTATATCAGATATTAAAAGCCCATCATGCTACTGAGGAAGCTGCTCAAGAATATATCATTAAGGAACATACACCTTCTCAGTATGGTAAAGAAGTTTATCGTACCCCTCATTTCGATGAAACAAACGTTGTGGCTCACATCCGTTTTAATGAACGTGAAGATGCAGGTGGTAATAAGGTACTATTTATCGAAGAGATCCAATCAGACTGGCATCAGGCAGGCAGAAAGAAGGGTTATAAGAAAGAGTTAGAAAAACTTACAGATGAGGAATTAAGAACTAAGTATGTGGATTATCTAACCACAAAGAAATATTCACCATACCCACAAGATATTGCCGAATTATCTGCCAAAGATGCAAATCGTGAGTTTTTAATAATGCAGTTAAGGAGTATAGAGACCAGTGTTTCAAATGTCCCTGATGCTCCATTTAAAACCACTTGGGCGGAATTAGCCTTTAAGCGCATGCTTAGGTATGCAGTGGATAAAGGCATTAATAAAGTTGCTTGGACCACAGGAGAGATGCAAAATCAAAGGTATGATCTTAGTAAAGAGATAGATAGAATATCCGTCTTACCGGCCAGAACTGAGGGGAAATACCAGTTAGTAGTAGAGTTAATAAATGGCGATGAACTCGAAGGCTATAGGGGTAGTGGTAAAGAAGTAACTCCACAGGAATTAGAGGATACCGTTGGAAAGGACGTTGCTGAAAGAGCTATAAAAGCTGCCAATGAAAAAAATAAAGATAAGCCATATCACCGTAGAGACTGGGTTGATATCAGAGGTGAGGGTTTAAAGATAGGTGGAGATGGAATGAAGGGGTTCTATGACCGCATACTGCCAGCTACAGTTAATAAACTGGCTAAGAAATTTGGTGGTAAAACTGAAACTTCCGAAGTTACTCTTTCTACGGATAACGAGAAGCCTTCTTTTGTTGTATATAACTCAGAGGGTACAAGAGTAGCGGCATATAAAGTTGAAGCGACCGCAGCAAGAGATGCTGAGTTTATCAATGGTACTTATAGACAAGATACTCCTTCCGTTGAAGTCCACTCAATAGAAATCACTCCTGATATGCGTGAAGCAATCAGTAAAGGGTTACCTCTATTCCAAGACCACCGCGGTTCAATGATATTCGGTGCTGAGGGTGGTTCCGTACTTAATATGTTCGAGAAGGCCGACCCTTCCACAGTGCTGCATGAATTAATGCACTTCTTCCTTGAGACACATAAGTTCCTTGAGAATAAGTTTGGCGATCAGTTAGCCCCTGAAAGTAAGGGCATGATAGAGGGAATGGTTAAGTGGTGGTCATCACAATCTGCAAATATATTCAAAGAGGCCAAGAAGGCCGAGGATACATATAATATATCTGATGACGGACTATCTGTTACCAATCTGATGGGAGATACCCAAAGTTTTGAAACTCCAGAGGAAGCAAAAACATTCAAGAAAGAACAGGAAGAAAAACTATCACAACACATAGAGTCTCTTGGTGAGGACTACATAAAGACAGTTGCGGAGAATTTCAGGAAGGAACCAGTTACCGAAGCTGAGGTCCTTATCCAACGGGAATTCCATGAATATGCTGCCAGAGGGTTTGAGAAGTACCTGAGAGAAGGTAAGGCACCTTCCCGTGAACTAAGGGATGCTTTTAGGGCCTTTAAGGCTTGGCTTATCAAGGTATATAAAGATGTTCTGCAACTAAATGTTAATCTTAATGATGATGTTCGTGCTGTTATGGACAGGTTGCTGGCCTCTGATGAAGAGATAGATGCCATGAGGGATGAGTTTGTATTCCGGCCAGACCCACAGATATTGGAAAACCTCTCTCTTGCTGAACAGAAAGATTATATCAAGCGCAATGAGAATGAGATCGAGAGGGGTAAAGAAAAACTCCTATCCCGCTTATTACGCGACCTACAGAGAAACCATAAAGACTGGTATAAGAAAGAACGTGCCAAGGTTAAAAGCGAAGTTGAGAAACAAGTTAATGAGTCTCCTTTATATAAGTCTGTTCACTTCATGCGTACCGGTGAATTCCTGAATGGCGATACCCCACCAGGAACTGCACCGTTCAAAATGAATATTGATGATATTCGTAAGGACTATGAACTGGGTGATCAGATAGCAGCAAGGTTGCCTTCTGGGATAACCGGTAAAGATGGGCTGAATCCTAAAGTAGTAGCGACCTATTTCGGTTTTACAGATGCACAGACGATGTTTGATGCAATGATGAACATGCCTCCACGGATGCAGGTAATAGACCAGCAGACAGACCAGATAATGGCTGAGAGATATGGCGATGCACTTACAGATGGCACATTAGAAAGAGAAGCCCTTGATGCTATGCACAACACTGATAGGGCAAGCAAGATAGCATTTGAGATAGGGGTGATAAACCGTAAGTCCGGCCTGAAAGGGGTTAACAAAGAACAATTCCGTATCAAAGCCAATAACATGATACAGGATAAGCAGGCGACACGTCTGAATGCCCAACAATATTATGTTAATGAGGTATCTGCCGCACGTGAGGCAGGTAAGTTTCTTGCCAACAAGAACTTCGAAAAGGCTTCTGAATGGAAAGGTAAACAGTTATTAAACCATTACCTATACCAGGAAGCCAGAGCAGCAGAGAAAGCAAGAGATAGGACCTATGACATGTTTGATAAAGTTCTGGGTGAGGATAAGGATGTATCTAAATTAAGGGATATGGACTTGGTACAGGCAGCAAGAGCAATCTTAGGCCGCTATGGATATACCAAAGGCACTGCGGATGTTAATGTTACCCTAGACCAGATCAAGCAATATGACCCAGAATTATACGACAGGCTTATAGCCGCCAGAGAACTGGTAGCTACACCGGCGAAGGATTATCACAAGTTCACGGTAGCTGAGCTTGAGGATGTTAAGAATGCCGTGGGCAGTTTATGGAACCTTTCAAGAGAGAACTTCATCACTGACGCTAACGGTAAGAAACAGACCTTTGCCGAAGCAAGAACCAAGATGATAGATAGATTGCGTGAGGTATATGATAAAAAAGATACACGTAGTTACATAACTGCAACTACTGATAAAGAGAGGGCGCAGAAAGGTATACTTAGTGTTATGGCATCGCTGCGTATCACTGAAAGCTGGACCTCAGAAGTAGATAATAATGATATAGATGGGATATTCAGCACCACTACATCTCGTCCTGTTCAGGATGCGGTATCTTCCTATGGGCTAGAGCTTCAAAGACAGATGAAGGATTATGCAGATATCTTTAAAGTTCTTCAGGGACAAACGCCTAAAGGCACTTTCAGGAAGGCGATTGCTGCTCCAGAACTAACAGATGAAAAAGGCAGAACCTTTAAGTTTGATAATAAATGGCAGCTATTACATGCCATCTTACATACCGGGAATTCAAGCAATAAGACCAAGCTTATTAAAGGCTATGGGTGGGGTGAGATAAGAGAAGACGGAACCGTGAACACCAGTAAATGGGATGCTTTCATAAGCCGTATGGAGAATGAAGAGATACTTACTAAGCAGGATTATGAATTTGCTCAGAGTATCTGGGATCTGATGGAACAATCTAAACCTTTGGCACAAAAGGCCCATAAGGCGCAATTCGGATATTACTTTAAAGAGATCACTGCCGAACCTGTAATTACAAGATATGGCACATTCAAAGGTGGTTATGTTCCAGCCATCATTGACCCTACAAAGACTCCTGATGTGGGTGATAAGATGGAGATATCTGATATAATGAATAATAGTTCCATAGCGTTCAGTTACCCATCTCCAGCTAAGGGATTCACCTATAAACGCGCAGAAGGATACGCAAGACCATTACAGCTTGATATACGCTTACTCGGTTCACACATAGATAAGGTTTTAAGATTCGCATATCTTGCCAAGCCTGTATCCGATATCGCTAAACTATACATGAAAGGAACCCTTCGTAATGAGATGGATTCAATTAACCCTGGCTTGATAAAGAACATGATAGTTCCTTGGTTAAAGAGAACTGCCAATCAGGTTACACAGGAGAGGGGTTTTGACCCTACGCTTGACAGGATAGCTACCACGATACGTAAGAGATCTGGTATGGCTATAATGACCCTTAACTTTTCAAACGCATTACAGCAGCTGACAGGTCTATCTGTTGCGGCTTCACAGGTTAATGCCGGTAAGCTTGCAGCCTCTAGTGCTTCATTTGGTATGAACCCTAATGCCTTTGCAGATGCAGTTAATGAGAAATCAGACTTTATGAGGTTACGTGCTGAGAACCAAGCCTTTGGGTTGAGAGCTGATATAGATAAGATGGTACTTGATCAAAGCACTTGGGATAGTGTTAAGAAATTTGGTGAGAACCATGCCTATGTATTACAAAGGATGATGCAGAATACCGTTGATAAGATAGTCTGGCAGGCTGCTTTTGATGAAGCAATTGAAAACGAGAAGAATGAAAAATCAGCAGTAGCACATGCGGATTCTATTGTAAGACAAACCCAAGGTTCGTTTGAAGCGCAGGATCTTTCTAAGGTTACGGCTTTATCTCCGTTCATTAAAATATTCACTCAGTTCTTACCTTACTTCAACATGCTTTATAATCTGAATGTTAAGGAGGCTCGGAATATAGTAAGGGAGTCTGGATATAAAGGTTCTCCGCAGTTGTTCTATCTATATATGACAACTCTTGCCATCCCTGCAATTATATCTTCGGCTATAGTGATGAGTATGGCAGACGCATGGGATGACGATGATGAGGATATGTGGATGAAATTATTGGTAACAAGTCAGGTAAGTACCTATGCAAATGCGATCCCGCTTCTGGGAAGCTATGTGAACTACGGTATCAACCTTACTGATGATAAATATTATAACGATAAGTTCAGCGTAGCCCCTACCTTTGACATGCTGGCGAACTCTATCAAGGCTATCACAGACCTTACTGATGATGAGCCAAATGCCAAAGCCCTTATAAGAAATGGTCTTCAGGGTATACAGTTAATGACTGGCCAACCAGTAGGATTCCTTGGAAAACCATTGGGTTATCTTGCAGATGTAAGTAGTGGAAAAGAAGATCCTTCTGGCCCGATAGACTATACCCGTGGGTTCATCACTGGTAAGGGGAATAATGACTAATAACAATTAGTGATTATTTGTATTCGTGTATTCGTGTATTGTTTCAATGACTTAGAGATAGTCAGCAAAATGAAAATGCTGTAAGTTGGTGGTATAGAATTTAGGAATCCCAACTTAAAGAGGTTGCTCTGTGACAATTTCGGTACAGACCAGTACTCAGACTTTCCTCGGTAATGGTGCTACGTCCGTATTTACCTTTGACTTCATCATGGGAACGGCGACCAATGCTGCTATTTATTACACTGATGCAGACGGTAACCAGACACAATTAACTTCTTCACAATACACCTTATCTATAAATGCTGCCGCTGTTGGCCAGATATGGGGAATTGGAGGCACAGTAACCTATCCAACGGTAGGTAGTCCTATCGCTGACGGTACTAGCCTTACAGTAAGTCGTATAGTTCCGCTTACGCAGGTGACCTCAATATCAAACCAGGGCGACTTCTTCCCACGTGCGGTGGAAATAGCTCTTGATAACCTATGCATGGAAGTTCAACAAGTAGCCGCCAGGACAGGACAGTTCAGGGGGATATGGATAACAGATACGCTATACTCTGTAGGAGATATGGTAGTAGATGGTGCTAACGGTGAAGATACAGGTAACTACTATGTATGCATAATCTCTAACACCTCTGATGTATGGGCTGATGATCTTGCCGCAGGAGACTGGGCATTACAAATTGATATTTCAGGCATTGAGGCAGATGTAGCGGCAGCAGCTGCCAGTGCCGCAGCAGCAGCTTTAAGTGCTTCCGCTGCCAGCACCTCGGCCACGAACGCTTCAAATTCTGCCAGCACCGCCTCCACTGCTGCGACCACTGCAACAACGCAGGCTGGAATAGCAACTACTCAAGCTGGCATTGCCACCACACAAGCATCTGACGCTGCTATCTCTGCTTCGAGTGCAAGTACCTCAGCAAGTACTGCCACCACTCAGGCAAGTAATGCAAGTACCAGTGCAACGAATGCCGCCACTAGCGCAACGAATGCATCTACCTCGGCCACGAACGCTTCAAATTCTGCTTCTGCCGCCGCTGCCTCTGCCCTTGCCGCCGCCTCCACTTTTACAGCGACATCTACTACAAGCAATTCAATAGGTACTGGCTCTAAGAGTTTTACAACGCAGGCCAATAAAAACTTTGTTACAGGGGTTCCTATAATAGCGGTGGATTCCGGTAACTCTGCAAATTATATCTTTGGTACTGTGACCAGTTATTCAGGCACTTCACTGGTGATAGACAGTACAAATACTGGTGGATCTGGAACTATAGCTTCATGGAATATTTCAGTATCTGGTGTTAAGGGTGCCGATGGATCTGGTAATGTGAGTTCGGTTTCAGTTACAAGTGCGAATGGCTTTGCCGGCTCGGTGGCTAACCCCACATCCACTCCTGCTATAACAATATCTACAAGTGTAACTGGTATTTTAGAAGGTAATGGAACTGCGGTAGCAGCCGCTTCTACTACTGGCTCTGGTGCCGTTGTAAGAGCTACTTCTCCAAGTTTAACAACACCTGCGCTTGGAACCCCAACGGCTGGTGTCCTGACTAGCTGCACAGGCTTGCCACTTACCTCTGGTGTTACTGGCACACTTGCGGTAGCCAATGGCGGCACTAATGCTTCGTCTGCAAGTATAGCCGCATTCAACAATATAACTGGATATACCGCCTCTGGTGCGACAGGAACTACATCTACTAATATAGTATTTTCTACCTCTCCTTCATTGACCACCCCAGCATTAGGAACACCTACCGCTGGTGTTCTTACAAGCTGCACAGGACTTCCGCTAACTACCGGTGTGACAGGGAACCTACCAGTAACAAATCTGAATAGCGGCACTAATGCATCCTCATCAACATTCTGGAGAGGCGATGGCACTTGGGTATCTGCTGGCGGACAACCTCACTTTACGGTTTTTACCGGCTCTGGAACTTTTACTACATCAGCTAATATTACAACCTCAACAGTATTTAAAATAACAGGTACAGGCGGCGGTGGCGGCGGTGGCGGTACTAGCGGCGGTGGTACAGGCGGGGGTGCCGGTGGCACATTTATTAAATACGTAAGCGGACTTACCGCAAGTACAGGTTATACCGTTACTATTGGAGCTGGCGGCGGCGAGGAATCTGCTGGTGGGAATACAACTATTGTTATCGGAGCTACTACATACACAGGTACTGGTGGTAGTGCTGGTATAGCCAGTAATAGTACTGCGGGACCAGGTGGTGGTGGTGCAACTAATGGTGATATGAATATTACTGGTGGTAGTGGTGGCCCATCTGGACAAAGTAATCAGAGTGCAGGTGACGGAGGCGGATCATTCTGGGGTAGTGGCGGTAGCGGTGCTGGCGGTAATAGTGGCGGTATTGGAAGCGGAACATCGGGTGTAGCTTATGGCTCCGGCGGCGGTGGTGGGCAGAATACTGGTGCTGGTTCTGGTGCTGGTGGCGTATTAAATGTTGAATGGAGCGAATAAGGAGAAGTTATGGCAAGATATTTACTAGTATCAGAAGGATTCATCAGAAATGCAATAATGCTTGATGATGGTAATTTTACCCATACTTATATTGAAAACGACAGAGGAGATAGACTCCCAACCTTTATCAATGAGCAAGGAGATATGGTCATTTCAACTACAAAATACCTTGTGCCAGAGGGTTATGAATTAGTGCAAAGCGATATAGGTAATATCAACGAAGCTTGGCCGCTTGAAGAATCACCAATAATAGGAGAATAATATGGCTACAGAAATAAACCCTTGGCAGTATCAGAGTTACTTATCACAACCAATTACGATGAATAACTTTGTACCTATGTTGTCCGCAAAGATAACAACCAGCGGTACGAGTCAATCTATAGTATGGACACCGTTAGTAGGTGCGTTACGTACCACATTTAAAATAACTAATACTGGCGATAAAGGTGCTTATATTGCATGGGGAGTAGGTACGGCGACAGCGGTTGCTTCATCAGGCACCCCTGCACCTTATTGTGATTATGTAGCTGCCGGTGCAATTATTACTCAGGACTACCAGCACGCAAGTGGTGTAGTTAATGTAATCGCAGCCTTACAGGATACATCCCCTACAACCTTAGAAATAACCCTAGGCTACGGCCAATAATCAGGAGAAAGTCATGTCTTCACAAAGAATATTAAACCAAGGTGCAAGTTTTGAAGCCCTTAAGGATATAGTTGCGCTGGTAAAGGATCCTGAGCTTATCACAAAAGCCCATGAGTTATATAGAAAAGAGCTTCAGCTTTCAGAAGCGGCGGCTATGGAGTTAAGTGAAGCTAAGGGTTTCCTTGCTCAATACTCTGAGCTAAGTGCAAAGTTTAAATTTTCTCAAGCGGAATTTGAGAAAACGAAAGTAGAGTATGAAAAATATAAAGAGATGTGTAATGAAGAACTAAGAATTAAGGCGGATGATCTGAATACCTTCGCCGCTACTCTTAATGAACAGTTCAATGCTCAAAAAGTAACAGAAGCCAACCTCGCCGCTGCTCAGGCAAAGCTTGACGGTGCAAAAGAGGTGTTTGATAAGCACATGAAAGATGAGAAAGCTGCCCTTAAGGAAAGAGAGGGGCAGATTGCAAGCATTAAAGATGCCAATGAGGCTGAAGCTTCCAGACTAGAAAGGCTGGCAAGTGATCTTACTATAAGAATTGAAAGAGTTAAATTGCGTGAACAGGCAGCGGATCTATAGATGGTATATAAGAGTTCCAAAACGACCACTGGCGGTGGTGGTGGGGACGTAGTAAGTGTAACAGGTCTTAACACTGACAATACGGATCCTACTAACCCGGTAGTAAGGATATCAGTTGATGGTATTACTATCACCGGCCTTGGTACGCCAGGAAGTCCCCTTGTAGCGACTGCCTCTGGAACAATAACCTCAATAAACGGCGATGGAACCGCAGCACAATTACTTGTGGTGGGTACTGCCGGCACTGATTTTGCAATTGCGGATAATGGCACTGGTACACATACTTTCAATCTACCTACCGCTTCTGCTACTAACCGCGGGGCTTTATCCTCTGCAGACTGGTCCACATTCAACAGTAAAGAAGCCGCCCTAACCTTCTCAACCGGCCTCACGCGCACAACAAATACAATAACCGCCAATATCTCCACCGGTATCGCCGGAAGCCAAACAATCTACGGCGGCACAGCGGCAAATGAAGATTTAACGATAGAAGGAACCAGCCACGCTACGAAAACAAGTTCTATCGTAAGCCTACAACCTACCGGCGGATTAGTTGGAATAGGCAATCCTTCGGCGGCATATAAACTTGATGTTATCGGGACTGGAACTTCCGGCGTATCAATGGGTGCTAAGATACTTGGTGGAACTGGAACCTCTGCTGGCGGCCTAATGATAGGTTCATACACCACAAATTATGGCGGTCTTTGGGCGAACAATGTAACGCCATCTACAGCTAACTTTATGATAATGGGGAATGGTGTTGAAACTTACCTCAACCATACTACTGGCGGGTTTACTCGGTTTACATTAAACGAAGGTACGGTACTAGGTAATTTTTCATCAACTGGTTTAACGGTCGGAGCATCAACAGCTTCAAAGGGGTGGCTGTTTGTTCCAGTTGCCCCAACCGCCTCCGCAAACTACGGCCTTGTATCTCTTGGTTCGGGTGCTTTTGATGGCTCAACAAGTGGATTTTTTACAGGTAGTGCTTCGGGTACGGTATTGGCAATAAACACTGCGAGTGGTTTTACTGGAAATCTTATAAGCGCACAATTAAACGGTAATGCTTTATTAACTACCAATTATCAAGGTGCGACAACTTTTGGTTCATATATAAGTGGTAGCTCGCAAGGGTCATTTACAATTAGTCACGGGAACTTTAGAACATACCTACAAACAACAGCAAATAATATAAACCAAATTGTAGGTGCTACATATCACGTTCACGCAACTGCTGGAATATATATTGGTTCAACTGAATCACAACCATTATCAAGATTACATGTTGGTTCAGCTCCAACAGCTAGTGCAAATGTGGGATTAGTTTCTCTTGGCTCTGGTGCGTTTGATGGCTCAACCTCGGGCTACTTTGTAGGCGGTTCAAACGGAACGCTGATAGCTGGAAACTTAGCAACTGGCTCAACTTCCGACTTAATAAATCTACAGATAGCTGGTGTTAAAAAGCTGTATCAGTTAAACGATGGTCGGGTCGCTATCAATATAGACTCTGCAACTGTTTCAAATGCACGTTCCGTTACGATAAACACTGCATCTGGCACAACTGGAAACCTAGGCTTCTATCAGAATGGTTCAGAAGTAAGTACGCTTCAATCTGCTGCAACATATTTTGCGCTTGATTCTGGTGGCCAGACCCGCTGGAATATAGGTGTTTCTGCCGGGAATATATCAATGGGTAATACCAATGTACTTGAAACAGTTGCAAGGCTTGGGGTTTATGGTGCTTCATTAACTGGTTCGGCTTCTACTGGCATCTTAAACCTTCGCCAAACTTGGAACACTTCAGGCAGTCCGGCGGCAATTTATATGGACATCACAGATACGGCTTCTGGTGCGGCTGCATCTTTAGCGGATTTACGAGTCGGTGGTTCATCAATGCTTTTACTATCAAAAGCTGGTGTTTTAACTATCACAAGTTCAATAAATTCTGGCGGCAGTATAAGGGCCACAAGCTCTGGCGCGGTAGGCTGGACTTCCCGCTCAGAATTAAGGTCTTTAGCTGATGGTAGTATTCGCCTTGCTAATTCAGGCGGCACTGATTTCTCGCTCTTACAGTTCGGCGGCACAACATCCTCATTCCCTTCTATCAAGCGCAGCAGTGCAGACATTCATTTTAGACTCGCTGATGATAGTGCTTATGCAAATATTAGAGCATTAAATGTTAATGCTGATAGTTATACAAATAGTGCAACTGGTGTAGTTAATATAAATTCTACATTATATGTTAATGTAAGTAACGGCCTAACAAGCTTTCTAGGTACAACATCTTCATTCCCTGCATTAAAGAGAAGCTCTGCAATATTACAAGTTCGCCTTGCTGATGATAGTGCTTATGGTGCTTTTGAAGCTTTAACCGGAACATTCCCTAGTGGGGTAGTCGCTGGCGTAAACACAACCACCCTCGGCACAGTTAAACTATTCGGCTCAACCTCCGGCGATGTAACTATTAAACCAGCGGCGGTTGCGGGTACTGCTACGGTATTCCAGCTTCCTGCTGATAATGGAACTAATGGGTATGTATTGCAAACTGATGGTGCGGGCGTTACTTCTTGGGTTTCAGGCGGCGGTGGCGGCGGTGCGAATGTAGCTCTTAGCAATCTTTCCGGCGTTGCAATAAACACTTCCCTTATTTCCGATACTGATAACACAGATGCCCTTGGTAGTGCTTCAATAGGGTGGGCAGACCTATTCCTTGGTTCTGGTGGTGTAATAAATTGGGATAATGGCAATGCGACCCTTACACATTCCTCCGGCCTGTTAACATCTAATGCGGATATGGTTATAAGCTCTGGCGACCTGACGCTGGGAACCAATACCACAACGCTCGGCACCGTTAAACTGTTTGGCTCAACCTCTGGCGATGTAACTATTAAACCTGCCGCCGTTGCTGGAACTGCTACAGTATTCCAACTTCCCGCAGATAACGGCACGAATGGTTATGTGTTACAAACTAACGGTTCAGGGGTAACTTCTTGGGCTGCTGGTGGGGGTGGTGGTTCGACCCCGGCAGTAGTTTATTATGGTGATGGATCTGATGGCGCAGTAACTATTTCCGGCACTACGAATCTTACAAGGGATATGTATTACGATACGCTTGTGGTTCAGAGCGGCGGTGTATTAAATACAAATCAGTGGAAGGTATTTTGTAAAACTTCCTGCACGATAGATGCTGGTGGCAAGATTGCTAATAATGGTGGTGTAGGTGGTGCTGGTTCTGGTGCTACTGCTGGTACAGCCGGAGGAACTACTATACTCGGCTCTTTAGGGCAGCTTCAGAATGGTAATGCTGGTTCAGCCGGTTCCACCACTAATTCTGGTAATGCTGGCAGCGGCGGCACTGTTACTATTGGCGTAATTCCTGGCCCTTTTGGAGCTGGTGGAAAGGGTGGGGCTGGTGGTACAGGAACTGCCGGTAATGCAGGGGCAGCCGGTAACGTAACGACCCTTTTGGATATTCGTTCAGCAGCTGATTATCTTGCCACGATGTATGCAGGTGGTGTTACTTTTATAGGCTATCCTCTCGTTGGAAGGGGTGGCGGCGGCTCCGGTGGTGGTGGTGATGCTGTCAATTCCGGCGGTGGTGGTGGTGGCTCCGGTGGTTCTGGCGGTCAGATACGCATATCAGCATTGGCACTTACAAATAATGGAACTATTGAAGCTAACGCTGGTAATGGTGGTGCTGGTGCCGCTGGTGTAGCCGGAAATTCCGGTGGCGGCGGAGGTGGTGCTGGTGGTTCTGGCGGCTTAGTTGCTACCCTCTCTAATACCTATTCTGGCTCTGGAACTATAACAGTAACCCTTGGAACTGGTGGTACAGCAGGAGCTGGAACTGGCACTGGTGTTACTGGTTCAAATGGCGGAAATGGCGTTGCTGGTGTAATTCGCCGGATAGTTATTGATGATAATACTGTTTATACAAGCTAGGAGTTATATGAGAGAAATAAGAAATGCAAAGAATGAGCTGATAGTAACCATTAAGCTTGCCGAAAACGCCACTGACGAGGACTATAAGAAAGCCGCAAACGGCATGGGGTATGAGCTTGATGGCTCCAAAATAATACTAGCGCAAGAAGCAACTGCAACTAGCTCTGATAAAATAAAAGAATTACAGGCACAGCTAGATGAGTTGAAACAATTAACACAAGGAGAATAAAATGGCACTGCAAATGAATCACACTTTCAACATCATTGGGCGTGAGGAAAACTGCCCTGAGTCTTATTGGATTTTGCAACATACAACGCTTTTTAAATTTGGTGGCGGCTCTCTTACCTTCTCTGGTTATAAAAATGAAGCAGATAGATATGCTAATCACGATAAACCTCTTGAGCAAAAAACATATCAATTGGACGCGTCTGATACAGAGATTTGGGATGATGATAGTACAAAAGTATTAGCTTATGAATATGCAAAGAATACTCTTGATGTTCCGGCTCCTACCGAAGAAGCCCCTAACAATATGGTTTCTTTCTTCGATAATAGTGAAGATGTCATATAATGTATAAAATCATTTTAAAAATATTGAAGGAGATATTAAATGACAGAAGATAAGTATCATGATCTGGATCTTAGAACCCTGACCAACACTATGCAGATAAAAGAGTTAGTTGGCAGGATAGATAGTCATTTTGAGAATGCGAAACTTAGAGATAGTAAGATATTCGATAAGTTGGAACAGATGCCTGACGAGGATAGGATAGTGCGTTTGTTTGCTACCGAAGGCCGGATACTTGCCGGTGGGCTTATAAAGAAGGATGATGAACAGCAGGAAGCTCTTAACAATTACCAAAAAGAACTATCGAATTTAAAGGCCCATCAGAAATATTGGGCTGGAATACTTATAGGGATAAGCTGGGTGATCCAGAAGTTATCCTAAAAGTTTTGGGGATTTTATAAATGACTACAAAGGAGATGATTATGGAAAAAGGTTTCGCAATATTAGCTATACTTACGGTATTTGTTATCGGCGGTATAACTGGCCTTTACATACAGGATGAGCATAACGTTGTTAATGCTGAGCCTGATGAAGAAGTAGTAACCCAATAATAGGAGTAAGATTATGAATTGGATTGTTGAAAACTACACTGCACTTTTTGCCATACTTGGGCAGATAGTAGCGGTTGCCTCAGCTATCGTTGTATTAACCCCATCTACCAAGGATGATGAGATCGTTGGTAAGGTTATTACTTTTATAGCAAGGTTCTCTGTGTTTAATAAGAAGAGTAAGTAATAATGATGATCGAGACGTACATACTACTGGGAATGGTAACAATCGTGGTAGTATGTATTTATGCCGTTTTTAAAATAAGTAAGTTATATGGCGAAGAAGAAAAAGAACATGAGATTGCACAAGCTGATCTCGAAGCTATCAAGGAAGGCAAGAAAGCTAAGGAAGTTATTTCTAAACTTAGTGACGCTGAGCTTGATAAGCAGTTACGTGACAGCTTGTAGGGATCCATCGGCGTGTGGGATATTTGATAAGTTACATATCCAGCCGGAAGAGATGAATACCAGAAGTGCCAAGGAACAGGTTCTATGGCACAATAAACAGTATAACAGGTATTGTAAATGAAATCTAACAAAGCCACGATAGACCTGATAAAATCCTTTGAGGGCTTTTCTAATGTTGCCTATAAATGCCCCGCCGGCATCTGGACCATAGGCTATGGTTTTACGGATAAAGTTCAGGAAGGGGATAAGATCACCAAAGAAGATGCAGAAAGAAGGTTGAAGGTTGAGCTGTTAAAGTTTGAATCTTGCGTTACGGAATGTTGCCATGCAGACCTTAACGAGAATGAGTTTGGTGCCTTAGTATCATTTTGCTACAACCTGGGTGGAAACGCATTACGCAACTCTACAATGCTTAAGATGCTGAATAAGGGTATGGATAGGCTTGAGGTATCAAAGCAGTTCCTGCGTTGGAATAAGGTGGGTGGGAAGGTGCTTGCTGGGTTAACCAGAAGGCGTGAGGCCGAAAGAGGGTTATTCTTGAAAGCTTGACTACTGTCTTAGATTAAGGTATATATCAATTCCCCTCGGTTCACAACTTCGGTTGTACTAACCCCACCCTTAAAACGGTGGGGTTTTTTATTGACATACATCTCATTAAGCTTCTGCCGTTCCCAGCTCCTATAGGTAAGATCATTGATGTGGTGTTTATTATCTTTGCTATCCTGTTCTGCTTGAGTTTCCTTGGTGGATTTACTCCGCATCACATTTCATTTCGGAGTTGAAGGTAGTTGGGTCTTGTATCGTACTAATTCTATATTCCTGTGGTGCTGATTTTATAGTTTCACTCATAGGATATATCTTTTGACAATTACAACACATTCCATATAGCCCTTGGTTGTTCATAAAGTAACACCCAGCTTTATGCTTACAGAAATATTGTTTTATCTTTTTAAACACTCTCAACCTCTGGCATGATGAAGGGTTTGTTGTTGCTATAATCTATATCATTTAGTCGGGCGTGCTTACCAAACAACTCTATTGCTTTTATATTATACGCTTCGGCAGCCTCGACCTCAGTTTTGTAACAACCAATATAGATTTTCTTCTGGTCTAAGCATATATTGGCCCTCCAAGTCTTGTCTCTTTTGTGATAAGATACCCCTTTGCATTGACTTGTGGTAGTAATTCTTGGTTTTCTGTTCATACTATTTTGAGAATTAGTAACTATACGCAAATTTGAACGCCTATTATCGGCCTTATCCCCGTTTATGTGGTCAACATACATTCCTTTAGCTGGTTGCATAATATGTCTATGCATACCTATTTGTTTTGCAGACTTACCTGCGATAGCCACAGCTCTATTGGCATAACCGTCAGAAGAACAATGCCAAGTATATTTACTTAGTTCTTCATAATCAGATTCATCAACTTTTGCCCAGTTACCTCTAGTTAAAGGTATTTCTTTATAGCCATATCCTTGGGGCCACAATCCTAAAACGATTAATGCTTGCTTCTTATCATCAGGCATATTATCGAAAACCAAAAGGCTGTCGGGATGGATGTGTAGCGTTTTAATTTTATCTTCTCCAAAAGCTATGCCGTTGAGTATTTCCCAATCCTCTAATGGACTTGATGGCATCCCATACTGAATAATATAGAACTTCACCCCAAAATTCATTGCCATATATGCGCTTTCGATAGGGCAAGTATAAAATAGTTTTTTCATATTACTCCTTCGGATAAGTTGTTTTAGCCACCTTCTGATACTTACAGCACTTACTACACCACCTGAACGGTTGGGCATCTATGGTAAGGCTATTGATCCAGTCATGGCGGCATAATAGTTCTGTAAAGAAGTCTTTAAGCTTTTTCATTGGTCCCTCCTACCAAGTTCATAGGTCTGGCATATCTGGCTATCCACAGACCAGGTAATACATTTATAACGTGCATTCTCAACCTCCAAGCCCATTATACGAAGTATTGCTAATCCAAGCAGTACTCCCATTATCCATATTATTACACATTCTATTTTTATCATATTATCTCCTTTTTTATTATAATAACCTCTTTTATTCCCGCTTCCATACAAGCTTTATAACACTCCTCGCATGCATAGCTGTGGCCAGTAAGATATAGGGTTGCGCCCATTGCGGCAGTGCCAGCTTGTCGTAAAGCCACAATCTCTGCATGACCATACTGGTGACAGATAGACTTACATTTTTCATAGCCATCCCCAATACTGCGTGGACATCTCTCTTGTGGATTAGCAACAGCATTAGTTCCTACAAATATGCACCCACTTTCAGTAATGATGGTTGCAGTTACTATTTGCTTGGCACAAGTCATAACATATTCTCCACCAATTGGATTCTTTTGCCTAACCAATGCATAACAGGTACGGCCATTGAATTTCCTAATGCCTTATACCGTGGTGCATCACCATATTCCTTACCTCTTGAATTGAGGATAAGTGTGTACCCGTCGGGGAAGCCTTGTAGTCTTTCACATTCAGTTGGGGTCAGTCGGCGTACAGAATTATTATGGAATAAGTTTTGATCATCAGTGGTAGTCACTGTAAAGGCTTTATCCTCTGAACCCAGATAGCCCTTACCGCCACCTTCACAACCTCCTCTGACTTTAAAAGTCAGAGGGCTGGCTGGGGTGAATACACACTGTCCATCTTTATAATCTGTAGCCCTTAGCGTATAAAAATGTTTATCACTGGTAGACATTTCCATAGGGCGTTTATTAAACGCTATTGCTTGATTGCATGAGGCAGTAGCTTCAAGAGTATTTGCAGTTTCGGATTCACTTATCCCCAACCCATTACTTGATGTGTGACCAAGTGTACAGACAATTGGTTTTATGGCTGGTACAAACAGAGGACACCCTGCATTTATATGTTGATTTTCCAATCCCAATTTATCTCCAAAATGTGCATCTAAAGTGGATGCAGTATCAGCCGACCATTGCTTATTAGTTATAAGTGTTTCGCTACCACCCCCTATACCCCCACCATTTGCTTTCAAAGTGCCTACTCCTTCGCTGTATTTACCAAAGCTGCTAGGAGTGAAGGCGGTAAATCCTTCCCTCTCTTTTCTGCTCGGCGTAAGATCCCTTTGCAAGCTTTCGGACTCAAATAATACTGCTGCGGCAGGTCGCCAGTCTCCAAGATATCCGACAACAAACACACGTCTGCGTCTTTGCGGCACTCCGAAATATTGAGCGTCAAGAATCCTTGTGGAATACCCATAACCGAGTTCTGATAGTCCGGCCAAGAAGCAGTTGAAGGCGTGTAACTCTTCTGCTGAGTACTCATCTCTAGTAACCATTGTTTGTCCTCCACGCTCCATATCCAGTGGTGCTGGCGGTGGACATGGATCTGGAGAGTCATGGGTTGTGGAGGATAGTACGCCGGGGACATTTTCCCAAAGTATCCACCTCGGCTTTTTTCTTTGAGCCAGCCGTAAATACTCGAGGGCGAGGTTTCCTCTATCGTCAGAAATTCCTCCTCTAAGCCCTGCGACTGAGAAGCTTTGGCAGGGGGTTCCTCCGACAAGAAGGTCAATTGGGTCATAATCATGTTCTCCGATAGTTGTGAAATCCCCATGAAGGGGGGTAGTTGGATAGTGGTGTTTGAGTACTGCGCGCGGAAAGGCTTCTATCTCTGAATAAAAGGATGCCTGCCATCCTAAAGGATGCCAAGCGACTGTAGCAGCTTCGATACCTGAGCAGACAGATCCGTACTTCATTTCCGCTTCCTTTTTAGGCGTTCAACTTCCAACTTTATCTGTTGTTTGTTCCATAGCTTTTCGATAGTCAGTAGTCTTTTATGCTCCTTAACAGCTATCATGTGGACACTACTATTTAATACAATGTATTTTGAAGTATCAAACTTATACTTTGAAAGGTCTGTCATCGCTGTCCCTCAATTACTGGGTTTCTAGCCTTCAACAGGTCAAAGCTGATAGGGGTATAGTTTACCTGCTCACACGATACGCCTATGTACCCAAGCTCATCAAGTTTATGGTGGTGCAAGTGACCATGTATATTAAACCTGAATCTGGTGCTGAGCTGTTCTGGATGTATTGGGATGTGGGTAAGAATTCCACCTTTATATTCCACTGATCCAGATATCTTCTCAAAGTACTTAAGGTATTCCTGCCCTGCATAATGGTCATGGTTGCCCATTATAAGGTGTTTCCTGCCATTAAGCTTACCTGCTATTGCTACATTTTCCCAACCACCAAAGCAGAAGTCTCCTAGATGGAATACCTTATCCTGGGGTTGAACCACTTGATTCCAGCGTTTAATGATTTCTGCATCATGCTCCTCAATAGTATCAAAAGGCCGCAGTTTCTTACCCTCATTATCGGTAAAGGTAACAATATTCTTATGGCAGAAGTGGGTATCCCCTATGAAGAAGGTTTTAATTTGCATTTAACTTACCGTATTTCCTATTAAACCTATAACATCTGGACTGGTATAAAGCCTTGGTCCAAAATATGATGATACCATAAAAGCCTCAACTACTCTTTCTTCGGTCATAGGTGATGTAAAATACTTAATCAATTTCTTTTGTAATCTCCGGCTACGATTTTTGCCTTTGCCAAACTCATACTCTTTCAGCCATGTGCCTATTGTGAAAGTTTTGGTAGGCATAGACCTACATTCAACTATAGGCATTGAGTACAAACTTAGCGGATTGCGACCCCACAGTAGTTCAGATGGAACCCCGCAGGTTTCATGGATTGTTTTCATAGCCGCTTCTATTTGTTCCACATTCATTTCAACAACTCCTTATCAAAATTAATAAGCTTCCATACCTTTTCCAGTAACGATCTTTCAGTTCCGAATATCCTAACGAAGTTGGCCTTATCATTTCCCACTGAGAATTCCTTACCTTCATGATGCTGGAAACATAATGGGATTGCATAGTAATGTTCCTTTCCAGCACGTTTACCCAACCTCTTAAGACTTTCCACTATATGATGGGCTTCGCTCTCTCCGCGCTTCTTACAGGCTATGCAAGGCATACTTTTGATCAAGGCCAAGTGTTGCTTTGATGCCTTATCTATTGGCTTGTTCTTCTTTGAACGCTTGGCGATAGATTTCTTGGCCTTCTTAATGATTTTAGAAGGTTTAGGGCAAGGATTGAAGTTACTGAAGTCAGGCATATTATTTATCCTTTACATTTTTACACATGGTACAAATTTTTCTTCCTTTATCAGTAGTATGAACTTCGTATTTTTTCTTATTAAGTCCACCAGTGGATGCCATTCGGCAGTAAGTATCGGTTCCTGTCCAATGGTGAGCAACTACATTTCCTTTTTTTCTAATTAAGAATTTACCTGTTAGTTGAGGGATCACCTGGTTTTCAAATATAGTATATAGAGCCTCCGCTACTTTAGTATGATAGTCTTGCTCAAATGTATTGCTGGATGTGCTGGAGTTATAGGCATCCTCACATATTTGGTAAGAAGCCCTAGCCATTTCCTTAATAATAGAGTTTTTATCTCTCATTTTATTTCCTTCCTATGCTTTATCATTAGCGTAACCACTCCGTTGGTATTTTATATTTAAACATTGGTGTTGGAGATTTAGCGATATAGTCTTGGGGAAATACCTTCTCTTTATCCATCTCCCATTCAATAAATATCTTTATCTTGGGGATAAGGTGTGCTGGTACTCTCATGGTCCTGGTCTTGCATAGGTACTTACCTGTGTTCTTAGGTCTGCCTGCACCCTTTCTTTTTCCGCCTTGTTTCATAATCCCTCTTTTTTATTCTTAGTATTCTTTTTTAAATAAATAAAACTTTGCGTCTTCTATGGCCTGTAGCTCTATGGCTGTATGTAATACCCCTAGCCAATCCTGTTTCTTAACAGCTTCCTTTAATTCTTTGATATATATGTCCGTATCTTCTTTTAAAGACTTTGTTAGTTCCTTAGTGTCTATTCTCCTCAAGCCATCATCAAGGATAACATATTTAGAAGTATCAAATTTATAGTTTTTCAATTTCTTTTTATCTTTTTTATTCATACTTCTCTCTCATTATAATTTATGGCGGTGAGGGCAAAGTACCTTATGCTCGATGCGCCCAGTTTGCGTTACCATAACCCGAACAACTGAGAACTTTAGGTTAGCAATAATGCCCGATATTACATCCTCACCATAGTATCCCCTGCCACATTTTTAAAAAGACAGGGGAATTTCTTTATTTCTTCTTTTTCTTTTTTCCTTCAAGCTCAACTTTATATTTAGCTTTGGTCTTTCTGAGTTCTTTTATCTCAGATATACCTTTGGGAAATAGCATATAAACTACAAATCTATATGCTAAGTACCCCAGTAGTACATAAAGTAAGCATTCGAAAACTATTAAAGCTATCATAACTATCCTTATTCATTAACAGGCTTACTCATGCCTTTGCTTATTTTTATGAAAGACTCAAGACCTACGGCATCGAAAGGGTTAAGTACTGACTTATCCCCACCACCGCCTATTACCATCATGGCTGGCAGCTTTATCTGAGCCAGTTCATGGGCAACAAGTATTGAGGTATCCTTGTCAATAGTAGCCTTCTCAAGAGGAGTAAGACCGGCAGCTACCTTAAGCTTAGAGCTTTCAGCTTCTGCTTCACCTATCGCAATGATCTTTTTCTTTTCTTCAACTGCTTTCAATGCATTTTGTTCCGCTACTTCTTTTTCACGCTCTGCATTGATAACTGCTGTTTTCTTCTCAACAAGGGCTTTAGCTTCTGCTTCGGCTATGAATGCCTTACCTTTCTCAGTTGCGGTAATGGTATCCTGTTTAGCACGTTCAGCCTGGGCTTTAGCTACGACCTTCTCCTGATCAGCTTCCTTACGTTTAGCGATAAGTTCATCTGTCTTATCATCGAAGTCTATATCGTTGATGACGAACTGAACTATCTCAATACCATAAGTTTTGAAGGCTGATATCTCAGAGAATACCGCATTGCCTTGGGCATCTCTAGTGACATTCACCACGCTTCTGATGAAGGCGTTTCCGTCCTCGTCCTTATCGTAAAGCTTCTTGGTAGTGGTTGAGTAAATACCCTCTTTGATCTGGTCATTGATCAGGTCGATGAACTCACTCCTGCGTGTGGAGTATATTTCTTCGGCACCAAAGAATGTAGCAGACTGTTTAAGAGAAGCCATTACCACCTGGCGGATGATACCTTCTACCACAGCTTCGTAGGATCTGAAATCCTGATGGAGCTTAAGTATATTCTCATCCTGTAGGGACAGCCTGAACTTAATAGAGCCGGTTATGTTAGCGGTAGATGCATCGCTGAATCTAACGCTGATAGGCTCTTTATTGAAGTCGTAAGTGTCAGATATCTTATAAGTATGGATATCTGCGAATGATTGCATAAAGAACCCAGGGGTTTTTATAACATCCATTTTACCACTTACTGCGGCCTGCTTTACCTTATAGTAGCCTGCATCGTTATTCTCTACGATGTAGGAGGATAGGGTAAGGGCTACGATTATCATAACCGCAACCATTATATATCCTAAGTGCTTAAGTTTAAATCCGTCTTCCATTGTTTTCTCCTTTGTTGTTGTTTAAAGTTATTTAATTAAAGTAAGCTGCCAATCCCCACCGAAAACGCTATCAAACATTGCTTTATACCTATTACGGGTTTCTGCGTTGTTTATGGAACATTTTATATTCCAGTTGGCGAAATCAATTGATTCGATTGTAGCTGTAGTAAAAGGATAACCCCTTGCCCCAAGGTATTTCCTTATTTGTAGTAGGTTACCAAACTCAGGTGAGCCAGTAACGTTACCCGTAGACTTTGGAAGCCGCCCCCCCCCACGATTTTGTTCCAGTACTTTAACGCGAGTCTTAAGATTCTCTATCTCAAACCTCATTTCTTCGGCAAGTGTAGAGTGCTTTGGTGCTTTATTATCCATAGTAGTTTCCTCCTTATTCATTCCAAAAATATTACCTTTCATTTTAGACCTCTTAGTTGTTGTTAATAATCCCCAAAACTCGTTCACCCATCATTTCCCTATAGTTAAATTCAGAGTGGATATCTTTTATGTTTATAACTTCCTGTGAGAAGTTAAGTGGTTTACCGTTCCATATATAAACCCATTTAGGTATGACCATTTCCCCACGCAGGAAGAGGATACCTTTGTTGGTTAGCATCCACATACCAGAGGTCTTTGTGGTGCTGTTTGTGTTCTCGTATCTTTTTATCAGACCCCAGTACTCAGCAATGCCAAAGTCCTTTCCTGATGTGGTTTCGGTATTGAATTTAAGGGAGTGGATGTAGTGATCATCACCGCCGGCATTATAAAGGCTTAGTAGTTGTTTTATAATGGTCTTGTGTAAGGTGCGTTTATATATCTTTGCATAGCGGTGGCAACATGGACAGGTAGCCTCGGTATCCTTATTCAATTCTGCAAAGAACTGATTCTGTATCTCAGACAATGTATTTTGCATATCTCTATTCCTTGAAAAATAATTACCTTTAAACATTCTTCCCTCTTTTCAGATATTCGCTTAATTCGAAGATCAATGAAAAGACGTTCTTTTTAAGCTTGCCATCTGGTATGTTCTTGTAAGAGGCTACCATGAACTTTTCCTCTATCTCCTGCTCAAAGTCCTTTATCTTACCTTCCTTGAAGAAGTCAGTGATACGACAATCCAGTATCAGGGACATCTGGTATAAGGTTGGGGAGGATAGTTTATTATTCCCATTCTCATACTTGGCTATCTGCTGTGGGGTGATAGGAGGGGTAAGAGCCTTTGCTAGGTCCTCTTGGGACATATTGGAGGCATCCCTCATCCTGCGGAGGTTTCCCCCTATCAGCTGGTTTATTTCCTTGAGGGTCATTGTCATTTGCCCTCTCCTACTAGAGCTTCTACCTCTTTAACTAGGTCGGCTCTATCGGTTAATTCTAATGCCTTTAAGAAACCTTCATTTTCATTACTCAAGTCTATTCTGCCTTGTAGTGACTTCCTTATCTTCATCATGGAAATAAAATGGTTGTAGGCTTCATCTATGTTTTTAAAATTCTTCTCTATAAGTTTTCCTTTACTAACTATTCCGAAGTTATTCCATTCTTTATAAGTATCTCCTGGGAACGGCACCTCTTGCTCTGGCGTTTGAGTTATGATGGTTGGCTTATCAACCTGCACCGATATTATTTCACCCACCATTGGATTTGGGACCACTACCTTAATTAGGTTGTCTTCTGGATCAAGCACCATCTCAACGGACTCTTTGCTAAGAAGTTTTTCTCTCACCGGATCTGGTTTAGGTTCAGTAGGGGTAACATTGATCGCTTCCTTACCATCCATTATCCTCATGCCTTCATCTTCATCATAGATACCGGCAAAGCCAAATGCTATACGAGCGCATTGGATAAGAGCTTTATGTCGTAAGAAGCGTTTAGTATGGGTTTTCCAAGGGTTCTCATAATCAGAGTCTTTGTAGCACTCATCGAGATATTCTCTGATAGCGGTAGGTTTAGCCCTGTCTTTCCTGTATATCTTGCATTCTATCCAGTCTGGGCATTTAAATCTTGGATTAAGGGAACTCTGTTCTTCTGCATAAGTAAACTCTAGTCCATCATAATTAGGGTGGGAGTTTATTATGTTAGCCCAACCATCTACACTGACTATTGGAACTATACTTCCATCCTTTGCTGGGAAGGCATATATCTCCTTCAGGAAGGGGTTAAGGTTATATTGTTTGGCCACTATCATGAGAGCTACTATCTGCTCACGGGTAGGGGTAATGTAGACATCTTTACCCTTCTTAACTGGTTTGAATGCGGTTTTAACAAGGGTATCATACAGGGTTTTAGAATCTAATTCTTGTATGTTCCATTGCTTAGCTACGGCGGCTATAAGCCCCATGTTATCTGATGCAGTAGGGGTAATAGGTAAAGGGTTATTCATCTTCTTCCTCGCTGTTAGTGGTAATAAAAAATTCATATTTTAGGAACTGGGCAACTACTTTATCATTCCGGTATAGTATCAAAGATGGGTTTTCGTATTCATCTATGAAGGTGATTCCATAATCTGCATCCACCTTGTAAACTATTCCAGCGGTGTCTTTTATTAAGTATGTGTCTGTTTTGCGCTTCATAATCTGTTCATACCTCTTTCTTTTGCCCTACGCTTCATGTGGTAAAGGCTTATTGTTCTCTTGATACCTGTGGTAGCAGGCCAAGTATCGGTGCCGTATTTGGTAATATATTCAGCATAGGTATCTATTGCATTGCGGATATCAATACGGGCATTCTCCTGAACTTCGTGATCAATATCGAATTCATCAAAAATATTAGGAACTATGCTGCGTTGGAAAATGAAGCGGAAGCCCATCATATCTTCCTCGGTGAATTTCTTTAACCATTTGGGGTCAACATCCCCCACAACCTTAAAGGATTTATCCTTGCTCCTTAGTGAGGCTTTGGCAACCGTTACCCCTTGGTAATATAGTTGTTCTTGTATGTCATAGGCATAATCTGATAGTGCATATCCGATATCGCTGGTAGCTAAAGATCTGGTAGTTTTATAATCAGGCGCACAGAAGGTTTGTAGGTAATCAATCCTAACCTTTAGCATGATACCAGTCTCTTCATCTCTCCAGAAGATTGATACCTCGGCATATCCGCCAGTGAATAGGGCGTTAGCGTACTCATCTGTACGCAGCAGGTTTATGGCTGTCTCTACTTTATTGAAATCAGCTAGGTTAATAGGGGTTTTCCCATCTCCCTTGATCCATCTATCACGACCTACTACTCTAAACTTCTCTTCAAACAGCTTAGGCTCAAGAAGGAACTTATGGCAATAATCCCCAAACTGCATCTCTTTACTTTTCTTCTTCTTTCTGTTGGGATTCAGATTAGAGTTCTCCCAATAGTCCCTAGGGGAAAGAAGGATATTCTTCATATCCGACCTGCTCAGGGCAGGATCGTTCTGATACTGTTCCTCTGGTAGGCCGAAGTAGATGCCTGGCTGTAAGCCTTGTGGTTGCATTATTTACCTTCTTGGTTTAGGTGGTTCTTATAAAAATCATAGTTAAAACTTAAGAACTTTTTAGCGTTGGTAATCTTTTGCCAAACCAATTCTTGGGTGGTTTTTTTAAGCTTAGGATTATCCGTTAACAGTTGCACCACACAAGTCTCAATATTACCCTTAGCTTGTTGAAGTTCGGATATGTGCTGCTCTAGTCCTTTGGAAGCATACTCCGTAACATAGGGAGCCACCGCTGGGTTTTCTTTTATATAGTCCTCGACAAGATGTAGCCATTGCAGTTGTGACATGGTAAGATTAGCCATATTATTCTCCCATATCTGCATTAGTAGGATACTGCCCAGCATTAGAGCAATCACGATACTGCTCTTTAATTCTGGATATTTCCTTTTTCAGCTCTTTAACATTATATGTATAAGCCATCCCTGCTCCAAAACTAATAACAAGAGCTACAACCACCGCCGCCATGCCTTGTCTTTTGATTATTACCTTCTGTGATTTAAGAGTAAGGAGGGTATCCCTGTGCTCCTTTTGAAGCTTTTCATACTGGTCCCACAATTTACCTATGCCAGCTATGAATTCAAACCTCTGAAGGTTCCTGAATGGTTTTTTGAACCAGGTTTCAAATTGATCTATGTGTCCGTTGTTCATATTAATACCTATGTTGTGGTAGATTTAAGTTGCTGATGTATTGCTGAACTAGATTACTAAGCTGATACCCTTGATTTTGTAGGATCCCTATTAGTAGGGAGGATACCATTTTAGGCATATCGTCTGTAAATGCCTTTGTGATAACCTTCTTTATTTCTTCTTCCTGCTCTTTAACAATTTTCTGTACGGCTTCATTAACGCTTTTTTGAAGTTTCTCCTTAACTTCTTTATCAAACCAACTCTCTTCGCGCCCATGCTCACGACCATAGGTGTCCCTTTCTCTTTCGCGGTTAAAGAATATATCGTTGGTCGCTTTCTCTACTAGTTTGCTAAGTACTTCGTCAGGCATAAGGTCGCCCATGTCCTTCCGTAACTTATCTTTGATTTTATCTTCGAATTGTTGTTGTACTGTTAGTTCAGTCATATTATCTCCCTCTTTTTTTATTTTATCATAAGTTGGATTTTTTACTTGATTCCAAACTATGAGTTGAGTATATATCATATAATAAATTTTATTGTCAACATAGAAAAATAATATATTTTATTATTTCTACAATTGTGATTAAACTGTGACAATGATAAGGAAAGGATATGACTGAGACTAAACAAAAGACCACTGTGGATTATATACTTGAAACGAGTGAGGAGTTCATTAAGGTTAATCAAGCTAAGTATCCAAAGCTTACGGAAGCAAGATTTGGATGGTTGGTTTTAAAAGACTCAAACCTTTTACCGAGGTTGAGACGTGGTGGTGACATCACGACACGGAAGCTTGACGCTTTTGTCAAGTTTATTAAAAACCCCAACTCAATAGGAGAGTTACATGACGAAGAAAAGTAATCACGCATCAAACGACCTGGTTAACCACCAACAAGAAGTAGCACAACGCAAACTGAAAGGTGAACTCAATATAGCCCTTAAGCATATATATGACGAACACATGAAGCTTGATGAGGAAATAAGAGAGATCAATGCTCAGAAGCGTGATATCCGCGCAAGAGCAAGAGAAGAACACCACATCTCTTCTAAAGTGTTCATGGATGTTGTTAAGAGACTTAAGATGGATACTGATGTTCGTACACAGTATGAACTGGATCTACAGGACTGCTTAGAACAAATCGGGTTCTCGGTATCTTATGGTCTTAGCACTTCCAAACAATCTGATGGTGCTAATAAAGCCAAAGAAAAAGTAGCAGCCCTTAAAGGTTAATTATATGAATAACCACGCCACACTAGCACTGGACTTAGGAAGGAACCTTGGCTGGGCTTTATGCGTTGACGGTAAGATAACGCATAGTGGCGTGGAAGTACTACATAAAGACGGTATGCCTCCTGGGTATGCCTATGCTAACTTCGATAACTTCCTTACTGGTTTCCACCAAGTTGACGAAGTATTCTATGAAAATATTACATTCTTTAAAAGCCGGTATCAGATGAAACTATGGCATGGGTTTCTTTCCCACCTAGAAAAATATTGTTTTGTTACCGGCATCAAGTTCCACGGCATTGCAGTTCCTACATGGAAGAAGGCTTTAACCACCAGCGGGAGATCGGATAAGGTACAGGTATGTGATTATCTGAGAGAGAAAGGCTGGGGAAGAGGTGTTGCCGGCACAGATCAGTATAACGATGAAGCTGATGCATGTGGTATCATCATTGCCATAATGAGAGGCCGTGATGTTGAAGTTGAATTCGCCTACGATTAATGTTATAATCTAGTCAGGTGTCCCTCTTTGTTGTTGTTACTTAGCTTGGCTTGGCCAAGGACACTAGTATCCGATAGCTGAAAAAATACCTATTCCCTTGGTGTAGCTATCGGATACATAAATTCCTAAAATCTTTTTTATCCTTGTAACATTTTTACATCTTTACACTGTTTCTTTATAGGTTATTTATATTGAAGCAGGGTGCTTAGCATTCTGTAGCTGGGTAGATGTCCTTGAAGCGTTTATCCAGCTTTAACAATGCTTCAAGAACCTTTCAAGGAGGTTTGTATGGCTGATCTTTATAACTGTCACTGGGTTTCTACTGATTTTAAACTACCTCGTCCCTTTTCCACTATTCTTGGATATTTTACAAAATATTCTGAGGAAAAGGATGAGGTTTTGTGGAAAGTGGCTAAGGTTAAGTATATCCACGGAGAACCTTTTTTTGTAGATGGTGATGATTTAAGGGGATATCTTTTTGAAGCTTGGACCTCTGTCGACCATTTAAGAGATGAGGGTTGATGGTATATGGCTTCAGGTTGGATTAAATTACACAGGAAGTTTACTAGTTGGGGATGGTATTCGGATAGCAATACGAAAGCAGTATTTCTGCATCTACTTCTTACAGCAAATTATGAAGAAGCTCAGTGGAAGGGTATAACCTTACATCCAGGGCAGACAATAGTTGGAAGGGATAGTCTCTCTCAGAAATTAGGGATTCCGCCACAGTCAATTCGCACTTCGCTTAAGAGGCTAAAATCAACCAATGAAATAACCATCGAACCAACCAGCAACTATTCTATCATAACCATTGTAAAGTGGGAAGAATATCAGCTAGAGGAGTTCCAATCAACCAGTCAATCAACCAGTCAGCCAACCAACAATCAACCAGCTGCTAACCAACAACTAACCACACTTAAAGAAGTAAAGAAAGAAAGAAGTAAAGAAAGAAAGAATGCCCTTTCTTTTGACGAAATAAAACTTTTCGATGAATTCTGGCATAAATATCCTTGGAGAATTACAGACTCAGGCAAAAAAACAAAAGGTAGTAGAGGCACCGCAGAACAAAATTGGTTGAGAGTTAACCCAGAGATAAGACACCTGCTTCCACTTGCTGCCCAAAATTATTCAGTAGTGATGGCAAAAGATGCTAAATGGGTAAAAGATGCTCATCGCTGGATAAAAGACGAACAATACGAAACTTATATTAACCCCCAACCGAGGAAACAGTATGGAAAACCTACCGCAGAAGCACACTATGAAGCAACTGGTGATGATGCCAGACGCAGATACGCCGCTGGTGAAACGCAAGGATAGAATAGATCAAGCCGAAAAGATAAGAGTTCTTTTGTTGAAATGCTGGCAAACTCAAAACTTAATGGGCCGCAATCCAGCAGAATTTAAAACTTGGTTCAATATTTTTCTAGAGGAGCTTGAAGATCTCCCGCCAATTGATGTTTGTGAAGCATTAAGATCCCTCCTGAAAAACCAAAGTGAGTTAGTTACGCTTGCGGATGTGAGGATAGAATCCAACAAGATAGGCACCAAGCGCAATGACCAACTTCCAGACATCGGCAAAATGACTGATGAAGAGTTTTGGGATCTAGCAAGTAGGGGGGAGTTATGAGAAATAACAACCATGCAAAAGGTGTCCACGATATCGCCATTGAGCAAATAGTCCTTGGTTGGATACTAGGTAGCGGCGGAGAGAGAATACATCGTGTAATGCGATTAGAACCCCAAGATTTCTATGAACCACTTCATGGATTATTGTTTGGCTTGATGAAAACTATGGCTTTAAAGGGCGAGGAAACCACTCCAGTTACGCTGAATCCTTATCTTATAGGTAATCCTACTTATGAAACTATGGGAGAAGGGAAGTACCTTATTCAACTTGTCACAGCATCAGCTGGGGTATTGAATATTAACACCTATGTGGATATCTTGCGGGATCTTAAACACCGTAGGCAGGTTAGTGAGTTCTTGGATAAGTACCAGGGGAACATCAATCTGAATACCGACCTTGAGGAATTAAAGAAAACCTTTGAGGAGATGGTCCACCAACCTTCCTTGGATTATGAGTTGGTAAAAGAAAGTGATTTAGTATCTGAGATATGCCTAGACCTATTAAAAGATCTCCCATGCTTCTCTACAGGCTTTAACCGCTTTGATAAGGCTATGGGTGGTGGTTGGTATACACAGAAGTTATACGTGTTTGGTGCACCACAGAAGGCTGGTAAGACGGTGATGTTTGGGACCTTCTCTAAGTTCCTATCTGAACAAGGTGTGCCTCATGCATACTATGCCCTTGAGATGAACCCAAAGGAGATACTACACCGTACTATTGCGAGGGTTATTGGCAAGAATGCTATGGCCTTCCTGAATCCGAATATCAGAAAGAGTGATGAGTTCCAAGCTGAGGTAGGAAGTTATGCCGCTACCTTTAAAGGCTCAGCCTGGTGGTGTAAGGCTCCTTCCATTCCGTTTGATGCTCTTAAAAGCTCCATCATCTACAATGTGAGAAAATACAAGCTTAAAGGCATATTCATTGATTACCTGCAGCTTATCACAGGTATGAATAAAGGTGAAAGCAGGGTTGAGTTTCAGGATAGGATTGCCCAGTGGTTAGGTGAGATAGCCAGAAGGGAAGACATCTTCGTAGCCTGCCTTGTACAGCTTAATAAAGAAGGTTCTGTACGCGGTGGTGAGGGTGTTAAGAATGCGGTAGATCAGCTTTATATTATGCATAAGAAAGCAGGATTAATAAAGGATGATAAGATGCGCTGGTTCTCCTGTGATGAAAGCCGGTATACTCCCAAAGCAAGATTAGGTGATGAATTCGCACCTACCTTTAAGATAGATACGAAGACTGGCCCATCCCTTGTGGAACTGGACCCAGAGTTTAATGACGATGAAACAGATGAGGATTGATATGACTGAATTTAATAAAAAAAGATTAATGGAAAGCCCTGACTACCCCAAGGTTCAGGATATACTCGAACTTCTGATAGAATGTAGGGACGCTTTACCAGCAATCTCAATGACCGCTGCTAGGTTACATTACATTAGTCTAACCTTGGGCGACAGGATTGATGAATGCCTAGAGCCTTGGGCAACTACCGAAAGCGATCCAGAAGGAGAGTGATATGGGAAAAGTGATAGATTTTAAGAGCAAAAAAATACTACATGAGTCTAAGACAAAGATCCAAGCAAAGGCAAAGAAATGGTTCTTTAGTAAAAAAGGAAAGATAGTTCTTAGTGAAACCCATGATGACGGCACTAGAACCTATGAATGTGCCGCAAGATATGAATCCGCAGGTTTGTGGACAGCAAAGAAATCTGGGTATAGTAGTACTTTTGTTCTTCTTCATGGCGGCAAGACAAACTTTTCAAACTGTAGCTGGATACCTTTGACAAAAAACATTACTGAATATTATAACTCTAACGATAAGGATTGATATGAAACTAGAACTATCTAAAAAATGGTATGAAAAAATGATTGAAATGGATGAGGGCGACTGTACTGCGGGGAATCCTAAATATTTTGAAGAGGAACAAGTTATGATAGAAGAAAAAGAACTAATGGAAGAACGCGATATCAACTGGGCATTACACCGTACTTATTCAGACGGTTCTCAGGAGATATTCAGCAAGAAGAAGAATAAAGTAATAGCCACAAGAGATCATCTTGGTGGTTGGGATGTAGACCTGTAAAATAAATTTAGTTGCACCAATCCGAAATATATTTTACTTTGGTGGATAAATTTAAAGGTGTATATGACAATTCCCACAATAGGTGCTTCCCAGAGAAAACCCCACGATAAGCCTCTTCCAGAGAGGGCTAAGATATACTTCAAATGGGATCCTTGCCACCAAGACTGTCATGTATGCAAACCAGATGAACACACCACCCTCACAGTTGCTTGGTGGGATGGTAAGGGATGGCTACCATACTATAACCAGAAATTCGAATGTATGAAGTTCTTTAACTCTTTGCTTGAGGCTAAGATGCAAGTACAGGGGCAGTATATATCGCAACTAACACGCAAGATGAGTCAAGAGAAGGTAGTTTACCGGCCTTTTAAAAAGCCATAATTATTTGTTTTGGTATATCTGGGTTTGTATGTTTTCCTCAGATATACCTCATCAACTAATTATCCCAAGGTATCTATGACCATATACGTAGATGAACCCCTTCTAGACTGGAGAGGTAAATGCTGGTCCCACATGGTAGCAGATACCCAACTAGAGCTACATGCCTTCGCCGAGCAGCTAGGACTTAAGCGTAAATGGTTCCAAGCTCACAAGACCCACCCCCATTACGACATAACGAAAAGTAAGTTCAGACTGGCCAAATCCCTAGGTGCTAAGGTAGTCACTACCCAGGTTTTGTTAAAAATATCACACAAGATGAAATAATAAAATAAAATATATTTCTGACTTGCGTGATTCAGAAATATATTTTAAGGATAATAGAACTAAGGTGATTTTAACAACAAAACTGGATGGTAATAATATGAACTTAGAGGAACTAGATGAGCTTATAAAGTCAATTCCTGCGGATGATATGGAAATGATTAATTTTTATAAGCAGAAAAGAATAGAGCTTGTAGCCGATATATCTAAAGAAGTGCAAGCGATTTTAAATAACCCACAAATATAGGTAACAATATGGAAAAATGGTTAACAGATAATAGAGGAAACAAATGCTCTATAGAGTATTTTGGTAGTGAAGAGAAGGCACAGAAAGCTTTAGATAGTTTAATAAATTGCGATAATTGTACTAACTGCTCAGACTGCTCACGCTGCTCAGACTGCTCACGCTGCTCAGACTGCTCAGGCTGCTCAGGCTGCTCAGACTGCTCACGCTGCTCAGGCTGCTCAGACTGCTCAG